>Ga0316193_10004443_pt1 | contig 10308 bp, 10 predicted proteins | sample MerIslsedime2_MG_FD_207735 | JGI IMG/M metagenome (GOLD analysis project Ga0316193, IMG submission 207735) | Coastal sediment microbial communities from Maine, United States - Merrow Island sediment 2 | ecosystem: Environmental > Aquatic > Marine > Coastal > Sediment | place: USA: Maine...
TCCGGCAAAACACAGGATGGGCCCCTTGGACTCCGGTTTCAGTTTGCGTACCGCCAGATATTCGATGATACGCTTTTTGGGCTTCTCCAGGCCGAAGTGGTCGTCATCCAATATTTTCCTGGCTTTTTTGATGTCCAGATTATCCGGGCTGCTGTCATGCCAGGGCAAAGATGTAATCCAGTCCAGGTAGGTCGAAGCAACGGTATACTCGGCCGAAGACGGATGCATCCGCGACAAGCGCTCCAGTTCCCGATCGGCTTCTTTGCGGGCCTCTTCGGGAAGATTCTTCTCCTCGATTTTGGCCCGGTATTCATCGATCTCAACGGAAGCCTCATCTTTTTCGCCCAGCTCTTCTTTAATGGCCTTCAATTGCTGGCGCAGGTAATACTCGCGTTGACTCTTGTCCATATCACCCTTGACCTGGCTTTGAATTTTATTGCCCAGCTCCAGGATGTCAAGCTGGTGGTTTAACAGGCGGGTGACTTCTTTCAGTCGCAGTTTAACATCCTGTATTTCAAGGACTTGTTGTTTTTCTTCGGGAGTCGAGTTAATGGTAGAGGCAATCATGTCCGCCAGCGTGCCGGACTCCTGGATGGTCTTTGCCATCTGTGCGATCTCGGGCGGCAGTCCCGGCGACAATTCGACGACTCTTTCAAACTGCCCGACAATATTCGCTATCAATGCTTCGGTTTCATTGTCTTTTTGCTCGACATCTTTGAGCAGTTCGATGCGCGCGACGAGATAGGGTTTGCCGTCTTCAAAGTTTTTTATCGTAAACCGGCTCAGCCCCTGGACCAAAAGCTGGGTCCGATCATCCTGGGTCTTTGCCATTTTGAGAATTAACGCACTGGTGCCCACCGCGGCCAAGTCTTCCCGGCCGGGCCTCGTTTTATCCTCGGGCTTTTTCGAAACCATCAGGCCAATGATACGATCTTTGGCCATGGCTTCATCAACCAGCTGGACGGATTCCCCCTGTAAAACCACCAGCGGTAAGACCATTTTGGGAAAAAGCGCTGCATCATACAGCGGCAGAATCGGAAGAACATCCGGTATTTTTTCTGCATCCAATTCCATGGGTGACTGTTCATCAGCCATTATATGCCTCCCCACTTTCCTTTGTATTCATTTAAACTAGAGTGAATAGAATCTGAGACTTAATCCTGCATTCCCCTGCGGCGAAAAGAGATTAAAATCGAATAATTGCCCTGTATTTCAATCCGAATTCCGCATTCCACATTCCGCATTCATTTTCCCTAGCCATCTTCAATCGGTACTTTGTGGATTTTCTCAGGTGGCTGTTTGGCCAATCGTATCTCAAGCAAGCCGTTTTGATAGGCGGCAGATACTATTTCCGGATCAATGGGTGCCGGCAGAAATAGGATCCGTTCAAAGCGCCCGTATTGTAATTCAGCGAGTCGATAGGTGGCATTGCCGGAGCAGTGCCGGGCAAAGCGATTTCCCTTGATCCTAACCGCCTTGCTGCTGATTTCAACCTCCAGGTCCTCTTTGTCCACGCCCGGGACCTCGGCCACAATAATGACTTCTTCCGGGGTTTCATTCATGTCCATCGGAGGTTTCCAGGTTCGTTCAGCAAGGGTAAAGCCCGTGCTCACCGATCGAAACATCTCTTCGATTGTCTTCTCAAATTTGGAACCAATATGACCGAAATCATCTAATAGTCGTATTTTAATATACTCCATTTCCGGCTCCTAAAGTTTGCATTAATTCTTTCTTCTTCTCCCTATCAGAACCAATCGAAAATAACACCTAAACATATATTTGTAAAGGTAAAGCAGAGGTAAATGAATTCGGAATTGGGAATGCGGAATGTGGAAAATTTGAAAATCAGACATTCCACCACCTTTTTTTCCGCATTCCGCATTCCAAAAACCTGTCTTGACAGAGTTTTAGGCATGCTTAAATTTGATAAAAACAACGACATAATTAGGAGAAGTACGCATGGCACTCGTAAAATGGGATCCGTTCAGGGATGTTGCAGTGCTTCAGAATCGAATCAATCGGATGTTCGATGATTCTTTCGGTCCCTCCCGGGATCGGGAGGATGAAATGAATATGTGTGCCTGGAGGCCGGCTGTTGACATCTATGAAACCGAAACCGGGATTATACTGGCGGTCGAACTGCCCGGGGTTGGTAAAGAAAACGTTGCGGTTGAAGTCAAAGATAATATTCTGACACTCAAGGGAGAACGATTTGCCAAACCTGAAATCAAACCAGAAGCTTACTACCGTCAGGAACGCTGCTTCGGCACCTTTCAACGCTCGTTTACACTGCACCATAACATTCAGCCCAATCTGATTAAAGCCAAGTTTAAAGACGGTATGCTGGAAATAGAAATTCCCCGACCGGAGGAAGAACAACCCAAACAGATTACCGTCAACGTCGAATAGCATCCATCAAGCCCCTGACCTGGTGTCGCCAGGCCCAGATTGCCTTCATGGCTCACATCAATAGAAGTGGGTTCCCCACTTCCAGCCCTCCAGTTTAAATAAACCTTTGAAAACATAGTTAGTCTTAGTCTATAATGGATATGAGTGAATCCCGATTCGATCTTATCGCGGCTAAAAGCCGCTCCAACACGCTGTTCAACTCCTGTGGGAGCGGCTTTTAGCCGCGATAAGGACCACGATTTTACCCTGCAAAGCTTGTCAAAAATGGAAAAAAGACGGTCAATTAAATTCACCATCAGCTCCCAGTACTTTATATATTTCGGTGTGCTGGGGATTTTTTTGCCCTATTTTAACCTGTATTGCTACAATCTTGGATTTTCTGGTCTGCAGATTGGTGTTCTGTCGGGATTGAGATCCGTAGCCATGGTCATTTTCCCTTTGATCTGGGGTCTACTGGCCGATCGCTTCAACATTCGACGGCCGATATATATTCTCTGCAATATTGTCAGCACCACCGTTTGGGTCTTGTTTTTGCTCACGGTTGAATTCTGGCCCATGCTGATCATTACCGTTTTTTACGGAATGTTTTATGCCCCCATTATCTCTTTTTTAGAGGCCGTGACCATGGATGTGCTGGGCGCCGAAAAAAAAAGCTACGGCAGAATACGGGCCTGGGGCTCCATCAGCTTTATCGTCATGGTCCTTGTGCTGGGAAAAATCATCGATTTGTATTCTGTTGATATCATCCTGGTTCTGATTCTGGCCGGTTCATTGATGCTGGCTGTCATATCCGTTGGCATACCCGCCATACAGCCCACAAAAAAGGATTTATTGGCACCGGGTGCAAGCTCCTTGTTGGAAAAGCGGGTCATCGTCTTTCTTTTCTGCGCCTTTTTGATGCTCGTCAGCCACGGCGCCTATTATGGCTTCTTTTCCATCCACCTGGCAAATATGGGATACGGCACCACCTTCATCGGTATTACCTGGGCCCTGGCATCAACAGCCGAGATCCTGGTAATGATCAAATCGGATAGGATATTCAGTCGGTTTTCCCTGGAAAACGTCCTCTTTTTCTCCTTTCTGGTGGCTGCGTTAAGATGGATGATTCTGTTTTTCGCGCAATCGGTGACGCTTATCCTGCTGTCGCAGGTTCTGCACGCGGTCACCTACGGTACCTTTCACATGGCCAGTATTCTTTATATCGACCGGCTGGCACCGGAAAAAGCCAAAACCCTGGGACAGGCGGTCAACAATGCCTTGACCTATGGACTCGGATTGATGGTAGGCTTTTTCGTCAATGGCTATGTTTACGAGATTACCGGCTCTTTCACCCTGTTTCTGATGAGCAGCCTGATTGCCCTGGCCGGCGGGTTGTTGTTTAAAAGCCATCAACTGGCGGTCCGCAGGCGATGATAGATTGACGCAGCGAGTATGCCGTTTAGACAACTTTTTAGGCTTCAGGTATCAGCTTACAGATGACAGAGGACAGATGAGAGAACGAAATTCCGAACTCCGTTCCTCACAACACGTAACGCGCAACACGGAGCTACTAAAATGCTGACCATTGATTTCAGTTTTCGTGAGCTTGAAATTTTTTGCAAGGTCGTCGAATTGGAGAGCTTTTCAAAGGCGGCCGAAGCAGTTTATCTGGTTCAGGCATCGGTCAGTGAAAGGATCGCCTCTCTTGAAAAAAAGATTGGGATCCAGCTGCTGGACCGCCTGGGGAGAAAAGTGATTCCGACAGCTGCCGGCGAACTTGTTTACAAACATGCGATTCTTTTTCTTGAAATGAAAGAAACGGCTCAATTAGAAATAGAGCGCTTCCTGGGACTGGAACAGGGGGATATTTCCATGGGCGGCAGCACCATTCCGGGTGAGTATATTCTTCCGGAGCTCATCGGTAGATTCAACAAACAGCATCCGCATTTAGCGGTGAAACTGACCATCGCAGACAGCAGCGAAATTGAAAATCGCGTCCTGGCCGGGGAGCTTGAGATCGGCGTTATCGGGTCAAAAAGTATGAATACAAACCTCTTGTGCCGACAACTGTGGCATGACGAACTGGTGCTTGCTGTTCCCGTTGAGCACCCCTGGGCCCGGCGAAAGACCATCTCCCTGCCGGAGCTGTGGGAAACACCTTTCATATTGCGGGAAGAAGGTTCCGGGACTTTAAAAATCCTGGATGCCTATCTTCAGGAATCGGGCAAGGACGGTACCAACGCCCTTAACGTCTCCGCCCGCTTCGGCTCATCGACGGCTGTCAAAGAAGGTATCAAAGCAGGCCTTGGCCTTTCCATCCTCTCAGCAAGAGCCATTGATACGGAGGTGAAAGCCGGGCTGCTCAAAGCCCTGAAGGTCAAAGGACTTTTGATGTCTCGAAACTTTTTCCTGATCCGCAACAGGCTGCGGATCGCCTCACCGTCGTGCCAGGCGATGCTTGATTTTCTGATGACCACCACAGGATAACAGCTGATCCGGCCGCCGCGAGAGTCTCCCTCTATCGGAAAAACCTTCATATCCCCTCAATTATATCGGAATTTCCTGTTTGACATATCGGAATATATCGCTTTATTTTAAGCAGCACTCTAAACCATCTGCCGGTTTCATTCTGGACGCAACGACCCTTGCGGGTGGAAGCTGTCCTTAAAATCCTGTTGGGGACTGTAAAGAAAAGGCACCGTATGATTGGTTGGATGTATAAACTGACCCGCTGGATTTTGGCGGGCGTATTCATATATGCCGGCTGCATTAAACTGCTGGAGCCCAAAACTTTTGCCGTTCTGATAGGGGCTTATGGGGTCGTCCCTGAAGGTATGCTGATGTCCGTGGCCATTGTTTTACCGGCCCTGGAAGTGGTTGCAGGTATCGGGCTGCTGTTCGACATCGGGCGCAGCCTTGAGGTGGTCACCGCTTTACTGGTGCTGTTTATCGCCATCCTGGGCTACGGCATCTGGATGGGACTGGATGTTGATTGCGGATGCTTCGGCCCGGCAAGTCCTGAAGCCCACGCATTTCATGGTCTCAGGCGCTCCCTCTACCGTGACCTGGTCATGCTGGCGGGAATCGCTTTTATATATGGCGGGCGTCGCTACCTCGCCATCAAACCGGCAAGGATAAGATTGATAATCGAAAAACTAGGGAAAAAAAGGAGAACAGGGGATGCGTATGTATAAATCGGTGCTAAAACCCATGGTCGTTGGTATTCTGGTATTCGGACTCGTGGCCCCGGCAATGGCCCTTTTCGATAACAAATTCGAAAAAGAAGTTGAAAAGGAGGCCGGAGCGGTCAAACTCGTGCGGGAGGTCCAACGGGGCGGTTACGATGTGGTCACCACCGAAGAGCTTAAAAAATGGATCGACTCCGGAAAAGATATGGTCATAGTGGACACCATGCCTTATGAGGCCAGCTACAAAAAAAATCATGTGCCGGGGGCGGTTCAGTTTCTATTTCCCATTCCGGAAATGGCCCAATGGTATACCAAAGAAACCGGCGGCAAAACCCAGCAGGATTTCATCAAGCTTCTGGGAAACGACAAAAACAAAACGATCGTTATCTACTGCGGGTTTGTCAAATGCACCCGCAGTCATAACGGCGCAGCCTGGGCCGTCAAGCTCGGCTATAAGAATGTTTACCGCCATCCCGGGGGGATTTTCGCCTGGAAAGGCGCCGGATACCCGGTGGGAAAAGTTGAATGAGAGGCAGGGATACCTTACCGCCTTTAGAGTTGAAGGAGAAAAACGATTCGCAAGTCGAATCGTTGATCGCTAGGATAAAAGAGCGCGCCCGAAACCTGTATCTGACCCACCAGTTGCTGTGCGCTGAAGCCGTCGTTATGGCATTGAACAACGGTCTGAACGGCGGTCTAAGTGATTCTCAGGTAGTTGCCATGACCGCTCCCTTTTGTGTTGCGCTGGGTGAAAGTGGGTGTCTGTGCGGTGCCCTGAGCGGTGCGGTAATGGCCTCCGGCCTGTTTTTAGGAAATGATTCTGCGTACCGTAACCGCCGGGACATGCGCAACGGCGCCCGGCAACTGCATGACGCATTCAAATCAGCCAACGGTGCGACTTGCTGTAGTGTGCTAATCCGCAAAGTCAAGCACGATCGAAAGGCTCATTTTCAGCAATGTTCCGATTTGACGGCGGAAGCCGCTGAACTGGCGGCGAGGTTAATTTTGCATAAACGGCCTGCGCTGATAACTCAAGCCGACAACGGTTTTCTTGCCAGGTGCGATTCTAGATTCAACGGCACATTGTCGCGGCTGTTTCGCTTAATTTCTAGTCAATAGGGTGATTTCTTTCTCAATCAAAGTTTTTGCACGCTTTATATTTCAGTCAACTCAAGTGCTGGTCATGACTGTTTAACCCTTGGAATAGCGCTCACCTTCATCATAACCTCTCCATAACCGAGGCACTCAACCCCCACGTCCAGGCACTTGACGTAACGCATGAAATGAAAATCGCCGGGTTCTTGGCCTTCGCTCAACCTCTCATTGATCATCGCAACCGGCAGGGTTAACTGTGAGATGAGATAGACGCACAATTTTTTCGGACATAATTTCGTTATAAAGTTGCCGTCTATATCCAGGATAAATTTTTGCCCGATCTCGTGCCCGGAATTACAGTGCCTGGATTTGACCACTTCGGCTTCTATCGAATACAGAGGGGCGGCTTGCGCTAAACGCTTTAGGTGCCGAACGCGGTGGCCCCCTTCCTCGAGCAGCTTCATCTCCGAATCGCTATAGTTTAGCCGCTGGCTGAATTTCTTTATAATACTATTATCATCCATACCAAAGCCTCCTTTCTAAAGATAATCTTTACGGAGCGGCACGAAGAAATCAATCACCGGGCCCGTTTCGATATGTGGTTAGAAAAACGGGTAAAGCGCCTAACTATTGTCTAACCAGGTTATTAACCAGTTTTAATCACTCCTGAAAGAATTTTTATTGAATTACCAATGGTTTCTTCATCCGCCATGGTGAAGTTAAGCCGCATGGTTTCAATGCCCTCTTCTTGGGATGTATAAAAGTATTTACCCGGCACAAAAGCGACATTGCGCTTGACCGCTTTCCAGTACATATCTTCCATATCGAAACCTTCTGGACCCTCGACCCAGAGAAACATACCGCCCTCGGGCCGCGACCATTTGAAACCCTCCGGGAAATGGGCGTCCAGAGCCGAGAGCATGGCCTCCTGTTTCGGACGGTACAAATCGATAATTTTCGGCAAATGCCTTTCCAGAAATCCTCCGGCAATGTATTCGGCCGCCAGGGCCTGGTTAAAGGTGCTGGTGTGCAGATCGATGCCCTGTTTGACGATGACCAGCCATTTTCTGATCTGCTCGGGCGCGAGGCAAAATCCGATTCTAAGACCCGGCGCAAAAACCTTGGAAAGGGTGCTGATATAAATCACATTATCCGGCGCCAGGGCTTTGATGGGGGTAATCTCCCGGCCGCGGTATCTCAACGTACCGTAAGGATCGTCCTCTACCAGCAGGGCATTGTATCGGGTAATAATGGCGGCAATTTCCCGGCGGCGCTCCAACGGTATGGTCCTTCCGGTAGGGTTTTGAAAGGTCGGCACCAGGTAGATGAATTTTATTTTACCGCAAGCCAGAACGGTTTCAAGGGATCCGGGAATCAGCCCGTCATCATCGGTATCCATTCTGACATAGTCCGGCTCATAGGGCGTAAAGGCTTGAAGTGCACCCAGGTAAGTGGGGGCCTCGACAGCCACCCTGTCGCCTTTGGAGATCAAAACTTTGCCGATGGCATCCAGTACGCCCTGGGATCCGCTGGCAATTAGAATACCCTCCGCGGCGGCTTTAATTTCCCTTTGCCCGAGATAGTCTACCAGCGCCTCCCTTAAAGGCCCAAAACCTTCCGTCGGGCCATATTGGAAAGCCCCTGAAGCATATTTATCAATCACGATCCCGGTCAACTCGCGGATGATTTCAATGGGGAAACTTTCCGGGGCCGGGATTCCCCCGGCCAGGGATACCATCCCCGGCTGGGCGACCACCTTTAATATTTCTCTAATAACGTTGACACCCATTTTGCCGGTTCTATCCGCGAGTAAATGATCAAATGCCATGGTTTTCTCCTTTCATAATAATATTTAACCAGACCGGTCGGTATTTTTATGGGTTTTTAAAAAGATGAATTCATTAATATTGAATTCATCCGGATTTTTTGTTTCTATTTATGCATTTTTAATATCAGACACCAAATACCAAACACTATCTCCTATTTTTTGAGCTGATTGATATAAAACTTTAGTTGCCGAACCGTTTGATCCAGGATGTTTCTGTCCCTGCTGGATATATACAGCGCCGCCGCACCATTTAATGAAATGATAATAAAATTAGCAACTTCCTTAAGGTCGAGGTTTTCTTGCAGCACCCCTTTTTGATCGGCTTCTTCCAGCCAGGAGCGCAGCAAACCGGATAATCTGACAAATCCTCGTAGAATTTGTTTGCTCATTGAGGCGGATTGACCGGAGAGTTCCACGAGCATGTTGAGGAAAAAGCAACCGCCTTCGAAAACATCGGCGCCCAGATAATCTAGCATATCGTTTTCAATGAATTTTTCAATTCGCCGCAACGGATCCGAGTTGTTGCGTATCCCCTTGAAAACAATGCCCTTCCAGATACCAACGGCCTCTTCGTATACGGCATACCAGATATCCTCTTTGCTGGCATAATGCCCGTACAGCCCTCCTTTCGTCAGATCAGCGGCCGCCAGAATATCGCTGATAGAGGTGTTGTAATAGCCTTTGACGGAAAAAAGCTGCATGGATTTTTCGATGATTTTGCGACGGGTCAGGGTGCCTTTGGTGGCCATGGCGAATTCCGTTGATTAGTTGATTAGTTGTTGGCTGAATTGCTAATATTTAAACCACATCTAAAATTTCGGAATTTCGTTGTAGCACATATTTGTTTCGGTAAAATAGTATGGCAATAAATACCGACCGGTCTTTTTTATTTATCGGTTTGATTATCGATTGTCAAATGTTTTTTAATTATTTGATAGTTAACTTTTTCCAGCCGATCTCAAATTGGAAAAATTAATTTCATCCTGATCTTGATAATCAAATAATTGTTGACTAAACTTAGCTAAATTTAAAGTTTTAGGTATAAAGGAGACGATCACGTGAAAGGCAAACCCGTTATTCCTCCCGTTCATCTGACAGCTACTTACAAATTTGAAAGTTCGGACGAGCTCATCGATGTGGTGCAAAACCACAGCGGGTATATCTACTCCAGATGGGACAACCCTACGGTCGTCAACGTCGAAAATGCACTGGCGCAGATTGAAGGCTATGACAAAGCCCTTGGCTTTGGTTCGGGCATGGCGGCGATAACCACCGCAATAATGGCCCACATTAAATCCGGCAGCAGGGTTATCGCCACCCGGGAAATTTACGGCGCCACCTTTGAATTTTTAAACGATATTCTGCCGCGATTAAATGTCGAATCCGTTTTTGTAAACTGCTGGAAAAAATCTAAGCTGCTGGCAGAAATAGCCAAAGGCGTTTCGATCCTTTATCTGGAGACACCCACCAATCCTTTATTGAGGGTTGCTGATATAAAACCGTTGGCCGAAGCTGCCCATCATAAAGGCGCCCTTGTGATCCTCGATTCGACCTTTGCATCACCGGTTAACCAGCACCCGGCTGATTTAGGTGTGGATATCGTCATTCATAGCGCAACCAAATACATCGGCGGGCACCACGATATTACGGCCGGGTTTGCCTGCTGCAATCAGCCGCATTATGACCGGCTCTGGACTTATCGCAAAATCCTGGGCGGCATCATGGACCCCATGACGGCCTTTCTGGCCTTGCGGGGAATTCAAACCTTGGAGCTGCGCATCCAGCGCCATAATGAAAGTGCCCTGAAAA
>Ga0316193_10004447_pt1 | contig 10305 bp, 13 predicted proteins | sample MerIslsedime2_MG_FD_207735 | JGI IMG/M metagenome (GOLD analysis project Ga0316193, IMG submission 207735) | Coastal sediment microbial communities from Maine, United States - Merrow Island sediment 2 | ecosystem: Environmental > Aquatic > Marine > Coastal > Sediment | place: USA: Maine...
CAAAAGGTTGGATGACTCTATGGCCGACCATTTTTATAAGTTCAGGCGTTTCAGCAGGGTGCATGCCGATTGCAGCCATACCCCCTGTGACAGGATTCGTCTGGCTGGGAGGCCCTTCAAAACGGAGGGGATAATCCATGGCGGTGGGGAGAATTTGGAAGTTGCCTTTTCCGTCGATTAAGGCGGTAAAGCTGATCTCAATTTCGGACTTCCAGGCTTCAATCAAAAGCGGCCACTTATTGTCTCCGTGCAGTGTTTGGTAATTCTCGCTGTAGTCTTTCAGCAGTATATTTCGAACGTCGAGAATATCTTCAACCCGAAAAACAGGTCGGGAACCTTTGCCGCCCGCACTGTAAGGATACTTAAACACAGCGCCGCCGTAGTGGCGCATAAATTTCGTAACAATGCCTTTAATTTGCTGCAGGTTTTTCGCATCTGCCACCTTGAAAGGTGCCACGGGAACACCGGCCCTCCGCATCCAGATCTTTGCCTTGACCTTATCACCTTCGATGAACGCCGCTTCTTTGGTCAGGCCGATGACTTGGTCACCATAACCTGCCTCGATGAGTTCATCTACAATCCCTTCATAAATCAGATCTTCAGGCATGATGACAATATAGTCGATTTCTCCGTTTTCGAATGCCTCAAGGATTACAGCTTTGTAATCCTCAACCGCCTTTCCTTCAATGGGGAAAAGTTTAAGGGTCCAGTCCTTCTTTCCCCTGACAGCGTCCATAACCGGCCCCATACCCGTCATACCCTTGATGATGGCGCCGATGTACTTTTCACTTTCAACAGTTGATATAGTATAGGCACACATACAGGTCCTGCCATCCGGTCCAACAAAGCCGATCGTCTTCTTTGCCATAAGATTCCTTCCTTTATTTTTCTAAATGTATGAGAGTGTTACATATTCACAAGACCAATACATTTTGTCAATACCTGAAATGGGACTGTGTGTCGTTTTTTGAAGATTTGCAAAAATTTAGTTTAACGGATTTTTCATCTTCACAACCAGATGGTATAAACCTTGTTTGATGGAAACTTTTGCCTGGATAACCAAGCCATTAAAATGGGATTTTCTGGGTGTAAAGAGTGAAGCTCGTCACCGTCGATTCGGGCGGGGCCTTTAACTGATGGAAGCGTTGTTTTTCCGACCTTTTAGCATCAGGTCTGCGACTGAAACCCAATATAATTCAAATAGATATGACGATTAAAATAATGGAAGGGTTTAAGTTAAAAAATCTGTCGATAAAACTTTTTTGTGTTAAACAAGGTCGCCGGTCAATCCGCCATTTTCAAGTGTTTCGCCTGGGCGTAAAGCTGGTTTGCCAGGCGAACGGTGGCCCGATCCACCATGCGTCCGTCAACGGCCACCGCACCCCGTCCTTTCTCTTCAGCTTCCTTATGGGCTGCCAGCACTTTCTTTGCCCGGGCGATATCTTCTCTGGAAGGGGAAAAGACCTGGTTGATGATATCGATCTGATCCGGATGAATGGCCCATTTTCCATCGTATCCAAGGGCGCAGGCCAAAGCGGCGCACCGCCGGAGGCCTTCCGGATCTTTAAAGTTCCCGTAGGGTGCATCGATGGCGAGTAAGCCATGGGCCTTTGCCGCCATAACGATCCGGCTCATTTCAAAATTCCAGCGGTGGCCGGGATACACTTCGTCTTCGTTTTCGCCGTGGCCTGAAATGGATACCAACCGTGCATTGATCGATGCCGAATAATCCACGATACCGAACACCAGGGTTTTAAGCCGGTCACTGGCCCGGGCGATTTCCGACACCCTTTCAAGGCCTTCGGCACTTTCGATGATCGCCTCGATGCCGATACGTTTTGAAGAACCTTTTCCCATTTCAATACTGTCCAGCATGCGGCATACAAAATGGATGTCGCCGGGATGGTTGACCTTGGGGACGACCACGGCATCGATTTGCGAACCTGCCGCTTCCACGATTTCTGAAAGATCTTTATAGCCAAAAGGGGTGTCCAGGCCATTGATTCGAAAGGTTACGGTGATATCCTGCCAGGCCAGAGAGCGTATCGAATCGATGACCATTGTCCGGGCCGGTTCTTTGGCATCCGCGGGAACGCTGTCTTCCAGATCGAGCATCACCACATCGACCTGACGTTGGGAAGCCTTGAGGTGCATTTTTTTAATATGTCCGGGAACGGACAGTGTCGATCGCCTCGGTTTCATGGTTTTGTCTCCCTTTAAAATTCGTATCAATCCATAATCACGAAATATACGATACACCGGACTTTATTGTCAAATGAAAGGATAATGACTTTGTTCTCCAATGATTCTATCAGAGCTTTGCCTAGTTACCCAAATTCTTCCCAGGCGGGTTTTGTTTTCAAATAAGATTTTTCTCTACTTACTAGCGGGGGAGGGGTCCATACCATTGTCGACGACGGTGGGGTCAATATCGATGATGGTTCCGGGTGTACGGATTTCTTCCAGATATTTTAGTAAGAGTCGCAATACACTGATCTGGCGAGATACTTGATGGGGGTAAGAAATAGGACGCCCCAGGCGAGAACCGAAAAAGACGGCTCTCGGTGGTCGGACTTTACCCGTTATTTCTTTGGAAAGACTTATGGAGATGGTTGCAATTCCTATATCCTCGATGGATCTCTGTATCAGTCCCACGGACTGATTGCAAATACCTCAGGCCGGCGTTAAAATGGCGATATCTACTTTATCTGATTTCAATTCGGTTGCCACCTGCGGCGCTGTTTCTTTGATCAATGTATCAATATGGTGATGCATGATATGTCCCATGAAAGAAAAATGCCGGTGGTTTATACCCCTAATGTCTCCAGCCTGTTTTAGATCAAAGACACGCTCGATGGGAAGTACAATGTTTATATCTTTATCAGCATCAAAATGGTCATAGTAGTTGTGCGTTATTATTAGATTCGAAAGGGATGCATCTGCTGGAATTTCCCTGAACGTCGGGTCACCGGCCGGATCCGCCATGTTGAATGGCGGTTGAGATCGAAGATGTACCCCACCCGTGGTAATCAGTGCCAAACGACACTGGGAGACGTCCTTGTCCAATTGCGCCCACGGGGAATCTCGAAACTCCATGAATTTTGAACTTTCAACCCATCGATTGAACAGCGGCGGATGTTTATCCAACAATTTTGCGATAAACTTATCTTTTTTTTGTCTTAATCCCAATTTACTTTTCCCTACTGGAAACTAATTGGTGTCCATTCATAAATCTAAATTGGCCACAAATTAAGTTTCCAAAGCGGAAATTGGCAATTTTTCGCAGGGTCAAGTAATTCCGCAGATTGATGCAGAGATTGCGAAAAAGGGCCATTTCTGGATGAAAACTAATGAAAGGAGTACCCATAACCCTCTTCATTGGGTTCATCCAAGTTAAATACATACATTGTATTATTATCCACCACTTTAAGGGTTGCAAATCCATATGAATAATAAAGATATCCATAGAACCGACCATCCGGCCCTAAAATTTCGTTGAGCCAGGGCTCGTACTGAGTGGTGGGATAAATCCATTGAGTCATCTCAATCAGGGTTTTTTGATCCTCGACCTTTTTCCAGCGATCACCCACCAGCGTTGTATCGTTACCTTTCGGATCGAACATAATTCCCAGGGGTGATCGAGCATCGAATCCGTCATATTTGTCGGAATAATAAATGTTGTAATCCTCCCACTTGTCAATTAGATTTTGAATGGTCACTCCATTCTGGCCTGTGGGTAACCTTCTGAGCCTGCCGTAATTCTGCTGCCATGAAGCACAACCAAAGATAATTAGAGCGATTAAAAAAACACTGAAGATTCTGTATTTTTTCATTTTTCCCATCTTTTTTTCTCCCGACGAAACCTCTTTTTTTGGACAGCAATATCGCATCCAGTTGAATTCGGGGATTCAGCGAGGCTGTAAAGAATATCAATTTATGAAACAAAAACATCCCAATACTTCATATAAGTATGCATGGAGGCGTAAAAGTCAATTTTAAATATAGTTTTAAGCAGATAAGAAAGAAGAAGCTAAGGGAAAAAAATTTTCTTATCTTACGGTATACAACTAAATAGGATGTCTGGTCGTCACAAACAAAGTCCTACCAAATCAACGAAACGAGTTCGGGCCTTTCAAAAGGATCAAGCCCGCGAATGGGAAGTCTTGAAATAGCTTTTTCGTTATCACGATCTCATTCGTCGTTGTCGGGTGTCAGTTCGCGCGTCTCCCACCAATCCTTGCCGTAATTGATGAAAAGCTCTTCGCCGGCAGAGACGTCCTTTATCGTATGAAAAACGATCAGATCCCGATCCGTGTCATGCCAATATTCGGTATTGTGGTTATCGGCGTGATTAAAAATACTTCCCCATCCCAGGGGAAGGGAGTAGTATTCGGATTCTGTTTCAAAATCTTCATTTTCCGGCTCTAAACTGTAAACGTAGTCATCTATAATTCCCCCGCAATCTTCCGTCTTGATGCGCAGGTGATGGCACTCTTCCAAGGTCGTGTCTGCTGGAATATGTTCGGTTGCGAAAACACCATGACCATATTTAGATGGCGCAACAACTACATGGGGATGCTTGTACAAGAGTTGAGATGAGAATTTGCTCATTTTATTTCCGTTTTGTTGTCGAGGGCGTTATTCTTCTTGACGAAAGGGCCCCCGTTGGTCCGGTTTCTTTTCCAGACTGCCCACTTAAAGAATTTTTCAATATATATCGCATACTGTTCTCATAAAGTCAAAAAGACAAACCCCGTGAAACGGGGCAGCACACCCTCTGAGCACGCACCGATTTTCCCGCCCATTTGTTTTTTATCTTTATATCGTTGCCCATTTTTTCCAAACATCGTAAAATAAACACCCGGAAAATTCCGGGTAAACCATCCAATGGTATCCATAAAACCCCTTGCATTTCCCTGATTCCTGCGCTATGAATCTCGTTCTAGGTTGTACTAAAAATTGACTTGTATTTCCCTGGTCCTCCACCGATTTTGAAATTGGTATTGCTCGGAGTGCCACCGGACCCAACGTTTTTTTTTGCGATCATCATGTCCGTTGTGTTGGAATCGAAAACCCTAAAGAAGAGCACCATGGCCCATCTGAGAGCCAACAAGAAACAGGAAATCCTCCAGGCTGCCACCGGTCTATTTGCCGCACAGGGATTCGACGGCACCACCACCCTGCAGATATCCAGAGAGGCCGGCATTACCGAGCCGGTGATCTATTACCATTTTAGAGGTAAAGACGACCTGTTTACCCGGATTATCAGTAGGACCTTTGAAAAAATTTTTTCGCATTTGGACACCCTGCCGACGAAAACCGACAACGAGTTTGAAAAGATCGAAAACCTCATCGTTCTGCACCTGGATATTGTCAAAGAGATGCCTGACGAGATCTACTTGGCGGTCAGCACCTGCCCCTCCCGCCTCAAGGATCCGGATGGCATCTGCCGTAAAAGCATCCAAGAGATGCGCCGGCGTCTCATGGATTATCTTGCCGGATGCCTGGAAAAGGGGATTCAGCAGGGCGAATTTCATGCGGTGCCGGTGGACGCCACAGTGAACCTGCTCAGCGCCTTGCTCAACGGCCTGATCCGCCAGCGGGGTTTGAAGTTGAAAGAAGTCAAAGGGGTTAAAGAGACCGCCGTGGAATTCTGTCGACGCAGTTTGGTGAAAAACGACTTTGGGAACAGATAAACGAAGGTGTTTTTAGGCAGGATTACACGATATTCGGGATTTACCTTCGAACCCTGAGCCCTTTTCCTGCAAACTTTATGTTTGAGCTATCCAATATCGACTTGGAAGATTAAAGATGCCGATTCGGCGCCGTTTAAAGTGAAAAAATGAGGGCTCAGGCGATCCGGTCAACTCGCACCTGACCTTCCAGACCCGTCAGCCGTGGTCTTTCAAGAATCAATTATTGCTTTCGGAGATATACGTTGGAAAAGACCTGCCCTTCTTCAAAAGAATTGTCGTTAAAATCCCATCCCGATGCCTGGGATTTCCAGAGATTGTTTCAACCCCGAACTGTGGCGGTCATCGGGGTGTCGCTGGAACGGGACCGGCACCCGGCAAACGTTATTTTTAATAAAATCAATCTGCGTTATCCGGTGGATGTCTTTCCGGTGAACCCCCGAGGGGGCGACCTGTTCGGCCAGAAGGTATATTCCGGTATCGAAGCGATTCCCCATTCCATCGATCTTGCGATTATCGCAGTTCGGGCGGAATATACCCTGGATACCCTCAGAGCCTGTATCGATGCCGGTGCCGGCGGGGCAACGATCATTTCCGGGGGGTTTGCCGAAGTGGGGCGGCTCGATTTGCAGCAGCACCTGGCCCAGCTTGCACGGAAGCACCGCTTTCCGTTTATCGGGCCCAATTGTCTGGGGATTTATGTTCCCGGTTGTATCGACACTTTTTTTATCCCCAGTGAGCGGATGATCCGTCCCGAGGTGGGCAAGGTGGCTCTGGTCAGCCAGAGTGGCGGTGTGCTGGTGGATCAGATGACCAAATTTGCTGAACTGGGGATCGGTTTGTCTTTAGGGGTCAGTATCGGCAACAAAGCGCTGGTTCGAGAATTGGACTTGTTAAGATACCTGGCCCAAGATCCGAAAACCGGGGTTATCGCCTTTTACATCGAGGGTTTTGCCTCCGGGGAAGGGCGAGAGTTTGTGACGGCCGCCCGCGAATGCGCCAAACCGGTGATCGTTTTGAAAGCCGGCAAGACCCGTGAAGGGATGAGGGCCGTCTCCAGCCACACCGCCTCCATGGCCGGCGACTACGCGGTATTTTCTGCCGTGATGGCACAGTACGGTATCGTCGAAGCGGCCAACGAACTCGAGTTGGTTTCTTTTTGCGAGGTTTTGAGTTGCTATCAGGAGTCCATCGACGGGCGGGTGGGCATCATTAGCAGCAGCGGCGGACACGGTGCCTTGGCGGTGGACATCTGCGGAAGGCGCGGGTTGTCCATTCCCGTCATTGATCTTCAGCAGCAGGCCGAGATTCGCGCAGATCTGACCCCCAGTGTGCGATCCATTGCATCCTTGAACAACCCCATCGATCTCACCGGCAGCGCCACTGACAGTGATTTTTTGGAGGCCGCCGAACATTTGTCCCGAATTCCGGAGCTCGACTGCATTATTATGCTGCTGCTCCCCTATTCGCCGGAGATTACCTCCGATATCGGTGCCCGTCTGAGCCGGCTCTGCAAGCGCTATAACAAACCACTGGTTGCCTACGTTCCCCATGTGGACCGATACCGGATGCTCATCGAAGGGTTTGAATTCAACGGGGTTCCGGTGTCCCCCTCCATCAAGGGGGCGGTGTTGATGGTCGAAGCTCTTCGGAGGTGCCAGCCATGTTGAACAACCAAATTAAGACCGTATTCGAAGCATCCCGTGCGCGGGGATGGGTCGCCGAACCCGATGCCAAACATCTGCTGGCAGCCGCCGGACTGACCGTACCGCGCTTTACCACCGTTACGGAACCCGGTGGAATCGAATCCGCCGCTGCCAGCATCGGATTTCCCCTGGCGGCCAAGGTGGTATCGGCACAGGTCCTCCACAAGTCGGATCACGGCGGCGTGAAGACGGGTATTTCCACAAAGGAGGAACTGACAGCTACATTTGAAAAGTTTAATCGTATAGACGGTTTTGAGGCGATGCTGGTGGAAGAGATGGTTTCCGGTTTGGAGCTGATCATCGGTGCCAAAATCGACGATCAATTCGGGCCGGTGGTCCTCTTGGGAATCGGCGGCACCGGCGTCGAAATTTACCAGGATGTGAGCTTGCGCATGGCGCCGGTGAGTCCCGATGATGTCGCGTCCATGATTAAGGGCCTCAAGGCTGGCCGACTGCTTTCCGGATACCGGGGCGGCGTGGTGGTCGACCTCGACGAGCTGACCCGGACCATGATCTGTTTTTCTGAATTCGTCATGACATCAGCGGAGATGATCGTCTCCATCGATCTGAACCCGGTCATGTGTTCGCGGGAAAAGTGCGTCGTTGCCGATGCTCGGATCATGCTGCCGACCGTGTAGGGGTCCAAAAATATTTGAGCTCGAAAGAACTTTAAGTTTTAGTTTCTAAATAGCCGAAAAAATTAATATTCCCGAAAAGGCTCAACAAAAAAAGATGAGGTATTGTCGGTCGAAGAATAGAAATACATAACCCTGAAACAAGAACCCATAACCAATTAAGAGGTGCTGAATGTTGCCCTTTGATGAGGCTGTTGAAAAGTTCAAAGAGGTCTTAAAAATTAATCCTCAAAATGCCGAGATATGGTGCAGTTGGGGCGTGGCTCTGATAGAGATGCAGAAGTTCGATGAAGCCATTGAGAAATTTGAAAAGGCCGTAGAAATCAGTCCGAACCACCCATCGGCATGGTACGGTTGGGGAATTGCCTTGAATGCGTTGGGTCTGAAGGAGGCGGCTGCCGAGAAAATCAAAAAAGCCATGTCATTCGACCCGGACAGCGAAAAAGATCCCTGAGCCTAAAACCCAAAAGCTTAAGAGTATGAAAACATCTGACTTTTACCAAAAAAAATACAAAGCATACCACGAAAAGACGTTCTCCATCGATCCGTCATCGTTTTTAGAACCTTTGGTGAAAAAGCTTTCAGCAGAAGCGTTTATTCTGGACGTGGGGTGTGGCAGCGGTCGTGACTTGCTCTGGATTAAAAAACAAGGCTTTGAAGGAATCGGTTTTGAACGGTCTCCGGGCCTTGCTCAGCTTGCAAGGGAGAATGTCGGATGTGAGGTCATCGACGGGGATTTTGAAACGTATGACTTTTCTTTATTTCTGGTCGATGCAATTATATTGGTCGGTGCCCTGGTACATATACCCTACGAACGGTTTTCAAAGGTTTTTGAAAACATTACATCCTCTATATCAAAGCATGGAATCATACTGATTACTTTAAAAGAAGGCTCTGAAGTCCGGACGGACTCAGACGGAAGAACTTTCTATCTGTGGCAGGACGAAAAGGCGCGGAGAGTGTTCGATACCCTTGGCTTAACGGTTTGTGACGTTTCAAAGTCTGTTTCCAAAACCGGAAGCAATGATGTTTGGATGAGTTATATTCTGGATAAGACAGGATAAAGAGATGGGTTAACCCAGGGAAATGTTCCTCAACTATCGGAAGTATTCATCATCGATACCGATAGTACTGTTCGTTTCGGTTGCAATGGCGTAAATCCAGCGTGCCACCTGAGCCCCGAAGAGCTACTGTCTCCCCTTAAAAGAATTTAACGAAAAGATGGCGATTCCGAAGAAGCATTATGAAACCAAAGAAAATTAGTATGGCGAGGGGAAATAAAAGGTGAAGAATACAATTATCAAAGTGACGGCGGCAATATTCGTAAATGATGGAATGCTCCTTATCGCCAAACGCAAGCCAACGGGCCGATTGCCCAATCTGTGGGAATTTCCTGGCGGCAAGATTGAACCGAACGAGACACCGGAGGCGTGTTTAAAAAGAGAACTTAAAGAAGAGTTTGATGTCGACGTCACTGTTGGTGAATATCTCGGGTCGAACATTCATGCATATGATTTTGGTACCATTGAATTGATGGCCTTTAAAGCCTTTTGGGAAAAAGGAGATTTCAAACTGCTTGACCATGTTGAAATCAGATGGGTATTTACACACGAACTCGACCAATTTGAATTTGCGCCGGCGGATACCGTTTTCGTAGAGCAATTAATCGGAGGGGAAATCGATATTTAAAAGGTGTCAAAATGAGTATTAACCGTGTTGTTTCCCAAAAACTTTACGAAAGATATTGAGAGATGAACGACATCCGGAACATTTATTCATCCATCCCTGTCGATATTCCAAAGGAGTTAATCCAGGATATTTTAATAACGGACAGTTTTAAAATCGAAAGGATTGTATCCAAAGGACATTCTTCCCCCGAAGGTTTCTGGTATGATCAGGATCACAATGAATGGGTCATTCTCCTCCAAGGTGGTGCCGGCTTGTTGTTTGAAGACGCGAAGGAAGTATTTCACTTAAAACCGGGTGATTACATGAATATCCCCGCCCATCGTAAACACAGGATCGAATGGACGGATCCAAACACCGAGACAGTATGGGTAGCGGTCATGTATTAATGTTAAAAACTGAATGGTCCAAGATTTAATCACTCAATTATCAGATCGAGGGCACAACCAAATCAAACACATCACATTTTGTGACAAGGAAAGGATATCTGAAAAACGATCTGGACTTGATATCTACAGTTCGAATTTGATATCTTACACTTTAACGGATTTCAGGTCATGGCAAGAAAGCACAAGTCTGGAAAAG
>Ga0316193_10004448_pt1 | contig 10304 bp, 9 predicted proteins | sample MerIslsedime2_MG_FD_207735 | JGI IMG/M metagenome (GOLD analysis project Ga0316193, IMG submission 207735) | Coastal sediment microbial communities from Maine, United States - Merrow Island sediment 2 | ecosystem: Environmental > Aquatic > Marine > Coastal > Sediment | place: USA: Maine...
GGTGGAGCAGCTCCATGTGCTCTTCTTCGGGCCCCTGACGGTCGTGGGGAACCGGAGTGCACCCCGTTGCGAGATAGAGGGTCGTCACCGAGTCGGTCATGCCCGGCGACGGCAGGATCTCGGTGAGCAGATCGAGTTTCCCGGCCATCAGACCGGCCTCCTCGACGAGCTCACGGCGAGCGACCCGCGCAGTGTCCTCGCCGTCGATGTCGCGCATCCCCGCAGGGATCTCGATCAGCATGCGTTCGTACGGCGGTCGATACTGCGAGACGAGCACGACCGACGGGTTGCCCTCGGCATCGAAGACCAGTGGCACCACGCCGACGGCGCCGGGCGATCGGACGATGTCTCGCCGAAAAGTGGAGCCGTCGGGTGCTTCGAACTCGGCGACGGCGAGATTCCAGAGATGCCCCTCGTGGATGATCGATTCGGACAGCCTCCGGAACGCTGCGTCGTCGCTCACGACGACATCGAACGGACCGACTCGCTCACCGGCGCAGCCGAACCCTCGACAGCCGGCGGCTCTCGCACCGACCGACGGGTGAGCGCCGCCGCGATCAGCTCGCGGAAGAGCGGATGGGGACGATCCGGCCGGCTCTTGAACTCTGGATGCGCCTGAGTTCCGACCCAGAACGGGTGACCGGGCAACTCGATGAACTCGACCAGGCGATTGTCGGGCGATGTCCCCGAGCACCAGAGACCGGCCTCCTCGAGCTGCCCGCGATACCGCTCGTTGAACTCGTAGCGGTGGCGGTGACGTTCGCTGACCACGGGCTCTCCGTACGCCTCGGCCACCTGGGAACCAGATGCGAGGACGGCATAGTAGGCGCCCAGGCGCATCGTGCCGCCCTTGTCCTCGATTCCGCGCTGCTCCAGCATCAGGTCGATGACCGGGTGGTGGGTCGTCGGGTCGAACTCGGTGGAGTTCGCGTCAGTGAGACCGACGACGTCGCGGGCGAACTCGATGGTCATCGCCTGGAGTCCGAGGCAGAGACCCAGACAGGGGATGCTCTCCTCGCGGGCATAGCGAGCCGCAGCGATCTTTCCCTCGACGCCTCGATAGCCGAAACCGCCCGGGATCACGATGCCGTCGAGGTCACGCAACTGACCGGCGGCGAGGAGGCCCTCGACGCTCTCGGATTGGATCCAGACGATCTCGACATCCGCCCCGTGATGGAACCCGGCATGTTTGAGGCTCTCGACGACCGAGAGGTAGGCATCGGGCAACTCGATGTACTTCCCGATGAGGCCGATACGAACCGGGGTGGTGGCCGCCTCGACCTTCGCGACGAATTGCTCCCAATAGCTCAGGTCGGGCTCGGCGTCGATTCGCAGGAGGTCGCACACGAATTCGTCGAGACCCTCGTCGTGGAGGATCAGCGGCAGCTCGTAGATGTTCTTCGCATCAGCGGCGTTGACCACCGCTCTCTCCTCGACGTCACACAGGCTCGAAATCTTCCGTTTCAGGTCGTCCGACAGCGGCAGCTCGCTCCGACAGACGATCACGTCAGGTTGGATCCCGCGGCTGCGCAGCTCGGTCACCGAGTGCTGCGTCGGCTTCGTCTTCTGCTCCCCCGACGGCCCGATGAAGGGGACGAGCGTGACGTGGATGTAGCAGACGTTGTCGCGCCCGACCATGTTGCGGAACTGCCGGATCGCTTCGAGGAACGGCAGGATCTCGATGTCGCCGACGGTGCCGCCGACCTCGGTGATCACCACATCGACGTCGTCGCGGGCCACCCGCTCGACGCGCCGCTTGATCTCGTCGGTGATGTGTGGGATGACCTGCACGGTCTTGCCGAGATAGTCACCCCGGCGTTCAGCAGCGAGGACGGCCTGGTAGATCGACCCGGTGGTGGCATTGGAATTCCGCGACAGGTTCTCGTCGATGAACCGCTCGTAGTGGCCCAGGTCGAGGTCGGTCTCGCCGCCGTCATCGGTGACGAACACCTCACCGTGCTCGAACGGGTTCATGGTGCCCGGATCGATGTTGATGTACGGGTCGAGCTTCTGCAGGGTGACTCGGAGACCCCGGAGCTTCAACAGTCGGCCGAGCGATGATGCGGTCAGGCCCTTGCCGAGCGAGCTGGCAACGCCTCCGGTCACGAAAATGTGCTTCGGCATTCGACCATTCCTCCGTCTCGACGTTCCAGGTCTTCGGTGATGTCGGCGCGACACCACGACGGGAGATCACCATACCCCGCGCGACCGGTTGCGCACGCGATTGCCGAGCACTCAGCGGTCGAGGAGTTCGCGAGCGTGATCGAGCGCCGAGTCCGTCGCCGACCCCGACAGCATGCGGGCGATCTCGATGACCCGCTCCTCACCCCCGATCGGCTCCGCATCGGTGAACGTCTGACCCCCGCGAACCTGCTTGGACACCGAGACCTGAGAAGTCGCAGCCGCAGCAACCTGGGCGAGATGGGTCACGACGAGCACCTGGTGGCTTCGGCCGAGTTCGGCGAGCGCGTCGCCGATCGATTGGGCCGCGCCTCCCCCGATCCCGGCGTCGACCTCGTCGAAGACCAACGTCCGGCTCCCATCGCGGGCCCGGCCGGTCGACGACAACACGAGCCGGAGCGCCAACATCGCTCGCGCCAACTCACCCCCTGAGGCAACCCGCGTGAGCGGCAACAAGGGTGAGCCTGGGTTCGCCGCCAACAGGAACTGCACGCGATCGCCCGGATGGTCCTGCGGATGCTCACCGATCTCGACCGCGATCGACGCATGGGGCATGGCAAGACGATGCAGCTCGGCTTCCACTTCTCGTGCCAGCCTCGGACCGACCTCACGCCGACGGCGACCGACGACTTCGGCAGCGACCCGCTCGGCCGCGAGGGCCCCGCCGCGTTCGGTGTCGAGCTCGGCGGCGCGCTGATCGAAGTCCTCCAACTCGCGGAGTCGCTCGGCCGACTCCTCGTGGAACGCCATCACCGAAGCGAGGTCGTCGCCGTACTTTCGACGCAGGTTCTTGAGCAGTTGCCGCCGCTCGCGGATCTCAGCGAGACGTTCTGGTGACTCGTCGATCTCCTCACCGATGTCCCGTGTCTCGGCCGCGATGTCGTCGATCTCGGCGAGGATCTGATGCAACCGACCCGCCTGCTCCAGGAACGGCATCCGGTCATCGATCGCGCCCAGCGCATCAGCGATGGAATCGCGAGCACCGCCCTCGTCGGCGAGTGCTGCAACTGCTGCCGCCGACGCATGACGATGGGCTGTCGCATCGGCGAGCACGGACTCCTCGACGTCGAGCTCCTCATCCTCGCTGGCATCGGTGATGTCCGCGGCCTCGAGTTCGTCGACCTGGAATCGGAGGAGATCGATCTCCCGCGCTCGAGCACGATCGTCGCCTCCGAGCGCGGCCAAGGCCGCGTCGATCTCGGTCAAGCGGCCGCGAGCAGACCGAAGTGGAGCAAGATCGATCTCGCCGTACTCGTCGAGTGCCGCTCGCTGTGTGCTGGTCGACAGCAACGATTGGTGTGCGTGTTGGCCGTGGAGATCGACGACATCAGCAGCGACCTCCGCCAACGATGCGACCGTGGCGAGCCGTCCGTCGATGTAGGCCCTCGTACGGCCGTCGGCCGGGATGACCCGGGTGAGCACCCGTTCGACTCCATCGCGGGTGACGAGGCGCCCGTCGACTCGTGCTTCGGTGGCACCGTGCCGGACCATCGTCGAGTCGGCCCGTCCTCCGACGAGGAGCTCGATCGCCTCGACGAGCATCGTCTTGCCCGCGCCGGTCTCACCCGTGACCGCCGTCAACCCGGCACCGAAGACGACCTGCGCCCGTTCGATGATGCCGAGGTTCTCGATGTGGAGTTCGGTCAGCATCACGGGTGATCCATCACCGGTCCGCGAGGCCGAACTTGACCTTGAGGATCTGGTGGTAACGCTCGCCATCGAACCTGACGAAACTGGCCGTGGCGTCCGACGGCGAACACCGGACCACGTCGCCGTCGTCGAGCGAGGCAGCGTGCTGACCGTCCAGGTTGAGCTCGGCGAGGCGGTGGCCTGTCACCTCGATCTCGATCACCTCCGACGGGTCCAGTACGAGCGAGCGGTCGAACAACATGTGGGGCGACACCGGGGTGAGCAGCATCGCACGATGTCGCGGCGATACGATCGGCCCGCGGGCCGACAGCGAGTAGGCCGTGGAACCGGTTGGAGTCGCAACGATCAAGCCGTCGGCGGCGTAGTACGTGAACGGTTCCCCGTCGATGCGAGCGAGAAGTCGCACCGTGTGTCCCGACTCTGCCTTCTCGACGACCGCCTCGTTCAGCGCCCGCCCGACGCGTTGATCGTTCACGGCCACGTCGAGCATCATCCGTTCGTCGAGCGTCCACTGCCCAGCTTCCATGCCGAGCGCCACCCGGTCGAGCGCGTCGTCGAGGCGATCCGGCTCCACCTCGGTCAGGTAGCCGAGCGAACCGAGATTGACTCCGAGCAGCGGTACACCGGCGCCCTCGAGGAGCCGGACACTGCGTAGCATCGTTCCGTCGCCACCGAGGCTCAGCACGAGTTCGGCCTCGGCGATCGGTCGGACGCTGGCATGGAGGTCGAGGTCGAGTGCCGCGGCATCGCCTGGCGACATCCAGAACGGGACCTCATGGTGGGTGCACCACTTCGCCGCGCGTTCCGCGTGTTCACGAGCGCTCTCGCGCTCGTGGTGGGCGACGAGCGCGATTCCCCGCATCACGTCGCCGAACCGACGTTCGCATACACCAGGAACTCGATGTTGCCGTTGGCACCGGTGATCGGCGACTCGGTCCAGCCCTGCACGTCGCAACCGGCAGCGACCAATGCATCACCGAGTTCGGCACGCACCCGGTCGTGCACGATCGGATCGGTGATCACGCCCCGACCTCGATCGACTTCACGACGACCGGCTTCGAACTGTGGCTTGACGAGCAGCACCATCGGTGAGCCAGGTTGGCACAGACTGGTCAGGGTGGGGATCACCAGCGTGAGCGAGATGAACGACAGGTCTCCGACGACGATGTCGACCGTACCGCCGATCGTCTCGACGTCGGCATGCCGGACGTTGCACCGTTCGAGGTTGCTCACCCGAGGATCGGCACGGAGTCGTTCGTGGAGTTGTCCGTGTCCGACGTCGAGCGCCACGACATGCGAGGCGCCTCGCTGCAGGAGGCAGTCGGTGAAGCCGCCCGTGGACGCACCGACGTCGAGCGCCCGAAGGCCGTCGACCGCGATGGCGAACTCGGTCAGTGCGTGATCGAGCTTCTCTGCACCTCGCCCGACGAAACGCCGTGGTGGCCCTTGGAGCGTGACGGCGTCGCCGGGAGCAACTTGCCGAGACGCCTTGTCGGCCACCGAGCCGTTCACCAGCACCCGATTGGCGCCGATCATCGCTTGCGCTTCGGTGCGGCTCGTCGTCAACTCCCGTCGGACGAGTTCGGCGTCGAGTCGTCGACGGGCCGCCACGAGTTGGTCAGCCGGCGGAGGTGGTGGGGGCTGCGGCCTTCTTGGCCGGCGCCTTCTTCGCAGCAGCCTTCTTCTTGGCCGGCGCCTTCTTCTTGGCCGGCGCCTTCTTCGCAGCAGCCTTCTTCTTCGCCGGCGCCTTCTTCTTGGCCGGCGCCTTCTTCGCAGCAGCCTTCTTCTTCGCCGGCGCCTTCTTCTTGGCCGGCGCCTTCTTCGCGACGGTCTTCTGGGCCGCGCTGGCTTCAGCCTTGACCCGCTCGGCGAGGTTCTCGGCGAGTTCCTCGAATCGGTCTTCGAGTTCGTCGAAGCGATCCGACAGCCAGGTCATCTGCTTGGAGAGCTCACGCTGGATGCTCTCGGTCAGACGGTCGGTGGTCTCGCGACCACGGTCGAGCAGCGTCTGAACAGCCTCTTCGGTGTCGTTGCGTCGCACTTCGCCGGCCTTGACCATCGACTGGACGATGGACTCGGCCTGCTTGCGCGAGATGTCGGTGAACTCGACGCCCGCGTCAACGAGCCGTTGCAGTGTCGTTTTTTCCATACCGTCACGATACCGGCAGAGCTGGACGGAGTCGCCGGATCGACAGACCAGCCGATCAGCGGGTTGAACGGGTGAGTCGATCGGCCACCGCGGCGAGGTCGGCGACGTCGGCGGCGACGGGCGTGTCGATGTCGGCACCCGGTGGGGTCACGCCGGAACGAACCAGCGCGAACCGACAGCCGATGCGCTGGGCGAACAGCCCGTCGGTGTCGAGGCGATCTCCGACCATCAGCACCGAGTCGGGGTCGAATGGCCGGTCAGCGGTCCCCACGAGTTCTGCGATCACGTCGGCCATCGGCTGATGTGGCTTCCCACCGATGACCGGCGTGGTGCCCGAGGCCGTTGCGATGGCAGCGAGGATCGACCCGCCACCCGGCAGCAGGCCAGCCGGCGTCGGGAACGTCGAATCGGTGTTGGTACCGATCAGCCGCGCACCCGCGCGAACTGCGGCCGATGCGACGGACAGCCGGTGATAGTCGAAGTCACGATGCAGGCCCACCACCACCGCGTCGAAGCCGTCCGGTTCGTGCCGACCATCGTTCAACACCGTGACCGCTCCACGGTGCTCCACCGCCTCGGTGATGCCCGGCCCTCCAGCGACGAGCACCCTCGCTCCGGGCTCGACCAGCTGCGCCGCCGCCCGTGCCGAGCTCACCACGTCTCCGACTGCGTCGATGCCAACCGAGCCGAGGGCCCGTTCGTTGTCCGCCTCGACCGCCGCCGAGTTGTTGGTGACGAACAGGACTCTGCGCCCGGACGCTCGCAGCCGGGCGATTGCGCCGACCGAACCGGCAATCGGCTGATGGGCGAGCCAGATCACGCCATCGAGATCGCAGAGCACGGTGTCGATGCCGCTCCAGTCCTCCATGGCGATGATCGTTGCAGCACGAAGGCCCACAGATGGCATCCTGTCGTCGTGCCCCGCTTCACGCCATTCCCCGCCCTGCGCTATTCCGACCAGGAGATCGATGACCTGATCGCACCCCCCTACGACGTGCTCTCCGATGCCGACGTCGACGAGCTGCAAGCTCGGAGCCGATTCAACATCACCCATGTCGACGTCCCCCGCGAGTCCGACGGACCCGATCGCTATCTGGCTGCCGCCGCCACCTTGCGGGAGTGGGTCGACGCAGGAGTGATGACGTACGACGACACCCCGACGTTCACGATCTACCGGATGCGTTTCACGGATGCCTCCGGAACCGAACGGGACATCGCCGGAGTGCTCGGCGGTCTCGAGGTGGTCGACACGGGAGCCGGTGGTGTCCTCCCGCACGAGCGGGTCACACCGAAGGCGTCGACCGACCGGTTGGACCTCACTTCCGCGACTCAGACGAACATGTCCCCGATCTGGGGGTTGTCGCTCGCTGCCGGTCTCACCGAATTGCTCAACGACCCGGGCGAGCCGGTCGCCTCGGTGACGGTCGACGGTGTCGAGCACACCGTGGAACGGGTCTCCGATCCAACGCGCGTTGCGGCGATCGCCGCGAAGATCGCTTCCGACGACGTGCTGATCGCTGACGGTCATCACCGCTACGGCATCAGTCGCACCTACCGCGACGAGGTCCGTGCAGGGAACGGCAACCGGGCGAATCCGGCCGACGACACGCTGGCGTTCGTCAACGAACTCGTCGCCGATCAACTCTCGGTCGAGGCGATCCACCGCGTGTACCACGAGGTGTCGTTCGACGATCTCGTCACCGCGCTCGACGTGGTGTTCGAGCGCACCGAAGCCGGTCGCCCCGACGACGCGACGCTCGCCACCATGAGCGAGCGAGGGGTCTTGTGCCTGATCCGTCCTGACGGGACCGCTGAGTGGCTGGCACCGAAACCTGGAGCGTTCGACGGTGTCCGCTCGATCGATGGCGCCTGGCTGGAACACGCGCTCGCTGAGGTCGGCCATGCCGTGGCCTACCAACATGGTGTCGATCACGTCGTCGGAGCAGTGACCTCAGGCGCAGCTGTCGCCGCCGTCCTGATCCGGCCGGTCAGCGTCGCCGAGATCGAGCGCACCGCACGCGAAGGAGCCTTGATGCCACCGAAGTCGACGTTCTTCACCCCGAAGCTGCGCACCGGCCTCGTGGTCCGCAGCTTGGTGTGATCGCCGGTTGATCACGACGCCGATCGGTCGATTCGTCGGGCGGCCTTCCCGAGCGCCGCAGCAACCGGCTTTCGTCGTCGGGTCGGGAGCACGGTGTCGGCAACCACCTCGGTGCGGCTCTGGGTCGCCCCGCCGACACGGAAGAACCGTCGACGGACGGTGCCCACGACCACGATCTCGGTGCCCGAGGTGATCGGCGCACGAGCCGACTCGGCGGGGTCGTTCCAGGCGATCGGCACCGAGACGTTCACCGCTCGCCCACCGGCCTCGACTCGGGTCACCACGTCGAACTGGACGACGATCCCGCCCGCTGGGAGGCCGCGTGCGCTCGGCTCACTCGTGACCCTGCCACGAATCACCGCGAGGTTCGACAGCACCTCCGGGATGTCCGTGCCGATCTCGGTCTGATTGCCACTCATGGTCTGCTCCTTCTGGTCATCGATCCGTCGGGAGGAGTCGGTCGTCGTTCAACCTACGCAGGGGCTGTCACAGGGTTGTCGGTGGGATACGGTCCGACCATGACCAGCGACAGCACATCGCCAGTGCGCTGGGGTATCGCGGCCACCGGAGCAATTGCGGCGAGCATGGCCGAGGCGCTGGCCGCCCTGCCCGACGCCATGATCACCGCGGTCGGTTCGCGATCCCAGGGATCCGCCGACGAGTTCGCCGGGCGTTTCGACATCCCGCACGCTCACGGCAGCTACCAAGCGCTGTGGGCGGACGAGAACGTGGACATCGTCTACATCGCATCGCCCCACAGCCACCACCACGCCATGACGATCGCTGCGCTCGACGCGGGCAAGCACGTGCTGTGCGAGAAGGCATTCGCCATCAACGCGGGCCAGGCCAACGAGATGGTCGCGGCGGCTCGTCGCAACGACCGCTTCCTGATGGAGGCGATGTGGACCTGGTTCATTCCGGCCGTCGTCGACATCCGCCAGCGGGTCCTCGACGGCGAGATCGGCGAACTGAAGGTCGTGGACGCCAACTTCGGGATCCCCGTCTTCGACCCCGATGGCCGTCACCGCCGCGCCGACCTCGCAGGTGGAGCCCTGCTCGACCTCGGCATCTACCCGATCACGTTCGCCCGCTATCTCGCCGGCGATCCGGCCGGCGACCCGCTCGAGGTCAAGGCGGTGGGAACGCTGAGCGAGGAAGGTGTCGACGCAACCGTCGGCGGGGTCGTGTCGTACTCGGGCGGGGCGATCGGCGTCTTCCACACCTCGCTCGACATGATGACGAATCTGCGCGCGTCGGTCTTCGGCACACTGGGCCGGATCGACGTCGATCCACCGTTCTGGTTCACCTCGGGGTTCACCGTCCGAATGGCGGGCGAAGAGCCCGTTCACGTCGAGATCCCGAACCAGGGCCTCGCCCACGAGGCTGCGCACGCAATGGAGCGCATCCGGGGCGGGCATCGCGAAAGTGACGTCATTCCACTCGCAACGACGGTGTCGACGATGGAGCTCCTGGACGCCATCCGCGCCCAGATCGGCGTCGTCTACCCCGAAGAGCGCTGATCCATCCGGCGGGGCCGGGACCCCGAGCGAGAGCGCCTCACGCCGGATACTCGGCGTACGAGGCCTTGAAGACGCCCTGGTGGAGCAGGACCGTCGCGGCATGGGCACCGGTCTCGGCATCGATGATCGTCGACTCGGTCCAGTACGACTCGACCCGCTTCGTTTGTCCGATGCCGACGAGGGTGTGTTCGATTCGATACGGCTGTCCAACGAAGACGGGGCCGTCGACGAAGCGAACCTCGAGGTCGATGAACAGCCCGATCGCCGGCCCTCGAACCGGGAAGTGGGCGTTCGACTGGTGCGCGATGACGCTGATCATCTCGGTCGGGACGATCGGCCGCCCCCACGGACTGTCGCCGTCGAGGTACCACGACGAGCATTCGGTGATCCTCTCGAGCTTCTGGGTCAACGTGAACGGGTAGAGATGCCCGTTGTGGTCGTCGAAGCCCATCGTGATCGGCTCCGGCACACTCACGTGCATGCCGATCTCGAGTTGGTCCACGATGTGGAGCGTGCCCGGATCTTCGAGCCCCCGCAGGCGCCGTTCGTCCAGTTCGGTCGCGTCCTCACGCCCGAGTGACGCAGTCCCGGTCAGCACCGGAGTCGTGTCGGCCTTCTCAGCGCCGATCCGGGCCAGCGTGGCCGTCGTCGGCTGGAGCGCGGCACGGACCTCGTCGCCCTCGACCACCATATTGAGGAAGTG
>Ga0316193_10004451_pt1 | contig 10299 bp, 8 predicted proteins | sample MerIslsedime2_MG_FD_207735 | JGI IMG/M metagenome (GOLD analysis project Ga0316193, IMG submission 207735) | Coastal sediment microbial communities from Maine, United States - Merrow Island sediment 2 | ecosystem: Environmental > Aquatic > Marine > Coastal > Sediment | place: USA: Maine...
AGGCTCCCATCGACAAGCAGGGGGCTGAATTCTTTTTAAATCAGAATTCGAGAGAACCGGTTACCGAACCCGATGAAATGGTGCCGCTCTGGAAGGTCCTACATGCTGCCGGGGTAGACTGGACCTATGGCTCCAAGGGATGGGGTGGAGAAAACTACTGCATGTTTCTTTCCGACAACGAAGCCTGGGAGCACATTGTCCGTACCACGGCCAAACAGGCTGATGATCTGGGCTGTAAGGTCTATCTCAACACCGAATGAGGGCACGTAACATTCTCAGTCCTGGCAGGACTGAAAAAATTCAACATCGAACACAACTTTGTGGTCAAAAACATCTATGAATACTATGCCAAATGGATCCGGGAAGGAAGGCTCAAGGTCAATTCCGACTGGAACAAAGACCTCAAGATTAAATTTACCGTGCAGGACCCCTGTCAGATCGTGCGCAAGACTTTTGGTGATCCCATTGCCGAAGATTTGCGATACGTGGTCAAATCGGTCGTCGGAGAAGAGAATTTTGTCGATATGGTCCCCAACAGGTCCAACAATTATTGCTGCGGCGGCGGCGGCGGTTTCCTCCAGTCCGGCATGAAAGAACAGCGTCTCCAATTCGGCCGGCTGAAGGACGAACAGATAAAGGCGACCGGCGCGGATTACTGTATCGCCGGCTGCCATAATTGCCATGCCCAGATTCATGAGCTCAGTGAGCATTACGGCGGCAATTATCCCGTCGTGCATATGTGGACGCTGATCTGCCTTTCTCTGGGGATACTGGGCCCGAACGAAAGGGTGTATCTGGGAGAGGACCTCCAGGATGTTTTGGTCTTCCATCCCGAGTCAGCCATGTAATTAATTGGGAGGAAAAATGATCGTTGCCAAAAGAAAACCGTTTGCAGAAATAAAGAATTTGCTCAAGAATTACCAGAAAGTCCTCAACGTGGGATGCGGAACCTGTGTGGCGGTGTGTCTTGTAGGCGGCGAAAAGGAGGTGGACGTCCTGAACGCCGAAGTGGATATGGCTCGCAGGCTCGAGAACAACCCCATCGAGCTGGGAGCCCGAACGGTTGAAAGACAGTGTGACCGGGAATACCTGGCGGAGCTGGATGATTTGGTGGAAGACTATGATGCCATTCTGTCAATGGCCTGCGGTGTCGGCATTCAGTTTCTGGCGGAAAGATTTCCGAGTACTCCTGTTTTCCCCGCTGTGGACACGTCCGGTTTGGCAGTCAACCAGGCGGTGGGGTGGTATGAAGAAAGGTGCCGTTCATGCAGCAGCTGCGTGCTGGGGCTCACCGGGGGGATATGTCCGGTCACCATGTGTGCCAAAGGCCTTTACAACGGACCCTGTGGCGGAACCAATCTGGGCAGTTGTGAAATCAATACGGAACAGGACTGCGCCTGGTATTTGATATACGAGAGGCTGGAAAGACAGGGACGGCTGGACTGTATCCTGGAGATTACCCCGGCGGTCGACTGGCACAACCAGGTGCCGCGAACCCTGGTTCAACCCGGATATAAAAAACCGGAAAAGCGGGTCCCAAAAAATGACGAATGACGAATGACGAATGAGGGAAATTTAAATGAAATCAGGCAGTCATCTGGAGAAGGTGTTGACGGCAGGCCATTTTGCGTTTACCGCCGAGCTGGAACCGCCGCGGGGAACCAGCGCCGACGAGGTGAGGAAAAGAGCCTCTTATTTGAAAGAAAATGTGGATGCGGTCAACCTCACGGACAACCAGACTGCCGTGGTGCGCATGTCCAGCTGGGCCGCCTCCATGATCCTTTTACAGGAAGGTCTGGAGCCTAATTTTCAGATGGTTTGCCGCGATCGCAACCGTCTGGCCATGCAAGCCGATATCCTGGGTGCCTATGCCCTTGGTATTCGAAACATGCTGTGTCTTTCAGGAGCCCATCAGCAATTGGGCGATCATCCCACCGCCAAAGGCGTCTTCGATATCGATTCCATGCAGCTGATCAGCCTGGTCAAGGGCATGCGGGATGAGGGCAAATTCATGTGCGGCGGGGACATCGAAGAACCGCCCCGGATGTTTATCGGTGCAGCCGCCAATCCGTTTGCAGAGCCCTTTGAGTGGCGGGTGCATCGCCTGGCCAAAAAAGTCAAAGCCGGTGTCGACTTTATTCAGACCCAGTGCATTTACAATATGGACAAATTCCGCAAATGGGTCAAACAGGCCAATGACATGGGTCTGACGGAAAAAGTTTATATCCTGGCAGGGGTCACTCCCCTAAAGAGCGTCGATATGGCAAGGTACATGAAGACTGAAGTTCCGGGAATGGATGTACCCGAAGAAATTATAACAAGGTTGCAGGGCGCCGGCAAAGGGAAGGTCGCCGACGAAGGCATCAAAATAGCCTGCGAGCAGATCGAAGAGCTCAAGGAAATGGAAGGTGTGGCCGGTGTTCACCTGATGGCCATCGAGTGGGAGCACAAGGTGCCCGAAATTGCCGAAAAGGCCAACGTACTGCCGAGGCCCCAGGTGGACTAATGCATGATATGAGCTCTGCCCCTGGCCGCGAGCAACCAGTCTGATCGAAGAAGAAATTGATGAACGCGAACATCGAACGTCCAACATCGAATGTCCACTGAATGCATTCTATCTGTTAAAAAAAGATTTCGCGTAGCGATTCCATCAATCGTCATTCTTCATTCTGCGTTTCGATATTCTGCGGTTCGCTGTTTAATCCAGGCCATCGAAGCCGACAGTCTAAGCATCAAGAAACCGTGAATTTTTGGTTTAGTTTCATACGATCCCTATGAACACCATCGAGCAATTAGAGGTCAGCGGCAGTCACCGGGAGGTCGGCCGGAACATCGGTCATCACTTTGCCGACGCTATTCACCGTTTATTCGACAACTATGACTTTCTGCAAGAACAACTTTTGCCCTTTCTGAAAAATCCGGTCGGTCAAGGTTTTTTTCAATCTTATCTCAAGTTGCACCGAAAGCACTTTCCGCAATACATCTCCGAACTTGAGGGGATGGCAGAGGGCGCCGGGCGTCCCTTTGAAGAGATATTTGCGGTTAATTTGAGAGGTGAGTTTGCCGGACTGATCACATCCGAGCAGCAAATAAGCAACCAAATCGATCCAGACATTCAGGGCTGCACCGACTGCCTGGTCTTGATCCCTAAGGTGGCCTTGATCGGACACAATGAGGATGGTTCACCGGCAGGATACGGCAACATGTATGTGGTGCGTGTCGCCGTCGACGATTGCCCCACTTTCACTGCCCTTTGCTATCCCGGTTTTCTGCCCGGCAATGCTTTCGGTTTTAATGAATTCGGCATTCTGCACTCAATCAATCATGTCGCTCCACGGCCGGTGAAAGCAGGGGTGGCGCGGCACTTTATCGCCCGTTCACTGCTTGAAGCACGCTCATTGGAGGAGGCCGTCCGGCGCGTTACAATATCCAGTCGAGCTGCGGGATTTAATTACAACATTGGATCCCTTCCCGAACGCCGTATCGTCAGTGTGGAGGTTTCGCCGGAGCGTCATCACATGTATGAGGTCCAGGGCTATTATCTGCATACCAACCACTATTTGGAACTATCGGATGTGGCGCAGGAAATTACGCCTTCCAGTCGGAGGCGTCTGGAACGTGCCGGATCGCTTTGTCGGAGCACACCGCCTGACGATGCAACCCGGGTGCTGGCCTTGCTGGGTGATCGGGCCGATCGTGACTACCCCATCCATTGTAATGCGACACCACCGGATATCAACGCCACCTTGTGTTCAGCGCTTTTCGACCTGGACAACCATCAGTTGCGCATCTATTGGGACAACCCTGTCAGGGAACCGGAGAAGTATATTCAATTGGCTTTGTGACTTTCCTGCCCTGGACCGGCCGGAATTGATGATTGGATATTGAAAATTGAATATTTGCGGATGTCGCTCGCGCAGCGCAGGTGCCTGCGCTGCGTGTTGTTCCGTCATTTGTTTTTTATCGAAAGAATTTGATAAATTTATATGGGGTTAGATCCTATTAGCTCACTTTATACTTTAGCTTATTTGCTCCACTAAAAGAATTCCTAATCAACGAAAGATTGATCAGAGCGAAAAGAGATTGATTAGGAGGCGCTTTACAGGCTAGAAGGGGAAGAGATTGGCGAATGGCGAATGACGATCGTTTTTCATTCTTTATACCCGGTTACGGTGCCCGTATTTTTTTGGGGACCAAGCCCGTATCGCAGTCAGCTTGCCCTGTAACGCAAGGAGGTATGACGAAATGACCGGCAAAATGCAACACCCGATAGCTGCAGAAATTAGGGGACGCTTCGTCCAACGAACCGTTCGATCCAAAGACCTCGACGCCAGAGCTAAAGCGCGGTTGCCCGGCGGCGATACCCGTGCGGCGACCTACTTCGCACCTTATCCGGCCTACATGGCATCCGGCAGCGGCTGTTATCTCTATGATGTCGACGGCAACGCGTACCTCGATTTGTTGAACAACTACACCTCACTTATTCACGGTCACGCCCACCCGGACATCATCGCAGCTGTCAAGACTCAGCTTGAAAAAGGTACGGTGTTCGGTGCGGCCGGCGAAATTCAGTTCCAGCATGCCGAGCATTTATGCAACCGCATCACCGCAATGGACCAGGTCCGCTATTGCAACTCGGGTACCGAGGCCACCCTGTTTGCCATCCGGGCCGCCCGTGCGTTTACCGGCAAGGATATCTTCATCAAAATGGACGGCGGCTATCACGGCTGCCACGATGCCGTTGAAGTCAACATTTTCGCCGACCCCAACCCCGAAGGCCCGCCCGCCAAACACATCGGGCCCGGTGTGCCGGGCAGCGTTCTCGAAGACGTTTGGGTCGTCCCTTTCAACGACCTCGATGCAGTCGAGAATATGCTCAAAACCAATGCCGACAAAGTCGCCGCTATTCTGACCGAGCCGCTGATGGGTGCCGCCGGCGCCATATGCCCTCAACCCGGTTACCTCAAAGGGCTGCGGACATTGGCCGACAAATACAACGTCGTGCTCATTTTCGACGAAGTTATGACGTTTCGTCTCAGTAGCGGGGGGCTGCAGCAAATAGAGGGCATACAACCGGATTTGACCACCCTGGCTAAAATAATCGGCGGCGGGCTGCCCATCGGCGCTTTCGGTGGCCGTAAAGACATCATGTCGCGATTTGATCCGGCCCATGAAGAGCCGATTTTCCATTCAGGCACTTTCAACGGCAACAATATCACCCTGGCAGCAGGCATGGCCGCGATGACGTTATACGATCAGGCGGCTGTCACAAGGCTGAATCAATTGGGTGACAGACTGCGAGACGGCTTTACGGCCGCTTTGAAAGAGGTCGGCCTAAAGGGGTGCATCTCCGGTTTGGGTTCCCTGCTGCAACTGCACTGGCGGGACCAGAAACCTGCCAAGGCAACAGATTCCATGGTGGGATTGACGAAAGCCGGGGAACTGCCCCGGTTGGTCCACCTGGAGCTGATGAATCGCGGGGTATACTCCGCCGGCCGGGGCATGTTTGCCCTGTCCACACCTATGACAAATAAGGATATCGACAAGGCCGTTTCCTCGTTTACAGAAACACTCTCAATGCTCAAGCCCTATATTGCGGACACGATACCTCATCTGCTCGCAGATTGAGGATCGCACAGCAGACCGAACAAAGCGGAAATAACAAATGATAATAGGAAAATTCCAAGCACCAAAATACAAATCCCAAACCAATACCAATGACCGAAATTCAAAATTCTAAACAGAATGTCTGTGTCCGTCGGTGTGGGTCTGTGGCTAACGTATTCTCGAAACAAAATAATGGACATCTCAATTCGAGTTTTGATCCACAGAATTCGCAGATTTCGCGGATTACGCCAATCATTTGAAGGGCGAAATAGAATCGGCTGAGGTTACTAAACCGGAATTAATGTAAAACATTAGAAAAATAGCATAACAAATTAAAATATAATATAATAATCTTTTATATTTTGTTCTTCCTTCGTCGTCCCTCATCCGTCGTCCTTCATCATTCGAATCTGTTGCCGGGCAGTTCATTGTTGACACCTAAAATTGACTCCGTTATAAAATTTTCACTGCCAGGAGAGTGGTTGCAGGATTTATAGAAACCCAAATTGAGCGTTTCTAGGATTAATCCGTCGCCTGCGGACAGTCTGATGCAGAGATGGGGCAAAAGTGAACATTTTAAATCATCTTAAACAGAAAGGATCTATGAGATGGGAAAATTCAGAGAAAGCCGGACAGCGCACAACCTGCTCTGCTCCTTTGCCGGGGAATCCCAGGCAAGAAACCGTTATACCTATTTTGCGAGAAGGGCCAAAGAAGAGGGATATGTTCAAATTGCCGACATATTCGAAGAGACAGCCAATCAGGAATGCGAGCACGCCTTGAGGTTTTTCAAGTTTTTTAATGGTGGCGAACTGGAAATTAGCGCCAGTTTTCCTGCCGGGGTCATCGGCCGCACGTATGACAACCTGCTGGCCGCGGCTGCCGGCGAAAAATTTGAGCATTCGGAACTATATCCCGGTTTTGCCGCGATTGCCAACGAAGAGGGCTTCGGCCGGGCCGCCGAAACCTGGGCGGCCATCTGTGTTTCCGAAAAACAACACGAGAAGCGCTATCGGGAACTGGCGGCCAACATCGAGGCCGACAGAGTTTTCAAGCGGAGCCGGGAGGTCGTCTGGAAATGCCGCAACTGCGGTTATCTGCACACCGGTACGGAAGCACCTGAAAAATGCCCGGCCTGTGTGAGACCCCGGGATAATTTTGAGCTGCTGGGTGAAAACTGGTAGGCATGGCGAATGAAGATTGACGAATGTCGAATGGGTGAATCGCTGCGCTCTGTCTTTTAATGTTAACTGAGTTTGACCGGTTTGGGGCTACACCCTTCGGGCTTCGACCCCACACGCAGGGTTCAGCGTTCAGGGTTAAATTTGCACTAATAACACAAATCTTAGCTATTCCGACTTCATCAGGCTTAATAATCTGTTTCACCCAATGGGGTATTTCGGGTATTACGGATCTCGATTAACATCGTAAGCAGTGTCAATCGGTTGTAACCTTTGAACCCCTGGCCCAGACCTGGCATGTCAAAATGTGGTAACGGAAAGCCAAGTCCATAGAATGCGAAAACAATCTCGTAGCCACGTCCCGTCGCGCCAGGGCAGGCCTGAACCGGGAACGGGAAACCTTTTAACCCAGACCGATCGTTGGAGGTCTCATGGAATTTAACAGCGGTGACATCATCGGTCAGGTGTTGCGCGGGCGCGGCGTCAAATTTTTATTTACGCTATGCGGCGGACACATTTCTCCAATACTTACCGGCGCCAAAAAAGAAGGCCTCCGGGTGATCGATGTCCGCGATGAGGTGAATGCCGTGTTTGCCGCGGATGCCGTCGGCCGGCTCACCGGTGTACCCGGGGTGGCGGCGGTGACTGCGGGCCCCGGGGTGACGAACTCGCTGACGGCTCTGAAAAACGCCCAGATGGCTCAAAGCCCCATGATTCTGCTGGGCGGGGCGGCGCCGACGGTGTTGAAAAACAAAGGGGCGCTGCAGGACATCGACCAGCTTTCCCTGGTGAAGTCCATCGTCAAGATGGCGGTCACCATTCGCCGCAACTGCGACATTATTTCCGTGATGGAGAAGGCCTTTGACGTTTGCCGGTCGGGGGTTCCCGGGCCGGTGTTTATTGAATGCCCCATCGACATGCTGTACGGCGAATCCCTTGTGCGGCAATGGTATGGTGTCAAATCCGACACTGAACCCGGGGGAGGGCTGCGCAGCAGACTGCTGGATTTTTATCTGAAGCGGCATGTAGATCGCATGTTCGCCTGTGAGTTTGAGGAAATGAAGCCCGGTGAGACCGGCGTCACCTCACCGGATTTTGACAGCAGTAAGGTGGCAAAAGCGGTAGAACTGGTTGCCATGTCGCAAAAGCCGCTGTTGATCATCGGTAGTCAGGCCATGCTTCATCCCGGCATGGTCCACAAGCTTGCCGGGGCGGTGGGGGCTTTGGGAATTCCGGTGTTTCTGACCGGAATGGCGCGCGGACTTCTGGGCAGGTCACATACGTTGCAGATGCGCCATCAACGAAAAAAGGCCTTGAAAAATGCGGACCTGGTGATCCTTGCGGGGATGCCGTGTGATTTTCGTTTGGGCTACGGGCGGTCGTTCGGGTCCGGAGCCAAGATTATTTCAATCAACCGCAGTAAAGCCGATCTGAAGTTGAATTGTCGGCCGGATCTGGCCGTATTGTCCGACCCGTTTCTCTTCCTGTGTGCGCTGGCGGATGTGCCGGCCGCCGAGTCGCCCGCCTGGACACCTTGGATACAGGAACTCAAACAGAATGATGACGATCGCGAAAAATTTATTTTAGACACCTCCCGGGAAAACACCGAATTCCTCAATCCGCTTTTTTTGTTGAAAAAGCTCAATGATTTTATGGATGAAAAGAGTATGATTGTAGCGGACGGCGGCGATTTTGTGGGCACGGCGGCCTATATTTTGCAACCCGGGGGACCACTGAGATGGCTGGATCCGGGTGCTTTCGGCACTCTCGGTGTGGGCGCCGGCTTTGCCCTTGGTTCCAAATTGACGCATCCGGCGGCCGAAGTCTGGCTGATTTACGGCGACGGGGCGGCAGGTTTCAGTCTGCAGGAATTTGATACCTTTGTGCGCCACAAGACTCCGGTGATTGCCCTGGTCGGCAACGACGCCGGCTGGACCCAGATCGGCCGGGACCAGGCGACCATTTTCGGAGACGATGTGGCCACGGTGCTAAGACGGACAGATTACCATCTGGTGGCCGAAGGATACGGCGGCAAGGGCTTTGTTTTGGACAAAAAAGAAGATATCGACCGCGTATTCATAGAGGCCAGACAGGCAGCCAAAGCCGGGCATCCGGTATTGATCAATGCCCTTATCGGCAAAACGGATTTCCGTAAGGGATCCATATCTATGTGATATCCAGTCGTTAGAACGACTTTTTACCATTCTATTAAACTTGAGTGGGTGTTTTTCAAATCACGCTGCGCACACGCACAAAAAAAACATGGCATCTTCCACTCCACCGATAGAAATAAGACGGCACGTTAAAGTACCTTTGCCACCCAAGCATGTGGATTGCCAAGATTCCTCACAAATCCATTGATATCAACTTCATCCCTTAAAAATCAAACCGTTAAAAAAAGATCGGGACAATTATTTGAAAAAGGTGCCAAATAGGAGAAACCGGTTATGCAAATAGAAACTATCGTTCTGAGCCACGACGTCAGAGGCATATCCAAGCTGAAAGACTATCTTCCCGCAGACAGCTATACCGCGGGGGCGCAATTTATTCTGAACGAGATCCGCGATAACGATGGACCGGTCATTATCACCACCGGTTTCTACATTTCCGCTGCAAAGGCACCCGAGACCGATGGCCCTCCGGGGGCGATTGCCATCGGCAACGCCCTGGCCGCCCTGGGCAAGGAGGTCATCTATGTCACGGATGGTTACGCAGCTCCTCTTTTTACCGATGACGTCTTGGAAACGGGTCGGGTGGTGGTGTTTCCCATTGTGGACCACGAGACAAGCAAAAAATTTGCCCGGAAGTTACGGAATGAAATCAAGCCCGCCTTCCTTATCTCCATCGAAAGGGCCGGGCTGAGTCAGGACAAAAAATATTTGGACATGGCGGGAAGGGACATTACCGCCTACACCGCCAAGATCGATTACCTCTTTTACGGTCAGGAAAACACCCTGGGCATCGGAGATGGCGGCAATGAGATCGGCATGGGGAATCTGGCACAATACATTCCCGCAGTGGAGACCCTGCCCGACAATCCAGCCGTAACCTGTGTAACGAAGCTGCTTCTCGCCAGCATTTCCAACTGGGGAGGCTATGGCCTCGTGGCCGCCCTCTCCAAACTGACGGGTAAAAACCTTCTGCCGTCGGTGGATTGGGAAAAGGAGGTCGTCAGGAAAATTATCGAAAAAGGTGCGGTGGATGGCGTCTCAGGCAAAGCAATACTGGCTGTGGACAATCTCGATTTGGACAAAAACGCCTGGGCGCTGACCGAATTGAACAAACTGCAGGTATGGTAACCGCACCCCACCGAAAGGAAATAATAAATGACAGATAGATTTGCGAAAGAAAGGGATGCGTACATCAAGTCGCACCCAAAGTCACAAGCACTCCACCAACGCGCATTGAAGCTTTTTCCAGCCTTTGGCGCCACCCATGTGGCGCGGATGTGGGACCCCTTCAGCCCCTACATCGAACGTGCCGACGGTTCCCACTCCTGGGACGTGGACGG
>Ga0316193_10004452_pt1 | contig 10299 bp, 8 predicted proteins | sample MerIslsedime2_MG_FD_207735 | JGI IMG/M metagenome (GOLD analysis project Ga0316193, IMG submission 207735) | Coastal sediment microbial communities from Maine, United States - Merrow Island sediment 2 | ecosystem: Environmental > Aquatic > Marine > Coastal > Sediment | place: USA: Maine...
CCTCGACGACATGCTCTTTTTCGGTGTTCTTGGTGTCGTGCTGGGAGGTCGGCTAGGTTATATCCTGTTTTACAAGCCGCTCGAGTATCTGCATGACCCAATCCGTGTATTTTTCGTGTGGGAAGGTGGCATGTCATTCCACGGCGGGCTGCTTGGTGTCGTGCTGGCAATGATGTTGTTTGCACGTTCTCGTGGCAAACAGTGGCTGGCAGTCACCGATTTCATCGCGCCACTGTGCCCACTAGGCCTCGGCGCCGGGCGTATCGGCAATTTTATCAACGGCGAGTTGTGGGGACGTGCTAGCGACCAGCCCTGGGCAATGGTTTTTCCGCAGGCCGCCGACGGGATTTCCCGGCACCCGTCGCAGCTCTACGAATTTGTGCTCGAAGGCCTGGTTCTGTTCGCATTGGTCTGGTTCTACTCCAGAAGATGGCGTCCGCTGGGCGCAGTTTCAGGCGTGTTCCTGATCGGCTATGGCGTGCTCCGGTTTGTGGTCGAGTATACCCGCGAGCCCGATGAATTCCTCGGATTGCTGGGCTTTGGGCTATCGATGGGGCAGTGGCTTAGTGTGCCGATGATCATTGCTGGCGTTGCACTGATTTGGTGGGCCAATAAACACGGCCAGAGGCGTCAGCCACACTAGGTCTGTTTGGCAAACCAGGCGGGTGTTTGCCCTGTCATTTAATGGGCGCAGCGCTGAATGTTTCAGCAGTCAGTTAATTTGGCATGGAACTGGTTGTACCGGCGAAAGCCGGATCGATGATGCTTCGACGGCTTAACATGCGCTGGAAGTTGCCCAGCGACCACAGGTGCTCGAATACCGCATCCATGGCATCGCTCTTGATAAGCGAGCGCAAGGCTTCGTCTGACAGATCCGACAGCGCCTCCCGGTTGACGCGGTAGAGTCCGGCAAGTTGCATGGTGAAATCACCTAGCTCGGCTGTCACCGAGATGGGTTCCAGCAGTTTCAATCCGGCCAGCATTTGACAGAACTCTTCGGCGCGCATGAGATCTCGCTCATATTCGGTCACGAAATTCTCTATCCGCGACCAGGCCGGCAAGGCTTCGCCAGTATCGTCGAACAACTCATCCCCTTCATCCGTAATCGCAGAATCGTCAACGCAGACGACTCTCTCTCCCTGCACCTCACCGTCCCGGGTCACCCGGGCCATGCAAAACGGGAAGCGGCGCACGTATGCCGGCAAATACACGCGACGGTCCCAGTATCCGTCATCCATCAGGAACATGTTCTGATTCTCCTGCAGGCCGAGAATGGCTGTCAGAGTGAAGGTCTTGCCACCGTCTGACGAGGAGAACGCGATCGGATAGTCGCGGCTCGCAGGCGTAATCTCGGTGAAACTCATGGGTAGTGCATGTGTTCTGCGTGCGAACGGAGGTGCCTTGTCACCTGAAGGAAGAGAGACACGATGGTTCTTGAGTAGCGGGCTGACACTGCTATACCCGGTCGGAGGCTTGATATTCAAATTCTGTCCTTTTAGCGGATTTACGCAAATAAGCTTTAAGTATAAGATACGCGCCTTTCCAAAGCCTCGTGGCTGCCGGAAACACTGTCGAATAACGGGGACGTAGCTCAGCTGGGAGAGCGTCGCGTTCGCAATGCGAAGGTCGGGAGTTCGATCCTCCTCGTCTCCACCAAATAATAAGGGCCGCATTTTGCGGCCCTTATTATTTGTGGGGCTCAGGGAGCGCGAGCTTTCGCAAGCTCGTCCAGTGATGAGTGCCACACGCCGTGATCGGGTGCGCAACCCACTCCGGCGTGCTTGTCTTCCATCGATTGTGCGAAGAAATTTATTGCGATGTGAGGCTTTCCCGAATATCTCTCACAGATACCGAACAAGCTTGTGTGTAGTAACCAGTCCGAAAACCTTTCGAGTAGTCGTCCATGGCAACTTTGTGAAACGGGGGCAGATCGAGGCCGCTGCGTTCGGAGGATTCACCATCTACATAACCCTGAGCGCGATCCAGTGACCAGCCCATTTCCCGCGCAAGCTCATCCCGCTTTTCTTTCATCAAATCGCTCATCTTTCCCTCTTCTTTCATCGTCGATTTCACTACCCGGATAAACGCAAAAATCGTTCATGCCCGAGGAGTAATAGAACGGCTTGAGCCGGGACGTGCGGCATATTCCATGCCGCCGGTGAAGGAAAGCAAAATATGCATTCGGGTTAATCACTTGCCGAGGAGATGAGGGATTCAAATGGATGTTCCTACTTTCTCCAGTCGCTGCGAGGCGAAAATAGGCAGAAATTGTCTGGTGATGTGATCCTCAATTTGACGAGTTTCTAACATGTGATCGCTGAGGATCGGTCATTCAGGCGCGGAGGTGCTAGGCAGAGCCGTGATCATCTACTGAAACTTGGGATGCGTTATCACCACAGATGACGGCGGCTAGTGAACGCACAGCTGGTAGCATGTTTTATTCTGGCCGCATGGACGACATACCTGGACAGGTATCGTCCCCGATCATTTGCAACTTAATCAGGAGAAGGTCGGATCAGGGCTTGTCGCCGGCCATAAAAATGCGAGGGGACGACCGGACAGGATCTCTGTCCGACAGCCCCCTCGCACGGTTGACCGTAACGGGTTGAACAATTAAACCGGGGGAAAACTTAGTTGTGCGTGACCGAAGAAATATCGCTGAAGCGGTAGTTGCCGGCGGTCTTGGCCAACGGGCGGGCTTCCTGGGCGCCCGGCTGGGTCACGCCACTCAGATCGCTCCAGCCTGCCTGTGTGCCGCCAACACGCACTTCCTGGCTTGAGATCGAGTTGTGGGTTACATCGTTGATGTCGTTCACGGCGGCGAAGGCGTTCATGGAAAGTCCGAGAAGAGCGGCGGCGATGGTGGTTTTGATGATCATGGGTATTTCTCCTGAGAAGTCATTAATGGGTTAGAAGTCGTCTCGCTGAAATGCTTAACCGTGCGAGTGACTACACTTTAGGGATGGGGTGCTGCCGACGCAGCGAAGCGTGCCGCAGCAAGAATGTGCGGAATTACCATTTTTTGAAATACGCGCGTGGAGACTTTAGGGGCAGGGCACCGAAAGACCGCAAGTCCAGCGTGTTTTGCGAAACGGTCCGATCAGACTCAGCCGCCGCGAATTGCGGGAATCAGATGGATTTCACTATCTGGTCCGATCGGTGCGAACCAGACATCCTGAAATATTTCACCGTCAATGGCGACCGCAAAACTATCGTGCTCAAGGTGGGGCGCCAGCTCGGGATAGCGTTCGCCGAGTATGCGCAGTAACTGTTTCACGTTCCGCGCATCAACCTCCACAACCGAATCCCCTCCAGCCAGTTGTCGCAAGGTTCCGTCGAGGACGAGCCGGGCCAATGCTGCGAATGCCCCTATTTGCCCTGCTGCGCTTCGATGGTCGCCAGAACGTGCGGCGGAGACATCGGCAAGTCGGTAAAGCGTATCCCGGTGGCGTGGGAAACCGCGTTGGCGATAGCGCCCATCGGCGGGATAATCGGCGTCTCGCCAACGCCACGCACGCCATAGGGATGGCGTGGATTCGGTACTTCGACGATTACCGTGTCGATCATCGGAACATCGGAACACACCGGGATACGGTAATCCAGAAACCCGGGATTCAGCAGGTGGCCCTTGTCGTCGTAGATGTATTCCTCATTCAGCGCCCAGCCGATACCTTGCACTGCGCCGCCTTGCATCTGGCCTTCGACGTAAGCAGGATGTATCGCCTTGCCGGCATCCTGAATCGCGGTGTAGCGCAGAATCGTGACCTTGCCGGTTTCCGGATCGACTTCGACGTCGACCAGGTGTGTGGCCAGGCTGGGTCCGGCACCGGTCGCGTTAATAGCGGCATTGCCAATAATCGGTCCGCCGGTTTTACCGGCTGTCCGCGCCAACTCCGCCAGCGAGAGCGATCGCGCTTCACCCGGTCCGGTGCAGCGCGCATGCCCCTCCACCCATTCGACATCTGCTAGTGGCACTTCCCAGATTTTTGCGGCGCGGTCGCGCAATTGTTCAATGACGTCGCGTGCTGCTTGCACAACGGCCATGCCACTGGAAAACGTCACGCGACTGCCACCGGTCAGGAAGTTGAATCCCAATGCGCTGGTGTCTCCTATAATCGGGTGCACGTGTTCCAGCTGGATGCCGAGCTCTTCGGCGGCCATCATCGAAAGCGACGCTCGCGAACCACCGATGTCGGGTGTCCCGACCACCATTGCCACACTGCCGTCCTCTCCCAGATTGAGCGACGCACAGGTCTCCCCCCCGATGTTGAACCAGAATCCGGAGGCTACTCCCCTGCCCTGATTCGCTTTAAGCGGCGCGCTGTAGTGAGCGTGCGCTCGCGCGGCTTCCAGCGTTTGCACCAGGCCGATCGGCCCCAGCTTCGGACCGTAAGGCGCGCGCGTGCCCTCCTGTGCTGCATTCTTGAGGCGGAATTCAACCGGATCGATGCTGATCTTCATGGCGACCTCGTCGATCACGCTTTCGACGGCAAATTCCGCTATCGGTCCGCCGGGTGCGCGGTAGGCCGCGACCTTGGGACGGTTGACCACTACGTCGAAACCGACAATACGTACGTTATCCAGATCGTATGGTGCGAAGGCGCACATGGCGCCGGGCTGCACCGGGGATCCCTGGAAAGCGCCTGCCTGGTACTTCAATAGCGCATCGCCGGCGGTAATGCGCCCGTCTTTGGTGGCCCCAACTTTCACCCAGATACTGGCGCCTGAAGTTGGGCCGCTCGCTTGAAAGACCTCGGTGCGGGACATCACCATTTTTACCGGCTGGCAGGCCTTGCGTGACAGGGCCAGTGCCAGTGGCTCGAGATACACGACTGTCTTGCCGCCGAATCCACCGCCGATCTCCGAAGCGGTGACGCGCAATTGCGAGACTTCCATTCCCAGGAGCTTGGCGCAAAACGCGCGCACGATAAACTGGCCTTGGGTTGTGCACCACAATTCCGCCTGGCCGTCCTCGGAAACGCTCGCCACGCAGGCGTGCGGTTCGATGTAGCCTTGATGCACCGGCTTGGTTGTGAATTCGCGTTCGACGATGACGTCGGCTTCGGCAAAACCGGCCTCCAGATCACCAAAACCGAACTCGACGCGCTTGGCGATATTGGACGGTTTTTCAGGCGTCGGTTCAACACCGATGGTGTACATATCATCGTGCAGTAATGGCGCGTCGGCCTGCATAGCCTCATTCACATCCATTACATGTGGCAACACTTCGTAATCCACTTCGATCAGCGACAGCGCTTGCGCCGCGACCGCGTCACTCACTGCCGCGACCGCGGCGACCGCATGTCCTTCATAGAGAGCCTTTTCGCGCGCCATGACATTGCGCGTCATGTCCTTGAAGTTCACCATCATTTCGCCGGCGGGGATAAATTCCGATGGCAGATCGCACAGATCGGCGGAGGTGACAACCGCTTTGACGCCTTTCAGGGCAAGGGCCCGAGACGCATCGATCGACTTGATACGGGCATGGGCATGGGGGCTGCGCAGGACCCGGCCAAAGAGCATATTTGGCAAGTGCATATCGGCACCGAACTTGGCTCTTCCCGTTACCTTGTCCACACCATCGGGTCTCAACGGGCGTGTGCCGACGATCTTCAGTTCACGTTCTACGAGATTCGGGTTCGTCATGTCATTCATCGCCGCACTCCTTTTTGTCCTTTGTCGTTTCTTCAGGCGCCCTGCATCTGCGCATTGCCGGCCACGCGTTTTGCCGACGTGCCGCGCATGGTTGCCGCCGCATCGAGCACGGCACGCACGATCTTGTCGTATCCGGTACAGCGGCACAGGTTACCGGCCAGCCAGTAGCGCACTTCAGTTTCAGTGGGATCGGGGTTTTTCTCCAGCAAGGCCTTTGCTGCCACAAGAATTCCCGGTGTGCAGATTCCGCACTGCAAAGCGGCGTGCTCAAGAAATTTCTGCTGAAGTGGATGCAGCTTCTCTCCGTCGGCCATTCCTTCGATGGTTTCGATCTCGCGGCCGTTGGCTTCCACGCCCAGCACAAGGCAGGCGCAAACCAGACGTCCGTCGAGAATCACGCTGCATGCACCGCAATCACCCGAGCCGCAGCCTTCCTTGCTGCCGGTCAGGAATAATTCATCCCGTAATACGTCGAGCAGTGTTTGCTCTGTGGCGCACAGAAACTCCGCACTGTCGCCATTCACCGTCGTCGTGACATGTTGCTTGCTCATCATTGCTCTCCCCGTTCCAATACTGTGCGCTCGTCCTATTCGTTTCGCTTGCTACGCCCTGTTTTTTGCGCGTTCGAACGCGATCTGTGCAGCGCGTCGGGCAAGTACGCCTGCGACTTTGACGCGATAGGCTACGGTACCGCGCTTATCATTGATCGGCTTGCATGCCGCACTCGCCGCTGCATCCAGGGCTTCCAGCGCGGCGTCGTCGACCCGTGTTCCGATCAGGGCAGCGGCTGCGTCACCGACCAGTAACGGTGTTGCTGCGACAGCCCCGAGAGCCACACGTGCCCGTGTGCAAACGCCTTGCGCATCGAGTGCAAGCGATATACCGGCGCCGACCACGGCAATGTCCATTTCGGTGCGGGGGATCAAGCGCAAATAGGCGTCGCTGGCGCGATCAGGGACATCGGGCAATCTGAATCCCAGAATGAATTCGCCGGTTTCGAGCGCGTTACGTCCCGGCCCGGTGATGATGTGCTCCACTGCCATTTCGCGCTGGCCGCCAGTGCCCACGATTTCGCACAAGGCGCCCGCTGCAATGAGGGCGGGGACACTGTCGGCGGCAGGCGAGGCATTACACAAATTGCCGCCGATCGTTGCGCGTCCCTGAATCTGCGTCGAGCCAATAAGCTGCAAGGCCTCGACGACTCCCGGCCAGGCGGCGCCGAGCGCGGCATGCTCTCCAATCTCGGCGCACGTTGTCGCGGCACCAATACGCCAACCTTTGGCGTCGTGCTCTATGCCACGGAGGCGTGGCACGCTCTTCAGATCAACGACAAGGCGCGGCGCGACCGCGCCCGCCCTCAGCTTCACCAGCAGATCCGTCCCGCCGGCGAGCACATGGGCGCCTTCGCGAGACAGCAGACCTGCCGCTTCCTCTGCGCTGGTTGGTGTTTGGTATTCCATCGTAGAGCACTCCCCTCGCGAGTTCTTCCAGGTATTTTGCAGCCAGGTTTCCGGGGCCGCGCCCGTTTTTTTTGATCTTTCGCGGTCCCCAAGAATGATGCCCAGGCACAAACCTTTCAAACGGCTGCCCTGCGCACCCCAAACTCTACACGCTTGGCCCGTTTCAAAAAACCTTGTGGGCGAAAGGATTCATGCCTGGCTGCATGATCCGCCAAATCGATGGACGCAAACGATCGCCCCTGAGCAGTCCACGGTCGCGGAAGCGATGTGAGAACCGGTTTCCAAAGAAACGCCCGCCGGCTTAAGGCACCTTTTCGCTGACGAGACTGAAATTCAGGGCGGTGCACGGGCAACGTTGCAGACCAGCTTCCCGGTCGCCACGCTACCAACACCAATGTCATCCGCCTACACCCATTCGTGTACTACAAAATGGCGGTCCCGCCCTGCCTTTCGCCATACTCATAGACAACGTGTGCGCGACCAACGAGCAATGGATCCATCGGCCCGATGGCATCGACGTCCTTGTTGTCGTACGGTAGCTTATGCAGCACGTAGCGCAATGCGTTTAGCCGCGCGCGCTTCTTGCAATCGGACTTGATCACTGTCCATGGCGCATCGGCCGTATCGGTATAGAAAAACATCGCTTCCTTGGCCTCGGTGTACTGGTCCCATTTGTCCAGCGACGCCAGATCGACCGGCGACAGCTTCCACTGTTTGAGCGGATGTGCCTTGCGCTCCTTGAAGCGACGTTGCTGTTCGCGCTGACTCACTGAGAACCAGAATTTGATCAGTTGAACACCGCTGCGAACCAGATTGCGTTCGAACTCCGGGGCCTGGCGCATGAACTCACTGTATTCGTCCTGAGTGCAGAAACCCATTACACGTTCGACGCCGGCACGGTTGTACCAGGAGCGATCGAACAGCGTAATTTCACCTGCTGTCGGAAGATGTTTGATGTACCGCTGGAAATACCACTGACCGCGCTCGGCCTCATTGGGCTTCTCAAGCGCGACAACACCGGCGCCACGAGGATTGAGATGCTCCATAAAGCGCTTGATCGCACCACCCTTGCCCGCAGCGTCACGCCCTTCGAAAAGAATGACAACTTTCTGGCCGGTATTCTTGACCCATGCCTGTAGTTTGAGCAATTCGACTTGAAGCCGGTATTTCTGCTTCTCGTAACGCTTGCGATTCATCAGATTCTTGTATGGATAACCCCCTTCGCGCCAACCTGGAGCCAGTTCGTCGTCCGGGCTGCGCGGCAGGCGAGCATCTGCGGTATCGAGTCCTTCGATCAGGGCTGCTCGTAGCGCGCCCGCGTCGTCCGGCGAAGCGCCTTCCATGATGGCTGCGAGCGAGTCGGCCAGCGCCGGCATGTCACCACTGCTGGCGTGTTCAACGATATCGCGCGCCGCGACGACCTTGGCTTCCTGCGCTGAGCTCACGGCTTCGGATACAACAAACCCTTCGATACCTTTCGGTGTCAGTGTTCTTGCCGTATCACCGCCATTGACCCGGCGGGCACGGCGCGTTTTCTTTTGGGCAGTCAGCGGTTTCGTGGCAGACGTTGTTTTCTTGCGCTTGGTTGCAGCGGTGCTCGCAGCACCATTGGACTTTGATGTGGCCATTACGAATTTCCTTCAAAACGTGTGATTCTGGTGTTTCCTGCGACCTGCCTACGGCAGCGCGGAAAAAACCTCAATTATCCGTCAGCAAGCCAGGCTGGCCTTGAACTAGATCAAAACAAGGCCAAAAAGCCAAAATGGCGGGTTTCGGGCATGGCCGGAAAATGCGGGACCGTTGCGGAGAAGCGGCCGACTGGATTACGGCGAACACTCGAATGTCCCGGGATTCAGGGGCCTAGCCGCCACGGGTCGGCCTGACGCAACGAATTACAGTTCAACCCGGGTGCCGAGTTCAACGACGCGATTGGCGGGAATGTTGAAGAATCCCGTTGCACTCGAAGCGTTGCGTGACATGAGTGCAAATATTTTTTCGCGCCACAGGGCCATATCCTTACCGAGTTTCGGAACCAGGGTCTGGCGGGAAAGAAAGAACGACGTTTCCATCATGTTCACTTCCAGCCCGTGCGCCTTGCCCAGTTCCAGAGCCTTCGGCACGTCGGGTTGATCCTTGAAGCCATACCGCAAAACCACTCGAAAGAAGTCGCCTGACAGGGGTGTCACTTCGATGCGCTCTGCATCCGCCACATGCGGCACTTCCTCGGTGAGTACCGTCAGCAGCAAGATGCGCTCGTGCAGCACCTTGTTGTGATTCAGATTATGTAACAGGGCGTGCGGTACGCCTTCGGTTGCCGTGGTCAGAAACACGGCGGTGCCAGGAACGCGCGTTGGAGGATGTTGGGTAATGCTCTGTATGAACGGTTCGATACCAATTGCGCCCGGCGCAAGCTGATGCATTAATACCTGCCGGCCGCGATACCAGGTCGTGAACAAGACGAACAGCACCACCGCTATCAGAATCGGGAACCAGCCACCGTGCACCAGCTTGACCGAGTTGGCGCTGAAAAACATGAGGTCGATGCACAGGAAGGCAATCGCCAGCGGCGCGGCGATCCACTTCGACCATTTCCACAGGGTCGTCACCACCACGAAGGCGAGGATGGTGTCGATTGCCATCATGCCGGTGACCGCAACACCATATGCGCTGGCGAGATTGCTCGATGAGCCGAAGCCGAGAATCAGCAGGATGACGGCGACCAGAAGCGACCAGTTGATCCACGGCATGTAAATCTGGCCGATTTCGCTCTCCGAGGTGTGGAAGATATCCATGCGCGGGCAATAGCCCAGTTGTATCGCCTGCCGCGTAAGCGAATAGGTCCCGGAGATGACCGCCTGTGAGGCAATGACGGTTGCCATTGTCGCCAGTCCGATCAGCGGGTATAGCGCCCAGGCTGGTGCCAATTTGTAAAAAGGGTGTTCAAGTGCTGCCGGATCACGCAGGATCAGAGCGCCTTGCCCGAAATAATTCAACAGCAGCGCCGGCAATACCCAAAAGCTCCAGGCGATGCGAATCGGTTTCTTTCCGAAATGCCCCATATCAGTGTAGATGCCTTCGGTGCCGGTGATAGCCAGGACCACTGCACCCATTGCGAGAAACGCGGCAAACTGGTTTTGGACGAAGAACTGCACCGCATATACCGGGCTGAGCGCAGCGAAGATGC
>Ga0316193_10004454_pt1 | contig 10298 bp, 9 predicted proteins | sample MerIslsedime2_MG_FD_207735 | JGI IMG/M metagenome (GOLD analysis project Ga0316193, IMG submission 207735) | Coastal sediment microbial communities from Maine, United States - Merrow Island sediment 2 | ecosystem: Environmental > Aquatic > Marine > Coastal > Sediment | place: USA: Maine...
GCACATTTCCATAGAGAACATCACCGCCAACGAACTTGACCTCGGACGCCCGCTGGCGAAACAGCAAACCGAGTCCGAAGGTGATATCCAGGCCGTCTGGCATGCCGGGAAACTGTCCATTGAAAAATTCTCCCACATCGACGGATTCACCGCCGTTAACACCATCATGGAAGACGATGTCCACGTGGTGTACCACCGCGACAAGGAGGGCAAATGGAATGCCAATATGCTGCTCGCCGTCCTGGCGGGTGAGGAGAAGGATACGGAGGAAGTCGAAGGTACGGGAAACGGGGAAAAGCCCTCGGATGAAACAGCTGCGGAGGATGCAGAAAAAGTTATGGCGCAAGCCGGAGAAGCGGGAAAAGCGGCAGAACCGCCTCCCCTTGCTGTTAACCGTATCGAGGCTTCCAAGGGCAGTTCGCTGACCATCCATGACGAATCGGTGAGTCCGGCTTTCAAGACAACATTGACCATAAACGAGTTATTCCTCGAGAACCTGGATGGCCGAAAACCTGAACAGACCACCAGTTTCAAGCTGGATGGCCAGTTCGACAAACACGCCACCATCAACGCAAGCGGTGACATCAAACCCTTTCTGCAGCCACCGGGCATGGATATCCAGGGAAAACTGCAAGCGCTCGGACTCCCGCCCCTGTCTCCGTACAGCACAGACAGCATGGGCGTCATGATCGACAGCGGATCACTCGATGTGGATCTAAAACTGGTGAGTCAGAATGAACTCATGAAAGGTGAGGCAGTGCTGTTAATGCACCAGCTGTCGGTGAAGGGTACCGACAGCAAGGACGGTCTGCAGAGCAAAATACCCGTACCCCTGGATATGGCGCTCAATATCCTGCGCGACAAGAATGACACCATCGAACTGAAAATCCCCATCGAGGGAGATGCCAATCATCCCGATTTCAATGTCAGCGACGCCATCACCAAGGCGGTCGCCAGCGGCGTGTCCGTAGGCGCCACCTCCTACCTGGTGTACGCCCTGCAACCTTATGGCGCCATGGTCGCGGTAGCCAAGATGGCCGGTGAAGCGGCCAGCAAGATTCGCCTCGACCCCGTCGAGTTCGAGCCGGGGCAGGCAAACCTCGACGACACCGACCGGGATTACCTGTCCAAGATCGCCAAGGTCCTGAAAGAACGCCCCAAGATCGCCGTGAAAGTATGCGGGGTGGCTGTGCAGCAGGATGTGGCTCACCTCCAGCCACCGGCGGACAAAGCCAGCGGGCAAACTGGCAAAAAGGAAGCGCCCCCTGCCGCACCGGTAGTGGATGAGCAGAAACTCACCGAGCTCGGCGAGCAGCGTGCAGCCAGTGTCAAGAATTATCTGGTGGAGAAATTCAAGATTCCGGCGAACCACCTGGTGAACTGTCAACCCCGCCTCGAAACCGACCAGGCCGACGCCAGACCTCGCACGGATCTGTTACTGTGAACTGATCCTGGCTATGGCGCATGCATTGATTACGCCTGGCTGTTGCTTGCCAGGATCTGCAGCAGCAGCTCGCCGTCCTGCCTGGTCAGCCCATGCCCACCCTGGGTCACGATTCTTCTGTGTGCCCTCCCCCTCAGTGCAGCCACCTGGTTCATGTCCTGGCTCCAGGCCGGTACCACCAGATCACCGAAATTCAGCAGGCCGTCATCTTCGCGCACAATAGAGATGTAACGGGACGAAGGGTGTTCCTGTCGGTTGAGCCAGAACAGCAGGCTGCCGGGGCGTTCACGCACCAGATCGTAGTACAGACCCTGTGAACGGTTCAGCGTACTGCCGCCGATCAGCGGGGCAAACCAGCCCAGCGGGCTGTTGCCCGCCATGGCCCCGATTTCAGCGCTGTCCGTGCCCAGGTGCGGGCTCGCAAAGGTGATCAGCGCACCAACCGATGTGTCGGGATGCTCCACCATGTACAGGCGCCCGAGCACACCGCCCGCCGAATGCCCGCCCAGTATCAGCGATTCGTATGGATGCAAATTGAGGATGACACCCAGGTATTGTTCCAGGTAGCGTAGCTGCACCATCAGCGGCGCTTCGCTGGGCAAAGCCAGGGTATAAACACGCCGGTTGCCTGTTGGCAGCGGCCGGTCGGAGCGAATGCCGTTGCGGGTGGTACGCAAAGTTCCCGCATCCGCCCAGCCGTTGCGGTCCAGCATGCGCGTAATCCCCGTTTCCCGCCAGTAATCCTCATCGGCGAGATAACCCTGCAGCAACACCAGCGTTTCTGCTGGTGCGGTGGCCGGCAGGACCAGCAGCAGGAAGATGATGCCGGCAATCTTTCTATACATATCACTTACCTCAAAAGCAGACCAGGGACGTGGCAGCGGCAATTAACCAACCCCAGGAGCCGTAACGCCGTGCGGAAAGAGTTGAAGGGACTCAGGACGGTGACTCCTGGACCATGGTAATCTCTCGATGCGGGCCGCTCGCAGGGTCGTTGGATAGCGGGTACCGCACAGTGTAGGCGCAGGCGGGGGTAAAGATCCAGTGATCCAGTTGCCGCATGAAACAGCATCTCCGGGGTAGCAAGACTGCTATCCTTGCTACCCATGGCAGAGCATCGATCCATGACAACGAAACTGCATGGTACAGGCGGCAAACACTGAATGGCCCTGCTGGACATGCTCATTGCCGCCTATCTTGGCTGGGGCTTTTATCAGGGCCGGCAGCGGGGTCTTCGCGTGGAAGTTATCCGCATAATCGGGCTGCTGATCGTGCTGGCGTTTTTGCTGGGTTTTGGCCTGTTTACAGTGGTGGGAAACAGCCTTAAGGCGTTGGCTGACAGCTGGCTGCAACGCCGGGGGATTGCCGTTACGGTTCTAATATTGATCGCCACCCTGCTGATTGTGCTTACCTTCCGCAACAGACTGCGGCATCAACGGGAAAACGTGAGACCGGCCAGGGAACCACCCCTGTATGGGGGGATTGCAGGCGTGCTCCGCGTGATGTTGTTGCTGGGCATTATCCTGTCAGGATCCGATTTCCTCCTCCCTGATTTTCTGCACCGATCCATCGTGGGGGATTCCATGGCCGGTCAGGCGTTAGAAATACTGAAGGGCTTGCGCCTCGCGATTTGAACCCAGGTTGCTATCCCGCCCCGATACTAACGAAAATCAAGCCTGATGTGACCCGATGCCAGACCATTCAGCCTGATGGCGTCTTCTGCCATGCTGAGCTGTACCTGGTGTAACTGCAGAGACTTCATATCAAGCTGCATATCATCCGGTGTAATCTTGTCGAACACGGTCAGCAGGTGTTCCTTCCATTGACTCATTCGCTGCTGTAATTGCTGGTTTGCGGCGGCCTCCAGCACCTTGCGGATATAGCCGTAGAAGAGGCTTGCCTGTGGCTCGAGCAACGGGTCCTGCGGTGTATAGGTGTAATCCAGGTTTTCCAGCTGAAACTGCTGTTTTTCCGCTGCAAAAATCATCTTTGCCTTGACCATCACGTTGCCGGCGGCATCACCCGTTAACTTCGCATTGACACGGATTTCCTGCCCTTGCCCACCCAACTCTATCGCTTCGATGCCAGCCTGGCGGCCACCGATCTCAATTGACTCACCTGACAGTTGCCCGGTAATTGCCCGATTGAGATCCGCATAGTTCAGATCGACAGCCAGCTGCAGATTCAGTCCTGCCGAACGCGGATAAAAGCGTGTTAGCGGTGGCAACGGCCAGTGCTGAGAGACGGGTTCGGAACCGGCGATCACTTTGGGTAACATCATCACGGCAAGATGGGCATCCACGCTATCGCCACGGCCAGACAGGGGTGAAAGTGCGATACCACTGGGATTCAATAACAGCCAGTGGTCTGCCCAGAGTTGCACCGGTTCCTGCAACATCAACCAGTTCTGTTCTGCCTGCTGACGGATTGCATTCAGGCGCGGGGCCAGTGTCATCAGTGCAGCACGCATCTTTTCCTTTAACTGTTTCTGAAATTCCTTTGCGATGAACGGTGTCACGTCGATGTCTGCAATCGTCATTTCACAACGATCAAGAAAACGGGCTGGCATGACCCGAAATTCCGGCCGAAGCATCCAGTCCGCTCCCCAGCCCAGGCGAATCTGCACACCGATCACCGCCTGGCGTGGCGGTTCGTTCACGCCGCAACTGGATTTCAGATTCAGCGCGCCAAGCACCTTCTTATGGGCTTTGATCCAGTAACGGACGTGTGCCTGGACCAACAGTACCTCTCCCTGCATGGTGAAATAGAGTGGCCCCCGCCAGGCGCGGTATTTTGTCTTTATGCCATATGATTTCTGCCAATCACGCCAGTTACCGGCCTGCAAGGGCATCTCCTGTTCCGCCACCTCAAATAAGCGCTCAAGCGATAGTCGAATCGGTATTTCGACAATTGAGGGCGACTGTGTAAGCTGCCCTTGCCCGGCAACAGGCTGGGCTGATGCACCGCTTGACAGGAGCAAAGATAAAATGAACGGCAACAGCGGCGAGATAAAGCCGTTAAGCACGAAGCTGTTATTCCTTGTCATCGCTTTTCTATCCCAACCGGATGCTGCCGATATGATCCCAATTCGGGATGACAACCCAACCATGAGAAAATCCTATGGATTCAGATCTCCAGCAATCCTGGAAATACCGTTATTTCATGCACTGGGTAAGTTGCCTGACCCTCTCTGGCGCATGGATTCTACTGATGAGGCAGATTAAAAGCCCTTTCCCCAAAAATCCAGCTGAAAACCGCATCAACCCAGATGCCCCTCCCCCTGCCCCCCAGGGCACCCCCGAGACCAGCCGCTGACCGACCGGACTACCGCTGCTTTTTTACCCGTTCCCCCCTATTCCCCTGCCCTCACGCCATCCCTGCCGGCATGGAAGAGTGGGTAGGAGCATTCTGGCACCGGCTCGTTACCCGCGCCGCCAGGCGTGAGTATCCGGATGCAGCGGTATCGCTGGAGGAGATGCGCCAGCCGGCCGCGGTGATGTTCCGGGCACTTGGTGGCGAGGTCGGACTGCGGGTCAAGGCTGCGTGTCCAGCTCACTGGCTGATACACAGGTAGGTGGGTATAAGTAGAATAAAAGCCCAGCGATGGGCTTCAGTGGAAGCAACACGTATCAGGGCCAGTCATTCAACAGACGCATGTGGGTGGAATGCTTTGACTTACTCACCTACTTTTCATCCGCGGTAACGAAAACGACTGATTCCGAGGCTATGAGTTTCGCTCCAATCAATTGCTGATACAGGGCTCATGCTCGCAATGATTGACCTCAATGGTAATATGCCGAAGTTCGGCAAAGTCTCTCAGCAGCGTCTTGTAATGTTTCGGATCCCTCGGCTGGTAGGTGACCAGTGAAATGATGACCCCATAGCTTCGCGGGCCCAGCCGCCATACGTGCAGGTCGGTAATCCGATTGTCTGCATCCGACTCGATCGCCTGCTGGATGTGGTCCAGCGTTTCAGCATCGGGTGCACTGTCCAGCAACACACGGCTGGTTTCCTTCAGCAAGCCGTAGCCCCACCAGGTGATCAGGGCAGCACCCACCAGGCCCATACAGGCGTCCATCCACAGCCAGTCAAAATACTTGCCGGCGGAAAGGGCAATAATGGCGAGCACCGAGGTCAACGCATCGGCAATCACATGCAGATAGGCAGCCCTGAGATTATGATCGTGGTGTTGTTGATGATGGTGGTGGTGGTGACCGTGCACACCATCAAGGTGATGATGGCTGTGCGCCGCTCCGCCGTGTAACAGCCAGGCGCTGACCAGGTTGACCACCAGGCCGATGACCGCCACCAGGATCGCCTGATCGAAATAAATGGTCTGCGGAAACAGCAGTCGGTGAACGGATTCCATGCCCATCAGAACAGCCACCAAGGCCAGCGCAATCGCGCTGGCATAACCGCCCAATGCACTGACTTTCCCAGTGCCAAAACTGTAGATCGGGTTGTTCGCATGCTGCCTGGCGTAACGATAGGCAAACAATGAAATCGCCAAGGCCGCGACATGGGTGCCCATGTGCCAGCCATCAGCCAGCAATGCCATCGATCCAAACAGATAACCGGCGGCGATTTCAACCACCATCATGCAGGCCGTCAATATAACGACCAGCCGGGTTCTTCTCTCGCCTTCCGAGGTGTCAATATTGAAATCGTGGCTGTGTTTCCACTGATCCAGTGAATCAATGTGCATAAGGGTATTCCAGTTCTCCTGCTAGTCTGGTTTTCAAGGGGTCAAGTTTCAAGGGGTCAGAGTACTTGAAATCCAGTTAAAATTATTAAGAGGAGATTTCAAGTACTCTGACCCCTTGAAACTAGTCATCCATACCGTCACTATAAGGTACGAAGGTGCTTTGCACTGCGTTGTTCACCCGGGCGGCCATGGCGTCGACACCGGCGTAATGCCGCTGTTTAAGCTGCTCGCCCAGCGCGGCTTTCTGCCCGGCCAGAACCTCCAGCAAATCCGCACGCATGTCCTCCCGGTTCAGCGCTTCATCCAGCTCGACAAGGGCCTTGTCGACGCTCAGCCAGGTGACCAGGCCCGCGGTGACGCCGCAGAGAATCGCCACCGGCCCGCTGGGGGCACACAGCGCGGTCCCGAGCCCCGCTGACAGTAGCGATGCCCCCCCCTTCTTGGCGAGTGTCTTCGAAGTGAGTGCCGCACCGGTCTGAAACGATTTCTTGGCGGCCAGTTTTCCGGCAACGGCAGCGGCGGTTTTCTTGGCCAATGCCTTGCTGGCCACGATGCCGGTGCCGACTCCGCTGGTCGCCGCAGCCGACGCCCTGAGTGCATCGCGGTCCAGCTGCGTTAATGGAGCAGGTACGAAGCCGCCGATGTCGCAAGATGCCTTATCCAGTTCAGCGTTAAGATGCGGGGCCATAGCCGCGAAACGCTCAGCCGAGTCGTGCTCCACCTCGCGGTCGAGGCGGACCAGCTGGGTATCGAAATCGCTTTGTGCAAAGAGGTGTTCCTCCAGCTGGTCGCGCATGGCGGCGGCCAGGTCCTCGGTGAAAACCGCCATCAGCCTCTGGTATTCACCCAACACCGTGAAATACCAGTCGAGATAACTGTCGATACCTTTTTCGACGTCTGAGAATATGCGCTCGAGCCCCTCGTCGACGCTGATATCGACATCATGCATGGCCCTGCGGCGCTCGCCGTCTACCTGCTTGTCCAGTTTCGCAATCAGCCGCTCGCGGGCTGCTTCGTTCGGCGTGCAGGGATTGATCAACCCGGCCGCCCCTGTCACACCCTTCTCGAAGACCTCGGGATCGACGGCATTCAGTTTAATCGCGGCGTAAAAAAATGGCATCGCGAGGACGATAATGGTCAGCAAAAAAGCACGCGCAATGGTGCTTTCCGTTGAGTGACCCTGGCGCCTGGCCTCGCGCTTTTCAAGCAACACGCTCACGCCGAGCAGCAGGGCGGTAAAGAAACAGGCCACGCTGGCGGCCCGCAGCAGGAAGAACGACCAGGCAATGACTTTCGCGGTCAGGTCCGGCAGGTTCGGTATAATGAGCTCGGAGGTATGCCAGGAGAGGGCTTCGACGGCCGCCAGCCCGCCTGCAGTCACGCCCCACAGTACGCAGCCGGCCTCGCCATTGATTTTCGTGAACGCCTGAACAGCGACTTGATGCCATTCCATGTGACGGCTGTCAGCCGCACCGACCAGGAAGAAGTCAAGCGCCATAATGGCACCGGTCAAAACGACGCCATTGGTGAGCAACAGTGGCCAGTGCCTGGCGACCGTGTTCAGGTGCCGGGCTGTGAGTTCACCACTCAGGCTCCTGGAGAGCGGAGCGACAATCAGGGCAAGGAAGATGGCATCGGCGGCGAACACCAGCCAGTGTTGAGGTGACAACTGCGAGACCAGGGCGAGCAGCACCCAGGCCATGGACAATGAAACGACGACCTGAAAGGCCTTGCTGATACGTCCCCGCCACAGCCATGCCCTGATCCGGCTTTGCGGCCGGGCCACAGCTGAGAGCAGCAACCGTCTGTGCAACAGCAGATACTCCGTCCGGTACTGCCAGACAGGCCAGGCAAGCAGTCCGATAAGAATGAAAAAACCCCAGCACGGAGCCTGTGTCACGACCTGCGCAAACAAAACCAGCGCAGCAGCGGCCAGGGCCATGCCTAGAATGCGCAGCACGGTCAGACGATGACGCGGCCACCAGGCCGGGGGGTTCTGATGGTCAGATTGTTCATCCACAGGGTTCATACCGATACCAACAGCACCCGGACCAGGCTGTTTACTGTCTGCATTTGCGGGGAGTTACCAGATGTTGCGGGGGCAGTGCGCACCTCGCAGTCACGCGCCAACGCTATTTTTCGACAGTCCTGTCGTCGTCGGTAAATTGATACTAATGAGCACATTAGATAGCCGACATGCCTTGACGGGACACGCTGTGAATACATCCCTGTACGCTCGACGGCAGCATCCCTGCTGCCGACGGTCCCGTCAAGGTATGTCGGCTATCCAATGTTCGGCTTAGTAACAGAACTCAAGACACAGGCGGTCTGACGAGTGGTTACTTATTGATCAAAGACTGAAACAAACTCACTACCTTGTCCTGGATCGCCCTGGCCCAGTCAGGTTGTGGCAGGTTCCAGCCGATGAACATGCCTATCAGCAGGGTAAGAAGTGTAGTCATGGCTGTGGCGTCCTGAAAGAGCTGATCCTGATAACTAATACGGAAAAAAACTACACCCCCTTCCGCGGCCGGTCAAGGGCATGGTGAGAAATACGCACTGGGCGATGGTCAGGCCGCAAAATCGCGCAGACGAATTGGCTGCCGCCTCGATCCCCAGTCTCCGGGCCTGGCTTCGAATATGCCGGCACAGGCGGTACCGCAGGATCCACATTTACCATCCGCGGTCAGCTTCCAGTCGGTCAGTTCATACCAGTCACGACCAATCAGTTTTTCCCCGCACTGGTGGCAGAAGGTGCTGTCACCGGCCTCATTGTGCACGTTACCGGTGAAGGCATAGCGGACGCCATTGTTCATGGCGATTTCACGGGCACGGATCAGGCTTGCCTTCGTCGTGGGCGGCACATCCATCATTTTCCAGTCGGGATGAAAGGCCGAAAAATGCATGGGCACATCCGCCCCCAGCTTGTCCACAACCCAGCGGGTCATTTCGTCGATCTCTTTCTCCGAGTCATTTTTACCGGGTATCAGCAAGGTGGTGAGTTCCAGCCACACGTCGGTTTCGTGCCTGATGTATTGCAGGGTTTCCAGCACCGGCGCCAGGTGCGAACCGGTGATCTTGTGATAGAAGTCTTCGCTAAAGGCCTTGAGATCCACATTGGCCGCATCCATGTAGCGGTAAAATTCCTTTCTGGGCTCGGGACAGACGTAACCCGCAGTAACGGCGACGGATTTGATGCCCTTATCACGGCAGGCCCTGGCCACGTCAATGGCATACTCGTGAAAGATGACCGGATCATTATAGGTATAGGCCACGCTGCGACAGTTGAGCTGTTGCGCAGCACGGGCTATGAGCTCCGGTGATGCCTCATCGGTCAGGGTGTGGGTTTCCCTGGACTTGCTGATGTCCCAGTTCTGGCAGAATTTGCAGGCCAGGTTGCAACCCGCCGTGCCAAATGACAATACCGGTGTGCCGGGTAGAAAATGGTTCAACGGTTTCTTTTCGATGGGATCGATGCAATAACCGCTCGAACGGCCGTAGGTGGTGAGCACGATTTCATCATCCAGATTTTCCCGGACGAAACACAGCCCGCGCTGGCCTGCGTGCAACTTGCAGAAACGCGGACAGAGGTCGCATTGCACCCGCCCGTCTTCCAGCTTGTGCCAGTATTTGGTGCTGACGGTGTAGGAATCACGCGCGCTCATAACCTGCGAAACCTGGCTTCGACGGCGTCGGACGGGTCAAGATGAAAAACCACGATCTGTGGCGGCCGCTTCATAAGGTCACCCTCCTCATTCCAATTACTTCACCATAGCCCAAAACAGGCAGGGCCTTTATTGATCCGTATCAACCCTTCGCTGATAGTGAATTATTTATCCACACCTTGATACAGGTCAAACCTCTCACAGCGAAAACTGTGCTTTACTTGTTTTAAAGTATAGTTCAGCGCATCAACCAGACCAATCGGGAGGCATAATATGTTAAATATCAATCCTGACACGGTCTGCTTTCTGATATTGAGGGCGCGTGTCTTTCACAGCCAGGAAGGCGTGGTGTTTCCGGAGATAACGGACAGCCCGTCTGATGACTGGGCACTCCAGGCATTGGCAACTCACGGCGGCGATAGCGTCTTTCAGGAATTCAAGTCGACCATCGATGACCTGGAACCGGATCAGCAACAGGAAGTGG
>Ga0316193_10004455_pt1 | contig 10298 bp, 10 predicted proteins | sample MerIslsedime2_MG_FD_207735 | JGI IMG/M metagenome (GOLD analysis project Ga0316193, IMG submission 207735) | Coastal sediment microbial communities from Maine, United States - Merrow Island sediment 2 | ecosystem: Environmental > Aquatic > Marine > Coastal > Sediment | place: USA: Maine...
TCCTCGAAAGCCTGGACGACGAGAATAAGAACGAGTTGGTGGTCGCGCCGATCCCGATTGTCAACCCGACCTTCGGCACTGGTCTCGCGTTAGGCGGGATGTACCTCTACCACCTCGACGAGGACTCTCAGCCGTCATTCACAGCCGCCGGAGGCGCCTACACCGATTCGAAGAGCTATGCGTTCGGAATCGGTCAGGCCGCCTACTTCAAGGACGATGCGTGGAAAATCAAGGGTGGCGCCGGGGTCTTCGACTTCAATCTCCGTTTCTACGGAATCGGCAGGCTGCCAGGTGATCGAGACGTGTCGATTCCAATCAACCAGGAAGGGTGGGCCGCCGGAGTCCGCGGCCTGCGCCGGATCAAGGGCGACTGGTACGTCGGCGTCCAATACTGGTTTTTGCGGTTAACTTCCACGTTTGACACAACGAACCTGGACATCGACCTCCCGCCGGCATTCCAACTCGACAGCCAGGTTGCCGGTCTCGGCGTGATGATCGAGTACGACAGCCGCGACAACCGATTCAACACATCGAGCGGTGCGCTCCTCAACGCGACCTGGAGCGACTCGGCAGAGGCGATCGGAAGTGACTTCAATTTCACGTCCGGCAAGGCCGATTACAACTTCTATCACCAGCTCAAACCGGGAAAAGTCCTCGCCGGGCGCGGCACGCTGTGCATGACACCCGGCGACGCGCCCTTCTACGCCTTGTGCAAATTCGGACAGGGCGTGGACCTCAGGGGTTATGTTGGCGGCCGATTCCGCGACGAGCGGATGGCCACGGTGCAAGCGGAGTACCGGTGGAGGTTTGCCAAAAAGTGGGGCATGGTCGCCTTCGCCGGGGTCGGAGAAGTGGCAGAGTCCTGGGGCGCCTTCGACCTCGACGATCTGCTTCCCAGCGCTGGCGTCGGCCTCCGATTCAAGCTCTCCAAGACCACCGGCCTCAACCTCAGTGTCGACTATGCGGTCGGCAAGGACTCGGACGCGTGGTATTTCTACGTGGGGGAATCATTTTGATGAATGAGGAATTAGGAATGAGGAATTAGGAATTCCCACCCACCCTCCCCAGGGCGGCCCATTACGTCGGAACTGAACTGTAGGAGCTCAACATGAAAATCCTTTCCCATACTCAAAGGTCGCTCGGTCTGGTCGTCGCCATAACCCTGGCCACTTTGCCCGTTGTCGCTCAGCCGAACGATCGGGATGTCCTTCTCGATCGGATCGACATGCTGTTGTCGACTCACGAGGCCACCGTCGAGGACGCGCCGATCGCGGCCGTTGAACTGGTTGACGGCCTGTACTCGCTGCGCGACTACCGACCGGCGTGGACCGATCGGGCGATGGTGAAGCAGCTCTACGACCAGGTGTTGAAGTCGGTTGAACACGGTCTGAACCCCGAAGACTTTCACGCCAAACAGCTCGCAATGCGCCTCAACCCCGGGTCTCTGGCCAACGATCCCGTGTTCCGAGCCAATACCGAAATCCTCTGCACCGACGCAGTCGCCCGGCTCGCGATCAACCTGCAGTACGGAAAGCTCGACCCAACAAACCTCGACCCGGCGTGGAACTTCAGCCGTCAGATCGTGCGGCAGGATCCGCTGGCCTACTTCAACAAGGTCCTTGAGACGAAAACCCTTGCGCTCGCTTTGGCGACCCTCGGACCGCAGAATCACTATTACAAATTGTTTCAAAACGGACTCAAGGAGTACCGAACGATCATGGCGGCGGGCGGGTGGTCGACTGTGTCGTCCGGTCCGGTCCTGTCGATGGATTCAACCGGGCCGCGCGTTACGGAGGTGCGGAAACGTCTGAGGATATCAGGAGACCTCGAGGCTCCAGATCCATCGGATCCCGGGGAGTTCGACGAGGGCCTCGAGGCGGCCGTTAAGCACTTCCAGGTGCGTCACGGCATCGACGCTGACGGCAAAGTTGGCCCGCGAACCGTCGACGAGCTCAACGTCCCGGTCGAGACCCGAATCAACCAATTCCGAGCCAGCCTCGAACGCATGCGCTGGGTCTTCCGCGATCTCCCGAACAAATTCCTGATCGTGGACATTGCCGGCTTCCACGCCTACCTCATGGAAAATGGCGAGGAGGTCTGGGGGACCCGGGTCCAGGTCGGCAAGCCCTACCACGCGACGCCGGTCTTCAAGGACGCGATGCGTTACCTCGATTTCAACCCGACATGGACCATCCCGCCAGGGATCCTGCGCAAAGAAACGCTGCCCGCAATCCGCCGGGACCCGAGCTATTTGAGCCGCAACAACATGAGCGTGGTCACCACCTCGGGCAAGATCGTCGACCCGTCGACCATCGACTGGGCTGCGACGACAAAGGGCTTCCCCTACATGATCCGCCAGGAGCCGGGTCCCCACAACGCCCTCGGGCGGGTCAAGTTCATGTTCCCGAACAAATACATGGTCTATCTCCACGACACCCCGAGCAAGGGGCTCTTTGCGCGAACCGAACGAGCCTTCAGCCACGGCTGCATCCGCACTCAGAACCCCTTCGATCTGGCAGAGATCCTGCTCGCGGATCAGGGATGGGATCGAGCGAAGATCGACCAGGTCATCGCCTCGAAAATGACCACCAGAATCAACCTCGAGACGCCGATCACCGTCATGCTCCTCTATTGGACAGCGGAGGTCGCTGACGACGGCACGGTCCACTTCAGGAAAGACGTTTACAACCGCGATGCACCGATCATCAAAGGCCTGGATGAGCCGTTCCGCGTCAGCCTGCCGCAGGGCGCGCGGGAGGCCATCGGTTACCGGTAGACCCTTAGGAGTCCTCGGTCATCTCCCGGAACCGGTTCCCCGCATAACGCGCGATCCAGATCCACGCGACGGCCAACGCAATCGTGAGGAAGGACAGCAGCCGCACCGCGGTGAACTCCTCGCCGACGCACGCGCCCAACAACAGGGCCACTCCAACCGCGACGACCTTGGCAGTGCGATAGAGGAACATGTCGATACAGGCCTTGGCCTTGTACTTCTCGTCCCGACTCAACGGGGTGTACAGGGATTCCCGGGCGCTCTGGTTGATGGAGTAATTGAGGCCGTTGTCGACGGTGTTGAGCGAGCTGCCGATCAATAGGATGGGGAGCAGAAGGTAAAGAGCCGATGCCCCCAGGATCAAAATCGGCATCACCAACAGAGCCGCCTTGACTCCGAATCGGCTCATGACATTGGCGGTCACGAAGAGCTGCACGATGAGGGCAAAGATATTGGTGATGGCGTAGACCGTCGCAAAGTGCTCGCCGGTTGACCCCGTCACATAGTGCACCACGGTGGCAGTGAACTGGTAATCGAGGAGCTGCGAGACGATCTCGTAGATCCCGACCAGACCGACGATGGCCAGCAGGTACCGTGATCGGAAAACGAGCCACGCTCCTTCGAGCGCGCCGCCGGCCTCCTTCTGCTCCTCCACACCCATCGGGGTCTCGATGGTGGTCGGCGCACCCCACCGGTCGACCCATCGCCCTGCTGCACCTGCGACCACAGCAATCAACACCATGATCCCAGCGCAGATCAAAGCCCAGTCGGCGGGCTCGAAGTTTTCGATCTGGGTGCGAACAAAGAAGGAGCTGAAGGCGCCGCCGGTGACACCACCGAGGATGATGGGACCATAGAGGCGCCGCGCATCGAGCGGCGAAACGCTGTCGTTGAGGAACGCGAAGAACGTCGCGACCATTAACGAGTTATAAAGATCACCGAAGATGTAAAAGCTCCACACCGTCGCCTCGCCGGCGTTCGGCAGCAGGGCGCGGTACATGAGGAGTACCACGAAGCAGAATGCCGCAAAAACGTAGGTCAGCTGCTGGCGACGGAGCCTCCGGGCGAGCCTCGTGAAAACCAGTACGGCAAAGAACACCACCGCCATGTTGCCGATCTTGGCGATCATTTCTGCCTGCGGGCCCGAGAGCTGCCAGCCGAAGAGATCAAAGGCATGGCCACCGACCTTGTAGTAGTCGATGAACAGCCCCTTCTTGATCGGTTTCAGAATCCAGAAGGTTGTGATGACGGTGAAGAAATAGAGAAACATCAGGACGACGAACAACCATTCGCCCTTCTGCACTCGTGCGGAAAGTTTCTGTGCTGCCATTAAATTAATTCGCGACTTCTACTCTAACCCGCTTTCGACGGTACAGATTTCATTTTCGCTCAATTTAGGTCTGAACCGCCCGCCAGAGAAAAGAGGCTGTCACTCTTCGTCGAGAAACTCGGACTCCTCGAGCCACTCGTCGTGTGGGCTGTAGGCGGGTCCTTCAGGGCCCACCACCATTCGGTTCATTCCTCGTCGAGGAATTCGGATTCTCCAAGCCATTCCTCGTGGGGATAATAGATCCAGAGCACCGAGCCGTCTTTGATGGCGTCGATGAGGATCTTCGAGATCCCTGGTCGTACCGCCGGGCATCCCCAGCTGCGACCTACCAGGCGATCATCGGCCCGATCCTCCGACACGTACTGGGCGCCGTGAAGGACGATCAGGCGCTCTCGGGCATTGTCGTTGACGCCTTCCTCGAGCCCGTCGAGCTTGAGCGAGTAGCCGTGTCGGCCGTGGTAGGTCTCGGCAGTGATGAACAGGCCCAGGCTCGACTTGAGGGTGCCCTTTTCGTTGGAAAAGCTCAGCGCCTCTTCCATGTTGCCGCCCGAGCCACGCGGTTTGCCCATCCCGTGCGCCACCCACTCCTGGTAGAGCACCCGGACGACCTTCATGTCGATGACCCAGAGCCGCTGCTGGTAAGACGGCACCTCGTAGTCGATGATCGTCAACACCGGACGCCGCACGTTGCCGCCTGCCTCCGCCTGCTCATAGGCCTCGAGAGCCAGCTCGAGCACCTCCGCCCGGAGATTATTCGTCTGGTCGAGGATCGCCTGCGGTTCTACGGCATTCGCGACCGAACCGAGCATGGCAACCAGGAAACTCACCAAGATCCTCACGTAAGAGATTGTAGGCGGGTCCTCACTTCGCCGCTAGCAACATCACCCTTCCTCTGTAGGCGGGTCCTTCAGGGCCCGCCCGAGCGCGCTGAATCGATTTTCCTGAAACAGAAATTGGGTACTGATGGATAGCCCCGCAGGGGCGAAAGATGGATAGCCTGGGGCGTGAGCCCCAGGTACCGGGCAACAAAAAATACGTCGAGCCCCGGAGGGGCGACAGATTTCTTGCTGAGGCGTGATCCTCAGCGGTCGCCAACCCATTTCTGTCGCCGCTCCGCGGCTGGTTTTCTTTTTGATCCTCGAGTCCTGGGGCTCACGCCCCAGGCTATTCATATGTCGCCGCTTCGCGGCTCAAGATGCTTCGCGGTTGCGTTTGTTAAGGACCCACCGACGAAATCCGCGTCAGCCCCCGGAACGTTCGGTGGCCTCCTCGCGGAGAAGGGCGAAACCAACCGTATTGAAATTGTAGCCCGCAACGTCGGAGAAGAATGTCGCAGCCTGTTCCGCGTCGCCGGCACCCTCCTCGGCCAACGCCAGGTGGTAGCGGATGAACATGTTGTTTTCATAATCGGCCTGGCGCAGGTGCATGGCCGCTTTCGGGTAGTCACCCTGCTTCAGGTAAGCCATCCCAAGCACGTAGTGGTGGGGCTCCAGCTTGCGCGGGTTGTCATCGCCTTCCACAAGCACCGCGACCTTCTCGGCGTTCTCGACCGCCCCGTCCATGTCGCCCGTGTAGGCGGCCAGGAGCCCGTCCCACAGCCGGCAGTCGGCCTTCTGCAGACGATGGGCATCGTCGGTTCCGACCTCCTCTGCGATCTCCATCTGCAGTTGATTGCGACGCCCGATGCAGCTTGCGGCGCGGTCAAACTGGCCGGAGTGAAGCGCCACCGTTGCCTCGCTCGTCAGCGCAAACACCTGCAGGCCCTTCACCTGGTCGGCTGGGGTTCCCATCGCCTCGACGTTGTCCGCCGCCGCTTCGAGCTCGTCGATGGCGGTGTCAACCTCGCCGGAATGGATATATGTAAAGGCACGATATGGAGCGTAAGCAGCCTTGTTTTCGGGCGGCGCGGCTTCGATTGCCGCATCGTAGGCGGAGAGGGCGTCCTCGAAGTTGCCAAGGAAGGAGTTCACATGCCCTTTCTTGACCTGGGCCTGGGCCAGCCCGGGATCCGTATCGGTTGCCTGATTGTAGGCCTCCAGGGATGCGCCGAGATCGTTCTGCGCGCGCTTGATATCACCCAGCAGTTCGTAGCCCTTGGCCTCGTTCGGATAGGCCGAAGTCATCCTCATCGCGTACTCCTCTGCGAGGGTGAAGTCACGCGGCTCGCCGAAGAGGTAGCTGAAGGCGATACCCATGAGAGCGCCCGCCGAATCGGGGTCGATTTCGAGGGTCCCGGCGTAGACGGCACGCGCGGCCTCGTTGTTGTTCATGGCTCCGTGAATGCCGGCAAGGGTGAGCGCCGCGCGCGTACTGTTCGGATACGCCTCGACGAGCTGGGACGCCAGCTGAACTCCCAGTTCGGTATCGTTGGTCAAGAACGTGCGGTTGATCTCGACCATCAGCCGTTCACCATCGCTGACAGAGTCGATATTCACCTCAGCCTTACCGAGGCAGGTCTGGAGTTCCTTGTACGAGACGGCGGCATTCGATTGCCCGAAGTGGGCCCGCACGAAAGCCGGGTCCTCGGCAACAGCAGCCATGAACTTCGCCCGCGCCTCGAGGCCGCGGCCGACGTCGAACAGGTACTCACCCTCCTCGCAGAGCGCGCGGGCGGTCTCGAAATCTGTGGTGTACGGAATTTCTCCGGTCCCGGGAGCAACCTCCTCCCTTGCGGTTGCCACCTCCTCCTTTTGGGCGCAGCCTGCGGCTCCCAACAGCACGACCAGCGCTGCAAGGCTGAGCGTTACGGCACGAAACCTGAGATGACGGTTGAGCATGACCCACCTCCTCGTCTTCTGTGGGGCGATAACCCCACGGTCGATTTTCGGTCCGCAGCTCACAAACGCATTCCAGCGCTCGGGCGGACGTCAGCGAGGCTGCGGTCTAAAGAGTCTGATCGCGATTCATCATAGCTGAAACGAGCGAGGTTTTTGGGTTTGATTGGCGTCCTGGCACCCGAGGGTTCGCCGGCCGCCTCAGGAATTGCCTACGATTCTGACGGTATCGGTACGACCAGCCGCCAGGCGACAAGTCCCCAACCGGCAAACAGCGCGACTCCGCCGAACGGTGTGATCGCACCGAACCAACGGGCTCCAGTCAACACAAGGAGATACAGGCTTCCCGAGAACACCACCGTCCCGGCCAGCAACAACCACGCCGCAGGCACCAACCGCCGTTCGGGCCAGCGGCTGATTGCCCACGCCAGGGCGAGCAGACCGAGCGCGTGGTACATCTGGTAGCGGACACCTGTTTCAAACGTGCTCAGCATCTTCGAGCTCAGACTGGCCTTGAGTGCGTGGGCGCCAAACGCGCCGAAGACAACCCCGAACCCAGCCAAAACCGATCCGGCAACAAAAATCCGTCGTTCCATCTCCACTCCCCTTTTGCTGGAGTGTATAGTTTCCCGATCGGGCCATAGCCGGGAATTCGATCGAGACAATTCCGCATGGTCTACTCAAAGGAGAAGAGCATGAAGATTTCGAAAACGATTGCAGCCATGTTGGCGTTGACCTTTCTTCTAGCCTGCAGCCCTTCAGGCAACGGCAGCCAAACCGCCGCAGCTACGGACCCACTGCCGTCCTGGAATGACGGGGATGCCAAACAGCAGATACTCGACTTTGTCGCCCGGGTCACCGACCCGGCGAGCCCGGGCTTCGTCCCTGAGGCCGAGCGCATCGCCACCTTCGACAACGACGGCACCCTGTGGGCAGAGCAGCCGCTCTACTTCCAATTCCTCTTCACCATCGATCGGGTCAAGGAGCTGGCGCCGGAGCACCCGGAGTGGAAGACACAACAGCCGTTCAAGGCCGTGCTCGACGGTGATCAGGAAGCGCTCGCTGCGGCCGGCGTGCACGGGCTGCTCGAGCTCGCAATGGCCACCCACGCCGGGATGACGACGGTCGAGTTCGAGCGGGTTGTGACCAACTGGCTCGCCACCGCGACCCATCCGACAACCGGACGGCCGTTCACCGAGATGGTGTATCAACCCATGTTCGAGCTCCTCGACTATTTCCGGGCCAACGGCTTCAAGACCTACATCGTTTCCGGCGGCGGCATCGAGTTCATGCGGCCGTGGACCGAGGAGGTATACGGCATCCCGCCCGAGCAGGTCGTCGGCTCCAGCATCAAGACGGTTTTCGAGGTGCGCGACGGCGAACCCGTGCTGGTACGTCTTCCTGAGATGAACTTCATCGACGACAAGGAAGACAAACCGGTCGGAATCAACTCGCACATCGGCCGCCGTCCGATCGCCGCCTTCGGCAACTCCGACGGCGACTTCCAGATGTTGGAGTGGACCACCGCCAGCGACGGCGCCCGCCTCGGTGTCATAGTCCACCACACCGACCCCGAGCGTGAGTGGGCCTACGACCGCGAGTCGCACATCGGACGTCTCGACCGCGGTTTGGACGAGGCCGATGCGCGCGGCTGGATCGTCGTCAGCATGAAAGACGATTGGCGCACGATCTTCCCACCAGCAGAATAATGATCTGCCTCTGGAAAGTCAGGCGAGTTTGAGGGCGTAAGGCCTGGGGCTTGATGACCTGAGACCCTGGAGTCCAGAAAATTGCGGAAGCGTTAGCTCGCTTTGAGAACGGGGGGCGGTAGCTTCGATACGTTTGCGACCGCCCGGAACAGGTCAACGGCCTTCTGCGCATTCAGCCAGAACTCCGGCGAGGTTCGGAACGTGGCGCCTAGCTTGAGTGCCATTTCCGCCGAAACAGAAGTCCGGCCGTTGACGAGGCGGTTAATCACCTTGACATCGCAACCGAGGTGATCCGCCAGCTCTTTCTGGGTCATTCCCAGAGGGGCCAGGAACTCCTCGCGGAGGATCTCGCCGGGGCTGGTGGATTGTCTGCGCCTTTTCATCATCTTCAATCCCTCAATGGTAGTCCCGGATGTCCACATCTACCGGTCCTGAATCTGTCCAGCGAAAGATTACCCTCCACTGGTCATTGATCCGGATACTGTGAAATCCCCTGAGATCTCCTCTCAGAGCTTCAAACCTGTTCCCGGGAGGAGACGCGAGGTCACCTATTGTGTGCGCATAATCAAGCATGTCCAGCTTCCTCGCAGCTACCCTCGCAACACCGGCCCAGCCGACACCCTTCGGCACCGTACCGTCAACGAAGAACCTCTGGACCGCACGGCCAGTGAAGTTTTGGATTGCCATCCGAGCCTACTATACCTACAGTCGGTATACCTTGTCAAGGTATCTAGCGACTGTAAGCAGCGCAGCCGGAGAGGTGTTCCGTGATTGCAGAGCCCTGAAGACGTGGGCGTTAGGGCTCTCTCCAGCGATCGTGCAACCACAGCCAGCTGTGTGGACGCTCACGGATGACATCTTCGTAGTAGCGCTGAATCGTCGCGGTGTCGGTCTCGACGTCGCCAACCATCTGCAGGGGCCCCGTAAACTTCGCGACGTGCTTGCCGATGCCTTCCCGCCAATAGGACAGGCCATAGACCGGAGCACTCGACCTTTGGACGGCGATCGAGACCGCCGGCGATGTCCACGCGGGTCGTCCAAAGAACTCGATCGGGATCCCCCTGCGATAGCGTTGATCGAGGAGAAAGACCAGGACACGCCTCTCGCGAAGCTCCTCGAGGATCTCTTTGAAGGAGTTCATGGACGGCAGCAGACCGAGGCCGAATTTGCATCTGACCTCATCGACATAGTCGGCCGCCGGCTTCCAGCTCGGGTTCTTGACGACCACCGTGGCTGGCAGAGATTCATCACGCCCGACCATCGGACCGACGAGATCCCAGGAGCCGAAGTGCCCGGCAACGAGGATGACACCCTCCCCCGAAGCGATGTGACGATGAATCGGCTCGCTGTTTTCGACGGTCAGTTGGATGCAGGGTTTGCGCGCTTCGTGGAAGAGCTCGATGTAGCCCATGACCAGCCCCGCCGCCTCGCGCCGCAGGTTCGGGCCAACGGGAAGATCAGGAAAAACGTGACGAAAACCATCGACCGCGGTCGCTTTCCGAATAGGGAGGACGGTCCACCACAGCCACGCCAGCAACCACGACAGGCCCCACCCGACACGCAGAGGAATGCGGGAAAAGACCCAGACTATGGTTTTGAACGCGACGATAGATCCCCCCAAGCCACGCTCTCAACCTCAATCTACATCAGAAATCGATAAGCGGACATCTCAAGAGGCCGTCATTCGCTGGCAGCCGGGTTCTCGAGCAGAG
>Ga0316193_10004456_pt1 | contig 10297 bp, 4 predicted proteins | sample MerIslsedime2_MG_FD_207735 | JGI IMG/M metagenome (GOLD analysis project Ga0316193, IMG submission 207735) | Coastal sediment microbial communities from Maine, United States - Merrow Island sediment 2 | ecosystem: Environmental > Aquatic > Marine > Coastal > Sediment | place: USA: Maine...
GTCGCTGAACAGCACCCATCATTTCGTCTGACGGGGGAAGGGGAGGGAAGAGTTCCGGGGTCGGATGACATCGTCCACGAGCCATCGACAACAAAACCGAAATAGTGTGCCTGCCACCTTTTCCGCAGTTACGGCGAATAACTACGGAGCTGCGGACCCCCCATGATGGACCTTGCACACATCATGGATCGACGGTGGCACCTGACCGAGTGGGTCGGATTGCCACAGCCTGCGTGGCTCATCGACTCCCCGGGGTTGGATACCAGGCGGCCCATCGCGGCTCCTCTGCAGCCAAATAACCACTTCAACACCACTTGACAAAACTCGGAGACGTTGGCACCGGTCGTGCACTGGATCGGGTGAGAGTGCGGCACCGCCGGATTGTCCGGCGGGAGGTCACCAAGGCGGTACACGAATCGTCAACGCCGCCCGGCACCGACCACAACCAGGACCCTGGCGGCCACCAATGACACGATTCTTGGCACGATTGAAGGCATTTCGGAGGGCAATCAAATGAGATTTCGAGGAATCGCGGCAGCCCAGATGGGTCTGTGTCTGCTATTGCTGGCTGCCTCTTTGCAGGCGGAAATTATCATCGAGGATACATTTACGGGCTATCCGGACAATGCTCTGATCTCGGCCGACCCGGCGGGGCCGGCCAACGGATTGAGCGGCAACTGGACGCTCGTTCCGGACAGCGACTTTTATGTCAACAAGACTCAGGCCGACGACGATGCCGGCACGGGCAAAGCCGTCTACGACCGGCCTTCCGGTGACAACGGAGCCCGAACCGCGACACGGAACACCTCGGCCGAACATCTGCTCTACGAGACCGACGGCGATCTGTTCTACGCAAGCTTCCTGATTGACCCTGCGAGAGCTGGCGGAGACATGACGTTTGAGCTCGAGCTTATGAGCCTCGACGGCGGCGGCGCGGTCGACCTCTCGTTCGGGATCAGTGGTGGGGCGTTCATCGTGGGCAACGGCGGTATCAGTGGCGTCGCCAGCGGTGGCACGGTGACCGCCGACGAGCAACTCGTCCTCGTCCGGATCGAGTATGGCGACACGAGTACCGGCGGCCTGGACGACGACGAGGTTGTCACGCTTTGGGTCGACCCCGTCGACGAGTCAAGCCTGCCGGTGATCGACGGCGTCTCCACCGAATTGCTGAACAGCGGCGGCGGGAAAATCTTGACCGTCTCAATCCGAGGCGATCAGATGGACGGCCAACCGGCGTTCTTCGACAACCTCCGCGTTGGTTTGTCTTTCGCGGACGTCGTGCACGGAACGCTCTTTGCCGATGGTTTTGAGTCGGGGACCACCGATTTATGGTCATCGGTGACGCAATAGACCTGGGTCGCTACTCGAACGTTGCAAAGATGCATCCGTGCCAGGGTCGTCGACGATGCCAGCGGCATCGGTGCCTCCATAAGGAGTCAGATCGAGTGCCAGGTCCGCGGTTCCACTGTTACGGCTCAGAACTACGGAACTGCGGACCTGGCACCCAATTCGTCTACCAACTCGGTCTATTGGCGTTGTAGTTGTAAACGGCTCGGAAGTATTCGTCGAGGTACCACAGCCAGTTGGAGTCGGCGATCCAGTCGAGCGCGATGTCGGGATCCTCGTAGAATATGGTGCTGCCGAAGGTGACGTCTCCCACTGGGTCGGTGGTGTTGTACTTGTTGTAGGTAGGCGGGTACCAGATGGACAAGCCCTGGGTCTTGTCGTGGAACTTGTCGGCGTACACGTTGTAAAGCACCATGTCGTAGTGGGCCGCCTGGTAGTCGGCAATGGCCGCCGCCAGGTCGGGGTAGGATAGCCCTTTCTGCTCGATGATCATCAGGGCAGCGTCCTGGAACGTGACGATGTCGTGTTGGTAATCAAAGTCGGTGATACTGCCGAAGCCGCCGATCTCGGAAAGATCCCGCGCGTGCGGAAGCACATTGCGAAGCTCCTCGAACAGCGGGACGATGGTCTCACAGTAGGCGTTGTGGGCGGAAAATACCGGCCCCATCTTGGTCATGTCCAGCACCGACATGCTGGCAAAGTCCGCGTAGGTGTCGTCGGCCGGATCGCCGTGGTTGCCCTTGTCTTCCCAGTAGTCCCGGTGATTGTCCGAGATAACCACGCCGAGATCCACCGGGCTGATGTCGCCGTCTTGGGCCATGTCGTTGAGAATCATTGGCCAGGGAATGCCGCCGTTGGGCTGGATCTTGGTTTCGGTGGTCAGCAGCAGATCCACGGCGTCTCTGAGCTCGTAGACCACTTCGATAAACCCCATGCATGAGGCCTCCAGCAAAAGCATATCCAATGGAGTTCCGGTCGCCACCTGCGCGGCCATCAAGGCATCGGCCACCCCGCCGTTGGACATCAAGGTGTCCATGTCTTGGCCGGGATGGGTATTGTCCCGACAGGTTCCTCGCCAGGAAAAACCCTCGCTCTTGATGATCAGGGCGTTCATAACGCTGGCGAAGTCATCAAGGGCCATGGTGACGAAGTCTTGCAGCACAGCGGGATCAGAGCTGACCTGCTCGTCGTAGCTAGCGACCATCACCTGCTCGCCTCCGACGATTTCGAACACATCCGTGCCTTCTGTGCTCAGCCTGTCGACCAGGACCAGGATCCTGGGGTGGTACTCCAGATCAGCGGTCGCATCGAGCATATTCACGAGGCTCAAATCGCCCCCGGCCTCAAGCTCATTGTCGATGGCCAGATAGAAGAAAAGAGACCAGCTTGATGGCTCGGCCACGATCGGCCCGGGATCTCCCCCGCCTTGTCCGGGATCTCCCCCGCCTTGACCGGAATTACCCGTCTTTACATATCCAGCCTGGCTCTGTGCAGTTGCATCTGCGAAAGCTAGATCGGTCTGCTCGACGACGCCCGCCCCCCATCCCAACGAACCCCACAGCATAACAACCATACTTACCAATAATCTTTTCACTCCGTCATCCTCCTCCCATCACGAGGGTTACAAGGATTGCAGCCGTCCATCGGCTCACTCATCAGTGATTGGTTGCCTCTCTCACAACATGTTCTCTGTCCAACGTGTTGCCTGTCGAGGGAATCGTCGAGTGACGGTGGTCACCTCAACGGGTGCCAGGTGAAACAAAGTTAACAAAGTAGCGATGGTGAGGGAGCTTGGGGTTACCGGTGGTCGAACTTTGTCAACTTTGTTTCACCCCCCCGATGTAAAAATATACGGTGCCAGGAGAAACTTTCTGAACGTTTTGGTAACTGCATTGATAGGAGAGGGTAGATTGCCGAGACTGAGGGGGGAGTTCGTTGAAGGCGGTTTGTACCATGTGGACAACCGTGTTGCCCGGGGAGAAACAAGCGGTGCCACCAATCGATGTTGCCGAGCTCGGGGATCACGCGTTAAGAGTGTAACCCTGTGGCCGACCGGGCAAATACCAGAAGCAGAACCACTCTCAAGCCGCGGAGCTACACCGGAGGTGAAGATGGAAGGCGAATCGAAAGCAGGCTGGGTCGAGCTGGGTGCGATCCCGATGGGTCGGTTCGGAGAGGCCAGGCTCCAGCTCCATTGGGCCATTCAGCCGGTCATGGCCTTTGCGGACTGTGGGCTCGAAACCCGGCCCGACGACAGTCAGTCGAACCTCGGGTGGCGCAGCGATATTGCCTCGCTCGTGAGCCGGTTGCGGCCCGAAGGCCTTGCCGCCGGGTTGAGCCTCCGAGACTGTTCCCTGATGATCCTCGACGCCCGGGGCGCCGTCGTCGATCGCATCCCGCTCGAGGGGCAAACGATCGACCGGACCGTCTCGTGGTTGGAGCATCGGCTGGTCGCGCGAACCGGCGACACGCCCGCGAGTCCGATCCGGATTCGCGACTACGAGATGCCGGTGCACAAGGTCGCGAAGGGCGGCACCTTTGACGTCGCTGACCGCGAATCGTTCAAGGAGCTCGCGGGCTGGTTCGGCGCAGGCTGGTCGGCCCTCGAGGAACTCGCGGCTCGTGAAACGGGTTGGGCCGAGGTGCGCTGCTGGCCGCACCATTTCGATCTCGGTACGCTCAAAGCACTCGGGTCGGCATCGATCGGGGCCGGGTTTTCGCCCGGCGACGACTGGGTTCCCGAGCCGTACTTCTACGTCAATCCCTATGGTCTGGAGCAGCCGCCCGCCGATCCCCCGACTCTGGCGGCTGACGGCCACTGGCACACCGAAGGCTGGTTTGGTGCGGTGCTTCCCGCATCCTCGCTCCTCGGTCACCCGGCCGACTCACGAGAGCAGGCGGTGTCGTCGTTTCTCCGCTCGGCGGTCGCCGCATCCATGGACCTCATCCATCATCCTGCTGAACCCAACCACAGGTAAGAGCCCCTCAAGGCCATGCGAGCGCACCATCGTCGACATAGACTTCGTCGGCACCGCGCTCCAGCAGAAAATCGCGCTTGACTGGATTGCGGGTGGTGAGCGCGACGCGGAGTCCCAGGCTCTTGGCCATCGCCATGGTCGTCATGCCGATCGACGACGTGCCGCCGCGGATCAGCAAGGTCTCGCCCTGGGCGGCCTCCAGCCCGATGTGGAGCGAACCGTTGCAGGTCTGGAGCATCTCGGGCAGAGCACCGAGGACGGTCCAGCCGAGCTTCGAGTGGATGGGAAACACGATCGACTCGGGAACCACCGTGTACTCGGCCGTTGGCACGATGACGCTCGCGGTGGCGTTCATCTGCATGCTTGTGGGGTCGCCGGCCGCCGAGGCGGCCGACGCAGGGGACTCCAGCGTCCGTGACAACAAAGAGATCTCCGTGATCATCCCCGATGGCCGGTCGCAACTCGACAGCGGCTTCGGCAACATGATCGAGCTCGTCAGCGCATCGGTGCCACCCATCGAGGTTAGCAAGTGTGCAAATGTGTACGTGCACCCATCTGGAATCACAAGCAGTTCTCTTCGTTTCGGCGGACCATCGCTTCACGTCGTGGGAAAGCCCTGCCCACTTGACAAGGAGCTTCAAATGGGTGGCACCGATTCTACCGATTCAAGAGCGGATCCAGCCGAATATCTTTGAGACTGGAACTCGAGTAAGATCTCTTTGAGGTACCTTCCAATGAGGAACAGCCGGAACGAGAGCTGAACGTGCGCGCCATGGACGACGTCATGGCGGCGTCTCCTCACGTAGACGCCCCGATCCGCGCCGAGATCTTCGGTGTGGAGCGTCTGGAGCAGCACGCCGAGAGCCTGGCCGCGGCCCAGCGCACGACGGCGGAGCCCTCTAAAGGACTGGACCTTCTCGCCCGGATCGATGACAACGCGCGTGTCCTTCTGGCCGCATACCGGGACATCGCCGAGACGGTGAGGAAGAAGAAGGAAATCACGCCTGCCGCGGAGTGGCTCCTCGACAACTTCCACATCGTCGACGAACAGATCAGGGATATCCGGGACCACCTTCCGAAGGGCTACTACCGTCTGCTGCCCAAGATCGCGGAGGGCCACCTCGCAGGGCACCCCCGCGTCTACGGGCTGGCCTGGGCCTACGTCGCCCACACCGACAGCCGGTTCCAGCTCGAGACGCTGCAGCGATTCGTCCGCGCCTACCAGCGCGTTCAGCCACTGACCATCGGCGAGGGGTGGGCGATCGCCATCCACCTCCGGGTGGTCCTGGTGGAGAACCTGCGGCGATTGGCGCGGCTGATCGTGCGTTCCCGCCAGGCGCGGGCCGCGGCCGACGAGCTGGCGGACCGTCTGCTGGGTCTGAGCGGCTGGCCGAAGGAGCCGGAGGAGGACGCGCTGCGGCGCCTTGGCGACGGCCCCTTGGCCGACGCCTTCGCCATGCAGCTCTTCCAACGGCTTCGCGACCAGGACCCATCGGTCCTGCCGGTCCTGGATCGGCTCAATGAGATGTTGGCCACCCAGGGGACGTCGGCCGATGAGGTGGTCGCCCGGGAGCAGCACGCCCAGGGCGCGGCCAACGTCACCGTCAGCAACATCATCACCAGCATGCACTGGATGTCATCGGTCGACTGGACCGGCTTTTTCGAGTCCGTCAGCCTGGTGGACGATGCCCTCCGAGCGGTCCCAGGGTTCGCGGAGATGGACTCCGAGACGCGGATCCTGTGCCGCGACCAGATCGAGCTGCTCTCCCGGCGCTCGGAGCATTCGGAGATCGAGGTGGCACAGGATGCCGTGCGCCTGGCCCGCGACGTGGGCGCGGAAAACCCGCCGGACGCCGCTGCCGGCAGCGGGGGGGCGGACGAGGCCTCGCCCGCCCCTCCAAAGGGCGCCGCGGAGCGTGCCGGGGTTCGCCGGCGCGCCGAGACGTACCCTGCGTTCTACCTCCTGTCGCAGGGGCGGCTCGCGTTCGAAAAACGTCTGGGCTTCCGTGTTCCGGTGCGAATGCGACTCCGCCGCTTCTATCGTGCGCACGCAGTCATCGGCTACCTGGGGGCTATTGCCGGCCTCACCGCCGTCCTGCTGTCCCCCTTCCTGCTCCTGACCTGGGCCGCCGGGGCCGCCGTCCCGATCCTCGTTCTGCTGGGCATTCTGGGCCTCATGCCCGCCTCGGAGATTGCGGTTGCCCTGGTTCATCGTCTGGTGACGTTGCTCGTTGCCCCCAGGCTGCACCCCAAGCTCGGGCTCTCCCGGGGCGTGCCTCCGGAGCTTCGATCCATGGTCGTCGTGCCCACGTTTCTCACCAGCCGGGCCGACATCGAAGAGCAGCTCGAGCGGCTCGAGGTGCACTATCTGGCGAACTCCGAAGGACACCTCCACTTTGCCCTGCTTTCCGACTGGACGGACGCAACCCGTGAGCACCGGCCAGGAGACGACGAACTCCTCGCCGCCCTGGTCGATGGGATCGCGCGCCTCAACGACACCTACGAGGGCCCGTCCGGCGGGGCGCCGCGGTTCTTCGTGTTGCATCGGCGGCGCCTGTGGAACGAGGGTGAAGGCAGGTGGATCGGGTGGGAGAGGAAGCGGGGCAAGCTCCACGAGCTGAACCGCCTTCTGCGCGGCGCGACGGACACCACGTTCGTGCCGGTCAACGGACGGCCGCCCGCGGTGCCCGAGGGGGTTCGCTACGTCATCACCCTGGATGCCGATACCCGACTTCCCAAGGGGGCCGCCTATCGTCTGATCGGGGCGATCGCGCACCCGTTCAACCGGCCGCGTTTCGAGCCCCGGAAGGGACGCGTGGTCGACGGCTACGGGATCCTGCAGCCCCGGATCACGCCTTCACTGCCGACCGGCCCCCGCAGCACGACCTTCCAACGGATCGTCTCCGGCCCCGGCGGCGTGGACCCCTACGCGGCCGCGGTCTCCGACGTGTACCAGGACCTTTTCGAGGGTGGCTCGTACACGGGCAAGGGCGTCTACGACGTCGACGTCTTCGAGGCCGCGCTCGAGGGGAAGGTCCCGGAGAACGCGCTCCTCAGCCACGATCTCTTCGAGGGCGTGTTCGCGCGCGCGGGGCTGTTGACCGATATCGATCTCTTCGAGGAGTTTCCCGCAAACTACGAGGTGGCTGCCCGCCGCCACCATCGGTGGGTGCGGGGCGATTGGCAGCTCCTGCCGTGGATTTTGGGCCGCGCGCGAGACGCCGCCGGGCGGAAGCAGTCCGCCCGCATCCCCACCGAGGGTCGGTGGAAGATGGTGGACAACCTCCGTCGAAGCCTTGTCGCGCCGTCGTCGCTGCTGGCGTTGGTGGCCGCCTGGACTCTGCCCGGTGTCCCTGCGCTTGTGTGGGCCGCTCTGATCGTGGGTTCGATTGCGGTGCCGGCCTTCATCCCGGTTCTCGACAACCTGACGCCGCGGCGGTCGCGGATCTCCAAGCGAAGCCACATGCGCGCGGTGGGACGTGACATCTTCGTCGCCTCGTCGCAGACGGTGCTCGCCGTCACCATGCTCGCCGATCAGGCGTTGCAGATGGCGGATGCCGTCGCGCGCACGATCTGGCGGGTCTACCTGACACGGCGGAACCTCCTCGAGTGGGTGACGGCTGCGCAGGCGGGTTTCGGGGCCACGATGACGCTACGGGCTTTTTACCGGGACCTCCGCTGGGGCGTGGTGGTTGCCCTGGGGGCCGGCTCGTTGTGCGTGGCGTTCAAGCCGGATGCCTTGCCCGTGGCGGCCCCGTTCATCGCCCTCTGGGTGCTGGCGCCCGCCATCGCTCTGCGGATCAGCACGCCCTCGGAGGTTGCGGCGTCACTGGCCCTGTCCGCCCGGGAGACGGGCTCGTTGCGGCTCATCGCCCGCCGCACCTGGCGTTTCTTCGAGACCTTCGTCGACGACGAGGAGCACGCCCTGCCACCGGACAACTTCCAGGAGGACCCCGAGCCCGTCCGTGCGCACCGCACCTCGCCGACCAACATCGGCCTCTATCTGCTCAGCACGGTGAGCGCCCACGACTTCGGCTGGATCGGACTTCAGGACACCGCGGAACGGCTCGAGGCCACGTTGCAGACCATGGCCGCGCTGCACCGGGTTCAGGGCCACTTTTGCAACTGGTACGACACCCGGGACCTGCGGCCGTTGGAGCCGATCTATGTGTCCACCGTCGACAGCGGCAATCTGGCCGGGCACCTGATCGGCGTCGCCCAGGCGTGCCGCGAGCTCGCGCGCCGCCCTCTTTTCGGCCCCGAGACCCTGTCGGGAATCGGGGACGCAGTCCGCCTGGTGCTCGAGTCGGAGGCGCGGGCCGGGCCTGGGAAGGGTGCGCAGAAGGTCGTGGCGGGACAGCTCCGCGAGGTCGCGGAAGGGATACTGGCCCGTCTGACGGCCTCCCCGATGGTCGGGTCCGCTTGGGTTCGGCGCCTCGGAGAGCTCGGGGTTCGGGCGGAGCGGCTCGTGGACATCGCCTCGACCCTCTCCGACGACGTCGGCGACGAGCCCACGGCCGAGGCCCTGGTCTGGGCGAAGGCCGTTCGGGGCTCGATCCGGAGCCACGCCCGGGACATCGAAGCGGCGCTGATCTTCGAAAGTCTGGGTGCGACCGGGCGGGCCGGGACCGCCCTCGCGCACCACCTCGTCGACCTCGCGTTACGCGCCGAGGCGATGGTCGAGGTCATGGACTTCCGGTTTCTCTTCGATCCCTCGCGCAAGATCTTCTCCATCGGCTTCCGCGAGGCCGATCGCATGCTCGATCCCAGCTGCTACGACCTGCTGGCATCGGAGGCCAGACTGGCGAGCTTTGTCGCCATCGCCAAGGGCGACGTGTCACCCCGGCACTGGTTCCGGCTCGGCCGGGCGCTGACGCCGGTGGGCCGCGGCGCGGCCCTCGTCTCGTGGTCGGGGTCGATGTTCGAGTACCTGATGCCGCTGCTCGTGATGCGGCAGCCCGCCCACAGCCTGCTCGACCTCACCTGCCGGCTGGTGGTGGGATATCAGATCCGTTACGGCGAGGACCGCAAGGTCCCTTGGGGGGTCTCCGAGTCGGCCTACAACGTTCGCGACGTGCACTTGACGTATCAGTACTCGGATTTTGGCGTTCCCGGTCTGGGATTCAAGCGGGGGCTCGGCGAGGAAGTGGTCGTCGCGCCCTACGCCACCGCCCTCGCGGCCATGATCGACCCAAAAGACGCGGTGGAGAACTTCGTCCGCCTCGAGGAGGCCGGGGCCCGGGGCGCGTACGGCTTCTACGAAGCCCTCGATTACACGCCGTCGAGGCTGCCGGAGGGCGACCGGGTGGCCGTGGTCCGGGCCTACATGGCCCACCACCAGGGAATGACCGTCGTCGCCCTGGGAAACGTCGTTCACGACGGCGTCACCCCGAGGCGCTTTCACGCCCAGCCGCTGGTCCAGGCTGCCGAACTCCTCCTCCAGGAGCGGACGCCGCGCGCGGTGGCGGTGGCACGGCCCCGGGCCGAGGAGGTGCGGGAGGCCACGCTCGTCCGCGGCCTCGTCGCGCCGACGCTGCGACGCTTCGAATCGCCGCACGACATCACACCCCGCACCCACCTGCTGTCCAACGGCCGCTACACGGTGATGGTCACCGCCGCCGGCGCCGGTTTCAGCCGGTGGGGCAACCTGGCCGTGACGCGCTGGCGGGAGGACGCGACGAGTGACGGCTGGGGCTCGTTCATCTACCTGCGGGACGCGGACAGCGGTGACGTCTGGTCGGCTGGCTACCAGCCCAGCGGGACCGAGGCGGACGCCTACGACGTGGTCTACTCCGAGGACCGCGCCAAGATCATGCAGCGGCACCGGTCGTTGTCGACCACTCTCGAGATCGTGGTCTCTCCGGAGGACGACGCCGAGCTCCGCCGGCTGACGATCACCAATCTCGAGGACCGGGTCCGTGAGATCGATGTCACCTCCTATGCCGAGATCGTGTTGGCTCCGCAGGCCGCCG
>Ga0316193_10004457_pt1 | contig 10292 bp, 11 predicted proteins | sample MerIslsedime2_MG_FD_207735 | JGI IMG/M metagenome (GOLD analysis project Ga0316193, IMG submission 207735) | Coastal sediment microbial communities from Maine, United States - Merrow Island sediment 2 | ecosystem: Environmental > Aquatic > Marine > Coastal > Sediment | place: USA: Maine...
TCTCGCGCCGACCTCTTCCTGGCTGGCGAAATTCACCGCTGTATCGTCGTACCTCGTGAGTGTCGTCATGATCGTCGCGTCCGCCGACTCCTCGGCCCCCAGCTGCGCTCCCAGCTTGCCCGTGGCCGCGTCGAGCAACTCCGCCGTGACCTTCTCCGTGAGCGCAAACTGTGTCGTCTGATTGTCGATCGGTGCTACATAGATCGTCTTGACGTGAGCCGGAAGTCCACCGCCACCGGAGAAGGTGTAGTTGCACCCGCTGACGGCGCAAAGCACACCGAGTGCCAGGCTATGGCTGATACGGAAGCGCATAGATCTCGCTCTGATGTCGGTCCACCGGGCTTTGCACCTGCTCAATCTCCCACCGCACCCTGCTCGGGCGCTCAAAATCCCTGTATTCCGCGCTCAACGGCCAGATTCCATCCACCGGCCATTCGACCCGAACCCGCCGGACTACTTTGTCCCGCAGTCGCTCCTCGAGGGATTCGACCCGGCCATTCGTGACATAGAACACCTGGGTTCGATCTCCGAAGGGTCCGTATACAAGGACGGAGTCCCCCCCCGCGACAAACGCTCTCGGCACCGCGTCGGGCTCCGGCCGGAACAACCCGGCCATCGCGAACACGAACGGCCGTGGCGGTACGTCGATGTCTTCTATCTGACCGCGAGAGGTGAGCTGTCCGCCAGCGCTCGCGATCGCCATTGCCACGTCTCCCGAGGTAAACAGATCGAGCCTGAGACTGTCGGGTGGATTGAATCGTCCGACACCGTCACCCTCGACGTCTCCACGGCGGTCTCCGTAGCGCCACTCAAATCGGATGAGCGCCGGTGCGTCGGGGCTCCCCCGTCCAGACTGCAGCCGATTCGCGATCGCTACCGGATTGTCGAGCGGCGGACCACTCTCGATGGATGTCGCACAGGCCGCCAGCAGGAATACAGCGGCAACGGTTCCTGTCCGCCAGACCATTCTCCTGTTCAACGTGCGGCCAAGCTACCCGAGCCCCGGAAGAGGGTCAAGAAAATCGCTCCCGGTCGGGAGCCGGTACATCGTCCCCGGACGATTCGCCTTCAGCGGCCCTCTTCAACTGCTCGAGTACCCGCTGAGCGTCAGCAGGAATCCGACGCAATCGAAGGTCGGAATCGGTGCACACGAGCGTCGTCGTCCCGCGCGCGAGTAGCGCTTCGTCCTCCGCCCTGACCGCCTCGTATGCGAACGTCACGGTGCGACTCCGCACCTGTTTCACTCTCGACCGGATCCAGACCAGTTCGTCGTATCCGGCGCCCTGGCGATAATCCAGCTCGGCATGTGCGACCGGAAGCAGGATACCTTCGTCCTCCAGGCCGGCATACGAGACGCCGTTGACGCGCATCAGTTCCGTCCGTCCGAGTTCGAACCACGCCAGATAATTCATGTGGTGAGCGTGTCCCATCTGGTCTGTTTCGGCGTATCGAACTCGGATTTCGGTCCTGCTGCCGGGGATTTCTTCAGCCGTCATCACTCATGCCGCTCCACTATCCGTGTGTCGCCTGCCGTCCGAGCCTGCTCTATACTGTCGCCGATGGATCAGAATGGCACCCTCATCGTCTCCGACGCCCATCTCGGCGCCGCGCCCCTCGAGCACGAGGACGCGTTCCGGCGCTTCCTCTCCCGGACGGCGGACCGGACCCGGGATCTGGTGATCAACGGGGACCTGTTCGACTTCTGGTTCGAGTACGGAACCGTGATCCAGCGACGTCACTTCCCAGTTCTCCACGTACTTCGGGATCTCGTCGATTCGGGGGTCAGGATTCGACTCGTTGCTGGAAACCACGACTTCTGGGGCGGATCGTTTCTCACCGATGAGATCGGAATCGAGTTGATCGATGGGCCAGTCCTCACATCCCTCGGGACCAGGCTGGCCATCCTGGCGCACGGAGATGGTCTCGGAAGTGGCGACTGGGGCTACAAAGCCCTCAAATTCGTGATCCGCAGCCGGGTGGCGAGGACCGGCTTTCGCTGGCTCCACCCGGACCTTTCGGCAGGCATCATTCATCTCGTCAGTCGCACGGAGAGTCGTCACGGAGGTGCACCCGACGCCGAGTCGCTGGGGCGCGCTTCCCGACTTCACGCGTGGGCGGAAGAGCAGCTCCGGGCTCAACCCGGTGTCGAGATCGCGGTGCTCGGGCATTGTCACGTGCCGGACATCCGCGAGATCGTTCCCGGACGATTCTATCTCAACCCGGGAGACTGGGTACAGCATTGCAGCTGGGCGGAAGTCGAACCGGACCGGATGCGCGTTCTGCGCCTGCCCGAACCGAATTCCGAAAGCACAACGGAAGTGCTGTACGAAGTGGCGTTCCCATCTCTCCCGGAGCCGGTACCCGGGACTCGGCCCGCCGAAGCTGAGAGTCTCGAAGCTCAGGGTCCGACCGGGATACTGTAGCGGAATGCCGCACCGGGCGACCCGTCCGGCGGCGGAACGACTTCACCGGTCCAGTCCCACAACTGAGCCGACACCCAGGCATCCACTCCCGCAAAGAGCGCCCAGAATACGGCGAGCGTCGCCCAGTCCTCGAACTGATCTTCGCGCAACCCGACCAGGTCATCGTCCGGCGGATTGGCTCGCTTGGCCGCGTTGAGCTTGGAGTTCGTCTTCAGCAGCATCCAGAGGCTGCCGGCTTCCATCGCGAAGTAGAAGGCCCCGCGACCCGGCTGGTCTACCGAAACCTGCCCCCAGCCCGGCAGCACGAGCGACCGGAAGAATGCTCCCATGGGACTGACGGGTGGTGACACTCCAGCGCTGTCCGCTCCGACCGGCTGAACGCTGGCTGAAATCGGCACCGTATCCCCTGGGGGCACGGTAACGGTGTCGGCGGTGGGAGTTACGGCGGGAACCGGCTCCTGGGCATCGAGGTCACCCGCGGGTGCGATCACCAGGCAGAGGAACAGAAAAGTCCGTAACGGACGGACGCGAATCTCCCCCACGGCATGGCGGGAGCGCGTGGGAATCGAACCCACCCGGGACGCTTCTCGCACCCCGAAACGGTTTTGAAGACCGCTGGCGACACCAGCCGCCATCCGCCCCCTCGTATTCAGCCGACCACCACCAGTCCTGCGGGCCCGATCAGGGTATGCGCGCGACGACGTCGATCTCGACTCTAGCACCCATCGGCAGGGAGCCTGCCTCAATCGTCGATCGGGCGGGATAGGGTTCCGAAAAGTGCTCGGCATAGATCGCGTTCAACTCCGCGAAATCCGCCATATCGGCCACGTAGACGGTCGTCTTGACCACATCGCCGAATCCGACGCCAGCCGCTTCCAGTACCGCACGCAGATTCACGAACACCCGATACGCCTGCTCCCTGATCCCCGGCCCGACGAGTTCGCCGAGCTCCGGATTCAAGCCTATCTGACCAGCCGTGAACAGAAATCCTCCAGCCACGCAAGCCTGTGAATACGGCCCGATGGCCGCCGGCGCGCCGTCCGTGTGAATCGATTTCAGGTGGTGCATGTCTTCTCCTAGAACAAGCCTTCGATCGTTCCGTCCGGGTGCACGCACATCGCTTCTGCGGCCGGCTTCGCGGACAGGCCGGGCATGACCATCACGTCTCCCGTCAGCGCGACGATGAACCCGGCACCCGCCGAGATCCGGAATTCGCGAACCGTAATGTCAAACCCACTCGGCCGTCCCTGAAGCGACGCATCATCGCTCAGCGAATACTGCGTCTTCGCAATGCAGACCGGGAGATTCCCCAGGCCGTTGTCCACAATACGCTGCGCCTCCTTCTCGGCTGACGGAAGGATGTTGACCCCGTCCGCACCATACACCTGCGTGGCGATCGCCTCGAGCTTCTCCCGCAATGTCGAGTCTGTATCGTAGAGCGGCTGGAAGTCCGCCTTCCCTTCGTCCAGCACCGCGAGGACCTGCTCGGCCAGGGCGATTCCACCTTCTCCTCCGCGGGCCCAGATGTCACAGTCGGCAGCCCGTATACCACGCTCCCGACAGAAATCGATCACGGCCTGCACCTCTTCCTGGGTGTCATCCGAGAACCGATTGACAGCGACGACGAGGGGGACCCCGAATTGGAGCAGGTTGTCGATATGTGCCCCGAGATTGTCGAGTCCCGCCCCGAGGCCCGCTGGTCCACCTCCGCCAGCTTTCAGGGCATGGTGCTTCATTGCCCGAATCGTGGCCACGAGGACGGTCGCCTCGGGCTTGATGCCCCCCATGCGACACTTGATGTCGAAGAACTTCTCCGCCCCGAGGTCAGATCCGAAGCCTGCTTCCGTGACGACGATGTCGCCGAGCGCCATGCCTGCCTGGGTCGCGATCAACGAGTTACACCCGTGCGCGATGTTGGCGAACGGCCCTCCGTGCACCAGTGCTGGCCCGCCTTCAATCGTCTGGACGAGATTCGGCCACAGCGCTTCCTTCATCAGCAGAGCCATGGCCCCGGCGACGTTCAACTCGCCGGCTCGCACCAACGAACCGTCACGTCGGGCCCCCAGCACGATATTCCCGACCCGCTCCTCGAAGTCTGCCAGATTCTCCGACAGACAGAAGATCGCCATGATCTCCGATGCCGCGGTGATCGACCATCCTTCCTCGCGCGGGATACCGCCATTCACGCCACCCAGACCGATCACTGCGCTGCGCAGCGCCCGGTCGTTCATGTCGATCGCACGCTTCCAGTTGATTCGACGGATATCGAGACCGAGCGAATTCCCGCGGAACAGGTTGTTGTCCATCACGGCGGAGAGCAGCGAATGGGCAGAAGTGATCGCGTGGAAGTCTCCCGTGAAGTGGAGATTGATTTCGTCCATCGGGAGTACCTGCGAGTATCCACCACCCGCCGCGCCGCCCTTGATTCCGAATACCGGTCCGAGCGACGGCTCACGCAAACACAACATCGTCTTCTTGTCGAGCCGACGAAGCGCCTGCGCCAGTCCGACGCCGACCGTGGACTTTCCCTCACCAGCCGGCGTGGGAGTCATTCCCGTGACCAGTACGACCTTCCCGTTCTGCTCCCTGCCCTCCAGGGCCCGGGGATCGATCTTCGCGACGTAATGTCCGTACGGCCTGAGGTCGGCGTCGCCGAGACCAATTTCGGCGGCGACGTCGCTGATTGGACGCAGGACTGCGTCTTGTGCGATCTCGATATCTGAAGGCATTGCTGATTCCTTTCAGGTTTAGCCGGACATCACGCCCGGCGAGCCAGCTCTTCGAGCAGCTCCTCTCGTGTAACCGGCACAGCTCCCAGTCGGCTCACTTCGATCCCGGCAGCAACATTCGCGAGCGCCGCCGCAATGGCGAGCTCGGGACGTCCAATGAGTGCGGCGGCCAATGTGGCGATGACCGTGTCGCCGGCGCCCGTGACATCGAAGACCTCGCGCGCCCTCGACGGTATCCTGCGTATCCCGCCGCCGTCGCGCGAGAGGAGCAGCATTCCCTCCTCCCCCAGCGTCAGGAGAAGGTTCTCACAGCCCAGCCGGTCCAACAGCGGCAACAGGTCATTCTCGTTCCTCGGGGCCCGCTCCAGTCCAAGCGCGGCAGCCAGCTCCCGCACGTTCGGCTTGATTACGTACGCACCCCTGAAATCAAAAAAATGCCGGAGTTTCGGATCGACGATCGACGGGATATTCCGCCGGCGCGCCTCGTCGAGCAGCACGGCCGGAAGGTCTGGAGACAGGACACCCTTGTCGTAGTCCTCGAGCACGAGCACGTTGGCGAATTCCAGCGCCTCCAGCGCTCGCTCGCGCAGCGCCGCCGAAAGATCAGACTTCGGTGGCGCCACTGTTTCCCGGTCGACTCTGAGCACTTGCTGATGTCGGGCGATGATCCTCGTCTTCTGCGTCGTGGGGCGCTCATGGTCGAGGACGAGGTCCGCTGCCTCGACCCCGCTTGACTCGAGAAGGCTTTGCAGTGACTGGCCTGCGGAATCGTTGCCGATCGTCGCCACGAGTCTGCACCGAGCGCCGAGTGCCACGACTCCCGCGGCAACGTTGGCTGCCCCACCGAGCGCCGTCGTTTCAGCCTCGACGTGGAGCACGGGCACCGGGGCCTCCGGCGATATCCGCTCGACGGAACCGGTGACGTACCGATCCAGCATTGCATCGCCGACCACGAGGACGTTTCCGCCCCGCGCGGCGTCGAGCAACTCACGTGCCTGCGTCATGTCGAGAAGGGCCTGGTGCACGGCCACGGTCCGCCTTGCGAAGGGTCGGGATCTCCGGTAATCTGCGCCCACCCGCCAGCAGGATCGTAACACCTTGCCGGGCAACGCGCTCGGGAGGTTTCAACCGGGCTTTCGGCCGCGAAGTTAGCGGGCTCGCGGGAGAGAGTCAAAGCCGGAGCCGACGACGAGCCCAGCCGCATGATCGTTCGGAAAGCCACCCTCACACCGGTGCGCTACGCGGGTGCCACGCTGAAGGAGTTTGCCTGGCACACCCAGCGCTACTTCGCGCTCATGGGGCGGACGATCCACGCCACGGTGACCCGACCGTTCTACTCGGGGGACCTCTCGGTTCAACTCGATTCGATCGGCGTCGGTTCGATCGGTATCGTCATTCTAACTGGTCTGTTCACGGGAATGGTTCTCGCACTTCAGTCGGCTGTGGAAATGCGTCAATTCGGGGCGACGATCTACATCGGGCGGCTGGTAGGAGCCAGCACCGTACGAGAGCTCGGACCGGTTCTCACGGCCCTCATGGTCACTGGTCGTGCAGGCTCCGGAATCGCGGCGGAAATCGGGGCCATGCGCGTGACAGAGCAGATCGACGCGCTCAAGACTATGGGCGTGGATCCGGTCCGCAAGCTCGTGACACCGCGATTCGTCGCCTGCCTTATCGCCCTGCCGCTGCTCACGATCATCACGGACGTGGTAGCGATCTTCGGTGGACTGTTGATCGCGATCGTCAAGCTCGACCTGACGTTCGACCTGTACATGCGGTCCGTCTACACAACGCTGGCCGATAGCGGATTCGTGCTGCAGTTCATCCCGGTCGATTTCGTCGGCGGCCTCATCAAGCCCGTGTTCTTCGGCGCGATCATCGCCATCACCGCCTGCTACTATGGTATGTCGACCCGCGGCGGTACCGAGGGAGTGGGACGCGCTGCTACCGGGGCCGTCGTCACGTCGTCCATCTTCATTCTCGCTACGGACTATTTCCTCACCCAGCTGATCATCGCGCTGCTGATCGAATGAGTGACGCGAGAGACCCGTTGTGGGATTCCGGGCACCTGCGACTGGAACGGGAAGAGGCAAGACGCCTGATGGAGTTGGGGCAGTCGCTGGGATCGGACGATCCGGACTCACCGGTCATTTCCTTGCAGGACCTGTCTCTTCACTTCGGCGATCACGTTGTGCTCGACGAGATTTCGCTCGATGTCAGGTCCGGGGAAACGGTGTGTATCCTGGGTGGATCGGGAGCGGGCAAGTCAACGATCCTGCGCCTGATCCTGGGTCTGATCAGGCCGGACGGCGGTCGGATCATCGTTCGAGAGGAGGACGTGGCCACCGCGTCTCGAGAGGAGCTCCTGTACCTCCGACGAGACATGGGAATGGTATTCCAACAGGCGGCGCTGTTTGACTCCCTATCGGTTTACGACAACGTCGCATTCTACCTGCACGAGCATGCGAACCTGCTGGAGGCTGAGGTCGGCGAACAGGTCGACGAGGCGCTCCGAATGGTGGACCTCGACCCGGAACAGGTGAGCGACCTGCTCCCTGCCGAGCTCAGCGGAGGAATGAAGAAGCGGGTGGGAATTGCCCGGGCCCTGATTCACCGGCCGTCCATTCTACTTTATGACGAACCGACCAGTGGACTGGACCCGATTACCACCCGCACGATTGACGACCTCATCCTGAAGCTGCAGCGAGACCTGGCGGTTACGAGTGTCGTCGTGACTCACGCCATTCGCTCGGCCTTCCGGATCGGCAACCGGGTGGCTCTATTGTTCGAAGGCAGGATCATGTTCCAGGGAACTCCCGAGGAGATGATGGACTCCGACGAAGGTTACTTGCGTGAATTTCTTCGCTGACGGCGATTTTGTCCTCTCGCGGATTCCGGCCAGGTCGGGAACCGGAGGTGAGCGTTGAGACGCGGCTCACCCATCACCTGGGAGCAGGTTCGAGTCGGAATCCTTCTCCTTCTGTCACTCCTGATCCTGTCCGTCGCCGTGTTTCTCGTCGGTGACACCGGAAACGTTTTCGGCCAGAGATACCAGCTGGTGACCCTCGTCCGCTCTGCAGCCGGGCTCGTCCCGGGAGCTTCCGTTCAGCTGGCCGGACAGACTGTGGGCCAGGTCGACAGAATCGATCTCATCCCTCCGGAGTCGCGGCCTGCCGGGGGCGAGGCGGTAGAGATCCACCTGGCCATCGACCTCAAGGTCCAGGAGCAGATTCGAGCTGATTCACGGGCGCAGGTCCGTACTCAGGGGCTGCTGGGGGACAAGTTGATCGATATCACGCCAGGTACCGCAGGCTCGACGATTCTCGCAGCAGGCGACACGGTCAAGTCATCGACGTCCGTGGACTACGACGCGCTGATTGCAGAGGGAGCGAGCGCCGTCGGTGAACTGCTCGAGGTGACGCAGAATCTGTCGGAGCTCACCCGGGGGCTGCTGGAAGGCGAGGGATCTCTCGGGCAGCTGGTGATGGACGACGAGCTATACGTCAGGGTCATCGCCCTGGCGGCGAATCTCGACTCCCTGCTCGCTGCCGCTTCCGCACCGAATTCGCAGCTGATGCGACTGATGACCGACGATTCGTTGTACGCTTCCCTGCGCGCCTCGGCAGAGGCCGTGGAATCGCTGACCAGTTCCATGGCGCGCGGTGAGGGCACGATCGGTCAGCTCATACAGTCCGATTCTTTGTACCTGGCCCTGCAGTCCTCAATGATGCGGACGGACTCTTTGCTGGCCCGACTTCAGGCAGGAGAGGGCTCGGCCGGCAAGATGCTCACCGACGAAGCCCTGTACGAGGAGTTGCTGAAGACCGTCGTTGACCTGAATGCGCTGCTGGCTGCCGTGCGGGAGGACCCGAAACGCTACGTTCCTCCCGTCTCAGTATTCTAGGCAGAGCCTGGAGGCACTCCCGTCAGGCGCTCTTCGCAGCGAGTTCATGTAGCGTCGAGAGACTGACGATCCGGTACCGGACCTGACCACCGGGGAGGGTAACTTCGGCTTCATCCCCTGCGGCCTTCCCGAGCAGAGCCTTTCCGATCGGCGAAGCCATCGAAATTTCAGAGTTCTCGAGATTGATCACGTCGCCGAAGGCTACCGTGTAGGTTTCCGTGACGTCGTCGTCGAGGTCCAGGACCTCGACCTTCGAGCCGAATCCCACCCGGTCCTGCGGGATCTGCTCCAGGTCGATCTCCGAGATTTCCGACAACCGGCGCGATATGTAGGTGAGGCGCGCGCGTACGAGTTGTTGTCGCTCGAGCGCTGCCGAGTACTCGGAATTTTCGCGCAGGTCACCCAGCGCGACCGCTTTCTCGATCTCTCTTGGTAGAATGACATTCAGCTCGTGAAACAGAGCCTCTGCCTCGCCATTCAGCTTGTCCAGCAGTTCGTTCAACACGGCGTATCCAATCGAGAGTCCTCCAGGAAGGCTTAGAGCCTTCCAAGAACGAAAACGCCGCGAGGCGCATGCTGCACGCCTCGCGGGTCCAATGCATGATGGAGGTGCCGGGAATCGCACCCGGGTCCACGAATCTTTCTTCCTCGGCATCTACGTGCGTATTCGGGGATCTAATCTCGCCTCAGGCAGGGCTCCCCAACGGCCCGCCATCAGCCAGCCACTACGGCTTTCGCCATCTCGTTGGCTGCGGTCGCGGCTCCCGCCTCCAACCAGCCCGATTTGCGACGTCCGTCGGACCGCCTCGGGCCGGGCGGGTCCTGGGACGGGACGCGTTAGTTACGCGGCCAGCGCCATGTTATCGTTGGCACCTGAAAGGTTTCCCGGTGTTTAACGAGGGCCCGAGCACCTCGGCACGCTTCCTTGGATTCCAGTATTCGCGTCGAATCTAATTCACCCCCCAATTTCTGAAACAGCGGCAAAAAGCGGACCGCCGTGGCGGCCCGCTCGTGCTTCAGACACTAGTGCCGAAGGGAGGTTCCGTCAAACAGGACGGTCCCGAACAAGTCTCGCCGTCCATGCGGTCACAGTTTCCGCCTGTCATGAGATCGAATATGTTTCGGATTCGTCTCCACGATCGGTGGAGCGCTGAGCTATTCAGGGCCAATGGGCCCTTTCGTGTCAGGGAGCAGATATATGCAACTCCGCGACTTCTTTTCGGAAGATGCGATCAA
>Ga0316193_10004459_pt1 | contig 10291 bp, 7 predicted proteins | sample MerIslsedime2_MG_FD_207735 | JGI IMG/M metagenome (GOLD analysis project Ga0316193, IMG submission 207735) | Coastal sediment microbial communities from Maine, United States - Merrow Island sediment 2 | ecosystem: Environmental > Aquatic > Marine > Coastal > Sediment | place: USA: Maine...
TAGACAGCGGAGCAACCTGATAGAGCGTAACCAACTCCTGGTAATAGCCGGTAAATGCATAGGTCAGCGCGATATAGCAAAAACCACGCAGTCCATGCAGGCCCCACTTGACGGCCCCCCGGATCTTTCGGTCGTCCAGCGCCGAGGTCTCCAGCTCAAACATCAGCAAAAGGATCACCCAGGCAGCGGTATCAATTGTGGCCGAGAACGCCTGTATCAACTGGCCGGGTTCAATACCGTCGGCAAAGGTGAAAGACAGGGCGAGCAACTCCTCCTGCAGGAAAAGATAGATATTGAAACTGAGCAAAAGGTAGACGGCGTACTTGGCAGCTTTAAAGAGCCGGTACCTGGTGTCATTACCGAAAAAGGATTTTTGCGCTTGCATCGACATTTAAACCTGTAGCAGCAGGTGCTCTCTCTCCCAGGAACTGATGACCTGGTTGAATTCCTCGAACTCATCCAGTTTTACCGCTGCATAAGCCCGCAGGAATAACTCTCCGAATACCTCCTTCACCTCAGCGGATTTCTGCAAGTGGCGCAAGCCCTCTTCCAGGGTACGCGCCACCTCCACTTCATCCTCGTTTGCAGTGCCCTGGTGGGGTTCAGTCGCTTTCAGCTTGCCTTTCATACCGAGATAGCCGCTGGCAAGGCTGGCGGCAAAGGCGAGGTAGGGGTTCACGTCGGCGCCGGGAAAACGGTTTTCCACCCTGGTGCTTGCCGCATCGCCATGAGGCACCCTGAACGCGGTAGTGCGATTGTCTACACCCCAATTCAGGTTAATAGGCGCCGAGATATCCGGGGCCAACCGGCGATAGGAATTCACATTGGGCGCATACAGGCTGATCAGCTCCGGGGTATAGCGCTGCAAACCGGCTATGTAACTCATGAATGTGTCTGTGTAGCTCCCATGTTTATCACTGAAGATATTCTTCCCGGTCTCAATATCGACAATGCTCTGGTGAATGTGCATCGCACTTCCGGGCTCTGCTTTCATGGGCTTTGCCATAAAGGTGGCGTAAACACCGTGCTTGTATGCTGTTTCGCGTACTGTTCGCTTGAACGTGAACACCTGGTCTGCAAGGTTCAGCGCATCGCCATGCAGAAAATTGATCTCCATCTGGGCAGCGCCGTTTTCGTGAATCAACGTATCGACTTCCAGCTCCTGGGCGGTGGCATAGTCGTACATATCTTCAACAAAGTCCTCGAACTCCGCCACGGCATCGATGCTGTAGGAAAGGCGAGAGGATTCGTTGCGGCCAGAGCGGCCCTGGGGCGGGGTCAATTCGTTGTCCGGGTCGATGTTTTTGCTTACCAGGTAAAACTCGACCTCGGGCGCCACCACAGGCCTGAGACCTTCGGCTTCGAACAAACTCAGTACATTTCGCAGAATGTTGCGCGTTGAGAGGGGGTGCGGCTGGCCGTCCATCGTAAAACAATCGTGAATGATCTGCGCGGTGGGTTCCCGCGCCCAGGGTACAAGGCGCATGGTGCTGGCATCGGGCTTCAGTATCATGTCGGCGTCTGTGGGTTGAACAAAATCCCAGTGACTATCGGAATACTCCCCGGTGACGCTCTGTATCATGATACTTTCCGGGAGGCGCGGGTTCCCCCTGCTCAGGAACTGATGAGCGGGTATAAATTTGCCGCGGGCACTGCCGGTCATATCGGGTACTAGAGCCTCAACCTCTGAAATTTTGTGTCGCTTCAGCCACTCTTTGATGGCCTTTTCATCGGCGTCCATAGAATCCTCGAATTACCCGAAAACCCCAGTATCGCAGCTCTCGAAAGCGCTCTTCAAGGCTTTTCATCTACTCTACCCCTAACGTGTTATCTCCTGAATCCGCCAGAAAACGGTATAGTTAGGCCATGCAAAATGCAGCACACGTCGATTCCTGGTACAGCGCCAGCGCCAACCTGAAACTGGACCTCCCTCCACTGACGGAAGCGGTGAGCACAGATGTTTGTATTATTGGCGCGGGCTATACCGGCCTGTCCGCCGCCATACACTTACGCCAGTTGGGTTACGCCGTCACGGTATTAGAGGCTAACCGGGTAGCCTGGGGCGCCTCGGGACGAAACGGTGGACACGTGGGCACCGGCCAGCGCGTTGATCAGGAGCAGCTGGAAAATTGGCTTGGCCTGGACCGGGCCAAGGCACTCTGGCAGCTTGGGCTGGAAGCGGTGGACACCGTTTGCGAACTCATTGACCAACACAATATCGATTGTGAATTAAAGCATGGGAACCTGCATATGGCGTCCAAAGCCGGGGACATCGCCAGCCTCCCCGGTGAAGTGGAACACCTGCAGAGCGTCTATGCCTATGACCAGATTCGATACGTGGATGGTGCCGAGCTGCAGGACATGACCTCGGCCAGGGGGTTTGGGGGGGCTATCCTCGACGCCGGCTGCCGCCACCTCCACCCTCTCAACTATGCACTGGGGCTTGCGCGGACAGCGCTGTCACTGGGTGCACAGATCCACGAGGGCAGCCGCGTGCTGGGCTACACAGAAGGTGAGCAAGTATCCGTGAGAACCGACCGCGGTGAAGTGCGCGCCCGCTTCCTGGTCGTTGCCTGCAATGGCTACCTGGAAAAGCTTGAGCCACGTGCCGCTGGACGTATCATGCCAATCAACAACTACATGCTGGCCACTGAGCCTCTGTCAGACGCCCTGGCTCGCCGCGTGACGCGCGACGATACGTCCATGTCTGACAGCCGATTCGTCATCAACTACTGGAAGCTCTCCGCAGATAATCGCCTGCTGTTTGGTGGCGGGGAGTCCTACTCAAACCGCTTCCCTGCGGATATAAAGGGTTTTGTGCGCAAATACATGCTGCGCATTTACCCCGAGCTGGCCAATACCCGCATCGATTATGGCTGGGGCGGAACCCTGGCGATCACCCTGAAGCGGATGCCGGACTTTGGCAGGTTGTCCGCAAATACTTTCTACGCCCATGGCTATTCGGGCCACGGCGTACCTACCGCCACGCTCGCGGGCAAATTGCTGGCCGAAGTGATCAGCGGCACCGCTGAACGCTTTGATGTTATGGCCAACGTCCCCGCGAGCCAATTTCCCGGAGGGACCCTCCTGCGTTGGCCGGGCCTTGTGGCCGGCATGCTGTTTTACAGCCTGCGGGACCGGATCGGTTAATCCGTCTGCGGTATACCTGCTATCGCCTCAGTCATAACTGCGGTTTTACAGGCATTTATTGCTAGACTGGCGGCAACTCCCACTTACTCCCATTCTGGAAACCCGACTGTGATCGCCAATACTGTGTCCATAAGGCAGCAGGACAACTGGCAAAACCAGCTCCGCAACGTCATTACCTCGGCCGACCAATTGCTGGCAATGCTGGAACTGGAACCGGCAGACGTCGGCTACTGCCCTGAAGCCATTGCGGATTTTGCACTGAAAGTGCCGCTCGCATTTGTGCGCAGAATGCGCTGTGGCGACCCACGCGACCCGCTACTACTTCAGATTCTCGCCCGCGGGGAGGAGATGATCCAAACAGCGGGCTTCAGCACGGATCCGCTGGGGGAAACCGGTGAGGCTAACCCCTCCAAGGGTATCATTCAAAAGTACCGTGGCCGTGCCCTGCTCATAGTGACCGGAGGCTGCGCGGTAAATTGCCGCTACTGTTTCCGTCGCCATTTTCCTTACAATAGCAACCAGAACAGTCGGGCCGAATGGGATGAGACGCTGGAGTACATAGCTCGTGATGGAGACATCAACGAGGTCATTCTCAGCGGCGGCGACCCACTTATAGCGAGTGATGCATACCTCGACGAGCTGGTGACAAAAATCGCTGCTATTTCTCACATCCGCCGCCTGCGCATACACACCAGGCTGCCAGTGGTTATACCAGACAGGATCACGCAAGGGCTGCTCGATGCCGTGCGTCGCCCCAGCCTGCATACTGTGGTGGTAATCCACAGCAATCACGCCAACGAAATCGACGATTCTGTGGTCGCTGCCCTGAACCGCATGAGGCAAGGCGGTATTGCACTCCTGAACCAGGCTGTCCTGCTGGCGGACATCAACGATAGAGCGGAGGTTCTCATCGCACTGAGCGAGAAACTTTTTGCGGCAGGTGTAACCCCTTACTACCTGCACCTGCTTGATAAGGTGCAGGGTGCTGCGCATTTCAATGTCCCCGAGGACAAGGCAATTAAACTGGTCGCGGAGCTAACGAAAACCCTCTCGGGTTACCTTGTTCCGAAACTGGTCCGGGAGGTGGCAGGGGCGCCATCCAAGATCGGTGTGGATGGCGTTTTCACACCCTGAGAAGCGGCCCTCTGTGAATCTTTCTTTCCTTTTCTCGGGCAATCGCGGCAAACGCGCCATTCTCAGCTATAGTGAGAGTTGGACCACGGCATCAGCAAAGGCAGTCTCACTGCATTGCTGGGCCCGAATCGCAGGAAGCTCAACCGGCAAACGAGAGGGCGCCCTCATGAATCTTGCCGCCTTAAAGGCCTTCGCTTCACCCTGCACCTCCGCCTCATCCAACCGCGGCCACATATTCAAACTCGGCATTCTCACCCTGCTGGTCACGGCCATTGCAGGCTGTAAGATTGTCATCAGTATACCTTTCGGTGGCAGCGTGACGACCGAAGACGGTTTCCAGTGCCAATCCGGGCAAACCTGCACCGTAGACGTCACCGACGAAACATTTGACAGTACTTTCAAGGCGGTGCCAGCAGAGGGATATACCTTTACACACTGGCGCCGCAAGCCCTCTGCCTTCTGTGGCGCTGACACCAAACCCTGCCACCTGAGCACAACCAGTTTCGGTGGCAACAGCGCTCTTCTGGACTTACTCGCCTCCGACCAGGAATTTTTCCTGGAGCCGGTTTTTGTACAGTACAACGTCAGCTATTGGCGCGGCGTATTGAAGCAAATCGAGGCTGGCAACTTCACCACAGACGACTTTCTGTATGCTATCAACCCGGACGTTGGCAACTGTAACCCCGGCGCCCTCACCGGCGAAGCAAAGACACGTGCCTTGAAAGCGCTTAACGAGACCCGTTCGCTACACAGGCTGCCAGCAGTACAAATTGACAGTGCCTACGACACGCAAATGCAGGAGGCCAGCCTGGTACAGAAGGCCAATAACTACCTCACCCATTTTCCGGACCCCGCAGATGAGTGCTATACCGCAAGCGCCGCGGACGGGGCAGCTACCTCGAATATTTTTGCAGGTAGCAGGCCCTCCGACCCGGCCTCAGATGTATTCGGCTGGACCAACGACAGTAACAATGTCGCAGCGTTAATGGAGGCCGGACACCGCCGATGGATGCTCTTCCCGGCTCTGGGTTTTACCAGTTACGGCCAGGTGCAGGGCCGTTCAGCACTTAAGGTATTTGGTTTTACAAATGCATCACCGAACTCCGATCCCGGGGACGTAGAATTCGTGGCAATGCCTTACGAAAGCTACCCCTACATCATGGTCGACCAGGGCTCATCAAGCACACCCTGGAGCTTTTCTATGGTTCCCCCGGCGGGGATGGCCAGTGATTTCAATTATTTCCAGAACGCCACCGTCAGCGTCACCGACAACGACTCCGGAAAGTTGCTGAAAATCAATGACCTGCATGTGGATAACAAGGGTTTTGGCTTATCGAATTTCCTGTCGTGGATGGTGGCGGGGTGGACCTACGACAAACCCTACACCGTGAATATCAGCAACATCAGCATGCCAGGCGGAGGTATGCGGGATATCGCCTACCCGGTTATGGTTGATCGCTTCAATCTACTGAACCTGGTCCACCCCCTGGAAGCCACAGATAGCGCCAGCGAAAACACGCTGGAAGGACGTTTCAATAGTGAGACGGACAAGGACAGCTATGAAGTCGCTATTACAGGCAAGAAAACCATCAGTGGGCAAAGAGGTTTTTTTGTGCTGGTATACGATATAGACAAGCGCCTGGTGAAGTCTTCGGACAGCACAATCAGCGGAGAATTTGCCTTCGGAAAACACACGATCGTGGTCAGCTTGTGTAATGAAGAGGGATCATGTTACTCGGGAACAAACAGCTATCGCCTGAACATTAACTGACAGGGTAGAGTTGTTAACCGTGTCCCAGGAATAAACTGTCACCTATGCCCCCGGAAAGGACACACTGAACATTGGTCGGTGTGAGAGGATTCGAACCTCCGACCCCTTCGTCCCGAACGAAGTGCGCTACCAGGCTGCGCCACACACCGATATTCGAGGCGCGATAATATACCAAAAGTGCCCCAGGGCACCAATTCCGTGACTTGTGCACACCCTCCCCGCGCTAGTAAACGCCGGCCCAGCGGGCCAAAAACTGGCTGAAAATACTCAGGCCCAGCACAATTGCAATGAGTATTACCAGTAGGCGCAGGGGTCGGAAGGGCTTGCGCTCTACAGAATTAACACCGCGCTGGATAAACTCATCCACTCTTGCCTGATCCTCGGGATGCAGACGATTTTCATAACTTTTGTCTTCGGTATCAGGCATTTTGCGCGCTTTAAAAAAAATAGGGAGAGAACGGCTGATGCATTCTCTCCCCTCAGGGCAGGAAAGTCACCCCTTCTGGGTGAACATCCTGGGCAGCAACTCGTACTCTAGAATTCGAACATTGCCTCTGGCATGTCCATAAGGTTCTCGGCACCCGACAGCATCATGTCTTTGTGACCCAGTGTGCGTGGCAGCAGGCGCTCAAAATAAAATCGCGCGGTAAGCACCTTGGATTCATAGAACGAGACGTCCCCGTCGGCCGCAGCAATCTTCTGCCTGGCCAACACAGCCATACGCGCCCAAAAATACGCCAGGGTCACATATCCGCTGTACATCATATAGTCCACGGCGGCAGCACCTGCCTCGTCCGGGTTCTGCATGGCAGACTCGCCAATTTTCATGGAAAGGCCCAACCACTCATCCTTGTAGGCTTTCAGGACATCGATGAATTCGGCATCTTCCGGTGCATCATTGGCATCGCAGAATTCTTCTATCAGCGCGGTGAAGCCCAGTAACAACTTGCCACCACTGCCAATGACCTTGCGGCCCAGCAAGTCCAGCGCCTGAATCCCGGTGGTACCCTCGTACAGCATGGAGATGCGGGAATCCCGAACGATCTGCTCCATACCCCATTCGCGGATAAAACCGTGACCACCATAAACCTGGATGCCCATATTGGCGGCCTCGAAGCCGGTTTCTGTGGCAAAGGCCTTGCCTATGGGTGTCAGCAGCGCCATCAGATCATCGGCCTCTTTGGCCTGTTCCTCAGTCCCCGCATCAACTATGTCTCCCAATTGAGCCAGGAAGTATATAAACGCGCGATTTCCCTCAGCGAACGCTTTTTGAGTGAGCAGCATACGGCGCACATTCGGGTGCACGATAATCGGATCCGCCGGACCATCAGGATTCTTGGGACCCGTCAGGCTACGCATTGCAAGCCGCTCTTTGGCATAAGTCAGGGCACCGGTATAAGACAACTGAGCATGGGCAAGGCCCTGGATGGCAGTGCCGATACGGGCGGTATTCATAAAGGTAAACATGCAGTTCAGGCCGCGGTTAGGTGGCCCGATCAGGTAACCAGTAGCGCCATCAAAATTCATCACGCAGGTGGCTGAAGCCTTGATGCCCATCTTTTTCTCGATAGATGCACAAGTCACGGCATTGCGCTCGCCGAGGCTTCCGTCTTCGTTAACCTTGAACTTCGGAACGATGAACAGGGAGATACCCTTGGTTCCCGGGGGGGCATCCGGCAGCCTGGCCAGCACAATGTGGACAATGTTTTCCGCCATGTCGTGATCGCCGGCGCTGATAAAAATCTTGGTGCCAGTGACTGCGTAGCTACCATCCGCCTGTGGCTCTGCCTTGGTGCGCAGCAGTCCGAGATCACTACCGCAGTGAGCTTCCGTCAGGCACATGGTGCCAGTCCATGCACCTTCAACCAGCCTGGTCAGGTACTTCTCCTTTTGCTCAGCATCACCGTGTTCCTCAATGGTTTTCACAGCACCGTGGCTGAGGCCCGGGTACATGAGCCAGGACCAGTTCGCTGTGCCCGCCATTTCATTGATAACAATACCCATAAGATTGGGCATGCCCTGTCCGCCTATGTCAGTTCCCGCACTCAGAGACGGCCAGCCGTTAGCGACATACTGGTGATACGCATCAGCAAACCCCTTGGGCGTCGTGACACCCTCCTCGCTCCAGTGACATCCCTCTTCATCCCCGGGCTGGTTTAGAGGTGACAGTACATTCTCGGCAAACTTGGCACCCTCCTCGACTATGGCATTCATGAGATCCTCTGTGGCTTCTTCATAGCCGGGCAAAGTCTGATAAAGCTTCTCGGACTCGAGCAGTTCGTTCATAACAAAACTGATGTCGCGCAGGGGTGCCTTGTAAGCTGGCATGGTCACTACCTCTTGGTTGTGTTGGCTCGCGGACGGTATCGCACGAACGTGCTGAAGGAGCCATGTGTTCAGTGCTCACATTTTGGGCTTTTCTCGCCGGAAGTCAAATATATTTTTGTGCCAGGGCGGTATAAAAACCCTACAAAACAGCTATATGACTACTGATCCATACCTCAAATATGTAAGCACTTACTTTCATTTAAAGGCTTCAAAATTAAGGTTTTTTGAAGCCGCCACGGCATCAAAGGGAGACAACTGCGGCACTTCACCCAGCAGAGGCGCCCGGAGACGTCGCTGCAGCGTTTCCAGGTTTTCCTGATAACAGGGCATCGCCTCCCCCGGCTGATTAGCTATCCAACCGACCAGCTTCAGGCCATCGCGAGCAATCGCCTCGGCCGTCAGCAGCGCATGATTGATGCAGCCCAATCGCATACCCACAACCAGGATGACACCAACCTGGAGTTGCACGGCGAGATCGGCCAGGGTCTCACGGGCATTAAGCGGGACGCGCCAGCCCCCTGCCCCCTCGATCAGGACAAAGTCCGCCCCCCCGGACATGACGCCGCGGCAGAGTCCCGCCAGTCGGCTGACCTGCAGGGACCGCTGCTCCTGTTGGGCGGCAATATGCGGTGCAATCGCGGCGGTCAGAGCCACCGGATTTACCTGCGCATATTCAAGGGGCTCAGTCATACAATCCATCAGTTGCAGGGCATCCTCATTATGCCCCGCCTCGTCGCAGCCCGCGGCAACGGGCTTGATCGCCGCAGTTTTCAGACCGGCCTCGCGGGCAGCTACAAGCAGGGCACAGCTGATGGCCGTTTTTCCCACGCCGGTATCCGTACCGGTCACAAACCATGTTCGGGTCATACTTTCTTCACCTCGCCATAAATCACATCGTAAGTCGCCGGCAGCAGCCCGTCGACACGCCAGCTTTCGTAGGCCTGCAGCATACCCTGCAGCGTTTTTCGGCTGGTGAGCCCGGCGGGCCTGCGCCGATTCATATTGTGTGCGCCCAGCGACTTCAGCTCTGCGAGCAGTTCACCCACCCGCTGGTACTGCATGCAGTGGCGCTCGGTGCTGAGGATCAACTCAATCCCCGCAACCCGCTCCCCAGCGGCAATCAGCGCCTCCGCCGGGAGGAAATTGTTTACATGCTGATAGGAGTCCACCGCGGCCCAGGCCTGGCGCAGTTCACGCAGGGTATCCGGGCCCAGGGTGGTAAATACGCAGCGCCCCCCCGGCTTTAACACGCGGGCCAGCTCGGCCAGGAACCACTCCGGCTTATGACACCACTGTACTGCCAGGCTGCTGAACACAATGTCTACGCTTGCTGTGGCCAGCGGCAGGGACTCTGCATCACCCACGATCCAGAGACCGTGGCCCGTCGATCGGGTTCGTGCGTATTCGATCATACCCGGGGCCAGATCAAGACCAATATAGGTCGCCTCGGGATACCTGGCGCTTAAATCCGGCTGGAAGAAACCCGTGCCGCAACCCAGGTCGAGCAATCTATCGGGTACTGTCGACACCACATTCAGGTGAGTCAGCAAACGCTTCCCCACCTCGCGCTGCAACTTCGCGACTGAGTCATAGGACTCAGCGGCACGACTGAAGGAAGAGGACACGTCTTCTTTGGCCGGTGCCTCATCGCGGTTGGCGGGCACCCGCAGCAGGCCCACTGCATCAAGAAATTCGTAGGTGCGTGACACGAGTTGCAGCGACATGTCCAGGGGAGCCAGATGACTGGCGGCAGGCAGAATCTGAACTTGCGCTGTGGAGTGCTGAGGCAACAGTTCAGCCAGCGACCGCTCAAGCTCCCGGGGAACCAGGGCATCGTACTCTGCCAACAAGTGCAGCTGAGGTTGTTGCAAGGCAGGCAAAAGCGACCTCTGGTCGAGCTCCCTGAGC
>Ga0316193_10004460_pt1 | contig 10291 bp, 7 predicted proteins | sample MerIslsedime2_MG_FD_207735 | JGI IMG/M metagenome (GOLD analysis project Ga0316193, IMG submission 207735) | Coastal sediment microbial communities from Maine, United States - Merrow Island sediment 2 | ecosystem: Environmental > Aquatic > Marine > Coastal > Sediment | place: USA: Maine...
TTTGCCATCGTCAAACAGCATAAATCGGCGCTCGTGCTGGCAAATGTTATAGCTATATTTGCTGCTGCAATCAGTGTGCCCGTACCACTGCTGATGCCATTGCTGGTGGACGAGGTGCTGCTCGATAAGCCAGGCAAGATCGTCGAATTATTATCGGGTATATTTCCGGCTCCGTGGTTAACGCCCATCGGTATCATCGTCATCGTGATGTTGCTTTCTATGCTGCTAAGGCTGGCAGCGCTATTACTGGCTGTCTGGCAGACGCGAGAATTTACCAATGTCGCCAAAGATGTGACTTACCGAATCCGCCTGGGCCTGTTGAAACACCTGCAAAAAGTATCGATGGCTGAATATGAAGCGGTAGGCTCTGGCTCGATAACCTCTCACCTGGTGACAGATGTGACCGCGATCGATGATTTCCTGGGCGCGACACTGAGCAAGTTTATCGTCGCCGTGCTGACGGTGATCGGCATCGCCGGTGTCCTGTTATGGATGCACTGGCAGCTGGCGTTATTTATCTTGTTGATGAACCCGGTCGTGATCTACTTCACCATGGTGATGGGGAAAAAGGTCAAAAGTTTAAAACGAAATGAAAATATTTCATTTGAGCTGTTTCAACAGGCATTAATCGAAACACTGGATGGTATCCAGCAGATACGTGCCAGCAATCGTGAGGGGCACTATCTGCAACGTGTCATATCACGTGCTGAGCAGCTAAAGAAAAATATGGTCGCTTTTGGCTGGAAGAGCGACGCGGCCAACCGCCTGTCATTTTTCATCTTCCTTATGGGGTTCGAGGTTTTTCGTGGGCTCAGCATGGTAGTGGTATTGTTCAGTGGCCTGAGTATCGGGGAGATGTTTGCGGTATATGCCTACCTCTGGTTTATGATGGGGCCGATGCAGGAGATACTGGGGATACAGTACAGCTATTACAGTGCGAATGCGGCGATGGAGCGTATCAATCAACTACTGGCGATGAAACGAGAGCCAGAGTATAAACACATCAAAAATCCATTCACCGGCAAACATACGGTAGGCCTGAGTGTTGAAAATGTCAGTTTTAAGTATGGCGATGGCCTGCCTGTACTCGATGGTGTCAGCCTGTCGATCGCGGAAGGGGAAAAGGTGGCACTGGTCGGCGCCAGCGGTGGCGGCAAGTCGACCCTGGTGCAGATCATCCTGGGATTGTATCCTGCGGACGAGGGGCAGCTTTATTTTGACGGTGTTAATTTAAAGGATATCGGGCTGGAGGTCGTAAGGGAGAATGTGGCTACTGTCCTGCAGCATCCAGCGATGTTTAATGACACGGTAAAGCAGAACCTGTGCCTTGGTCGTGAGATCGATGACGTGGTTATCTGGCAGGCCCTGGAAATCGCGCAGATGCGTGATGTGGTCGAAGCCATGCCTGAACAGCTGGAAAGTATCATCGGTCGAAGTGGCATCAGGTTGTCTGGCGGTCAGCGCCAACGACTGGCTATCGCACGGATGATACTGGCTGATCCAAAGGTTGTGATACTGGATGAGGCAACCTCATCTCTCGATACAGAAACAGAGGCGCTGTTACACGAAGCGATGCATGCCTTTTTACAGAACCGGACCACGCTGATCATCGCCCACCGTCTGAGTGCCGTGCGTCAGGCTGACCGGGTGCTGGTATTTGATGCCGGTAAGATCATCGACGAGGGGCATCACCAGGAGCTGATCAACAGGGATGGCCTATATCGTGATCTATATGGGAATAGAAGTTAGCTGATTTGATATCGTGGGATGTTAAACTAATGAAAAAATATTTGAGGATGAAATGGTGAACTTGAGAATTATAAACAGGTTAGTGGTTTTATTGATTTTGTTGAGTGTTAGTAAGGTTACCCTGGCTGCGAGCGTAGGTACCGGTGGCGTAAGTACGGCATTTTCTAAAAATTCGACCAGTGTCGGCGTTGTTCTGGGTTCGGGCAGCGCATTCAGTGACAACTATGTCATCCTCGGTCTTGGTGTAGGTTATTACGTAGTAAAAGGCCTGGAATTAGGTATTGATCTCCAGCACTGGTTTTCTGGAGAACCATCGATCACCAAGGTTAGCCCGCAGATTCGTTATGTCTTTACCCAGCCAAAAGTCATAAAACCTTATATCGGTGCTTTCTATCGCCGAACTTATTATGGAAGTTACCGGGGGATAGACCTGGATGACCAGGATTCATTTGGTTACCGGGCGGGGGCTTATTTTTCTACAAATAACCGCGTTTACATCGGCGGCGGTGTCGTTTACGAGGAGTATAAAGACTGCTCTTCATTTACAGACTGTTCTTCTACCTACCCAGAGATCCTGTTCACGGTTAGTTTCTGACCCCGGTTACTCTCAATTTTTCTAGTGTAGATTTCTCCGTTTTTTTCCGCCAATAACCTATATTAGTTATTGATAATATTATTAAATTGTAGTATATTAGAACTATTCTAATCTATAAATATAAACTTATCTGGTTTCAGGAGTTGACCATGCTTAATAAAAAATTGATGAGTTTGATCGTCGTGTTGATGATGGCCAGTATGCCTGCTGCAGCAAGCTGGGAAGCGCTACCAGACGTAGCACCAGCACCGGCTGATAACCCGACAACGGATGCCAAAGTCGAGTTAGGTAAAATGCTGTATATGGATCCGCGTTTTTCATCGACGGGTACGGTTTCCTGTAATTCATGTCATAACGTGATGGAAGGTGGTGACGATAGTCGTACGTTCTCTATGGGGGTGCATGGTAAAACCGGTGGTCGTAATGCGCCGACAGTATGGAATTCTGCTTTTCACTCAGTACAGTTCTGGGATGGTCGTGCTGACCTGTTAGAAGACCAGGCGAAAGGCCCGGTGACGAATCCGGTAGAAATGGGTGTTTCAGAAATCGAGAGCGCTATGAATAAGGTACGTGCTATTCCCGGTTACAAGCCTTATTTCGATAAAGCATTTGGAGAAGATTCGATGACCGTTGATAATGCGGCTAAAGCGGTTGCGGCATTCGAGCGGACATTGATTACACCGAATAGCCCATACGATAAATATGTCAAAGGCGACAAAAAAGCGATGACTGCACAGCAGGTTCGCGGTATGGAAACATTTGCAGCCACTGGCTGTACATCTTGCCATTCAGGTGCTGCATTCAATGGTCCTGCTATGCCGTTTGGTCAGGGTTTTTATGCCAAATTCCCGACTTTTGCCGATAACGATTACAACAAGGATTATGACCTGAGTGCAGATAAGGGCCGTGAAGAAGCAACGGGTAAAGCTACTGATGCACACATGTTCCGGGTTGCTACGCTGCGTAATATCACTGATACAGCGCCATATTTCCATAATGGTTCAGTCAATGACCTATCAGTAGCGGTTGCGCTGATGGCAAAAACACAGCTGAATAAAGACCTGTCTGAAGATGAACTAAAAGACATCGTCGCTTTCCTTGGTGCATTGACTGGTGAATACCCTGAAATCACCATGCCACGCCTGCCTGCGACTTCCGGATTCAGCCTGGTCGCTGACAAGTAAAGCTCAGACGAAAATCGCACAGATAGGTTAAAATACACTTTTTAAATACAGAACAGGTTACAGATCTCATGGCTACAGTTGATATAACGAAGGACAATTTACAGGACACCATCGCAAATAATGGGATCGTCATTATTGATTTCTGGGCGCCGTGGTGTGGTCCCTGCAAATCATTTGCTCCTATCTATGATGCGGTCTCTGAAAAACATGATGACGTCGTATTTGCTAAAGTCAACACTGAGGACGAGCAGGAACTGGCGGCCAGTTTTCAGATACGTTCGATTCCGACGCTGATGATATTCCGTGACCAGATCGCGATTTTTTCACAGGCCGGTATGTTGCCGGAAAGCGCACTGGAAGAAGTGCTCGGTAAGACTCGTGAGTTGGATATGGATCAGGTTCGTAAAGAAGTGGAAGAGCAGCAGGCGCAAGCACAGGCGCAACAGTAATGTTGTTGTGATTTTCAGTTCTGCTGATCAGTAAAAAAAGCCTCGATTTTAATCGAGGCTTTTTTTATGGGTGCTGCTTTAGGGTGATTAAGTGAAAGCTACTTTTTTTCTTTTTTTAACTTTGCGGTTTCTGCATGCAGTGCTTTTTTAAGTGCAGCATCTTTTTCTTTGTCCGCTTTTAACAACGCTCTTTCAGCGTCAGAAGCTTCTTTTAACTGAGCTTTGGTCTGTTTTAATTCTATCTGTAGTTCTTTTAATTTCTCGTCTAGCTCATGCTCGAGTGCTTCTTCCTCTGCCACTGCCTTTGCTGCAGCAGTAGCGGCGGCTGTTTTTTTCTTGCTGGCCGCCTTGATGGCTTTTTTACTGATCACTTCTGGAAGCTCTTTTTTGATCTCCAGTTTTTTGACCGTGGTGTTGCCAGACAGTGTTTTTATCTTTTTGCGTGGCCGTAATTTGGGTTTTGGTGTCTCGATACGGGTGTGTGTTACTGCCGGTTTTGCAGACTTGGGTGATGCTGACACGGGAGCCAGCATTGGTTTGACCGGTGTTCGTTTCGGGCGCAGACCGCGTAGTGCGGATTTGACGCGTTTGGTTACTTCGCCGACATCGCCATGCGCTTCAACGATGTGAAGCACACTTTTGTGTTTGTAATAGTCACTGAGCGGTTGGGTCAATGTTTCAAAGATCTGCAACCGCCTTTCAATGATTTCTTCACTGTCGTCATTTCGGTGGTGCAGCATGCCTCCGCATTCATCGCATTTATCGTCTATCGCCGGCGGCTGCGTGAACAGGTTAAACAGGGCGCCGCAGGAGATGCAGGTAAGGCGGCCAATCATACGCTGGATGAGCATCTCGGCATCGACGTCGAACTGTAATACGGCATCGATCGGTTTGCCCAGTTTGTCGAGAATATCGTCGAGTGCTTCAGCCTGAGCGATGTTGCGTGGGAATCCGTCAAGAATAAACCCCTGGTCAGCATCGGGACGAGCGATACGCTCACGGATCATGCCGATCACGATATCGTTGGGTACGAGCTGGCCAGCATCCATAATCGCTTTTGCCTGTCGTCCTAATGGTGTCTGTGCAGCAACCGCTGCACGTAACAGATCGCCTGTCGCAATTTGCGGAATATGGTACTTCTCGGTCAGATATTTGGCCTGCGTGCCTTTACCGGAACCAGGTGCCCCAATCAGGATTAATTTCATATTTACACTCCGCCACTCGTTAATTATTATTATTCAGTGGCTTACATCATTTTATGTTTGTTTTTAGGCGGAAAGTTCTGCACTATAAACAATCCCTTTTTTTTATCTTAGGGGATTCTATCGATTGTTGAGAAATTGTCGAGCCTGAATCGACGCAAACACTATATAATTGAACATCTTTTTCTGCTATTTTGTTGTTTTAGCGTGTTTTTGCGTAAAAAGTCCACAAAAATAATAATAAATCCTTTAAATCAAATTTAATTCTATGCCGTATCGGTCTCATTATTCTGATCATTCGTTTCAGGCGAGTCTATTTAAGTTTCGAGCCATAGTAGCGGCGCTTATCTGCCTGCTGATGCTGTCCGGTCTGCTATTTCGCCTGGCCTGGTTGCAGATCGTTGATTACAAGCATTTTGCGGACCTTTCGGAGAATAATCGTATCCGCCTGATGGAGCTGCCGCCGACGCGTGGCCTGATATATGATCGTAACGGGGTCATACTGGCGGAGAATAAACCGACATTTCACCTCGAGATTACGCCCGAACAGGTGGACGACATGGAATCCACATTAGAAGGTCTGAGCAAGATCGTCACCATCAGTGATAGTGAGATGGAGCGGTTTAGAGAGCAGCTGCGTGTACGCCGTTCTTTCCAGCAGATCTCATTACGTACCCGGCTGAATGAAGAAGAGGTCGCACGGCTGGCAGCTAATCGGCACCGCTTTCCCGGGATGGATATCAATGCACGGCTGAGCCGATACTATCCCCACGGAGAGCTTACTTCCCATGCCCTCGGGTATGTCGGTCGTATCAATCAGAAGGATCTGTCTGTTATCGATGAAGGTAATTATCGTGGCACCACGCATATCGGTAAAACCGGCCTGGAAAAATATTATGAAGCAGAGCTGCATGGCAAGGTCGGGCGACAAAAAGTTGAAGTGAACGCCCAGGGCAGGGTGTTACGTGTCATAGAAAAGGTCGCGCCCGAAGCCGGGAATGATCTGACGCTGAGCCTCGATATCGAATTACAGCAGATAGCCGAGCAGGGGCTGGGTGAGTTTGCTGGTTCGGTTATCGCTATCGAGCCACATACCGGCGCTGTTGTAGTATTCGTCAGTAAACCAGGTTTTGACCCTAATATGTTCGTCCATGGCATCAGTCATAAAGATTATGACGCCCTGCAGCACGGCGTATATAAGCCGTTGTTTAATCGTGCACTATTTGGTCAGTATCCGCCAGGTTCTACCCTCAAACCGTTCATTGGGCTTGCTGGTATCGAGCAACGTCGGTTTGGTATAAAGGAGAGCATTTTTTGCAGGGGGCATTATTTGCTGCCGGGCGATGCAACCGAAAGAAAATATCGCGACTGGAAAAAAGAAGGCCATGGTGTGGTCGACCTGGCTGAATCGATCGAGCAGTCATGTGACGTTTATTATTATGAGCTCGCCTATCGCATGGGTATCGATAGCATGCATGATTTCCTGGCACAGTTTGGATTCGGGGAAAAAACCGGGATCGATCTGCTCGGTGAGCGTAAAGGTTTGTTGCCATCTACCGAATGGAAAAAACGTGCACAAGGAAAAGTTTGGTATCCTGGTGAAACCTTGATCTCTGGAATTGGTCAGGGTTATATGCTGACAACACCGGTACAGCTGGCAGTAGCGACGGCAACACTGGCTAGTCGCGGTGAAAAGATTGTGCCAAGGCTGCTGAAAGAAGTACATGTCTCGACAGACGATACTGTCAGGGAAAGAGATCCGTCAAAGACTATGATCAAATTACGCAGGGAAAGTCACTGGGACGTGATATTTGATGCCATGAAAGAAGTGGTTCATGGGCCCTGGGGGACAGCACGTGCTACCGGCTGGAGTATGAAGTTCAAGATGGCTGGAAAGACAGGTACCGCACAGGTTTTTGGTATCGCGCAGGATGAAGAATACGATGAAGAGACCGTGGCAAAAAAACTTCGTGATCACGGCCTTTTTGTTGGATTCGGGCCTGCGGAAGATCCGGTTTTAGCCGTTGCCGTAGTCGCAGAAAACGGCGAACATGGTAGCAAGATGGCACCGATAGCCAGGGATGTGATAAAGCGTTATATGGAAAAATATTCCGCAGTTTCGGTCAATAATGCGCCTGATGTTGCGCAAACAGCTCATGTTGATCATTGATATGAAAGGCTACATAAAAAAAATATATGATTAGTGCTGGTACACAATTTTTTGAATCTGATTATCAGAGCAGAACTTCACGTTTCCTGCAATTTCTGCATATCGATCCGGTACTGCTGGCGGGGCTGTTGCTGCTGATGGCGGCTGGTCTGGGGATTCTGTACAGTGCGTCAGACGGGTCTATAGAAGTCGTGCAGCGACAGGTTATCCGTCTGTCGATAGCCTTTGTGGTCATGTTTATCGTAGCTCAGATACCTCAGCATACACTTTATTTATGGGCGCCCTGGTTCTTTGCCTTCGGTATTGTTTTATTGATCCTGGTGTTGCTTGCAGGCGATGTTGGTAAGGGCGCACAACGCTGGTTGAACCTCTACGTCATCCGTTTTCAACCGTCCGAGATGATGAAGCTGGTGACGCCGATGATGCTGGCATGGTATCTGTGCGAAAAACCATTTCCGCCGAAAGTGTCATCATTGTTTATTTCACTGCTGCTGGTGATCGTACCAACCATGCTGATCGCCCGGCAGCCGGATCTAGGTACGTCGCTGCTGGTAGCCGCAGCGGGAATCTTCGTGGTGTTTTTTGGTGGCGTAAGCTGGCGGGTCCTGTTCGGTTCTGTATTTACCATGCTGGCGTTAATTCCCGTGTTATGGCAGTTCATGCAGGATTACCAGAAACAGCGGGTACTGACATTATTTGATCCTCAAAGTGATCCCCTGGGATCCGGGTATCACATCATACAGTCGATGATAGCCATCGGCTCCGGCGGGATTTACGGTAAAGGCTGGTTGAACGGTACGCAGTCGCAGCTGGACTTTATACCGGAGCGTACCACCGATTTTATCTTTGCCGTGTTTGCTGAAGAGTTTGGTATTATGGGGGCAATCGTATTGCTGTCGCTGTATGCCTTCATTATCATCAGGGGGCTGTATATTGCGGCAAACGCACAGGACAGTTTCGGGCGGTTATTGGCGGGCAGTCTGAGAATGACCATTTTCATCTACCTGTTCGTCAATGTTGGTATGGATTCAGGCATACTGCCTGTCGTGGGTGTGCCTTTACCGCTGGTGAGTTATGGCGGTACCTCGATGGTAACGCTGATGGCAGGATTCGGTATGTTGATGTCTATCAGTACCAATCGTCGATTGATCAGTAAGTAAAATCAGTTAATAATATTAAAAGTAGTAACAGGAATAATAGTTGTATGAAAACAAGATTAAAAAAAATATCATTGAGAACGGTTCAGGTCATCCTGTTCGGATTCACTTTTGCGGCCTCTGTCAATGCCTGTGCCGAAACTGCGCAACATAACTATGCGCAAAGGGCCGACGTGAAGGTCTTTATCGATGAGATGGTCGAGCAGCATGGATTTGACCGTGCTTACCTGGAAAAGAAATTTGCCAGTGCAAAACGGCTCGATAATGTACTCGAGTCGATCGCAAAGCCCGCCGAGAAAGAACTCAACTGGGGCCAGTACCGTCCTATTTTTGTCACCGAAAAGCGTACCAATAAAGGAAAAGAATTTATCAGGCAGCATAAGGCGACGCTGCAGCGCGCAGAGAATGAGTACGGTGTGCCGGTTGAGATAATAGCCGCTATTATCGGTGTGGAGAGCTATTATGGCAGGCATACCGGGAAATACACGGTGTTTGATTCGTTGACGACATTGGGTTTCGATTATCCCAAACGCAGTAAATTTTTCAAGAGTGAGTTAAAACAGTTCTTGTTGCTGTCAAAAGAAGAACATATTGATATCGAGACGATGACAGGCTCTTATGCCGGTGCCATGGGTATGCCACAGTTTATATCCAGCAGCTATCGCCGTTACGCGGTCGATTTTGATGGTGATGGTAAACGCGATCTTTGGAACAGTACGGAAGATGTGATCGGCAGCGTCGCAAATTATTTCAGCGAACATGGCTGGGTGAAAGGTGGCGAGGTTGCTTCCCAGGTGACCGTTACCGATAAATCGATCGTGAAACCGGGTAATCCGCAAAAGCCATATACCACGCTGGCCCAGTTAAGGTCGCAGGGCGTGAAGATGAAAGCAGAACTCGACGGCGATGAAAAAACCACGCTGTTGAAGTTAGAGACCAAACGCGGTGATGAGTACTGGGTGGGCCTGAAAAACTTTTACGTGATTACGCGTTACAATCACAGTGAGTTATATGCAATGGCTGTATATCAGTTAAGTGAAAAGTTTTAATACAGACAAAGACTGGCTGAAAGTTAATGTATAAAAATAAAAAAATTACGTTTCTTTTATTCTCTTCACTGATTTTATCTTCCTGTGGCGAGATAAAAGACAGCGCGCCGACGAACTACTCCAAGCAGTGGCATGAGATTCCTGACGCAGTTCCTGTTTCCGTTCAACCGAGCAAATACGGTAATCCGAGCAGCTATGAAGTATTTGGCAAAACCTATTTTGTGAAAGATTCTTCTGACGGTTTTCAGCAGAAAGGCATCGCCTCGTGGTACGGTAATAAATTCCATGGAGAACGTACGTCTAGCGGTGAAGATTACAATATGTACGCGATGACAGCTGCGCATAAGACACTTCCGATACCGGTCTTCGTCGAAGTGATCAACCATGATAATGGCCGTAAGGCGGTAGTTAAAGTCAATGATCGCGGGCCTTTCCACGAGGGCCGGATAATCGATCTGTCTTACGCGGCCGCGACCAAGCTTGGTGTCGCGCAGGCAGGTACCGCCAACGTATCGATCCGGGTGGTGACGACCGAAAAAGATAAGAATCGCCAGCGCAGCGCGTCTATAGTGGAATCTCCCGATTCATATGGTGATAAACTCTACGTGCAGGTTGCCGCATTCACTACCGAAGAGAATGCCCTGTCGCACCTTGGTAAGCTACAGGGAGAAGGTTTTAGAGATGTCAGACTGCATATCGAAAGCAAAAAAGGAAAAGCTTTGTACCGGGTCAGGAT
>Ga0316193_10004461_pt1 | contig 10290 bp, 7 predicted proteins | sample MerIslsedime2_MG_FD_207735 | JGI IMG/M metagenome (GOLD analysis project Ga0316193, IMG submission 207735) | Coastal sediment microbial communities from Maine, United States - Merrow Island sediment 2 | ecosystem: Environmental > Aquatic > Marine > Coastal > Sediment | place: USA: Maine...
AATTCTTATTTCATCAATGATATCAGAACATTAGCTCGGATAATGATCCACCGTTTCAATGTCGGTGCGATCGATGATTGGCGGTGGAAGAAGCATCGTCGTGGTTTGTTTGAGTTACCCGTTACAGCCTGGATTAGCATTTCGCCAGGGACAGGTTCATTACATGAAGGTTGTATGCTTGTAGTTGACGCTGCTAGGCGCCGAAAACGCGCTCCAGATGTTCGTCCGATGGTGGTTCCGTCATCAACGACACAATAATCATGGAAGCAATAGAGATAAAAGCACCCAGGGTTGCGCACGCGAATGGGTTCGTGGCCTGGCCCTCGAGCCATATTGCTGGCATTTCGAGCGCGCTGCCGGCAAACCATGCCGCACTGATCGAGCCGGAATGCAGTAAACCGAATGCCACGCCGCCAGTGATGAACCCGGTGATCGATCCGGCACGCGTTGCGCGGCGCCAGAGTACGCCCAGGAACATCGGCGCGGCTGAGGCCGCCATCATGCCGCCAACGCCTATCCAGACCAGCAATGCCACGTTGGTCTCGCGGGTGTTCCAGGCGAGTGCTACTGCGCTGACTAAAACCAGCACCGTGGCGACGCGACTTATCTTCAGCGCCACCTGGTCGACGTGGGTGTCGTCCTTGCCCTCACCCCAACGTGGAGCCAGTGTGCGCCGATAAATATCATTGGCGAAGATTTGCGCTGTCGACACCACGAGTCCGTCGGCGGTGGACATTACCGCGGCCAGAACGCCGGCACCAATCAGCGCCGCGATCCAGCTCGGCAACGTGGCAATGAACAGCTCCGGTATCGCCTGGTTGGGGTTCATACCTTCAGCGAACAGTGAGTCACCCAGCAGAACCCTTGCCATGATCCCGCCGCATGTGATCGCCGGGAGCAGCATACCGAACGCAAAAGAGTAGGTAATAAACTTTGCCTGGTCGCGATTGCTCTTGAGCGCCCACAATTTGTTGCCTATGTGCGGCAGCAGCCCGAGCGGGAGGTGGGCGACAAAAATTGCAAATACATCCCATTTGGAATCGAACAGCGGGTTGGTTGGGCTCAGCGGTTTGGTAAGCGCGGGATCGATTGCTTCGAGCTGCTGCAGCATGCCACTAAAGCCGCCCTCTATCCGGAACCCGGTGAGAAACATCCAAAGAACGAGGGCCGCGAGCATCAGCATAAGAGCGCCCTGCACACCGTCAGTCAGGATGTCAGCATGCGCGCCGCCCATGGCTATATAGAACATCAAAACCAATGCGGTAGCGCACAATGCCGGGAATGTCTCGAGTCCCAGCATGGATGTGAACATCACCGCGCCTGCCAGCAGTTGGCCCGCGAGGTAGAACAGTAATAGCATCGAAAACAATGCCGCAAGGATTCGCAGTGCATCGGAATCGTAACGGTCACCGAGGTATTCAGGCATCGAGCGGCTGCCGAAGCTCTCCCCGGCGCGCCGGATAGCATGCAGGCATATGAGCACACCACAGTAGACGCCCAGTGGATAGACAAACGCGTACCACAGGACTGGCATGCCCGCCCTGTAGGCGAGCGCAGGTAAGCCAAGGAAAGTCGCGCCGCTGGCGGTGGTTGCGGTCATGGCGAAGGCCAGGAATAGCGGGCCATAGCCGCCGCGTGCGGTGGCGAAATCATCGCTGCTTTTAACCCGGCGCAAACCAATAAAGCCGAACAGGACCATCAGGCCAATGTAGATCGCCAGAAACGTCCAGCCCCAGAAGATCAGAGGATCATATCCGAACATAGGTCAATTCCCTCGAGAGTCTTTATTGTTATTCAGGAGGCGGTGCACAGGGGCAGAGTTTAGCCTACTTGAGGGTATCGCCAACTTAAAGCGGCACAATTGCTGAAATCGCTTACAAGCTTTACCGGTTGCCACCCGTGATCACCAGCGGCCACTGTGGCTATTCAGTTTGACAGGGCTTTTTCCCGGGACTATTGTTCTAACGTTATTTCCCCCAACGGTTAGGAGCACAGAAGATGATTGTAATGAAGCCTGACCGGGCACTCTTTCAGGGTTAGATTCCGGCTTCGGCCTCCCCTGCATTTCCTCGCCCGGTGTTGAGCCGGGGCAATGAGCCCCAAGTATTTTACTAATGGCGTAAATGTGCCAGGGGTTTTACCGTGCGTAATGAATTGATTTTGGCCAACCTGGGTTGGCAGCCTTTTTTTCAACAGCAACTGTCGCTGCAGGAGTGGGAAGAACTTGTGCCCGCAAGGATAGTTGAGCAACACAGATCGGAAATTGAAGTGGCCACCGCATCAGGCCATGTGATCCTCCCGGTACTTCAGTCCATGCCGGCTTTGACGGTGGGTGACTGGATACTGCTGGACGGGGAGGGCTCGTTCCTGCGTGCGCTTGAGCGCAAGAGCTGTTTTCGTCGTAAGGCGGCGGGCACAGGTGCAAAAGAGCAGTTACTGGCAGCTAATGTAGATACCGCGTTTATCGTGTGTTCCCTGAACGATGATTTTAACCTCAATCGTATTGAGCGCTACCTGAGTGTGGTCAACAATGCGGAGGCCGAAGCTGTGATCGTGTTGTCCAAAGCGGACCTGTGTTCCGATCCCGAGGCTTTCCGGGCAGAGGTGCAGAGGCTTGATAGCATGCTGTGCGTGGAGGTTGTGAGCAACCTTGTCGACGGTGCAGCCGATGTGTTGCGGCCATGGTGCCAGCCCGGTAAAACGGTGGTTCTGCTGGGTTCCTCCGGAGCCGGCAAGTCGACTCTGGCCAACCGGTTGTTGGGGCGGGATCTGCAATCCACTGGCGCCATTCGGGAGGATGATGCCAAAGGCAGGCACACCACAACCCGGCGTTCACTGGTAGAGATGCCGGCCGGGGCGATGATTCTCGATACCCCGGGCATGCGTGAGTTGCAGCTCGCTGATTGTGAGCAGGGCGTTGCTGCTACCTTCGCGGACATCGAGGAGCTGGCGCGAGAGTGCCGGTTTGGTGACTGCGTGCACGACACGGAACCCGGCTGCGCGGTGCGCAGTGCGATCGAATCCGGCCAGTTGGAGGAGAGGCGATACCTGAATTATTGCAAGCTCTCACGTGAACAGGTGCTTAACAGTGCCTCGCTGGCGGAACGCAGGGCGGCAGACAAAAAGCGCGGCCGCTACTACAAAACTGTTCAGCGAGAGTCGAGGGGCAGCAGGCGGGAGTAGACAGGCGCCCGCAGTTTCACTGAGGCCCGGGTACCGGCGGCATTATGGTTTGTACCAGATAGGTGAGCTGTAGGCCCGCTCCTGTATGCTGGTCGGATACTCTTCAGGCGGCTTCGTTCTCAGCGCCACGGCATCGTATAGCGAGTGCCGGGGTGTGGGAATCTGCAGCACTCTCACGTAGTAGAATGCGCTCTGGGTGGGGTTGAAGTCGGGATCTTCCCACACGGTGGCCAGCTGGGCGGCACCGATGTCATTCGTGTAGGAGGCGGTGGCCTCGTCCACCGTGTTGCCAACAGGCGGCAACGAGCCGTCTGCCGCCGGTTGGCGATCACCAGACCAGGCCACATCATAGATTTTTTCCCGGCTGTTGCCCTCGGCATCCAGCCAGCCTTTGACGATCTGTACGCGATCCAGGTTGGCGTGTTTAGGATCCTTCATGGCGCTGACCAACAGCCTGATTCCGCCACCGGTGGTTCCAGGTCCGCTGAGCTCACCGCCCATCGGTACACCCCCGGCATAGCCCAGCGTTGCGAGGTCGGGTGACTGTGCGTCTGTCGGGATGTAAGCCCATCCGGCAAACAGGCGCAGGGCGATCCGCGGCCCGGTTGTGGCGTACACCTCGCGACGCTTCATCGCGTCAAAAATGCCCTGGCGGGTATTTTCCTCGGCCCAGACGGCAGCCATACCCTCGGCGGCCATATCCCAGCCCGTTGCCCTCACGCCGCCAAGTGAGTCGCCACGCTTGTTTTCGGGAACGGAATCATAGGCCATCTTGCCCCAGAAGTTGTCCTCCTCCGAACTGGACAGCCCGGTGTGTGCATCGGTGGAACCTATCATTCCGAATTTGTAGGGGTTGTCGCCCAGCGCCTGATCAATTTGCAGCCCCCGGCCCAGGGCGGGGCGCACGAAGTCGCCTATGGCGGCACGGTAGGGCTGCCATTCCTGCTGCAGGTAAAACTCGAAGGGCTCAAAGTCCGCAAAGGGGTCTTCGGGGGATAGGCTGGGATGGGTTTCCGAATCGCCCTTGAGCTGGGTCATCTCCACCACCGGCTCCCAGCGTCTGCGGGTCTGGATATATTTCGCGTCCATGGGCTCGCCGCGCAGCGTGGTCTCGTCAAACATGTACCCTTTGGAGATATTCGAGTTATGCGGAATAGCGATAAATTGGCTGTCAGTCCTTTCTGAAGTGGCCTCCAGCCAGGCCCAGAGGTCCTGGGGGTACTGGCTCTGGTCGGAACCGTAGGGCATGTATTGCGCAGCCTGGTTGCGCCCGTTCGGGGTGACAACCACCCGGTGCAGGTTGGCACCGGCGGGAATGGAGCTCCACTCCCAGCCAAGCAGGGCGGTAAAGCGGCCGGGCTCATTGTTTTTTTCTGCAGCGTCGATAATCTCGCCCCAGCTGGTGATCACAGTAGGGGAAATGTCTCCCAGAGAGTTATTGAGGGGTGTGTTCCCCGGGTCTGTCACCGGATCGGAGCCCCAGTTGTCGAGCCTGACGGGCAACAGGTCCCTGAATACCACCGCGCCATAGCCTGTCGACATGGCCGCCCGTATTGTGGTGATGGAAGCCCAGCGCACCACCGCGTCCCAACCGGAAAGCTCGCCGAATTCCTCCTGGTGATTGATGATGGCTCGCAAGACGCCCATACCCTCGGCGTGGTCGGACACCACCAGGAAATCCAGCGGTGTGCCAATCTGCACCCTTGCCTCGGTATAGGGGTGGATCACCGGCAGCCCTCGCGCCCAGCGGTAAGCCGTATCCGGGTCGGCGGAATCGTTCAGGTTAAGGAATGCGTCGAAGGAATAAGAGGTGTGCAGATGGGTGTCACCCCAGTACAGCTGCGTGGGCTGGTCCGCCGAGATTGGCGCGGCCCCGGCCGCCACCACAAGACCCGCAATGAGTGCCTGGAGTGTATTCTTCATATCTTTTCCTTATGCGGGGTGTCTACTCTGTGTCGCTTAACCTGCCTTGCGCCCGGGGACAGCGGCTTTTTTCTTTGCTGCGGCTTTTGGTCGCGCCGCAATCGCTGCTTTAGCCTTTTTTGCAGGCGCTTTTTTGCGTGCCGCCCCGGCTTTGGCAGCCACCTTACGGCGGGCCTTCGCTTTGGCTTTCTTCGCAGCAGCCTTAACGGCCACCTTGCGTGGCGCGGGCTTGCTGCCCACAGTAGCTGCCAGGAGCGCGTCGAAGCTGTCCTGCAGGCACTGGCGATAGAAATCGGGATCGGGCATCAATTCACGGCAGGAGGTGATCGATATGGTGAACTCGCCGCAGTAGCTGCTGATAACGTGAAACAGGCCGACGCTGTCCAGCACCGGACCGGTGCCGAGATTGGAGAGCATTTTTGCCCCGGTGTTATACAGCGGTACTTGCGGGCCCGGTACGTTGGTGATGACACAGTTGTATATGGGTTTGATCTGGTTGGCCAGGTTCCAGCGGCTGGCCAGGCGCGCCGCCTGGGCGGTGAGGGTGCTCGGTATGAACTGGGTGTAGTCGGTCATGGACTTGGCGCCGATAGCATTCGCCAGCTCCTTGGCGTCCAGCGCATGCTCGTGCACCGCTGCCAGGCGCTCGGCCGGATCCTCGATATCACTGCGCAGCAGTACCGCCATGGCAGATACTACATTTCCAGCTGTGCCCTTCTCGGAAGGATCGCGCACGTTGATTGGGGCCATGGCGACCAGGCTGGCATCCGGCAATTCATCCTTGGCTTTCAGGTATCGCCGCAGGCCTCCGCCGCACAGGGTGATGGCGACGTCGTTTACTGTCGCGCCAGGTACGGCATTTTTAATGGCCTTGATGTCGCTGAGGGAAAAGCGGGCAGCATCGAACACCCGGTGTGCGGAGACTTTATCGTTGAAGCGGGTGCGCGGTACGTCCGGTATGCCATGCAATTCTCCCTTGCGCAGGCGGGCGTAGGCCTTGGCAAACCCCGGTACGGTATTGCGCGCCAGGGATATAATCCGAAAGGGCTGGCGCAGGGTATTGAGCTGGGAGCGTAGTATCAGTTCCAGTGTTCCCGGGCTGCGGTTGATTTCCACCGGATAGGGTTCTGCATCTTCGTGAACATCGGGGCTTAAATCGTGCAATGCCGCGGTGATTTCCATACCCGAAGCGCCATCAACAGCGGCATGGTGCATTTTGGTAAACAGGGCGAAGCAACCGGGTGGGTAGCCTTCCACATTATCCAACCCTTCAATAACGTACATTTCCCATAGCGGGCGGCTGCGGTCCAGGGGTCTGGCGTGCACCCGCGCGACCTGGATGCAAAGCTGGCGCCAATCTCCAGGCGCTGGCAGCGCGATATGGCGAATATGAAATTCCGGGTCAAAGCTGCCGTCTGATACCCAGTAGGGGTGGTCGAGGCCCAGGGGTACCGTCAACAGGTGGCGCGAGAGGATTGGCAGGCGCCTGATCCGGTTGGTGGTGTTTTCGATGATGTCCTTGAAGCGCACCTTGCCCCCCGGGGCGGTGGACTGGTCGTAGATCGCCAGGCTGGAAATATGCATGGGTGCGTTGGCGGTTTCCAGATAGAGAAATGAGGCATCAAGGCCGGAAAGTTGCTGCATGGGGTTGTGTCCTGAAAGTGTGTGATATGCGAATCCGATGGCCGGATTTCATTTATAGAAGTAGTATCAACAGGATAGCAGGAAAATCCACCCATATGGGGCATGCCAACCCGGCGAATCCGGCATGGAAAATAGCGCATACTGCGCCTATCCTTTTTCTGCCTGCTAACACCATAGAGGAATGTAAGCCTGGCCATGGAATTCAAGGATTACTACGAGATTCTCGGCGTGGATGCCGACGCGGATGGCAAAGCAATCAAGGCAGCTTATCGTCGCCTGGCGCGCAAGTACCACCCCGACGTCAGTGCTGAGGAGAACGCAGAGCACCAGTTCAAGGAGGTCTCCGAGGCCTACGAGGTTCTCAAGGACAAGGACAAGCGGGCCGAGTACGATATGCTGCGACAACACGGTGAGGCTGGCGCATTTGAACCGCCGCCAGGCTGGCAGCCGGGCGGATTCGAGTCAGACCCGGGGGATTTCCAGGGTGGATTCTCGGACTTTTTTGAGCAGGTGTTCGGGCAGTCCGGGCACAGTTCCGGGCAAGGTTACTCGCGCCGGCAGTTTGTCCACCGGGGTGAAGATATTGAACTGGTGATGGCAATCTTCCTCGAGGATTCCCTCAAGGGGGAGTCCCAGACCATCAGCTATGAAGTACCCAGCTTTGACGCGCAGGGCCACCTTGTAAGGCAGAAGCGCACCCTGAAGGTGAAGATTCCCGCGGGTGTGATCGAGGGCGAGCGCATTCGGCTCAAGGGGCAGGGTGCTCCCGGTATTGGTGACGCGCCAGACGGTGATCTCTACCTCCAGATCAAGTTTGCGCCCCATCCCATGTATCTGGTCGAGGGGTCGTCGCTGACCGTCACAGTCCCCGTGGCACCCTGGGAGGCCGCATTGGGATGCAAAATGCAGGTGCCGACGCTGGATGGAGCTGTCAGCGTCACGGTTCCCGCCAACAGCCAGAACGGCAAGCGCATGCGCGTGAAGGGCAAAGGCCTTGGCAAGGGCGACCAGCGCGGAGATCTATACCTGGTTTTGCGCATTGTCATGCCGGGCTCTGCCAGCGAAAAAGAACAGGCGCTGTGGCGGCAATTGTCTGAGGAATCCACCTTCAGCCCGCGCGAAAATTGGGGGAAAACAGGATGAGTGAAACCGGTTCTTACCTGACCCTGACTGAGGTCACCCAGAGCATACGTTTGAGCGCTGATACGGTTGTAACCATCGTAGATTGTGGCATTGTGCAACCCCGGGGCGAGCAGCCCAACCAGTGGCTTTTTGAGCCGCAAATGGTGTCACTGATGCAGCGCGCCTGTCGCCTGCAGCGCGACCTGGAACTGGATTGGCCGGCCGTGGCACTGGCGATGGACCTCATTGAGGATTTACAGCGCCTGCGCAATGAAAACCAGCGCCTGCGACGGCAGTTGGCCGCCCTGATGGAGCTGGAGACCGGCGGCTAAGGCCGCCCGCAGGCAAATGAGTACCCCTCCCGGGCCGGCCAGTAAAAGCCGGTTGATCAATGATCTTGAAATACTGCGGGGCTTCGGCCTGTGCGTTGTAATCCTGCACCACATGCAGGGCAGCCTGCTTTCCAAGGTACTTTTTACCGAGGGCCCCTGGCCATCCTATCGTGGTGGGGGTGCAGTACTGGATTTGTTTTTTGCCATTTCGGGCTACATCATTACCCGCAATCTGCTGCCGCAGTTGTGTGAGGTGGGAAGCCGCACGATTTTCTGGCGTAATGCGCGCTATTTCTGGCTCAATCGCATCTTTCGTTTGATACCCGCCGCCTGGATGTGGCTGTTCCTTATTCTCATCCTTTGCGTTTTCTATAATAGCTCCGGCGTATTTGGCTCACTGGAGACCAATCTGCGCTGGACTCTCGCGGGTATATTCAATTACGCCAATTACCTGTTCGTGCAGTATTTCGGCCATGCCCAGGCCGGCGCCAGTTTTGTTTACTGGACTCTGTCTCTTGAAGAGCAGTTTTACATCGCATTCCCGCTGCTGATCGGGCTACTGGGGCGCAGGCTGCAGTGGTTTTTGATTGCAGTGGTGGCAGTGCAGTTTTTCCAGACCCGGGGTCCCTATGGCATGCTGTTTCGCACTGATGCCATCGCCATGGGCGTGTTGGTTGGAATCTGGACGCAAAATGGTAACTGGGAGCGGATGCTTGCCAAGCTTGATATCCGGTGGATTCGCGGCGCACTGCTGATACTGCTGTTTGTGTTGTGTTACATAGGTGATTTGCGCCAGCACCAGTTGCCCCTGCAGGTAGGCATTCTGGCACTGCTGTCCGGCGCAATCGTGTCGCTTGCCATCGGTGAAAAAGATGCGTTGAACGGTGACTGGTGGTTGCCCAGAATGCTGATGTGGGCGGGCAGGCGATCCTACTCCATCTATCTCTGCCACATACCGGTGATGTACACCATGCGCGAGACGGCATATCGCCTGGGCTGGAATATGGATCACCAGGTGCTACTGAGTATTGCCGCATGTGCCTGTCTGATCGCGTTGGTGGGTAATGCCAGCTCGCAATGGGTTGAATGGCCGATACGGCGCCGTGGAATGGCCTATACCGCTGGGCTGATGGCGAGGCATAAAGCGGATCCTGCAGGGGCCTCCTGACCAATGCTGCCGTGGCTTTAGCCCACCCGCGCTAGTACAGGGCAGCAGCTTGTCCGCCGATTTCGCTTCCAACCTGCTTGCGCCAGTCTCGCGGGGAAACGCCATGGCGCTGACGGAAGGCTGTGGAAAATGTGCTCAGGTCTGAGTAGCACAACATGTCTGCCAGGGCCGTTAGTGAGCCGCTGGACTCCCGCAGGTAGCGCCTGGCGATATCAGAGCGCACGTCCTCCAGCAGATCCTTGTAGCTGGTGTTGTGGTTCCTGAGCTGGCGTTGCAGCGTACGTTTCCCCACCGCCAGGTGGCTGGCTACGCGCTCAATGGAGCAATCGCCGGTGGTGAGTGCCTGGTTGATCAGGTGCCGCACCTGCCCGCAGTAATCATCCGGATAGCTGCGTCGCAGGCTCCCCAGGTGATCTTCCAGTAATCTTTGTAATTGCGGGTTTGCGTTGTTGAGTGGGCGATCCAGAATGTCGGCCCTGAATATCAGCTGGGCCGAATCCGCGTTAAATACCAAAGGGCAATTAAACACCTTGCGGTAGGGCTGCAGGTCTTCGGGGGGCGCGTGTGGGAAATAGACCGCCTCCGGTGACCAGTTGGGATTCCACAGCAGGCGCATCAGGTTTATGCCGATGCCAGCGGCCAGATCCTCCTGTTGTCGAACCGGTACCTTGCCTTCCAGCTTGCAGCTGAAGTGCCATTGGGCGATGCCCTTGTCGACCCGCAGGTTAACGCTGGCGCCCTGGTTGTGATGGATGAAGTGCACAGTCAGTGCTCGCAGAGCACTGCGCAAATCCGCGGCCTGCTGGATAACGAAGCCCACCGGACCCAGCACGTTGATGCCCTGGTGACCGGACAACAGGAGACCGAAGTGTGGGCAGCTGGTGGCGTGCGCAGCGTCATCAAGTAACAGCAGGAAGC
>Ga0316193_10004463_pt1 | contig 10288 bp, 11 predicted proteins | sample MerIslsedime2_MG_FD_207735 | JGI IMG/M metagenome (GOLD analysis project Ga0316193, IMG submission 207735) | Coastal sediment microbial communities from Maine, United States - Merrow Island sediment 2 | ecosystem: Environmental > Aquatic > Marine > Coastal > Sediment | place: USA: Maine...
TGAGTATGCGCCGGATGAAACCATTTACGGCCGGGTCAACCAGCACCTGCAAACCCTCTACCAGGCTGAACAGTCTGTAATTTACGCAGCTTTATTGAGACCCCAGGTACGTGGAGGCGGCAACAGCGATCTCGAGTTACAGGATTTGCAGGAAGAACTGACAGCACGCAAGGCACTGCTGCGTTCCTATATTAATCTTTTCTATCCCGGCCTGATGATCGATTCAGACAAAATCCGCGGTTCACTGGATGGTTACGGGGCACTGCTCGACACTGCAGTGCTGAGGCGTTTCCGGGAAGGCAACGTGGCGGTGGCGTCGATCAATGAACTGGGCCTTTCAAGACTGGAGCAGTTTCAGTCGGACTGGAACCAACTGCCGGATTCCGTGCGCAGATCCGGTTCCATCGGCAGCGGCGTAGCCCATGCCATCATCCGTCTCAACGCCCTGTATTACGATTTTTTCGTGCTTCCGTCCGAGAAGCCGGAACTTACACGCCCCGTTGATCCGACCGGCTGAACACCAGGAGGCTGGCCACGAAAACGGCGACCAGCAGTACCTGCGTGAGCGCCGGTATGCGCTGCGGCGGATTGCTCCAGGCCTCCATAACGCCGATCACCAGGTACAGCATGACCAGGTAACCGGCCCAGGTCAGCGAGCGCAGGGAACCGGCAATCACGCCTTTCAACGGGATCAGTAACGGCGCCACTGCAACCGCCGCCAGCAGCCAGCTGGCATTACCCGTGGGTGGCGGCAGCAACGCATGCCAGACAGCCTGTAACAGGACCAGCGCCAGGTAGGACGCGGTCACGATCCGCCGGCTGTTCAGAGGATTTCCAGCACTGCTTCAAGTGGACGTCCGATCGCGGCCCGGTCGTTGGCAAGCACGATCGGGCGCTCGATCAGTTTCGGATGGGCCGCCATTGCAGCGATCAGGGCCTGTTCACTCAGCGATCCATCGGACAGGCCCAGTTCCCGGTATTCCTGCTCGCCTTTTCGCATCAGCTCCCGGGCTGTCAGTCCCAATTTGCCCAGGATGGATCGTAATTCGGCGGCATCCGGAGGTGTTTCAAGGTAGAGCGTAATCTCGGGCTCAAGGCCGCGTTCCTGCAGCAAAGACAGCGCGGCCCGCGATTTTGAACAACGCGGATTATGGAAGATTCTGATGGTCATAACGGCTCTCTTGGTTAGAATGGTGGAAATCAGGTGCTGCATGCATTCTATGCAGAGATCAACGCAGGGTAAACCAGCCGGGAAATGACGATGAATGAAGATACTCCATCATCACTGGATATTACGCACCACGTAAAGCGCGCGAAACGGCTGACGCGCCATGTTTGGAAGCATTTCCTGGAGGATCGTTGCCTGGAGGAAGCGGCATCGCTCAGCTACACCAGCCTGCTTGCCATGGTTCCGCTGCTCGCGGTTACTTTCGGAATCATCTCTGCATTTCCGGTATTCAATGAATGGTCGGCAAATCTGCAGGATTTCATATTCGACAATTTGCTGCCTGCAACCGGTGAGCAGATCGTCCCTTATATCAACACGTTTCTGGACAGCATCAGCAGCCTGACCCTGCCGGGCACCATTTTGCTGATTGTTACAGCCCTGATGCTGATGATCCGGATTGAGGTTGCGTTCAACCGCATTTGGCGTGTGGACAGAAACCGGACGCTGGTCAACCGGGTTGTCATGTACTGGGCAGTACTGACCCTGGGGCCAATCCTGATCGCGGCCGGGGTCGCGCTAAGTGCGCAGAAAGTGCTGGGAGTGCTTGGCATGGAGGGTGGTGTTCCGCCAGGCATTCACCACATTGGAATTTTCTTCCTGTCCTGGCTGGTGTTTGCATTGTTCTTCCTGCTGGTGCCCAACCGCCGGGTGCGGATCAAGCACGCCCTGGCCGGTGCTCTTCTGAGTACGGTCCTGTTTGAAGTCGCAAAAGCCGGTTTTGTCGCATATATCAGCAACGCAAATTACAAGGTGATTTACGGTGCACTGGCCACGGTGCCCATATTCCTGTTCTGGCTTTATATTGTTTGGAACGTTGTTTTGATTGGCGCCTCGCTGGCAGCGTCTCTGACTACTTTTTCCGACTACCGGAAATACGATACCGATTGGCCTAAACGTTGGGAGTTCCAGCTCGCTTATCGCCTGGTCGGACATTTGTGGAAAGCACAAAGTGAAGGGAGATCGTTATCAGACACAGAACTGCTGGAACTTGAAATCGAGGCCAGCGAGATCCAGATTGTTAGGCTGATGGTGCGCCTGGATGAGCAACATATCGTCAACAAGGACGAGGCCGGAAACTGGCTGTTGGCGCGTGACCTGGAGGACGTATCGCTGGGTGATCTTTATGGCCTGGGCGATTATTATCTTCCGCTGGAAGAGATAGAGAGCTTGCCGCGGCAAACCGGCTGGGATCGTGCTTTCGTCGCATGCCTGACGCATATTCGCAAGCATGGACAGGTGGAGTGGGAACGCTCACTGAGAAGCATGTATTTGCGTGCTGATGAAATAAGGGAAGATGTATGAATCGAGTCAGGAAGTGGATGGTATTGCTGGCAGTATTGGTCACAACGCCCGCATGGGCTGCCTACGAAACCGAGATCCCGGTTGATTTTAGCCTGCAGCAACTGGGCGGCGAAGAGGTGTCGCTGAGTGACTTCAGGGGAGATTGGGTCGTGGTGAATTACTGGGCCACCTGGTGCGCCCCTTGCCGGAAGGAAATTCCTGATCTCTCGAAGCTGCATTCGGATCGAGCCGATGTCACGGTGCTGGGCCTGGCATACGAAGAACTGGAAGATGATGATTTCTACGAGTTTCTCAAAGACTTCGACGTCAGCTACCCGATTCTGAAAGTGGATGTGTATGCGCCGCCCGAACCTTTCGGCGCGCCCCGGGTTTTGCCGACCACCATTATCCTGGACAAGGAGGGGCGGGCGGTTAAAGCATTTCTCGGCCCGGTTTCCGGTGAGGATATCGAAAGTTACCTTGACTCCGGAGAATGAGCCGGGAGCAGTTCGCGCTGTAGCGCATGACGCACGGGCGCGAACGATTTCCGGTGGATCGCACACGGGCCATTTTCTTCCAGAAGCCGTAAGTGTTCGGCAGTGGGGTAGCCTTTGTGCCGGTCGAACCCGTAGCAGGGAAAGCGCCGGTGGAATTCTTTCATCAACCGGTCGCGCGTCACTTTCGCAAGGATAGACGCCGCGGATATCGCGGGCTCCAGGCGATCGCCCTGGACAATGGTGCGCACCTCGCATTGCAGGGCAGGGGCGCGGTTACCGTCGATCAGCGCCAGTATGGGAGCAGGCGACAAGGATTCTACCGCCCGCTGCATACCCAGCAGGGTTGCCTGCAGGATATTGAGTTCATCAATTTCGTCAGCGCCCACCTCCACGACAGACCAGGCGACTGCCTGTTCCCGGATTTGCGGGAACAGGGCTTCCCGCTGTTTCTCGCTAAGCCGCTTGGAGTCGTTCAGTCCGTCCGGTGTATGAAGGGGGTCGAGAATAACGGCGGCAACCACGACTGGGCCTGCCAGCGGCCCGCGTCCTGCTTCGTCCACACCTGCCGTCAATCGGGTCATGAGTTGAGCAGCCCGCAGACCGCCTGGGCGGCTTTTTCGCTGGCATCACAGCGCAGTTGCCCGTGGAGTTCGAGGAAGCGCCGCTGGAGATTGGCGCGGGCAGCTTTATCATCAAGCCACTTGCCGATTTCCTCGGCCATGTGTTCGCCGGTGGCTTCCTGCTGGATCAACTCGGGGATCAGTCGTTCGCCTGCCAGGATGTTCGGCAGTGCAAACAACTGCGGCTTGACTATCCTCAGTTGTCTCACCAGTTGGTAGGTGGCTGCGGATATCCGGTAGGCCATCACCATCGGGCGGTTGATCAGCATGGTCTCGAGCGTGGCGGTACCCGAAGCGCAAATGACCGCGTCTGCCGCGGCAATTACCGTTCTGGGCTGGTGTTCGACCAGCATGACGTCGGTGACACTGGACCGGCTCAAAGCCTGCTGGAACACGGCATGAACCTCTTGATTTGCCATCGCGGCCACAAATTGCAGTCCGGGATAGCGCAAAGCGAGAATACGGGTTGCTTCGATCATCGGCTCTGCCAGGCGCTGCACCTCGCTGACCCGGCTGCCGGGCAGCAGGGCAACGGTCGGCGCCTCGCGCACCAGGCCCAGCTGGACCCGCGCATCCGATGGCCCGGAGCTGGTTGAGATCTGATCTGCCATGGGGTGGCCGACATAGGCCGCCCGGACGTTGTGTTCGCGGTAAAAATCCGGTTCGAATGGAAACAGGCACAACACCAGGTCAGTGGCTCTGCTGATTTTTCGTACCCGTTTCCGGCGCCAGGCCCAGACGGTCGGGCTTACATAATGGACCGTTCGGATTCCCTTTCGCTTCAGCTTGATTTCCAGGCCGAGATTAAAGTCTGGTGCATCGATGCCGATGAAAACGTCCGGGGAGAGCGCCAGCAGGCGCCGGTGCAACTCGCGGCGTAAGCGCAAAAGCCTGGGAAAGTGTGACAGCACCTCGAACAAGCCCATTACCGCCAGCTCCTGGGCATCCCACCAGGCATCCATGCCGGCTGCCTTCATCTGCTTGCCGCCAATACCCGCGAATTTTGCTTGCGGATACCGCTCTTTAAGCCGTTCGATCAGAGCAGCCCCCAGTTGATCGCCCGATGCTTCTCCGGCGACCAGCGCGATAGTGGGTTGGGAGGCCTGGTTCAGCGTATGAAACTCTTCGCCGTGGTTGCAAGAAAATCCACCCAGGGCTTTATTTCTTCGTGTTCTTCCGCCATCAGGGAGAGCTGCTTTTTCGCTTCCTCAAGCGGGGTGCCTGAACGGTACAGCAGTTTGTAGGCTCTTCGGACCTGCTGGATCTGCTCGGCGGAATAGCCGCGACGCTTGAGGCCTTCGCTGTTGATGCCCTTGGCCCTGGCTTTTTCGCCGGAAACGGTTACGTAGGGAGGAATGCTCTGGTTGACGTGGCTGGCGAAGGAAGTGAAGCTGTGTTCGCCGACATCGCAGAACTGGTGAATCAGCGAGTAACCCGAAAGAATGGCCCAGTCCCCCACCTTTACGTGACCGGCCAGCGAGGCATTGTTCGCCATGATGATGTTATCGCCCAGGACACAGTCGTGCGCGATGTGCACACAGGCCATGATCCAGTTGTCATTGCCGATAATGGTCTTGCCGCCGCCCTCAGCCGTTCCGCGGCTGAACGTACACAGTTCCCGTATCGTATTGTTGTCGCCGATGATGAGTTCCGTGTCCTCACCACCGTACTTCTTGTCCTGGGGTTCTTCACCCATGGACGCAAACTGGAATATGCGGGTGTTCTTGCCGATAGTCGTTCGGCCGGTGATGACAACATGCGGGCCAATCCAGCTCCCCGGTCCAATCGTTACGCCGGGCCCGATGATACTGAATGCGCCGATCTCAACATCATCCGCAATAGTGGCAGCGGGATCGACCAGGGCTTTTTCGTGTATTCCACTCACGCCTGCTTCCCGGCACAGAGTAATTCACAACTGGCGACACGCTTGTCGCCGACAAATGCCTGGCACACGTAATGCCCCATTCTCCGCATGATGCGTTTCTGGATGGCATCCAGAATCAACTGGTCACCCGGCACCACGATCTGGCTGAATCGCGCGTTATCCACCTTCACCAGGTAGTACAATTCTCCCGTTTTTCCATCCACCTCCGCGGCAAGGTGAGCCAGCATGCCGGCGGCCTGCGCCATGGCTTCAATCATCAACACACCGGGCATGACGGGATTGTTGGGAAAATGGCCCTGGAAGTAGGGTTCATTGACGGAGATATTCTTTACGCCGATCAGCCTTTTCTCCGGTTCTACCTCCATTTCGAGGACCCGGTCGATCAAAAGAAACGGATAGCGGTGAGGCAGGTACTGCTGGATTTTGAAGGCCTCGACGGGCTCGGGCAGTAAGTTATTTTTCAGCATTTGGTAAATTTCCCAGTTTAATTTCTAGTGCTCGAACCTTGCGTGCCAGTTCATCGAGTTTGCGTAGCCGCGCCAGGTTGCGGGTCCAGTCCTGGACAGGAGAGGCCGGCAGGTGTGCGGACCAGGTTGTGCCCGGTTCACGGATGGAGTGATAAACCTGGCTGCGTGCGTTGATGGTCGTGCGGTCGGCAATTTCCAGGTGTCCGGATATTCCAACCCCGCCTCCGAGCAGGCAGTATTTTCCGATTGTGGCGCTGCCGGCAATACCGCTGGTTGCAGCAATGGCCGTATGGGCTCCGACCCGCACATTGTGCGCGATCTGGCAGAGATTATCGACCCGGACGTCTTCTTCCAGCACGGTGTCACCGATGGCGCCCCGATCGATGCAGCAATTGGCGCCAATCTCGCAATCGTCTCCAATGATGACCGTTCCAAGTTGCGGCACTTTTTCCCAGTGATCAGAAGCGAAAGCGATGCCAAACCCATCGGAACCGATCACGGCCCCGGGGTGCACGATGACACGATTCCCAAGTTGGACACCGTGGCCGAGAGAGACGTTGGCAAAAAGACGGCAACCTGCGCCAAGCCCGCAGCCTGCTTCCAGGACGATGCCCGGTCCCAGGGTGCAGCCATCGCCGATATCACAATTTTCGCCTATTACGACATGCGCTGCGATGCTGACATTTTTGCCGATCCGTACTGATTCTGCTATGACCGCTGTCGGGTGAATTCCCGGGGCTGCGGCGGGTCGATGGTCGAATAGCTTGGCCAGTCGGGCATAAGCCAGGTAGGGATCGTCTGCTACCAGGCAATTGGTTGGGCAGGCTTCGGCAAAGTCCTTGCCGAGAATGACAGCACCGGCCTTTGTTGTCGTTAATTGCTTGCGGTAAGAACGGTTGGCCAGGAAGGTAATCTGTGCCGGGCCTGCTGTATTCAGCGTGCCGATACCGTCAATCAGCAGTTCGCCATCACCGAGGAACTCTAACCCGAACAGGCTGCTCAGTTCCGACAGGCGATGTTTGGTTTTCGGTGCGGACATCCTTTGGCCGCAGGATTCAGCGGGTTCCCAGTTCCAGTTGATCAGCGGCGAACTCGACTTCCAACTGCTCCAGGATCAGGCTCGTTATATCGAGGTCGGGACTGGCGTATATAACCGGGCTGGAGATAATCAGGTCAAACCCGTTACGCTGGGCAATTTCCTGCACAGCGATATTGATCTGGCCTTCGAGTCTCTGTACTTCCTCGGTGCGGCGAAAGGACAGTTCATCCCTCAGGTCTTCTTTACGGCGGTTGACGCTGCGCTGCAATTCGCGCAGATCCCTTTCAACCTGCAGGCGATTTTCAGGCGACATGTCGGCTTGCTGAAGACGCTGCTCAAGCGCATCGCCCCGTAGCTCATCCATTTCGATTGAATCGTTACGAGAACGGAATTCCTGGTCCAGCTTGGCGCGTCCGGCCACGACTTGGGGCGCGTTGTCCAAAACCATCTTCATATCGACATAACCAATACGCAATTGCTGAGCGTCGACCGAAGCGCTTAGAGCGAGGCCGAACAGCAGGACACAAATTGTCCGAGCGTAATTCCACATACTCCGTATTGTACACACAACACGGAGAATTAAGAACCTTAAAAACAGTTGCTGTTTAGGCCCTAAAACGTTGTTCCAAAGGAAAATTGCAGGTCTTCTGTACGGTCACCCGGCTGATCGTTGAACGGGAAAGCATAAGAGATCACGATTGGCCCGATCGGTGCCTCCCAGGTCACTGAAAGGCCAAAAGACCCACGCAGTTTGCTGGCTTCGAAGGCGCTGATGTTTTCATAGACATAGCCGGTGTCGACAAACAGCGCGATTCGGGTTCCGCTCCGGCCGCCAGCACCAAAGGGTGTCGGAAAGGCAAGTTCCAGGCCGCCGGCGACTTTGAAATCACCACCGATTGACCGGCAGAACGCATCTTTGGGGCCAAGGGTATTGTCGTCATAACCACGCAGGTCGCGCACGCCGCCACTGTAAAAATGCTCATAAAACGGCAAGCCGGTATCCAGCTTGACAAAGTCGGTAGGGTCGCAGTCGCCGATCGGCGCTTCCGCCTCAACCGGTGAAGCAAGGGATTTCTTGTCGTAATTGTCATACGCATCGCCATAGCCCAGGTTGCCGCGGACTGAGAAAACCAGGCCGCGCCAGATCGGCCAGTACTTGGCGCCCCGATACAACAACTTGTAGTACTGCCGTGAACTGCCGGGCAGGGCTGCCTGCAACGTCAGGGACTGGGCTGAGCCGCGTGAAGGATTGAGGAAGTGGTTGCGGCTGTCCCTGGTCCAGCTGACAGACCAGTCGAACAGGTTGAATTCACGTTCTTTCTGCGATATTACATCGTCCCCGTTAAAATCCAGGGAGTGTGACAAGGGATCGCCGGGAGACGGCCTGAGGCCGAATTCCTGACAGCGGCTGCTTTCTTCGTCGAAATCAATGCAATCGAAAAAGCCGATATTAAGCTGGGAGTTACGGTAGCCTATACCCGATCTGAGGTAATCCACCTCGGTAACGGGCACACCGAAATTCATGCCGAGCGCATATTCGCTACTGGTAAAGGTCGAAATATTGGCCGCGCCCTGGTCGAATTCCTGGTAGCGCGCGTAAAAACCGCGGCTGACACCGTCATCGGTCCAATACGGATTGTCGTAAGTAATATTCAGGCTGCTGATGATGCTGCTGTGCGAAATGCCAAGGCCGAGCCGCTTGCCGCTTCCGATAAAATTTTCCTGCTGGACGCTGAGTGAAAAAATCAAACCCTGTACCTGAGAGTAGCCGAGGCCCACCGTGAAACTGCCGGCCGGGCGTTCCTGGACCGTGACCAGGACATCGACCTGATCGTCGGTTCCCGGCACCGCGGGTGTCTCGATCTCAACCTGCTCGAAATAGGTCAGGCGCTGCAGACGTACCCTGGAGCGGTCGATGGCGGACTGGGAGAACCAGGCGCCTTCCATCTGGCGCATTTCACGCCGCAACACTTCGTCCTTGGTTTTGCTGTTGCCGACAAACTGAATCCTGCGAATGTAGACGCGCTTGCCGGGGTCCACGAAAAAGTTGATCGAAACCAGGCGATTGTCCCGATCGACGTCCGTGATCGGGTTAACGTTCGCGAACGCATAACCGATGTTGGAGAGGATCGAGCTGATGTTCTCAACGCTTTGCTCAACTTTCTTCCGTGAGAAAATTTCTCCGGGCTGCGTGATGATCAGCCGCCGGATGGTTCCTTCGTCGATCACCAGGTCACCGGTGATCGTAACTTCGTCCACGCCGTACACATCGCCTTCAACGACGTTGGCGGTGATGTATATGTCCTGCTTCTCCGGCCCGATCGCAACCTGGGTAGATTCCACGCTGAAATCGACATAGCCGCGATCCAGGTAGTAGGAACGTAGTTTTTCCATGTCGCCGGAAAGTTTCTCGCGTGAATACTGGCCCTCTTTGGACCAGAACTTCCAGAACGGCTTGATACCCGCCTCGAAGTCTTTCCGGATCTCCTTGTCGGTGAAGGTCTCGTTACCCACGATGTTGATGTGGCGAATTTCCGCGACGTCGCCCTCATCGATAACGATGGCGATACGAACGCGGTTACGTTGAAGCTCGGTGACACGGGTATCCACGCTGACCGCGTAACGGCCCTGGCTGAAATACTGCTTGACCAGTTCCTGTTGCAGACGGTCGAGTACCAGGCGGTCGAACACTTCGCCTTCAGACAAACCAATGTCGAACAGCACTCTGCGAAGTTCTTCTTCCTTGATGGCCTTGTTACCCGAGAGTGTCACCGTTGCAATGGCCGGGCGCTCCTTGACGGTGATCACCAGGATACTTCCTTCCCGGTCCATCCTAATGTCCTGGAAAAATCCGGTGCGGTACAACTCGCGGATGGCTGAACGGGCGCTGGACGGGTTCAGCTCATCCCCCGGGTTCAACGGCATATAATTGTATACAGTACCTTCGGAAATTCGCTGAAGCCCCTCTACGCGAATATCCGAGATCGTGAATGAGTCTGCCGCTTGTGCGGCATTAGCCCATAGCAGGCAACCCAGAATCAGAGTTAAAATTCTTATCATTGATTTAGAAAGCCTACCCGACCAGCCGTAAAATATCGTTAACAAATGCAAGGCTCATCAGGCCCGCAAGAGCAATCAGCCCAAAATATTGGCCCGCTATCTGAGTCTGATCAGATACCGGGCTGCCTTTCACCAATTCTATCAGGTAATAGAGCAGATGGCCGCCATCAAGCACGGGAATCGGCAACAAGTTCAGAATCCCAAGGCTGAG
>Ga0316193_10004465_pt1 | contig 10284 bp, 11 predicted proteins | sample MerIslsedime2_MG_FD_207735 | JGI IMG/M metagenome (GOLD analysis project Ga0316193, IMG submission 207735) | Coastal sediment microbial communities from Maine, United States - Merrow Island sediment 2 | ecosystem: Environmental > Aquatic > Marine > Coastal > Sediment | place: USA: Maine...
TGAAGCCCGCAAGGCCGAGGAAGAAGCCCGCAAGGCCGAGGAAGCCCGCAAGGCCGAGGAAGAAGCCATGAAAAGCGAATTGGCGAAGAAGAAAAAATCAGCCAAAAAAGCAGCGAAAAAAGCCACAAAGTCAGCTAAAAAGGCGGCAAAGAAAGCTTCCAGGAAGGCTACTGAGGCAACTCAAAAGAAAGCCGTCAAGAAATCTACGAAGAAGGTTAATCCGAATGCCCGGCGTGGAATACGCTTGAAACCTCCAGGACCAAGCAGATAATGGTTCTATCACCAGGTTCGATGAGATGAAAAACCTGCAGCAAACACGCAACTATTTTTCATCCTATGGAGTAAAGGCAGTTCTTCTGGCTCTTATTTCAGTTTCAGGGCTATCTGTATACCCGGCTTCAGGACAGAACCCCTGGCTTGAAGAGAGCAAGCCTTTAATAGATGAAAGTGATGATTCCAAGATTGATGTAAATAGCTGGTCTGAGAAACACAAGCTAGAAGGATCTATAGACGAATCAAAATATCCGCCACTAGAAGAGGATAAGACACTTGGTACCGGCTTTTATGACGACCGCACAGTGGACAAGCCCCTAAAAGACGCTCCTCCTGCATCAACTGCTGATCCGTATTCGTACCAGTCGTTTGACTCGCAGTCACTTGGAGAGGTTCCTGTTTACCCTGGCAGCAATCAGAGAAGCTTCCCTGACCAATATGGAAACGTGACACAGCCGCGTTACAGACAAGGCTATCAGCCCGGATATCAGCCCGGATATCAGCCCGGCTATCAACCCGGATATCAACCCGGATATCAGCCCGGATATCAATCTGGATACTGGCCGGGCAACAGTGGAATGAGCGGATTTCCTTTCGGTGGAAACTCCGCAAATGGTCTCCCTTTTGGCAGCAACTCTAGCGGCTTCCCTTTTGGAATGGGAAATGGCTGGATGCCGAACCCAGGCTCTGGTTTCTGGTGAGCAATGTTGGGGGTGATATTGATTAATTTGCCTGAACAGAAAAGTCCGTTATTAGGCCAGCAGTTTAATCTCAAGAGGTTGCTCTGGGTTAATGGTAAATCAATGAGGTGATATGAATTATGAGGCCAGGCTTATGAAATCTGCAATTGTCATATTGATCTGTTCAATGTTGTCGCTGGCAACTGACGTCTATGCATTTTCCCAGTCTTTTTCCGCTGAAGCGGTGCAGACTGCACCCGGTATGCAGCCTACGCATATGAAATTGCATGTATCACAAGATAAATCCGTGCGCATTGAGATCATGACTCCTCAAGGTGAAATAGTGCAACAGTATTTTGCAGATTCCGGGTTGATGAGGGTTCTTTATCCGGCCAGGAAAGAATTTCTTGAGCAGAAGGCCCCTGCTCCATTGTCAATGCCAGGCGATGTAGTGATGAATCCCTGTGACAACATGCCTGATGCTAAATGTCAGAACCTCGGTGTAGAGGAAATTAATGGTTTGCCAGCAATACACTGGATGGTGACACGCCAGGGGCCAAACCAGCAGGTGTTTACTATGGAGCAATGGCTTGATCAACAGCGTGGTATTACCTTGCGTGAGAAGCTACCAAGCGGCGCCAGTATAAATGCGATAATGACGGCCAAAGAAAATGTCAATGGCAGAGAGGCTGAGCGCTGGGAGGTGACAATGACATCAGTGGATGGCAAGTCGCAGTCTGGTACACGTTGGTATGATGTTGAGTTGGGTATCACAATACGGGAGGCTTTCCCGAACGGATCCGTCAGGGAACTGCAAAATATTGTAGTGAATGAACCCGACCCGGCTTTATTCAGTTTGCCGAAGGATTACAAGAAAATTGATATCCCGGCACAGCCCCAGGGGAGATAGTCGTGATTACACTGGTTGGTAACTTTAAAGGTGGTACAGGCAAAAGCACGGTTGCATTCAATCTGGCAATCTGGCTCGCCAGTCAGGGAAAGAAAACTGCAGCAGTTGATCTTGATCCCCAGGGCAGCCTTACCGATGTCATGTATGTGCGTGAAGAAATGGAATATGTGCCACTGGTGCCAGTTTTTCAGGAATTAAATAAAAAAATTGGTAAGGAGTGGGATGAAATCATTGTCGATGTCGGTACTGCTGATATTCCGGCAATGGAGAAGGCAATGTCTCTGGCTGGCCGCATCGTAGTCCCTGTAGCGCCATCGCAGGCTGATGTTTGGTCTACCCAGCGTTTTATGGACATAGTACGGAAGAACTGTAAAGAAGGAACGATTGTAACGGGCCTGATAAATAGAGCAGATACTCACCCTAAAGTAACGGAGACAGAAGAGGCTATGGAAGCATTGACCATGATCCATGGTTTGAAGATGCAGAAGAGTTACCTTTATCAGCGCACGGCATATCGCAGGGCTTTCAGTGAAGGTCTGGCCGTATTTGAGATGATGCCTGCGAATAAGGCAGCGGGAGAAGTTTGGCGTCTGTCCAGGAGCCTGTTCAATACAGGTGTGGGAAGAAAGAAGAAATCAGCTAAAGGCAAGAAATAATATTTCAACATTTAGTCTCAACCTGAATTAGCCAGAATATATTTAGTCATCTTAGCGTAAAAATACTCTTTCAGAATAGTGAGCTTTTATGAAAATATTACGTTTTTTGCTTTGTCACTTATTGTCAATCACTCTGCTGGTTTCGTGCATCCTGCTATTTCTATCTCGTGATACATTAAAAGAAGACTTCAATCGACTGACGGGCAGAGTCTCACAGCCTGCGATCAATAATGTTGCAGCAGACAGTTCTCTGGCAACAGTAAAGCAGGATGAAATCTCACCTGCAGCAGGTGGCACAGCAACTGCTCCTGACCATCCCGAAGAGATTACTGTGGTGGCTGATGTCAACGATATTCCTGTTAATACTGCCCCTGTTGTTGAGCCAGGCCCTGTTGTCGAGCCTGTAATCGCTGAGAGCGAGCAAAAGGCAGAAAATGACGAAGCCATGCAACCAGAAAGTGACGTGAAATCCCAGTTGAAAAGCGAAGACCCCTGGGACACTGTTCTGGCTGGCGTAAAGGAGGGTCAAGTAGCTACTTCAGAGTTTGGAAGTGATATCCAGGCTGATCCCGAGCCCGTCGCTGAAAGCACGTCTACAGCTAGCTTTCCACCGGAAAATTATGACCCGGAATCGAGCAGTTCGGATGCTTCTAACCATGCAGATAGCGCAATCGCCAGCCCAGGTTTTCCGATCACGGAAAGACAAAGCTTTTCTGCCGGGCAGGCTAGCGAAAATGTCCCATTTATTCAGGAAAATGCACCAGTGCAGGAGCTTGTAAGCACACGCGAAAACGTGACAAATGGCCAGCTAGCTGCTGACCAGGCATATTACGCAGCCCTGGAAGAGGCCCGCAGAATGCACTGGGATGGCAATGCGAAATCTGCCCAGGCTGCTTTCGAGAGACTGATGATTGAATACCCGGAGATGCCTGAAGCCCCAGCAGACCTCGGAAATTTATTCCTCCAGCAAGGCAATAGAGAAGGCGCTATATGGGCTTATCAGAACGCGATCCCGCGCTATTTAAATTTGCATCGAGAGCAAGAAGCGATTAACCTTACGAGATTCGTGTCGCAGTACGACCCCGCGATAGCAGAATCACTACAAAAAAAATACTGGTGACCAGCCTGCATAACAAGGCAACGATTATCAGACCTACCAAAGGAAAGGAGTAAAAAATGCTTTTAATCAAGCTGTTACGGAATTTATTGGCTATTGTTGGGCTGGCCACAGTTGTTGCAGCAGGAATGATGTATCCACAGCTGAAAAAGTTTCAGACTGAGTTTGACCCAGGTGCATTTAACACCTACAAAGAACTTGTAGGAAATGTTATCGAAGCTGGAAATGCGGTTGAAGCAACTACGTGGAAATATAAGTTAGAAGAAGGCGTCTCAATTGATGACGCAATTGAGAGCATGAAGATTGCGGCGAATGCCCACAACATCAAGAATGTGGGTGAGCTTCCTTTATACAAGGAAGTAGAAGCAATGACTGGTGCGCCATATAGGCATGCGCAGATATTTATGTTTTGTAACGCCGCCACTGCGGCGAAGATGATGGATTACAATGATGCATATTCGGCCTATTTGCCGTGCCGGGTAGCATTAGTCGAAGACAAACAAGGTCAGGCCTGGTTATATAGCCTGAATATGGACCTCATGATATATGGGGGCGAACCGTTACCACCTGAACTTAAGGAAGAAGCCATGAATGTGAAGAAGATCATTCTTGACATTATGCAGAAGGGGGCCGCGGGAGATTTTTAATTAAATAATAGGGGCAACATGAATGGAAAATACAATAAAAAAAACGGATGCATTAAGTACCGACGCTGAGGCGATTGCCGGCGGTGCTGAGTGCATGGGCAGGCTGGCGGATAGTTTTGAAGCCAGTGCCCGCCGTTGGGAGTTAATCGTATATCCGTCTATGGTTGCCTTTATACTGCTGGCGGCTTATGGCTTTTACCTGATTTATAATCTTACCCACGACATTGCAGATGTCGCCAAGAGCGTCCGCGAGATGACAACGGTTGTAACTAAGGACCTGGATGAAATTTCTTCAAAAATGACACATATTGCAACGTCAACAGCCTATATGCGTCCGATGTCGGAAGACATGAGAGCAATGACGCGCAGTGTCAATGAGATGAATACCAGTGTCAGCCACATGCAATACAATATGTGGCAGTTAAATAGGAATGTTTCTGCGCCGTTCAATATGGTAGACAAGATAATGCCGTTTGGCTCCTCGCGGCCCTATGGCAAAGCAAATAACAGGGTCGCCCCGCCGCTATACCCGAGGCAGCCTACTGCTTATGCACCAGCTCAGGCGGTTCAGCCTGCAGTACCAGCAGCGGCGCCTGCGGCGACAGCAACTGCAGCTCCGGTGAACTATACATACCCATATAATCCTTACTCAAATGCTCGTATGATCAGGAGATATTAAGCAGTCCCAATTCTTAAGTTTTTACGTCATTCAGGCGACCGTTCACACTGTTATGCTCAGTGGGGTTTATGTTCAGGCATGATGGGTTTAGAATTACTATTCGATCTGTTAAGAAACTCGAAATATCTTGAGGAGACAATAAAGTAATGTGGCCATTCACGTTGCGTACAACAAAGCGCCTGAAGTCAATGCTGTCAAAACTCGAACAGCATATCACCATGGAGAATTCGGTTCTTTCCGAAGCTCTCGTCTCCTATAAGCAGCTGGATCAACTGGCCTATCGAATGGGGCTATTAAGCAGGGACGAATCATTTGCCTTGCGGATTGCATGGTGGCCAATGATCTCCATACTGGGCACTTTCTCATCCGGTAAATCTACCTTCATTAATGACTACCTGGGTCAGGATCTGCAAACTACTGGCAACCAGGCTGTAGATGATAAATTCACTGTCATCTGTTTTGGCGGAGAAGGAGAGCCGCGTGTTCTTCCAGGCATGGCATTGAACGGTGATGCCAGGTTTCCCTTTTATCAAATAAGTCGCGAGATTGAAAAAGTGGCAGAAGGGGAAGGACGCAGGATTGATTCGTTCCTGCAGCTGAAAACCAGCAATGCAGATCATATTAAGAGAAAAATTATAATAGACTCGCCTGGTTTCGATGCCGATGCGCAGAGAAACTCTATTTTGCGAATTTCTTCACACATTATTGATCTGTCAGATCTGGTATTACTGTTTTTTGATGCACGTCATCCTGAACCTGGCGCCATGCAGGACACATTGAATCATCTTGTTGAAGCGACTGTAGGGCGACAGGATGCAAATAAATTTATGTATATACTCAACCAGATCGATACGGCTGCAAGGGAAGATAATCCGGAAGATGTCGTTGGAGCCTGGCAAAGAGCACTGGCTCAAAAAGGGCTCACTGCCGGACGCTTCTTTACTATCTATAATGAAAAAGCATCTGTTCAGATAGATGATGAGACTCGAAAGGCACGTTTTCAGTCAAAGCGTGATGCAGATCTGGCAGACATTACAGATCGTATGGCTGAAGTTGAAGTGGAACGCTCATATCGAATCGTTGGCGGCATTGAGAAGCTTGCGAAGTATATTGAAGAGTCCATTGTGCCAGAGTTAAAAGGCTATATAAGTCGCTGGCGAACCCGTGTACTGTGGGGTGACGCAGTCTTTGCTGTGCTGATAGCCGTCATAGCTGGTGCAGGCGTGTCTGCATTAGGTATGGACTATAATCAGCTGATGGCCTGGGCCACAACGAACAAAGTTCTGGCAATAGCTGCAGCTGTAGCAATCTTTGGGCTTTACCTCTCGCTCCACTTCTGGTGGCGGAGAAAAGTGGCAAGAAAAATTGAAAAACGAATTCCGGAACAGAAAGGTCCAGGAGATCCAAATCTGCGGCTTGCTTTCCGTAACAGTGTACGTTTCAACCGCAGTGTGTTCCAGCTTGATCCAATCGGCTGGGGCAAGCGCACGATCAGGAAGATGGAGTCCATTATCCAGTCTGCAAATCAGCAAACCGAACTGTTGAATGATCGCTATACTGATCCTTCTGGCAAGCGAGCAGAACTTGCAACGCTGGATAGTATGAATGGTGGTGAGCTGAAAATATAGGCTTGTCCGGTCGTTGATAGCCAGTACTGTGATTCGACGAGTACATGACACATCCTATGCAGACAGCAAATGACATTCTTGTCGTTGAAACAGGTGAGAACCCTGTAGCAAGTGTCATCTGGGCTCATGGCCTCGGTGCAGACAAGCACGACTTTGAATCAATTATTCCAATGCTGGATTTGCCGGATGCCATGCCGGTTCGATTTATATTTCCTAATGCCCCGATCAGACCCATTACCGTAAATGGCGGTATGGAAATGCGCGGATGGTATGACATCCGCAGTATGTCTATCAACGAGCAGGAAGACGCCGAAGGCATACAGGCATCAGCAGTGATATTGTCCGGCCTGGTTGATCAACAGATAAAACAGGGCATGCCAGCATCCCACATTTTCCTTGCAGGTTTCTCCCAGGGTGGTGCAATAGCGTTATACCAGGGATTGCGGCAGCCACAACAGCTGGCAGGTATCATTGTTCTTTCCAGTTACCTGCCATTACCGAATTTATTTGATTCAGAAGCAGTAAAGCATTTCAGCAGCATCCCTGTATTTTTCGGGCATGGGAATCAGGATCCTATTGTTCCCGTAGAGCTAGGTATTTTTACGCGTGATTTCCTTCTTCAAAGGGGTATGGATGTTCAGTTCAAAATGTATCCGATGGGACATTCTGTTTCAGTCGATGAGATTGCAGACCTTGGGAATTGGCTGAAAGGTATCCTGAGCCGGCTATGATCAGTGGTGACAGCTCGCTGGCGCTTTATATTTCTGCATATTACGGCTTCGGCTGAATAACATTTCTTGTTATTAAGTCTCCTCGCGCACTATGGCTTTTTCCAGTTCTGAATAAAGTCTTCGATGATGTGTACAGGAACCGCACCGGCCTGGGAAGCTACTATTTCTCCACCTGGTGTGTAAATGTAGAAGGTCGGTGTGCCAATAAAATTGCCACCACCGAATTTTAGTATCTCGCTCATTTCCGGCTCGATGATCAGGTTTGGAAACGTCAAATCGTGGCGTTTGACAAAATCTCGAGCCAGTGTAATTTTATCCTTGCCATCAATGGATACACCGAGAACCCGGACATCCTTGTTGTTATGTTTCTTGTGAAATAAGTCGAGTGTTTCGATTTCTGCGTTACATATTTCGCAATCTTCAGCCCAGATGACAACAACTGTCCATTGTCCCTGCCCAACATACTGACTCAGAGGAAGCTGGTTGCCTGACAAGTCACTCAACGTGAATTCTGGGGGGCTGCCGTATCCAGAGCAAGGTATCAGGGCAATAACTAAGTAGAAAGCCATTCTTCTAATGTTTAGTCTAAGTTTCAAAGATCATCCTCAGCTGTTTCACATCTTGATGAAACCCTGTTGAATCAGCCTGTCAATTTCAGCGGGTCCATAAGGTACATGTTCGACAAAATCAGGAAGCTCAGCTTCTTCAAGATTCATTGTCCTTATCATGGTGTCACAAACTTTGACATCAATAATGCCTTTTTTATCCAGGGCCGCTGCACGGTCAACCAGATCCATGTATTTTGAGTAGTTCATTCGGGTAAAAAAAGCGATCTCGGGTCCATGCAACACCAGGGCAAGGCTGGGGTCTTCTTTTCCCTGAGGCAGGGAGGTGGATAGCTGTTCAATCCTGCTGAGGAGTTTCTCCATTTCTTCTGGTTCATGAATGACAACATCAAACACATATTGTGATGCCTGTCCCTGCTGCTCTTTGATTACTGGACTCAAACTTATGCTGGCACTGGAGGAATCTGCACTAGCAGCAGTAATTAGGGGTGAAACGGGACCTGTGGCCAACGCCAAGATAGTTAACCCACAGATTGTCAGTGCCGGAATAAAACGAAACATAAAATTATCCTGAATTCTTAACATCAGTTGTGTTTTGTACCGCTATAATAACAAGCACTGAAGAAATGGCATATGCTTGAGAGATTAATGTGACTGCAGATAACAATACAGAAGTAGCTTCGATAGTAAAACAACTGGGTATGCCAGAGAAAGCCTGGCTGCAGCAGGCATTGGAAAACGCAGACTCATCTCCGCAGGATGGTAGACTTCAGATAAGCCTGTTTGGTGCTGCGGCCGAGTTTGATAAGCGCTGCAATGCACTATCACAGGGGAATCTGTCATGGCAGCAGCGCTTAATACAGAAGAAAGAACAGCGCATACTGCAATTTGCCTCAGAGACAGGCCCTCACATATTGATTGAGCTGACTGCGCCGGAGAAAGATTCGAAAGGAATGCTGGAATGGTCTGGTGAGTACCCTCTTGCCCGGGATCTGATGGGCCAGGTATTTGCTCTGCTTGATCCATTGGCCGTTGAACAAATTGATCTTGAATTCATTGCCTGTACAGAAGCAAGCAGTCTCGGATGCCTCGCTGGCCTGGAAATCGCTGCTTACGATTATCGTCAATGTCGAGGTGACAGAGATCCAGAGCCACTGATTCCAGGCATCCACATAGACCTGCCAAAAAAACTGACAGATAGAGCCATTGCGCAGGGGCTGTCAGTAAATATTGCTCGCCACCTGGTGAACCTGCCCGCCGCAGAGCTTAATCCTGAGACCTATGCCAAACTGGTATCTGAAATATTCAAACCATCGAAAAGCTGTACGGTGGCAATCTGGGACGCAGAACGCCTTGAAAAAGAAAATATGGGATTAATGCTTGCCGTAGGCAGGGCAGCGGTACACCCACCCTGCCTGATACATATACGTTATCGGAATGGGAGCAATTCTGTTAAACCACTGGCCCTGGTAGGCAAAGGCATCACCTTCGATACCGGTGGCCTCGATCTCAAACCCGCTGCATTCATGCGCATAATGAAAAAGGACATGGGGGGCTCTGCCGCACTTGTTGGGCTGGCTGCCTGGCTGGAACGCTCAGGGTTTGAGCGGCCTGTCGATATCTGGCTTGCAGTCGCTGAAAATGCAGTGGGAGACAAAGCTTTTCGCCCCGGTGATGTCATTACAGCCCGAAATGGTAAAACGGTTGAGATTGATAACACGGATGCAGAAGGGCGGCTGGTACTGGCAGATGCCTTGACTGTAGCCATATCTGAAGATGATGAAAACCGACCTGCCGCGGTAGTCGATGTCGCCACTTTGACCGGTGCGGCTCGTGTGGCATTGGGGCTCCAGGTTGGAGCGCTGTTTGCCAGTGACAAAGGTCTCTCAGATGCCCTGTATAACGCTGGCATAGAATCCGGAGACCCGCTCTGGCCACTGCCGCTGGTCAGAGCCTATGGAAATGAACTGCAAAGCCAGGTAGCTCAGTTGGTGAATTCATCAGCTAATCGTTTTGGCGGAGCGGTGACAGCAGCCATGTTCCTGGCAGAATTTACCGAAGATGTTCCCTGGGCGCATATTGATGTGAATGCGTGGACCAATGAAACACTGGGAGCTGTTAAAGGGCCGGGGGCAAATGGCCAGATGGTACAGTGCCTGATCAAGTTTCTGGAAAACGGTTTTGAGTGTTAGTCAGGAATATCAGGATTATGTAATTGAACAGCTCAGCTCTGTTGGCTATGTCACTGCTAAAAAGATGTTTGGCGGTGCTGGTCTGTATGCAGACGGAATCTTTTTTGCCCTGATTGCTAACGATACCCTGTATCATAAAGTGGATGATACGAATCGTCAGGACTATGAATCAGCAGGCATGGATGCATTCAGACCATATCCTGAC
>Ga0316193_10004466_pt1 | contig 10282 bp, 3 predicted proteins | sample MerIslsedime2_MG_FD_207735 | JGI IMG/M metagenome (GOLD analysis project Ga0316193, IMG submission 207735) | Coastal sediment microbial communities from Maine, United States - Merrow Island sediment 2 | ecosystem: Environmental > Aquatic > Marine > Coastal > Sediment | place: USA: Maine...
AGTATTGATGGTGATATCACTCTTACAGGAAGTAGTATTGGTAGTTCATCACCAAATTGTGATGGTATAGCATTTAGTTCATTAAATGTAACAGCAACTGGTTCTGGAAGCATTACAGCAACTGGTACTGGTGGTGGTGGGATATCACTTTTTACAAATTCAGGCTTTACAACAAATACTGCAAATATTTCTTTAACCGGTGCTGGAGTTGGTTTAGAAAACGGTTTTGATATGACTGCTGCTAGTGCTTTTATTAACTCTAATAGTGGAAATATCACAATCGCTGCAAACACAATAAATTTAGCGGGTTCTACAGCTTCCTCGGGAACTTTAACAATTCAACCTAATACAATACCAGAAACTGTTGGACTGGGTACAGGCTCAATAGGTACTTTAAATCTAGATGACACAGAACTTGGAAATCTTACGGATGGCTTCTCTTCAATTACCTTTGGAAGAACAGATGGAACTGGTGCGATAGATATGAGAGCCTTTACATATCTAGACCCCATCATTGTTCAAGGGGAAAATATTACAACCAACGGGACTATAGCAGCTGGAACTAACGATGTGACATTTAATGTTGGCGTAGCCTCGGCCGGGACATTGAATTTAGATAATGGAGTCACAACAAGTGGTACTTTCTTAATTAATGGAGGGGGTTTTGACGATATTTTTAATATAAATGTAGTAGGACAAACAGCTACATTAGATGGAAATGGTGGAACGAATACCTTAAATGGTCCTGATTCAGTAAACGCTTGGACTATTACAGGAGCAAACAGTGGAACATTAGATTCAGTGGCTTTTAGTAATATTCAAAATCTAACAGGAGGAACCAATAGTGATACCTTTACCTTTGACCCGGCCTCCTCCATATCCGGGGATATAGTTGGTGGCGATGGGGTGGGCAATCTGGATTATGTCGGCTTTAATGCCGATTTGATAGTCACAATGTCCGGCTCAAATGCCGGCAGCTCGACCGGGATTGGTGGGACATTTTCTGCGATCTCCATTATTACAGGCGCTGCAGGACAAAGTAATACCCTGATTGGCGACAATACCACCAAGGCCTGGAGTATCTTAGGATCAGACGTTCTGGTCACAGTCAACGACGTAGATGGTTTAGGCTTCCAGAACTTAACCGGAGGTACTTTTAATGATACCTTTAGTTTTGATGTGGTAACATCATCCGTATCTGGCAATATAATTGGCGGAGGCGGGACGAATGAATTAGATTTTTCCGTATTTAATGCCGATGTGACGGTTACAATGTCTGGTGCTAATGCCGGTAGCTCGACCGGGATTGGAGGGACATTTTCTGCGATCTCAACTATTACAGGCGACGCCGGTCAGGTTAATACCTTGACAGGGGACAATGCTACCAAGAATTGGAACATCACAGCTGATGATACAGCAACGGTTAATAGTGTCAGTGGGGTGAACTTTCAGACATTAAATGGAGGCACTAGCAATGACACATTTATATTTGACGGAGCTTTTCAAATTACAACTTTAATTGATGGTATAGCTGGAACAAATACAATAGTAGGGCCTAACTTTAATAATACCTGGAATATAACTTCCAGTAATGGGGGTACCATCAACCCTAATGCTGTCGGAACGACGGCTTTTTCCAATATTCAGAGTTTAAGCGGTGGCACGGCAAATGACACTTTTACCTTTAGTGATGGAGTAAGTGTTTCAGGAACGATTGACGGGACAAGTGCTAGTGGAAATGAACTGGATCTATCAGCCTATACTACAGATGTAACAGTCAATTTAGCTACAAGTACAGCTACCGGAACCGGAGGAATAGCCAACTTTCAAAGTTTTATTGGATCTGCGACTGCTACAGAAAATACCATCTTCGGACCGAATACAAGTACCTGGATTATCACAGCCAACGATGGAGGCACTATTGATGGAGCTGCATTTACCAACTTCCAAAATGCAATCGGAGGAACATCAAATGACACATTTACATTTACTGGTAATTTTCAGTTAACAGGGACAACCGGCATCGATGGGGGAGCCGGTACAAATACGATTGTAGGACCTGATTTAGCAACAGACTGGCAAATTACATCAGCTAACGCCGGAACATTAGATCCAGGAGTGGGGACAACAACTTTTTCAAATATTCAAAACTTGACGGGCGGTAATACTACTGATGACTTTGCCTTTGCAGATGGTCAGGGATTAAGTGGCGCTATTAATGGTGGAGCACCGTCTGTTGATAATACGTTAGATTATTCAGCATTTACTGAACCTGTAGAAATCACCCTTAGTTCTTCCATACCAGGATCAGGCACAGCATCGAATTTAGGAGTAGGGTTCTCCAATATAGGGAATATCATTGGGAATTTTATTTTAATTTCGACAGCTGTCGCTATAGATTTGGTGAAATTCAATTCTTTAGATACCCAGCTATTTCTAACTTTGAATGAGGTTAGACGCTTTCGTTTGATAGAAGAGTTTTCCTGGCTACAGTTCAATGCTCCAATTCTATGGCTGCTAGGCACAGAGCGTTTAAATGAGACCTTTATTACAGATCAAACTTTTATTGAAAATATTAGTTTTTAGATAAACCAGGAAAATCTTACAGTGACTTTATCTTAAAGAAATATAACTTTTAGAATTTGGAAAATAACAATACTTAAAACAGCACAGACCGGTATTGTGACGATCCAAGATAAAAAAATGTCCCTTAAAATTTTCAAATTTAAAGCTGTAAGTCCTCTAGCTAGGCCAACCCCTAATACAGCTCCAACTAGAGAATGAGTAGTTGAAATTGGAAGCCCCATTTTTGATGCGATTAAAATTGTGGTAGCGGCTCCAAATTCTGCAGAAAATCCCCTTGTAGGGGTTAGTTCTGTAATTTTTTTACCAATTGTTTCAATGACTCTCCATCCCCAAGTTGCAAGTCCAATAACAATACCAACTCCGCCCATGGCAAGTAGCCAGATTGGGATTTCAGATTGGATTAAGATTGATTTGCTTTTTAAAACGGAAAAGACAGCTGCAACAGGTCCTATTGCATTGGCTACGTCATTTGCTCCATGAGCAAATGCAACTAGACACGCTGACATTATTTGTAGAAAAACAAACATTTTCTCAACATCAAGATATTGGGATGTTCTTTCAGTAAACCGAGTTTTTTTTCTTAAATCAACGTTCAAGTTCTGAACATCTTCTAAAATATTTTGGACTTTTTTTTGAGTCTCATCTTTTGCTGTAAGTTGAACTCTTTTAAGATGTTTTAAAGCTTTTTCAATGCTTATAACATGTTCCGGATGAGCTTGCTCGGTCGTTTGGAAAGGTGTCACTTTAATTTTTTGAACTAATAAATAGGAAATTAAAAAAGCCAGAAGTGCTATTGGACTAGAAAATATAAGTGCTTTTGAAAAACTTAAGTCTAAATTTAAATTAGAAAGACCTTCAAATAAAAGGCTCATTGAAAATACAAAAAAACAACCGAATACTAGAAATGGAGCCAGGGTTTTTGCCGCTTTCAGGGGGTTAATAGCAAATAAAATTCTTTTTTGCAGCAGCCTAAAGATTAAAAAAGAGATAACTCCGCTTAAAATAGGAGAAAAAACCCAACTTGAAGCAATGCTAAATAATTCAGTCCAGTTAACTGCAGAAACTCCTCCAACTAGCATTCCAAAGCCAACTACAGCTCCAATAATTGCATGGGTAGTTGATACTGGGAGCCCAAAAAAAGAGGCTGATTGAAGCCATAGCCCTGTTGCAAATAAAGCCCCCATCATACCAAGCACAAAAAGTGTTGGGTTTGAAAGAAAAATTTCAGGTTGAATAATATCTTTTTGAATTGTCTCAGATACATGAGAACCTACGAAAAAAGCTCCGGAGAATTCTAAAATTGCAGCTAAGATAACAGCTCTTTTTAAAGTAAGGGCCTTTGATCCTACAGATGTTCCCATAGCATTGGCAACATCATTAGCTCCGATATTCCAAGCTAGATAAAAACCAATAATTAAAGTAAAAGCCTTTATATAGGTCTCAACATCCATATTATTTTAGCTCGAGAGTCATTCTTACTCGATTAGCAAGCTTTTCCGATATATTGGAAATGCCGGCTACCTCTTTGATTAAACGCATCCAAAGGTGAAAAGTGGGATAGGAAAGATTTTCACCTAACTCATATAAGTGCTTAATAAGTTTAAATTGCAAAGTGTCTGCTTCATGTTCCATGTAGGCCACTTTTTCAGTCATTTCTTTAACTTTTTGAGCTTCCATTCCTCCAAAAGAGGTTTCTAATAATGCATCAAGCTCTTGGATCACTTCTTTCACTTTTTCGAATGTAGCAATATTTAAAATTTGAAATTTTTCAAATTCAGAATCTATTTCAGGTATAATTTTTAACATACCAACAGTTGCAATGACGCCAATGTCTTCTGCCTGATCTGCTAGCGCATCTTGTAAAGATAAAATTTCAAGCAAAGCACCTCTATCTATCGGAAGGAAAATACTTTTAGGCAAATGGTTGCGAATATCATTTTTTGTAAGGTCTGCTTCGTGCTCTAATTTTGATATTTTTTTTGAAATTTCATGAATAGCTTTATCATTTTTTTTACGGATAGCCTCAAACAATATGGGCAGCTGCTCTATGCAAAGCGATACTTTCTCCATATGAGTCTGAAGTGGGGCAAAGGGAGATTTCCCAAATAGTTTTGCAATAGTGTACATATTACAGTCAAGTTTTAGAATAGACTAAGTTATAGCAAAAATACCTTATTATCGGAAAGAGTCTTTGAAAAAAAACGCTTTTGGAGTATTGTTCAAAAAATTATTTAAATTAGCTTGAGGCGAAAATGAGATACTATAAGATTTTTCTAGTTGCTTTACCATTTGCTATATTTGCTAAACCGCAAGGTTTAAATGTAAAACATGGTTCATGTGATGTCAAAAATATCGAAAACAATATACAAATGAAGTGCTCCGATAAATCTATTTTAGAGTGGGATAACTTCTCAATAAGACTTGATGAGAAAGTCAAGTTTTCACTGCCTTCTGATCATAGCGCTGTCTTAAATAAAGTTGTGAAAGATATTCCATCTGAGATTTTTGGTTCATTAGAGTGTAATGGTAAACTATATTTAGTCAACCCAAGCGGAATTATCTTTGGCAAGGACTCAGTAATAAACTGTAAAGAACTCATTGCATCGACTCTCAAAATTAGAGATGAAGATTTTTTAAAAGACAAAGCAATGGTTTTTGAAAATGAATTTGAATCTAAAATAACTCACTTGGGATACATCAAAGGTAAAGGAGATATTTACTTACTATCAAAACAAATTGAAATTGAAGGAGATATTCAAACTGAAGGAAAAGTGACAATTGTTGCAGCCAATAAATTGATCTTAAAAAAAGATGAAAATATTTACATAGAGCTAAATTCTGATGAAGCTTTAGAAAAATGTTTAACAGGGATTGAGCAAAACGGAAAAATCAATGCAAGTGAGATCAATCTTTTAGCAGACGGAATGCTTTATAATACTGCAATCAAACAATCTAATGTAATTGAAGCGAATACGATTGTAGAAAGAGGGGGGAGAGTACTTTTATGTGCTGAAAATGGAGATATAGATATTGAAGAAGATATCATAGCTTCCGGAAAAGATAGCTCAATTGATGTCTTTGCAAAAAATATAGGAATAATTGAAAGTGCTTCAATTACTGCATCAAGTGAAAATAACGGTGGCAATGTAAATATCAGATCAACAGGCGGCTATGTGTTTTTAGGAGAAAATGCAAGTATAAATGCTGATGCTAACACCACTGGTGATGGCGGTAATGTATATCTCTATTCTGACGATATTACTTTTTTTCATGGAAATGTTTTTGCTAGAGGCGGGGAAATAGAAGGCAATGGCGGTTTTGTTGAAGTATCTGGATTATCTGACTTGCACTTCACTGGTGATGTAACTACAAAAGCTAACAACGGATTTACAGGAACGTTATTAATTGATCCAACTGATATAACAATTAATAATAATGCAACAACTCTACCATCTTTTGCATATCCTCCAGCACAATCATTATTTACAAGAGCTGGACCAACAGCTACGCTTAATGCAGCAGAGCTAGTCAGTCAATTACAGAATAACAATGTTGAGGTTAATACCACACCAGGTGCAGGTGGTCCCAATGGTGGGAGGATTGTTGTAAATGCGCCAGTTCAGTGGACCAACGGCTTTAGTCTAACTCTAAATGCAGATGAAAATATTATTGTAAATGCTGACATTATTACCGGTATCGGGGGGGCTCTTGAGTTTAATGCAACCAATAACGTTTCATTTAGAGGTGTAAACGGTGGAATAAATGTTAATTCAAGAGGAGGCGACATTGATATTCAAGCTGGTAACTCAATAATATTATCTGCTTTAGACGGCTTTGTTGATGTGAAGTCTTTAGGTGGCAATCTAAATGCTACAGCATCAAATAATGTCACTATAACGGCAAGTTCTACTACAACAGGAGGAAGGGCTATTTTAGGAAATCAGTCTTTTCTAGGTTCTTTTGGTGATATTAATGTTAATGCAACTAATGTAATAAATATCAATGGTGGAACAGAGCTGAGCACTAATGCAGGTATTAGATCAAATGATGGAGGTGGTGACATAATTATCAATTGCAGTTCAATGAATATTAATGGCGGATCTGCAAATGATTCTGGTGCTGCAGTTTTTTCATCAAGAGATGTTACAATCGATACTGGTTCGGCGCTTGGTTTAACAGCAGGAACTGTTGGAGAGGCTTTAATTTTTTCTGATACAGGATCTATTACGATTGATGTAGGTACAGCTGGGGCTGCTAACTTAACCCTTACAGGAAACTCTTCTGCTGAAACAATTATTTCAGCAGACTCTGTAACTAGTGTAACATCTACACAAACGATAAATGCAACTAATGCAAGGATAGCTTCAAGACAGGATAATGAAACAATTGATGCAGTAAATCAAATAAATTTAGTTGACTCGGAGTTTTCTGCATCTGATATCTTAACTATTCAAAATGCTAATTTATTAACGCTAGATAATTCATCTGTAATAGGAGTATCTGAGTTAGCAGCGGATATTCCAACTATAAATGCTTCAAATGACTCTCTTATTAGAGGCGATTTAGCAAACGTATCCGGTAATAATCTGAATGTAGATGACTCTGCAGTTAGAAGTCCCAATGGAGATCTCACATTAGATTTTAATAATGTTGTTTTAACAAACCAAGCTAGGGTTTTTTCCGGAAGTAATTTTGTTTTGAATGGCCGTAATTTAAGCTTAGATGAAAACTCAACTATAATTTCTGATGGAGATATTACTATAACTCAAACAGGAGTTGCAAATGATGTTCAAGTTTTGGGAACTACTTTGAGCTCTGCTGTTAGATCTAATGGAGAGTTAAGCATCAGCACGGATAGTTTGTTAGTAGATAACTCTGCATTAGAGTCATTTAGTCAAAATATTATTATTGATACGGTGTCTACGACAGATATACAAAATAGTAGCTTTATTAGGGCTAATTTAGATTTAGATTTCACAACTGGCAGTAATTTCACATTAGATGATTCAGCTATTGTTAGTACATCTTCTGGATTTACGTCAAATGTAACGGGCTCTCAAAATATTCAAAGTGACTCTAGTATTCAAGCAAGTGGAATTATAGACCTGCAAGCTACCTCGATTACTCTAGACGCTTCAGAACTTGAATCAGCTTCGAGTGAAATTACCTATAGTGTAGCGAATAACTTTAATATTAATAACAGTTCTACAGTTACCAGCTTAGGGAATTTCAGTGGATCTTCAACTAACTTTTCTATAGATAACTCAACTCTGAGTTCATTAAATAATAATGTGGTTATATCAGCTGATAATTTTAGTGTTACTAATGGTTCACAAATTAATGCATCTACTAATTTTGATTTGACTGTAAACACATCGCTGACATTCAACAATGGAACTCTTCAAGCAGAGGAGTGGATCTTAAGTGCGCCTACTTTAACCTTAACTGATTCACTTGTTCAAACAGAAGATGTTCAATTTAATATTTCTACATTGAACTTATCTAACTCACAACTTTTTATTGGTGATTCATTGATTGAACAACCATAGATTGTATTAAAATATTAATTTTTCTATAAGGGTCCTAATGAGGACCCTATTATTATTACTACTTATCTGCCTTTTTTTTGATGGAAATTGCAATGAAAATTCTTTATCTGTAATTTCATCAGACTCCTTTGTTCAAAAAAGTTTAGCAAATAGAAATGAGTGCACTTCACAAGACATTCCATGTGAATGTCCTCCCCATTTATTATGGGCAAGGTTTCGTTACACATCATCTGAGGGGATAGGTCAGAAAAAAGGATATACCAGCTTTGATCTTTTCAATGGTTTGATGGGCACAGAAAATGGTCTAATCTTTACTGATCTAAGAGGTCATATTTTTGATGATGGCAAGTGGGCATTTAATGCAGGGATAGGTATTCGCTATCGATTTGATTGGAAAAAAATAATAGGTGGAGCAAACTTTTTTTTCGACTATCGAAGAAATAGCAAAAACCATTTCACACAAATAGGTCTTGGTTACGAAGTATTAGGTAGATACTTAGGTTTTCGGATGAATGGTTATATTCCATTTGAGAAGATTAAAAAGTTTAAAGGTGTTGAGTTCAATCGTTTTGCAGGAAACCGTTTAATTTATGATCAAAAGTTCACCTTAGCAATGTATGGAGTAGACGCTGACTTTTCTGGAAGGTTGTGTAGAGGTAAAAACTTAGATGTTTTATTGGGAGTTACACCTTACTATTTTAAAGGATCATTTGGGAAGAGCGCCGTCGGAGCAAAAGCTAGAGTAGAAGTAGAAGCATATGAGACAATAGGTGGCATGATTAGAGCCTCATATGACAAAGTATTTAAGTTTAATATACAAGGCGAGGCGAGGCTAAAATTTGCCTTTGGTCCTCGAGTCAAAAGAAAGAAAAAAACTAGTAACTCAGCGCCCTCTTGCATTACTTGCTGTGATGAGTATTTAATCAATAAACGCTTAGTAGATCCCCTAGATAGACAAGAGATAATAGTATTATCAGATCAAAAAAGAGAAAAAGTAGCAGCCGATGCAAATGGAGATTCTTTAAACTTTATCTTTGTAAATAACCTAGCAAGGTTAACGGGGTCAGGTTTAGCAGAAAATCCATTTTCAACCTTGGCTAGTGCAGAAAGTACTTCATCAGTGGGAGACTATATTTATGTGTTTTCTGGTACAGGAGGTACAACTGGCTACAGGAATGGTTTTACTTTTAAGGATAATCAATCCCTACTAGGAAGCGCCGATGCACAAAGCATAACTACATCTGATGGAGTTGTCATAGTTCCAGTTATGAGTAGTAAAAAACCAACTATTATAAATACTACAGATGATAGTGATATTATTACTCTAGCTAACAATAATGTGTTATCAGGGTTTAGCTTGGTTGGGCTTGATACAGCAGATACAAGGAATGGTGTATTCGCATCAGGACCAACTGTTGCATCAACAATTATTAATAATGAAATATTTGATCCTGGAGATCTAGGCGGTGACCAAGGGTGTATATTCATTGATATGCAAAGTGATGTTCAGATTCAAAATACATTTGTGATTCAAAACAATATTATTTCGTCTTCTGAAGGCGGGATTGATGGCATACGCATAGATACAGCGGGTGAAGGCGTTATGAGTATTAATTTAGATATTTCTAATAATGAAATTCTTGGAATTGGAAGCAATGGAGTTAGATTTTTAAGAGCATCAGGCACAGGGGAGACTACTGTTAGTGGAGTAATGAATAATAATATTATTTCCTCGAACGCAGCTAATGGTTTTATTTCTGAATATGGAGGAGGGATAATTCCAAGACTAAACTACGATATGACAGTAAATGACAACATATTTAAAGGAAATGCATCTGAGGGAATACAGTTCCAAGATATTACTGGGAGGCTTTCAATTAGTAACAATGTTTTATCAGGTAATGGAGGTACAGCTGCACTATTTGTAGAAACCGGAGGCTCCACAACGTTAAATTTAGAAGTAGTTAATAATCAAACAACTGATAACAATGGGGTATCTGGAATAGAGATACAAGCTGATGATTCATCAGTTGTCAACGCTACCTTCACTGATAATATTACAGTAGGAGGAGATTTTGAATTTGATTCAAACAACTCATCGACTATTCGAGTAATCTTTAAAAATAACCAGGGGCTTTTAAATACTT
>Ga0316193_10004467_pt1 | contig 10281 bp, 8 predicted proteins | sample MerIslsedime2_MG_FD_207735 | JGI IMG/M metagenome (GOLD analysis project Ga0316193, IMG submission 207735) | Coastal sediment microbial communities from Maine, United States - Merrow Island sediment 2 | ecosystem: Environmental > Aquatic > Marine > Coastal > Sediment | place: USA: Maine...
TAAAATCATTAAAAGAGATTCGAATTCCCTAAATTCGGTTTCTTTATCTGCCTTCATTCTACTGTTAATAAATCCTGATTTTTTATTTTTCGTTGGATTTCAACTTTCCTATTCTGCTGTATTTGGAATACTGTTGAAAGGCCCAATTATTAAAAGAATGTACGCTACACAACACCGAATTACAAAATGGCTTTGGAATTTTGCTTCCATTTCCTTTGCTGCGCAATTGGCTACACTTCCATTGACAATGTATTATTTTAAACAATTCCCCCTATATTTCATCCTGTCAAATTACATAGCAATCCCATACGCAAGTCTGACATTATTTTTAGGATTTATATCAGTTCTCACCTTGCCGATACAAATACTGAGACCCTTGATACCTTTTATACTTGAATTTATTACAAAAATTTTCCTGCAATTTATTTATCAAATAAAAGAACTTCCCCTAGCTGTTATTTCTCCAATAAACATTGGTATTGAACAATCAATCTTACTCTTTTTGACCATTTTCCTGATATATTATGGTATATCAAAAAAGAAAATTTCAACCGTATTATCTGGATTTATTCTGCTGGCTCTTGTTATTTTAATTGACATATATGCCGTTATAATATCAAAACATACCAAAGAATTGCTTGTATACAATATCTCCGGAATCTCGTGTATAGAGCTAGTTTCCGGGGACAAAAGTATAATGCTGACTGCAGATCCATCTGAAAAAAGCATAAACGCAATTCATTACCATACGCAAGGCAATATTAATCTTTATAACAGGAAAACAGAGATTCATGATATGCAAGATATCGAAGGATTGTTCCCAGCTAAATATATTAATGGGGTATCAATATTTGTATGGGAGAACCTGATAATAGGCATACTGCAAGAAAAACCATTAAGAAATATCAATACAATAAATACAATAAATCTTGATTTCCTGATTATCAGAAACAATCTATTGATGCCGGATGATATAAACAATTACTCCTTTTACTCAAAAAAATTTATTTGGGATACTTCCAACAGAAATATTCATCAAAATTATGATACATTTGCCGGATCGGATAGTATTCATATGGTCTCATATCATGGGTTTTATAGATATTCAGTTAAGAAATTCTGAGAGATGATTAAAATAGCTTTTTCTGACAAGTTTCTTTACGAACTTCCTGAAGGACATCGATTCCCGATCAGGAAATATGAATTAATAAAAGACCAGTTATTGTATGAAAATATAATTAATGAAGATCAGCTTTTTGATCCCGGGATTGCTGAAAAAGAAATTTTGCTTGCACATGATAAAAAGTATTTCGAAAAAGTAAAAAGTCTTGAACTTTCGAGGTCAGAAATCAGGACACTGGGCATTCCCATACATGAAAAATCTGTTGGAAGGGCATTAAATAGCATTGCAGGAACAGTTCATTCTGCTATCTCATCAAAAAAGCTGGGAGCAGGAATCAATATAGGAGGAGGTTATCACCACGCTTTTGCAGATCACGGAGAGGGTTTCTGTATTTTTAACGATCTGGCTGTAGCTGCCAGATATCTTATTAAAAATAAATTGGCTGCGAACATTCTAATACTAGATCTTGATGTACATCAGGGAAATGGAACAGCCAATATACTAGCAAATGATAAGGAAGTTTTCACCTTCAGTATGCATGGTCAGAAAAATTATCCAATCAGAAAGGAAAAATCGAATTTAGATATTATGCTTCCCGACTTAACACGAGATCGGGAATACCTTAAAATTTTAAAAGATTCTTTGGATACTGTTTTTAAGGAATTTATTCCTGATTTTATTTTATATCAGGCAGGAGTTGACATCCTGGAATCAGATAAGCTGGGTAGGTTAGCAATAAGTTTAAATGGATGCAGACTTCGTGATGATTTTGTACTTAAAATAGCAAAAGAACATAAAATACCCATTTCCATAACATTAGGTGGCGGTTATTCGCCAGCAATAAAAGATGTTGTAGATGCCCATGTCAATACAATCAGAATGGCTATGGAGAATTTTGGATAAAAAATAAGCCAGGATCCTGTTTCATATCCTGGCCATAAATATCGAAATAGTTAAGGATTACTTTATATCTGCAAAATGTTTTTCATCATTATAAGTTACACTGATCATAAGATCCTCAGGAACTCCGTCATAAAACTTGTATACCCTGGAAAAACTCTTTGAAACATCTACGATATCTTCAAAAAGGACCTTGTTATCACCATCTAGGATATCAACATAAACGGGACTTTCTTTAACACCTATAACTACTAAACGAAAGGCATTATCATGGTAAGTTTGTTCAACCGATATACTAATGTCATTTTCCTGATATTCATGGTATATCTCTCTAACCAGATTGCCTTCTGGTGATTCAATATTTATGCGATACTTCCCCTCCGGTAAATAACTAAAATCATATGAACGCATGAATCCTTCTTTGTTTTTCAATTTTTCAGACAAAAGCATCTCATCTCTACTATCGAAGATCCTAACCCAAACAAGACCTGATTTCTTAATAGGGTAAATTAGTTTGTATTTTTTAGCTTGTGATTGAACAAATTGCACATCGCCAGGATTAGCTTCCAACGCCTCAGGTTTCGCATTCTCTTGTGCAACTAATACGCCACATCCGATAACTGTTATCAATGTGGCTAGTGTTATGTGTTTTACTCTTTTCATAATATAATAATTTAAATTATGTATTCGCAAATATATACGTCAATTATTAACTAATGTTTACTTTTAATATTAATAAATTGTTAATTTAATAATTATTATATGTTTTTTTTGAAAATTTGAATATTTTGTCTTTGCGTGCTAATAATTTTACAATATTTCAAAAGAATATCCTCTTTTAATAATAATATTCTAATAATAGCAATGAAATAATTTAATAACGATATATTATTCCGCAAATCAGGCTATTGCATTGAATATATTTTGATAATTCCAGTTACGCACTCGTTTGAATTACTATAGGAGATCGGATGGGAGTTTTATTTGGTCAGCATAAAATTTTACCCGGGAAGGAGGCAATTTAAATATTTCAATTTTATCAATTTTATCAACTTTGGGATCATAAAAGACTTCAACATAAAAATTGTTATAGATGAATAAGTTTATCTTAAATTTATAATAGCGTATGGAAAGCACAAATTCACCTTCGAAATAAATTTTTTTTATTTTTTCATAAAAAGGTAATTTATCAAAATGACGTTGATCCAGCATATTTTACCAATTAGATTTCAAAATCAACAACAGTCCTTTTCTGAACAAGAGATTTAATATGGGAAGCGACCTTTACATGATCCGGATGTTCCTGATACTGATTGAGTGAATCACGACTATTGTGAGTTGTAATCAAAACCAGGTCATACGCCGCATCTCCCCCATTAAAATTTCTTCCAACTTCAAGGGTAACAACATCTTCAATTGAATCTGCCAGCTCTAAAAGCATGTTTTCCATTTCACTCATTTTATCCAATTTATCTTCATTATTGGAATAATCAAGCTTCCACATTACGACATGTTTAACCATAGAATCATATAAATATTCAAAAAGATTATTTAAGAAGGTTTTAATATAAAATAAATTCTTTTAATTTACTTATAATTAGGTATTTCATTAGAAATAAATATCCAATTCAATTTGCAAAAATATTTGCTATTTTTGAATTCTTTTTAAACTATGAAATTAATCATGAAAATATCAGCTACTATTGTTTTATTATTTCTTTCTTTTTTCATTTTAGCCCAGGACATCATTCCAAAAGAGAGATTCGGAGAAATTGAAATCGGGATCACATATGAGGATGTTATATGGATTATCGGTTTTGATGGTTCAAAAATTTCTAAAGAAAGTGCACCAGAGATGCTTACTGCGCCTTTGAATGAGCTAAATATTGAATTTGATTATGTGGTCAATTTTAGATATATAATGGATCTTCCAGTAACCAGTGTATATTTTAAAGATAATCTTGCAGTTTACTTTACTATCAGCAGCTATCCTGAATACAACCAGTTCATATGCCAGGACCTGACAACTTCAGTCGGTCTTAAATTCTGGGATACTCCTAATCAAATGAAAGCTCTTTATGGTAAAGATCCTTCTGAATTGAATTTCAAAAGTGGTTCGATTCAGTATTATGCGTATCAGGGAGAGGGTATTTTATTTGGAGTTGACAACAACGAAATTAGAACCATCAGTATTTTTAACACAGAATTTAAATAATTAATCCAATTTATTTCTCGCTTAACAAATTTTGAAATTGCTATCACAAATTATAACATTATGAAACCTACTGTTTTAAAGAAAATTGGAATTTTTTGCTTTTCATTTGCTTTATTTGGAATGTTTATTTCCTGCGAAAGTGATAAAAAACAGGAAAAATCTTCAGGTGAATTCGAAGATGCAGCCTCAGAATTAAGTGATAAGGTAGAAGAATTTTTATATGAAATTCCCACACCTGCGGAAATACCATTCATCATCGAGGCTACAGGGGCTGATTTTAATCCCGATATAGTTAACGACATTAATAAAGCTGTAAAATATACATCAAACAATAAAATCGCTGCTTTAAACCTTGGAATTTATGCTACTGATATTGGATACCTTGTAACTTATGAGCAGGTACAGGATGCTTTGCTTTATATGGATGAATGTATGAGCTTAGGAGAAGCTCTTGGATTACAAAGCACGATTGATATAGGTATTGTAGAAAAATTTGAAAGTAATCTTGCAAAAAAAGACAGTTTGGCTAGTATCATAAACGAAGTTATTTCCAATAGTGACGACTATCTGAAAGAAAATGAACGTAATAATATGGCAGCATTAATTATAAGCGGCACATTCATTGAAGGTTTATATATTTCTACTCAGATAATCAATTCATACCCTCAGGATCTATTGCCAGATGATTCAAGAAATCTAATACTTACTCCTCTTATAAAGATTATTATAGAACAAGAAAAACCATTAGCAGACATGATTGGTTTGCTTAATAGTATAGAAGACAAAGGTGATTGGATAGAAGGTCTTATAAACAGTTTGGAAGAATTGAAAAACAACTATGAATCACTTGATATTCAGGAAAAGATAAGTAATAATCGGGCAGATCTCATCTTGTCTGACCAGGTACTTTATAAAATTTCCAAGCAGATTGAGAAAATAAGAGCAACTGTAACCTATTAAAAGCTGCTTTTAGATTACCAGATATTTTTCAGTATTTCAATAAAACTCTTTATTCAATAAATGTATAATTGAAGTTAGAGATGTATGAGTGAACAACTTCTGAAAGCTATAATTCGTTTATTCGCTATTCTGGCAAGGGTAGATGGTATAACTTTTGAAGAAATAAATTCCATTAAAAATTTTTTACTTAGCCGATTAAATATTGAGGCTGCGACAGAATATTTTAAACTTTTCAATTCAATTGTTGATGAATATGATAGAGAAGCTGACCAACTAACACCTGAAAGAAAAATAGATAATGAGACCAGGACTATTGAAAAAATCAGTCACCAGATCAATGCAGAATTAACACATCAACAAAAAGTTGTATTAATTCTTGATGTTATAACACTTACAATAGCAGATGGCCAGATCTCGAATAAAGAAGAGGATCTTGTTATTCGGATCGGAAATGCAATTAAGGTAGATGTTAAAATTATTAAATTTATTAAATCCTTTGCTTTAGCTAATAAACCCTCTGATCTGGATCATCAAAACTTCTTAATTATTGCGGCTGATAATAAAGATATTAAGGATCAGATAAATTATATAAACCTGCCGAACCTTAATGGATTTATTGCAATTCTTGAATTGGAGCACTTTACCGGATCATATTATGTCAAATATGTGGGTGATTCCGTAATATATTTAAATAATATTCCTCTCAATTCCGGAGATATGCGAATGATCCCTCCAGGAAGCACCATTCGAGGAGAGAATATCAAGCCCATCTATTATAGTGATATAATAAGTAGTTATAAGAAATATAAAATTGATCAGAATATTTCTTTTATAGCTGAGAATATTGAATTCCGTTTTAAAACCGGAACGGGTGGATTAAGAAATATAAACATTAGTGAAACATCCGGAACACTTTTCGGAATCATGGGCTCCAGTGGATCCGGCAAATCCACCTTACTCAATGTTCTCAATGGAAATGACAAACCGGATAAGGGATTCGTGACTATCAATGGCATTGATATTCATGAAGATAAAAAAGGCATTGAAGGGGTGTTAGGCTACGTTCCTCAGGATGATTTACTTATCGAAGAACTGACCGTTCATCAGAACCTGTTTTATGCCGCTAAACTATGTTTCGATAATCTCTCAGAACATGAACTCCACAGCCTGGTAAATAATACATTAGCAAGTTTGGGGCTAAGTGATATACGAGAATTGAAAGTCGGTTCTCCTCTTATGAAAGCAATTAGTGGAGGCCAACGTAAAAGATTAAATATAGGACTTGAACTATTAAGGGAGCCGGCAATTCTATTTGTTGATGAACCTACTTCAGGACTATCATCTCGTGATTCTGAGAATATCATGGATCTTTTAAAGGAACTGACTTTAAAAGGCAAATTAATATTTGTAGTTATTCACCAGCCATCATCTGATATTTTTAAACTATTTGATAAGCTACTTATATTGGATGTTGGTGGATATCAAATTTATTATGGTAATCCGGTTGAAGCAGTAGTCTATTTCAAAGATGCTTTTAATCTTGTTGAAAGCGAGCATGGAACGTGTATTGCCTGTGGCAATGTAAACCCAGAGCAAATTTTCAATATTATTGAGACAAAGGTGGTAAATGAATTTGGGAAACTAACCAAAGAAAGAAAGATCACTCCTGAACAATGGCGTCATATCTTTCTCGAAAGAATTAAAATCAAAAAGGTATCTGATTTTACAGATAAGATTAAGTCATCACTTCAAATTCCAAACAGGTTAAAACAGTTTCAGATTTTTTCATCAAGGGATTTCCTCTCAAAGATATCTAACAGACAATATCTGGCAATTAATCTCCTGGAGGCTCCTGTCCTTGCTTTTATTCTTGCATACATAGTAAAGTACTTCCCCGGTACGCCTTCAGTTAATGGATCTGACTATCATTTCAGCTCCAATGTTAATATTCCAGCCTATATATTTATGAGCATTATAGTTGCCTTATTTATGGGTCTTACTGTTAGCGCAGAAGAAATCTTCAGAGATCAAAAAATCTTGAAAAGAGAATCCTTTTTAAACTTGAGTAGAAGTAGCTATTTATATTCTAAATTATTTATTCTATTCACCATCTCGGCCATACAAACCTTTTCTTACACACTGATTGGGAATGAGATTCTTGAGATAAAAGATATGTATTTTTCATTCTGGCTTATTCTTTTTTCTACTTCCTGTTTCGCCAATGTTTTGGGATTGAACATTTCATCAGCATTTAACTCGGCAGTTACTATTTATATATTAATACCCATATTACTGATTCCTCAAATATTGTTGAGTGGGGTTGTTGTAAAATTTGATGAGTTAAATCCCAATTTGTCTACTAAAGACAAAGTTCCTTTAATTGGTGAATTTATGGCGACAAGATGGTCATTCGAGGCAGCTATGGTTACGCAATTTCGATATAATTCATTTGAGAGGCCTTTTTATGAGTTGGATCAAAAATTGAGTAATTCTGAATATAAAAACCTGTATTACATCCCATATTTACAATCGAAGCTTGACTATTGTTTCCAGCATTACACTGAAAGCGAGACAAAAATCGAAGAAAAAGTTGAAAACCATTTAAAATTGCTACAATATGAAATCGGAAATGAGCTTAATGAATTCGGGGGAAAACATCTTCCGGAAGTGATTAAACTGAATCCCGGAGAATTTAATGAAGAAGTGTTTGAAAAAACACGTTACTTTCTTACCGTTCTGAAAAAAATCTATATACGTAGGTACAACGATGCATTTAATGCTAAAGAGGAAATTATGTTGAATCTTTCAGACTCTCCTAAAAAGAGGATAGCATATGAAAACCTCAAAAAGAATCATCACAATACTCGTATTGAGGACATGGTAAAGAATGTTAACAATGCAATACGTATTGTTGAACTTGACAATAAATTAATTCAAAAAATTTATCCGATCTTCCAGGAACAAAAAAAACCCTCACACCCCCTTGATTTCAGGACAATTTTTTATGCGCCAACAAAACATATCTTGGGTAAACATATTAATACGCTCTGGTTTAATCTGGGAATTTTATGGTTAATGAGCCTGATTCTATTGATTACTTTATATTTTGATTTATTAAGAAAGTTAATAGAAGGAATAGGAAATGTAACGTTTAGAAAAGGGTATATAGAAAAAGAATAAATAATATTTCTTCAATATAAATTTTATCAGGATTTGTTTTTCTACCTATCAAAAATATTCACATTTATATTAATGCCATATACACAAATGTGCATTTGGTTTTTGCTTGCAGTTTCGCTTAAAAACAAAATATGGAAAAGGCGGTTTTTAATCCTTGGTATCTGTTACCTGTTTTTCTTTTCAAATAGGTTCATCACGAATGAAGTTTTCCTGTGGTTTGAGGTACCTCCTGTCCCTATGGAAGAGGTTTCCGATACTTATGAAGTTGGAATAATATTAGGAGGGGTTACGAATTTAGAAAAATTCCCAAAAGATCGGGTTTACTTTCATAAAGGCGCCGACAGAATAACCCACGCCATACAACTGTACAAAATGGGTAAAATTAAAAAAATATTGGTGAGTGGGGGATCCAGTAATTTAATAAATACTGAATTCAAAGAAGCTAATAATTTATTTGAGTTCCTGATTCTTATGGGAGTCAATGAAAAGGATATAATTATTGAGGATGAATCAAGGAATACACATGAAAATGCTATTTTCACATCTCAAATTCTATTATCAAAGTACCCTGCTCAAAATCATCTTGTAATCACCTCCGGATTTCATTTAAGAAGAGCTCTTTTATGCTTTGATAAAACAGATTTAAAGGTCGATGGGTTCGCCACCGACTTCTATTCTCATAAAAGATCCTTTGCTTTGGATATTATTCTTATTCCTGATCCAAAATCTTTTTCAGATTGGCAGATTATAATCAAAGAAATATTTGGTATGATATCCTATTGGATGTTCGGTTATATCTAAACATTTTTGGCTATCCATACTGATTTTGCATTCATAAATTCCCTTATACCCAAATAAGATAATTCACGCCCATAACCTGAATCTTTAATGCCTCCGAAAGGGACTTCAGGATGAGATGCTACCATAGAATTAATAAAAACAGCTCCCGCCTCAATTTTTCTGGCGATTTTTTTAGCATTTTCCAAATCCCGCGTCCAAAGTGATGCTGCCAGACCGAATCTTGATTTATTTGCGACTTCGACAGCCTCGTCCCTATCATTAACTGTGATCATTGATGCCACCGGGCCAAATAACTCCTGGTTAAAACCAGGCATTCCAGAACGCACATTAGTAAGAATTGTAGGTTGAAAAAAATTTCCAGCATGATTTATTCGCTTACCTCCCAATATAACCTTTGCCCCAAGCTGGACGGAGGTGCTAACCTGATGTCCTAGTTCAATCAAAAGGTCCTCTCTCGCCAAAGGACCATAATCTGTATCTTCCTTCAACGGATCTCCCCATGATAATGTCATCATTTTATTCTGGAATCCAGAAATAAACTCATCTGCAATATTCTTTTCTAAAATGAACCTTTTAGCCGCAATGCAGCTTTGCCCACAATTAATCATCCGGGCTTTTACAGCGGTATCTACAGCTTTTGTAATATCAGCATCCTGCAAGACAATAAACGGATCGCTTCCTCCTAACTCCAAAACTAATTTTTTCAAATTCTTGCCTGCACGTTCAGCAACCTTTCGTCCAGCTATATCACTTCCAGTCAGGGTTACTGCTCTAATACGTGGATCATCAATGATTTTATTAACCTTACTGGACCCAATGAGTAAAGATTGAAATATACCTTCAGGAAAACCAGCATCTATAAACAGTTTTTCAATCTCAATAGCGCATTGCGGCACATTAGAAGCGTGCTTTAATAATCCAACATTCCCAGCCATTATCCCAGGTGCTGCAAAACGAAAAACTTGCCACAAAGGAAAATTCCAAGGCATTATTGCAAGGATTACACCTAAAGGATCATAGGCGATATAACTATCAGCTTCTTTTAATGGCAAAGGCTCATCTGACAGAAATCTCTCAGCATGTTCCGCATAATACCTGCATA
>Ga0316193_10004468_pt1 | contig 10280 bp, 6 predicted proteins | sample MerIslsedime2_MG_FD_207735 | JGI IMG/M metagenome (GOLD analysis project Ga0316193, IMG submission 207735) | Coastal sediment microbial communities from Maine, United States - Merrow Island sediment 2 | ecosystem: Environmental > Aquatic > Marine > Coastal > Sediment | place: USA: Maine...
TCCGCCGCACCTCTTTGCGGGAGGCAGTGTCGAGAACAGCGATGTCGGCGGAACGGGCACAGCTCACCAGGACGTGTTTGCCATCCGGGGTGGCCTTGGCGCGAATCGGAAACGACGCGCATGGGATCTGGGCCAGAATCTCCTGGCTCTCGGCGTCGATCACCGTAACAGTGTCGGCGCTCCGGTTGGTGACCCAGATTTCCTTGCCGTCGATGCTGGCCGTGATGCCCTCGGCGCCGGCGCCGGTCTCGATCGTACGAACATTGATGCCCTTTTCGAGGTCGATGACGCTGACCGAACCCGAACCGATGTTGGCGACGAAGGCCGTGCGGCCGCCGAGTGCCACCTCGACCATGTGCGAAACGTTTTGATCCGTGGCATAGGCGTTGAGGACCGTGCCCTTTTCGACGTCGACTTCGAGCAAAACCTTGTTGTCCTCTGCGGTGACCAGGGCACGCCGCCCGTCCGGAAGAAAGAGCAGCCCGTGCGGCCGTCGGTACTCACCGAGATCGATCGTCTTGACAACCTTTGCTGCCGCAACGTCGATGACGGTCAGTGACGACCCCGGTTTTTCGCGGCTGCCGTAGTTCCCGACCAGGGCGAGGCTGCCGTCGGGTGAGGTTGCCGCCTCGTGTGGACCGTGGTCGGTCGGCAGGGTCGCGCGCACTTTTCCGCTTTCGAGGTCGATCAGCGAGGCGGTGGCCTCGGATTTATTGAGGACCACGAGGGTGTCGGCCAGTACAGACAATGGAGCGGAGACGGCGAGGAGCAATGCCGCCGGGAGGACGGTGAAAAGAACTCGTTTTTTCATCGCGCCAGTGTAGCCGTTACTCGCCGAGGATTTCGTCAAGGAAGAGCGCGAGACCTTCACCGATGGGTTCGAATCGCCGTTTCGCAGCCGAGTCCGCTGCGGCGCGACCAAGGCGGCGGGTGCTCTCCATGTCGGAGATCAAGGATTTCGCTGCGTCGGCCAGGGAGGCGGGATTGAGATTGACGACCATTCCATTCATACCGTCTTTGATGAGGTCTTCGACCCCCGGATACGCTACGGCGACAACCGGTCGGCCGCAGCCCTGGGCCTCGGAAATCGCGCGATGCCCCCAATCGGATCCTGGAGCGGTGAAGAAAACGATGTCCATAGCCGAAAAGAGCTTGGGCAACGCTTCGTCCTGATATCCGGTCCAGTGGACCCGCCCTGCGAGCCCGAGATCGTGGGCCTGTTTTTCGAGCTGCGGCAGGAATTCGCCATGACCAATCAGGACGAGGTGCGTGGTCGCCTCGAGCCGGGAGGCGGCGTCAAGGAGGAGCCGGAACCCCCGCCCCTTGGCGAGCTTGCCAACCGCTCCGATGACTGGAGCGCCGGGCGGTATCCCCAGACGATTTCGCCATGCCGACCGGTCGGCCGGCTTGAAGCGCTCCTCGAGCGGCACCGGCAGTACGGCTGTCGGAAGGCTGGGAACCACCCGGTGGAGATCATCACTGAGCGCGGAGTAGGCGCACAGGGCCCCAACCAGCCGCCGATTGAGAAAGCGGTGGTAGGGATCGCGTCGAATGTGGCGGGGGTTTCGGAACGAGCGGACCAACAGGGCGTGCCGATGGACTTTGGCGGCCACACACAGGAGGTGATCGTGGGGGAGGTGACAGATGACGATATCGCACGCCCTGGACAATGAGATCACCGCTTGGAGGTTCGAGCGAATATGTGTGGGTCCTCGCTCTTTGACCAGCCCAGGCGTGGCCCAGCCATGCCCGTCGAGACGCCGTTCGAGGTTGCGGCCGCCGACGAACAGCAGCTGCGCGTCGACTCCGACGCTGTGAAGTGCACGACAGGTGAGCTCCGCCACGGCACCCGCGCCGGTCCACTTGTTGGCGAAGACGACCATGCCCACCCGCATCGACAGAGCATAGCTGATCGACGTTGTTTGACCTTCCCGTCAGACCTTGGCAAAGTCTTTCTTTGGGAGTAGTATGCGGCGGCGCTGGTGCCGGATATTCAAGCACCAGCGCAGCTTGTACATTGGAGGCTTCGATGGCTGCAGATCTCAAGGGACGGTCGTTCCTCAAGCTTCTCGATTTCACACCTGACGAGATCCGTGGGCTGCTGGCGTTGGCGGCGGATCTCAAGGCCAAAAAGAAGGCCGGCATCCGGGAACGTAAGCTCGACGGGCGGAACATCGCCCTGCTCTTCGAAAAGCCGTCGACCAGGACCCGCTGCGCCTTCACAGTTGCCTGCATCGACGAGGGAGCCCATCCCGAGTACCTGGGCAAGGGCGATATCCAGTTTGGAAAGAAGGAGACCGTTGCCGACACAGCGAGGGTCCTCGGGCGCATGTTCGATGGCATTGAATTCCGCGGTTTTGCCCACCAGACAGTCGAGACCCTGGCCGAGTACGCCGGTGTGCCGGTGTGGAACGGCCTCACCGATGACTGGCACCCGACCCAGTTTCTGGCCGACGTGCTCACCATGCAGGAAGAGTTCGGCGATCTCGCGGGCCAGACCCTGACTTACGTCGGTGATGGCCGCAACAACGTCGCCAACTCGCTGATGGTGGGTTGCGCCAAGCTCGGAATGCACTGTCGAATCGTCTCACCTGACACGCTACACCCCGAGCATGACCTGGTGGCGGCGGTCGAGGAGATCGCGGCATCTACCGGAGGATCGCTTGCGGTCACCTCGTCGATCGATGAAGGCGTTGCCGGCGCTGATGCGATCTACGCCGATGTCTGGGCGTCGATGGGGGAGGAAGATCTCATCGCGGACCGCATCCGGACCCTCGGGCCGTACAAGATCACCGAGAAGATGATGTCCTTGACCGGCAAGCCCGGCGCGATCTTTCTTCACTGCTTGCCCGCCTTCCACAATCTGGACACCGAGGTCTCGAAGCAAAATCCGGATATCCAGGAGGTCGAAGACGGAGTTTTCGAGGGGCCGCAGTCGCGGGTCTTCGATCAGGCCGAAAACCGGTTGCACACCATCAAGGCCGTGATGGTGGCGACTCTCGGAGACTGAACCATTAAACGAAAAGGATGAGTGGCCGCGAATGGCCACTGAGAAAGGACCTTCACATGAAACGAGTTGTGGTATTTGGAGCCGGGCTAGTGGTCCGCGCCCACGTTCGATATCTGCTCGATCACGGCTTTCAGGTGACCGTCGCCAGCCGCACGGTGAGCAAGGCGGAGGACATCCTCGATGGCCACGCCAACGGAACGCCCATGGCCTTCGATGTCACCGTCGAGCTGGAAAAGCTCGAATCGATCATCGCCGACCATGACGTGGCGGTGAGCCTGCTGCCCTGGCAGTTCCACCCGCAGGTGGCGAGAGCCTGCCTCAACCAGGGCAAGCACATGGTCACTACCTCCTATGTCAAAGACGAAATGACCGCGCTCGACGCCGAGGCGAAAGAAAAGGGCGTGATCCTCTTCAACGAGCTCGGTGTCGACCCCGGCATCGACCACATGACAGCGATGCAGGTCATCGACCGCGTGCGGGGCGAGGGCGGCGAGATCACCACCTTCCAGTCCTACTGCGGCGGCCTGCCGGCGCCCGAGGCGAATGACAATCCCTACGGCTACAAGTTTTCGTGGAGCCCGCGCGGCGTACTGCTGGCTGGTCTCAACAATGCTCAGTACCGGCGCGATGGCAAGGTCGTCGAGGTGCCCGGACAGGAGCTCTTCGATCACGTGTGGCCGGTCACGGTTGGAATCGAGGGCACGGAGACCGCCCTCGAGGGTTATCCGAACCGCGACAGCATGCCCTACACCGAGACCTACGGCATCGATCCGCGCGACGTCATGTTTCGCGGCACGCTGCGATTCCCCGGCTGGTGCGCGGCCATGAAGCAGGTCGCTCGGATCGGATGGCTTCGCACTGACGGTATCGAAGGTCTCGAGGGCAAGACATTCGCCGATCTGACGGCTCTCCTGATCGGTGTCGAGGACACAACCGACCTGGCTGCGAAAGTGGCGTCAAATCTGGGAATCGCGGTTGACGGCCCAGAGATCGAGAAGATGGAATGGCTCGGTCTTCTGGGCGATGGCCCGTTGCCGGACGAAAAAGCGCCGGTGGATATTCTCACCGCGCACATGCTCGAAAGAATGTCGTACAACGAGGGCGAGCGTGACTTGTTGGTGCTCCAGCACACCTTTGTTGCCGAGTTTTCCGATCGCACCGAGCACATCACCTCGACCATGATCGACTTCGGAATCCCGGGCGGCGATTCGTCGATGAACCGAACCGTCGGTCTGCCTGCGGCGGTGGCCGTCCGCTTCATCCTCGAGGGCCGGTTCAACCAACCTGGCGTTGTCGTGCCGGTGATGAAGGACTTCTACGAGCCGGCGCTCGAAGAGCTCGAAAGCCTTGGCATTCAATTCACTGAGGAAATCAAGACCGTCTGAATTAGGAATTAGGAGTTAGGAATTAGGAATGCCGCCCACCCACTCATAGCAGCGGTAATTCCGGGGGGATGGGTGGGAATTCCTAATTCCTCATTCCTAACTCCTCATTCTCGCCCGAAGGGCGAGTGCCGTCGTGAATGACGCTCTTCGTTACCGCGAGTTGATGGTCTCAGGATCCATCGACAGGGCCATCCTCCACCTCGGGGTGCCGGCGGCGATGGCGGCGTTGCTGCAGGCTGGTTTCTTGGTGGTCGATACGTTCTGGCTCGGACGGGTGGGTCCGGTGGCGCTGGCGGCCGCATCGACCGCCGGATTCACGATGTGGCTCGCGCAGACGCTGGGCGAAGGAGCCGCCGCGGGCTCGGGTTCCGTGCTGGCGCGGGCCATCGGCGCCGAGGACGGGGAAGGCGCCGGCCGGTCGGCGGCCGCCGGCCAAACCCTGAGCGTGTGGGGGTCCGCGATCGTTTCGGCGGTCGGCCTGCTCGTCAGTCACGCCACCTTCGCCTTCATGGGCACCGATGCGATGGTGACGGCTGAAGGACTGAAGTACATGTGGGTGATCTTTGCCGGCATACCCCTGTACTTCCTCTTCGTCTGGATGTCGGCGGCCTTTCGAGCCGTCGGTGATGCGCAGACACCGCTGAGACTGCTGGCGGTTGCCGCCGCAGTCAATCTCCTCGTTGATCCGATTCTGATCTTCGGTCTTGGGCCGCTGCCCGCGCTTGGTGTCGCTGGGGCGGCGATGGCCACCGTCGTTTCCTGGCTGGTAGCTTCGGCGTGGGGCTGGGTGCTGCTCGGACGGCTCGGCATCCGTCCACGGGTCTTCGCTTTTTTGCGCCCACCGATGGATGAGACCTGGCGGGCGCTCAAGGTCGGTCTGCCACTCGCTCTCGAAGGGGCATTGTTTTCGCTCATCTACATCTTGCTGACCCGGGTCATTACGACCTTCGGGACGCCCGCGGTGGCCGCCCTCGGTATCGGACACAAGCTCGAGGTGCTCAACTACTTTGTCTGTGCCGGCATCGGGGCTGCCGCCACGACGTTGGTGGGGCAGAACCTCGGTGCGGGCGAATCACGGCGAGCCGTTCGCAGCGCCTGGCGGGCCCTTTTCCTGACCTGTCTTCCGGTGGGTGCGGTGACCGTCCTCATGGTGGGTTTCCCGGAGATCGCGATCGGCGTGTTCTCGAGTGATGCCGAGGTGATCGCAACGGGTTCGATCTACGTTCTGCTGGTCGGGATGACCCAGCTCTTCATGGCCGCCGAGGTGGTCATGCTCGGCGCCTTTGCCGGCGTCCAATGGACGGCGTGCCCTGCGTTTATCGTGGTCGGGCTCACAGCCGTCCGTGTGCCTTTGGCGATGTGGCTGGTGGCGCGAGGCTGGGGCGTCGAGGCGGTGTGGTTCGCGATAGCCTCGACCACCGTCGTCAAGGGCTTGATCCTCGCCGCGCTCTTTGGAGTCCGCTACGGGCGCGGCTGAAGAAATGCAGGGGAGAAAGGGAGCAGGGGAGAAAGGGAGCTATCCTCTTGCTGCCCCCCTGCCCCCCTGCCCCCCTGCCCCCTGCCCCCTGCCCCCTGCCCATTCCCGGGCACGGGGGAATGGCTTACAATAGCCCGGCGCAAAGGAGGAAAAAATGATCGATACAATCAAGCAACACCTCGGAGACCAGGCTTCGCTGCTCGACTATCAGTGCACGGGGATTTCAAAGGACCAGCTCCATCTGCCGGGGCCAGATTTCATCGACCGCGTGGTCGCGGTGAACGACCGCTCGCCGCAGGTGATGGCTTCGCTGCAGCGGATCTATAACACCGGTCGTATGGGCGGCACCGGTTTTGTCTCGATCCTGCCGGTGGACCAAGGCATCGAGCACTCGGGCGCCGCCTCCTTCGCCCCCAACCCGATCTACTTCGACCCGGCGAATATCGTTGAACTGGCCCTCGAAGGCGGCTGTAACGCTGTCGCCTCGACCCTCGGCGTGCTCGGTTCTGTGTCGAGGAAGTATGCCCATAAGATCCCGTTTCTCGTGAAGATCAATCACAACGAGATGCTCACCTATCCCAATGATTTCGACCAGACGATGTGGGCATCGGTCGAGCAGGCATGGAACCTGGGCGCGGCCGCGATCGGCGCCACCATCTATTACGGCTCTGATAACTGCCGCCGGCAGATCATGGAGATCTCGGACGCCTTCCAGCAGGCCCACGAGCTGGGGATGGTGACCGTACTGTGGTGCTATCTGCGCAACTCCGCTTTCAAAAAGGACGGCACCGACTACCATGCAGCGGCCGACCTGACCGGTCAGGCCAATCACCTCGGTGTGACCATCGAGGCCGACATCGTCAAGCAGAAACAGGCAACCAATAACGGTGGCTACACCGCTATCGGTTTCGGCAAGACCCATCCGCTGGTCTACGAAAAGCTGGTGCCCGATAACCCGATCGAGCTCACCCGCTGGCAGGTGGTCAACTGCTACATGGGCCGCGCCGGTCTCATCAATTCGGGCGGCGCCTCGGGTGACAACGACCTGGCGCAGGCGGTGACCACCGCTGTCATCAACAAACGCGCGGGTGGCATGGGGATGATCTCGGGCCGCAAGTCCTTCCAAAAGCCGATGAAAGACGGCGTGACGTTGCTCAACGCGATTCAGGATGTCTATCTCTGTGAGGATGTCACCGTAGCCTGAAAAAAGGCTATACGGCTATACGGCGGCACGGCCGCACGGCTTTCCCCGCCCGCCCGTGGATTCGGCGCGGCGATGTGGCCCCATTTTTTCTCGGTTGAATTGGGTGGGTGGGGGAAGCCGAATAGTCGCAAGGCCGCATAGCCGAATAGCCCCTTCAAAAAAATGCCCCCGCTTCAAGCGGGGGCGTCCAGGAAGGAGGGGAAAAACGCGATCACATGATCGCGTAAAAAGGACTCTTTTCGCCGGAGCGGATGGCCGCACCCTTGGCAGCCACGGTGGGCAAGGCGCGATAGGCGAAGTGAATCGCGGTCTGCACCTTGTTGTGGAAGAAGGCCGCTTCCTCGTTGTCCTTGAGGAACTCCTTGTATGCCTTCTTGTCATCGGTTCCAACGCCTTGCTCTTCGAGGATCGCGGCCAGCTTCGATTTGGCAAGGACCGCCTGATCCATGAGGAAGTGGGCGCCGAGGACGGTGCCGACCATGTCCAGCAGGGGAGGTGCGTTGAGCAGAATGAGCTGGATGGCGTCGGGCCGCTTCGTGATTTCTTTCGAAATCGTTTCGATCTGCTTGAGGGCGGCGGCGAGCATCCACGCCGGCTCCATCATCTCGGGGTCGCTCCGCAGCTTCTTGAAGGTGGACTCAGCCATGCCCAGCAGCTCGCGAATCGTCTGGCCGTTGTTCATCGGCAGCTTGCGGGCGACGAAATCGAGCGCCTGGATGCCGTTGGTGCCTTCGTAGATGCAGGCGATCTCGGCATCGCGCATGAGTTGTTCGGCCGGATACTCCGAGGTGTAGCCGTAGCCGCCATGCACCTGCAGGCACCAGTGGGTGACCTGGACGCCCCACTCCGAGCACCACGCCTTGCAGATCGGGGTCAGCATCTCCACATAGCTGTGGTATCGCTCGCTTTCCTCACCCTCGGTGAGGTGGGACATGTCGAGGTAATACGAGGTCTGGAGCAGCAATGCCCGCATGGCCTCGGTGTAGGCCTGCGAAGACAGCAGCATGCGCCGCACGTCGGGATGCTCGATGATTGGCACCTGCGGAGCGTCGGGGTTTTTGAACTCCTTCCAGTGTCTGCTCTGGAGTCTCTCGCGCGCATAGCTCAGCGCCTGCTGGTGGGCGGCGCCGGCCGCCGCCTGGCCCTGCAGACCGACATCGATTCGGGCCGCGTTCATCAGGTGGAACATGAGCTTCATGCCCTGCATCTCCTCGCCGAGGAGAAAAGCCTGGCAGCCATCGTTCTGGCCGAAGACGAGGGTGCAGGTGGGTGATCCGTGGATGCCCATCTTCTCCTCGATATTGTTGGTGAAGACATCGTTGGGCTCGCCGAGAGAGCCATCGGGGTTGACCCGGATCTTGGGAATGATGAAAAGGGAGAGGCCCTTGGTGCCTTCGGGGGCATCCGGTGTCCGGGCGAGCACAAGGTGAATGATGTTGTCGACCAGATTGTGGTCGCCGCCGGTAATGAAGATCTTCTCTCCAGAAACGGAGTACGAGCCGTCGTCCTGTTTGACAGCCTTCGTCGTGGACGCGCCAACATCCGATCCGGCCTGAGCCTCGGTCAAGCACATGGTTCCAGACCACTCCCCCGAGAAAAGCTTCTCGACGAAGAGGGTCTTCTGCTCGTCGGTGCCGAACCCCTCGATCATGGCGCCTGCGCCGCGGGTCAACATGAGGGTCAGGGTGAACGCCACATTCGATCCGTTGAAGAACTCGTTGACCGCCGTGCCGACCGTGTCGGGCAGCCCCATGCCACCGAATTCCGGGCTCGCGAGGAGGCCGAGCCAGCCGCCCTCGCAGACAGTCTGATAGACGGGTTTGAAGGATTCCGGCAGTGTGACTTTGCCGTCGGCGTACTGGGCGCCGATCCGGTCGCCGTCCTCGTTGCAGGGTCCCATCTGCTCCTGTGCGATCTTGAGAGCCTCGTCGAGAACCATCTCGACGTTTTCGGCGTCCCAGTCGGCGAATTTCTCCGCCTCGAGCATTTCACCCAGCCCGAGCCATTCGAAGAGTTGGAACTTGATATCTCGTAGGTCTACCTTGTAATCCACGACTGGCCTCCTTGGGTCAGATGGGGTGCGCGCCAATAATGAATGAACACTCATTCATTCTCTCCGAACTGCGGCAAGAAAGCAAGCAAATTTCGTCGGGGTGCGGCAAATAGCCAGAGTCGTCGTCAAGTTGCAGTAATTAGTTGAGAGTAAAGCTGTTAGCCGTTAGCGATTAGCTGTTAGACCATCACAACCCAGCCAGGGACGTCAGCTGGTGAATCGCCTGTTGACCCGCCGGACACTCAATTCCCCTGTTCAAATAGCTAATAGCTAACAGCTAATGGCTAATAGCTCGAACTCGAATCAACTGGCCGCGGCTGAGAACAAAACCGGCCTTGCGGCCGGTTTTGTTGATTAAGGATCTGTCGTCAGTTGCGACGTGGGCCACGATCGCGACCGCCGCCGCGGCCACCGCCCGGGCGGCCGCCCCGCCGGTTGTCACGTGGCGGACGGGTATCGCGTTCGGGGATGTCTTCGCCTCGTTCGCGCGCCTCGTCCTCGAGGATCACGCGCCGCGACAGCTTGATGCGGTCATTCGCATCGATATCGATGATCCTCACCTTGAGCTCGTCACCTTCGGTCAGAACGTCCCGGATATCCGGGATGCGCTCCAACGAGAGCTCGGAGATATGGACCAATCCGTCGTGGTTGGGGAGGATCTCGACGAAGGCGCCGTAAGGCTCGATGCGCCGGACAATTCCATCGAATTCCTCGCCGATCTCGGGTACCCGGGTGAGGCCCTCGACCATCTCGATCGCCTTCTTCGCCGCTTCCCCATCCGAGGTGGCGATCTGGACAGTGCCATCGTCCTCGACGTTGATCTTGGCACCGGTGGTTTCGACGATATGACGGATCATCTTGCCGCCGGGGCCGATCACGTTGCGGATCTTGTCGACATCGATCTTGATCTGGATGATTCGCGGTGCGTACTGAGAGATGTCCTCTCGTCCCTCGCTGATGGCCTGGCTCATGCTGTCGAGGAGCTGCAGCCGACCAACGCGGGCCTGCTCCATCGCCTCTTCCAGAATCTGGCGGCTGAGGCCTTCGACCTTGATGTCCATCTGCAATGCGGTGATACCTTTGGCGGTTCCGGCGACCTTGAAGTCCATGTCGCCATAGTGGTCTTCCTGGCCGGCGATATCGGTGAGGAC
>Ga0316193_10004469_pt1 | contig 10280 bp, 8 predicted proteins | sample MerIslsedime2_MG_FD_207735 | JGI IMG/M metagenome (GOLD analysis project Ga0316193, IMG submission 207735) | Coastal sediment microbial communities from Maine, United States - Merrow Island sediment 2 | ecosystem: Environmental > Aquatic > Marine > Coastal > Sediment | place: USA: Maine...
ATTATGTATATTGCACTTTCTTATGACCACCGAATTATTGACGGAAAAGAATCGGTTGGATTTTTAGTGGCTGTTAAAGAAGCATTGGAGAATCCATTAGAATTATTGATGGAAAGCAATGCGAAAAAGGCATTGGATTTATAATATATTCAGAATTACGAATAAAAAATGAGTTAAAAACGTCGCCAAATTGGTGACGTTTTTTATGGATATATAGGCAGATAATTATTTTATGGTCTCCAAAATCCAACCCGCTTCACCGGCTCTGAGTTGGTAGCTAAGTGTGGTATTTCCTCCTGTAGGGCAACAATTCGGATCACCTTCAAGATAGACAGGAAATTTTCTGTACAACTTTTTGTTGGCAACATATATAGAATCATGGCCCATATATCCTGTAAAATTACCTTTGGCTTCCATGTCTTTTTCAGTCATTTTAGGAACGTAAACAGGAGTGACACTTAGATCTTTATTTGAAGCAAATCCCATTACTCGTTCATAACTACCGGATCCTGTTGACTTGGTAATAAGATATAGTTCTTCAAAACCATCTTTGTTGAGGTCCAAAGTAAAGAATTGGGATAGCGGATCCGTATCTTTTATTTCAAATACCTCCTGAGTATTTGTGAACCCCTTAGTTGTTATGGTCAACTTACTGAGGCTGGCACTCTGTTTCCTTTCCTCAACTATAAAAGATTTTCCCGTTGAGGTCAAAATTTCCTTTACAATCGATTTTGATTCATCAGCATCCTTATTTATTGCTGGTGGGTTGATATGCTCAGCAGGATTAGTTTCCTTTGAATTTTTTTTCTCTTGGCAAGAGCAGAAGAGGCTGATAAATATTAAAAAGCTTACAATTGTTTTCATAATGTGTACAAGTTATTATTATTAATTCTATTATTTATACCCTTTTAAAATCACTCCCATAGTCATCAATATGATCTTGATATCCATTTTTATGGAAAGGTTATTAAGATACAGAAGGTCATATCTCAGTCTTTTTCTCATTTCCTGAACGTTTATGGCATAGCCAAATTTCACCTGTCCAAGGGAGGTGATTCCCGGTTTGATACTGGTTAGTTTTCGAAATTGAATTGATTCCTTTTCAATTTTCTGCATCCAGAATTCTCTTTCAGGCCTGGGCCCTACAACTGACATACTTCCCATTATCGTATTGTAAAACTGAGGTAATTCATCAAGTTTAAACCTTCTCATAAATCTGCCCCAAGGCGTTACTCTCGGATCATTTTTCAAAGTAAGTGCCGGACCAGATTTCTCTGCATTGATATACATACTCCTCAATTTATACATAATAAAAGATTTCCCGTCTCGACCAATGCGTTCTTGGCTGTATAGAATAGGGCCTTTTGAACTTAAAAAGGTTATACATGCAATAATAATAAAAAAAGGAAACAGAAGGAAAATAGCTAGGATTGAAAATAAGAGGTCAAATATTCTTTTCTTTCTTCTAAAAACAAGGTCATGAGCAGGGTTGGTTTTTAAATTAAAGACAGGAATGTAGTCAATATATTCAATTTTGCCTCTTCTCGCCATTGAGGAATCCAGGTCCAATATCAATTTTACCGTTTTTCCATCATTTTCAAGTAAGGCAAGTAAATCATTAACAAGAATTGCATCAATTTTATCGGTATCCATATAGACCAAATTTGAATCCCTGATTATTTCTGATTTTTTAATAAAGGAATTGAGTTGCGGTTTTGTTGCACGAGTGGGAAAGTTAAGCTTCCCTAAAAACTGCTCCTGCGTAAATCCATTAGTCAATAAAGTTGTAATGAGTTCGTCAACTAAATTTCCCGATCCAATAACGCAAAAATAACCGTGCTGAGCTTTCATGATTTGGGTTTAATTTATTCTTCCTAAGCTAGATATTTTCGAATGATTTTTCTATTGACCTTTATAAAAAATAACGGTGTTTATGGTCTTAAAAATGATCCTGATATCTAAAGTTACGGATCTGTTTTTTATATAATACAGATCGTATTCCAGTTTTTTAAGAGAATCTTCTATGTTCTCTCCATAATCATGTTTGACCTGTGCCCAACCTGTAATTCCTGGTCTTATTAAGTGCCTGGAATCGTATAAAGGAATGCTTTTGACAAGCTGATCGATAAAAACTTTTCTTTCGGGTCGCGGACCAATAAGACTCATTTGACCCTTGAGAACAGACCAAAATTGCGGCAATTCATCAATTCGGGTTTTTCTTAAAATATGGCCAAAACTGGTAATTCTCAGATCACCTTTTACTGACATTTTTGCGCCATGCTTTTCAGCTTCAACGATCATGGATCGAAATTTTGTAATTTCTATTTCTTCTCCGCCCTTTCCTACTCTGTATTGATTATAAAATAAGGGGCCTCTATTAAAAAAAACATTTAGTAAAAGAATTACAGGCGTGAGTATGACCATGAGACTTAAACCAACAATAGCTGCAATAATGTCCAGTGACCAATGCCATAACAAGTAAATATAATTTGAATTATACTTAGAAACAGGCAGGATTGTATAGAAATGGGTTCCAATAAAACGCAAAGGTATTGCTTCTTTGATCTCTTCGTATAGTCCAAAATAGGTTCTCACATGAACGCCGTATTTTAATATTTTTACAAAAACAGGATTCATCATTTTAGAGATCTCTTCCTGATCTTTATCTAAAATAACAATATTGTCTATTAATTTTTTTGAAGCCATCCTTTGCAGGGCTCTTGACAAATTGAGCTTCTGTTTTTCTCCCTCAGGAATTCTGTAAATCCGTATCAATCGAAGCCCGTGACCATAGTCATTTTCTTCAAGGGAAGTCTTAATGCTTTGGAGGTATTTTGCATCTGTTGAGCTTGCGGTTAACAGGATGTAATTTTTTACAAATACATTTCTATGAATAACGGAGGCATAAAACACTCTCCAAATAACAAGGGAGACGGTAAAGCCAAAAATAAAAGTGAGGATAGGAATTCTTTGTGTCGGTAAAGAAGGGCTAATCACAGGTGCAAAGACATAAAAAGTAGTACAGGTGATACCTATAAAAAACGAAAGTGGAAGCACTTTACGGGTCTTACTGACGTATTCAAGATCATATAGGTTGAAGATAGTTGAAAGTATCCAAAAAACACTAATTCCAAACAGACTGCTTATCGCGTGGTTTTGAAAAAAATCTAACAGGCTAAGACTCGGATTTTGAAGTCGATGATAGTAAAAAATAAAAAAAACAAGAAGACAAATATCAACCAATACCAGTAAAATCTTTCTATGCCATACCCCGAATTCAAGGGCTAATCTAGATCCTGATAAATTATTTTGTGCTTGACTTAAAGAATTCAATACTTTGTTTTTGTAATGTAAATATAACCTTAATTTTATTCTTTTTTCAATTCAAGGGCTTCATCCTTGGATCCATTTTTTTTACAATAGGATATAGCTTTTTAGGCACTAATCCCAAAATAACAGGAATAAAGGCGTAGTAGTATTTGTAATATGGAAGCTTGATATACTTAAAACTCTGCAGCCGTAATTTACAATCATAGAGTCGGTAACTAAATGATTTTCTTGAAACATAATTTGCATCCATCCGGTATTTCAACAAAACTTCATTTAGATTGTGAAACTTCAATCCAATTCCAGCCGCTCTAAACCACATTTCATAGTCTTGAGTGGTTCTGTAGGATTCATTGTAAAAGTTAATTTTATCAAAACTCATTTTTCGAAACATTACACTCGAGTGTGTAATGGGGTTTGCCCTTGGAAGAAGATTGATTATTTCCTGATGATTTTCCGGGACGGTTCTCAGTTGAATCTTATTTCCGTATTGGTCGATGTCAATTGAACCTGTTCCCAACAAATCAATATCGGGATGATTGTCAAGAAAACGAACCTGTTTTTCAAATCTTTCAGGAAAGGATATATCATCGGCATCCATTCGGGCTATATACTTACCCTTAGATAATTTTATTCCACGATTCAGATTTGCAGTGAGCCCCATGTTTTCATCGTTGAAAACTGGTATAATTCTGTTGTCTTTTCCGGTATAATCAATAATGATACTTCTTGTGTTGTCATTAGATCCGTCATCAAAAATGATCAATTCAAAATTTGTATAAGATTGTTGAATTAAGCTATCTAAAGCCAACGAAAGAAATTTTTCGCTATTATATGCCGACATGATTATGGATACTTTGATCATCCTCTAAATCGCTTTTTTGATTTGATCAAGATATACAGCCTGGTATTGTTTTGACATGGTTTCAATATTAAATATTTCAACAATTTTACCTTCAAGATATTGACTAATCTCTTTAGTATCATTTTTCAATATTAATATAACTTTTTCCAAGAGCTCTACTGAGTCTTCGGGGTTAAAAAGGTAATTATATGTTTTCCCAACAATTTCTATATGGGATGGAATATTTGATAACAAACATGGGAGCCCGGAACTCATCGCTTCAAGAACGGAGTTTGGAAGGCCTTCTGTTAAAGATGCGGATATGTAATAGTTGCTAGCTTTTAAATAATCATGTACTTGATCCACTTGTCCTCTGAAAATAATGCGCTTATTTTGATTTGATTGTGATAGAGCCTTAAGTAAGTTACCATTACCAATAAATAATAAAAGCGCCTTTGTATCTTGAAGTTGATTAAAGGTCTTGATTATAAGCTTAGGGTTTTTAAGTTCTGTTAGTGCCCCGCTCACTATAAATATATTTTTATCCAAAGGAAGGTTTAAATCTTTTTTCAATTGATCATTTAGCCCTTTAGCTGGCAAGAATTCTTTTCTATCTATGCCATTTTGAACAACGAAGGTTGCAATACCATAATTCAAAAGGAATTTGTCTCTAACAGTTTTTGAACACGCAATTGGATACGTAATTTGAGCGATGGCCTTTTTATGTGCAATTTCCATTACTCGGCCTAAGATTTTGCCATAGCGAAATATATAATCTTCTCTTGGAAAATTATGTATGGTATTAATAGAAATGACACGTTTTAGTTTTGAATTGATACTGTCTGCTCTCAAACCATGAGAATGTGATATATCGATCTTATTTGCATCTACAAAAGATTGTATTGCCTTTTTATTTTTAATAATTCCTGTTAGCCTGTCATTGTTTAGGTTAATTATTTGGATATTCATCGCGAGGAAATGATCTGTCATTGAATTAGCTCCCTCTCTGGACAAGCAAATGATAAAAATATCGAATATGTCTTTATCCATGCCTTTTATAATTCCGTATAGGATATTAATAGGGCCACACTTTTTTAGAGTGGATACAAGATATAATATTTTCAACTTTTTCATTTAATTATCGATTTCCCAGACAATCATCAATTTATTTAAACCTGTAAATGTAAGGGTTTTTTGCACCCGACATCTTCAAATGTGTATACAATAAAGATCAATCGACGATCTCCTTGGCCTTATTCACCGAAAAATTTAATTCGCCAAAAATGAACAGTGCATAAAAAAATGAAATGAAAATAATCCCCCAAATACGGTCGAGCATATTTTCAAATAGCAGGTTAAGAACAATGAGGCCAATAAACACTATTGTAAATAAACTTTGATCGTATAGCAACGGTGCGGCAAGAAAAATAATAAGTAATGATAATCCTATTATTCCAGAACTCACCAAAGTTTGCAAAAACTGATTATGCAGGTTTTTATCAATTCCTGTATATAAATGGATTTTGCTAAGCGAAGAATGATAACCATGTCCTAGAATCAGCTGCTTAGCACTAAAATTTTCCAGTGATTTCCATAGGATTATTCTGTCGACACTTTTATCTGTTTTTAATTCAATATTATTCAACGTTATGGAATCAAAGCTCTTTTTAATTCGAAGTTGAGTTGAAGGAATGCTCATCACAACGACGATAATAACTGCAACAACCGAAGCGGCAATAAGCTTTTGTTTTATTTGTTCGACAGAGAAAAATGCCACTGTCAAAATGAGAAATAAAGAGATCAGCCCAGCTTTTGAACTGACTAAAATAATCATCAATATATGTAAGATTAACAGGGCCCGTTTCCAATTTTTTTTAATGTCAATAAGTCCTGTAAATAACAGAAGAATAATGGCTATACATGAAAACAAGGCGTAATAGGAGGGATGCATGTCTAAAATAATGAATATTTTTTTATAGCTGAGTTCTCCCCAGTTTAATAGCATGTCTTGTTCGTAAAAAGCTTCGGTAGTTTTGCTGTCCCAATTTCCATAGAGGATTTTACCTCTGTTTAAAACTGATCTGATCAAACCAAGCAGGATAAGCACAAATGAAAGACTGCTGAGAAAATAAACAAATACTTTTAAGGACAGAATTTGAATGTGCTTCCTGGAATAATAAATAATAAACGGTATCAGAATAAATGCAGCCCGTTTTATGACCTGACTGATGTCAAATTCATAATTAAGGGCCAAATCGATAAATAGACCGATAATAATTGAGAAAAAAAATGCAAGAAATAAGCCGTATTTCGTAAAAAAATCTTTTGAATAATTACCCTTCAGTTGATAAATGGAGATAATAGATAAAGTTATCAATAGAATAGCGTTGGCAGCAAAAGAAACGATGATGCTCGGAACGAGTAAAATAAATGAAAAATTGAAAATTTTATCAAGCTTCATAATGACTTAATTGCTTTGGGCCTTGCCGTTTCTTTATCAATGTTTTTTAAGATCCAGTCCTTGTCATATGTTTTGAGAGAAAGGCTTATAAAATTACTGTAAACAATGTTTGGAATGAATCCAATCCTGATATTTTTTTGTTGTGCAACGATTCGAATCATAAAGACCATGGGTATAATTACAGCCAGGCCAACTTTAATAAAATGAGAAATTTGAGTGCTTCTTCTTTCCTGAACAATGCAATACAAGCCAAAGAAAATTGCCAACACTGAGTATCGACTAAACAAATTTGGAAACGTAAATAAAACATTGATCAAAATAAGAAAAGTAATGACGTATTTTCTGTATTTATTAGCATCCTTGGTAAGAAGGAAATAGCATAAAATCAAGATGTAAAAAATGCGTTCAAAATAGAACTGAAGTAAGGCTTTCCAGGTTCTCTCCTCAAAAAATTCCAGCGCCCAGTATCCTAAAAAATAACTATCTATTTTTGTTTTTAAAGGTGTATCAGGAAAGTAAGGTAACAGATGATTTGTCATAAAAATTAAAATCATACTGCCGAAAGGCATTATAAAAAGAGAGATTAACAAGAAAAGATTCAATTTCTTGAATTTGACCCTTGATAAGAAGTATAGAGGAATCGTTATAAGGGCCGCGAAATGGATCATTGAAGCCAGGAATAACAATATGAGTACTGGCTTTTTATCCTCAATTTTATTTAAAAAGGCATAAATAACGACGAGCATCGACATAGGGAATCGTAAAAACAAACCTTGCAATAAAAAATCGAATTGAAGTATAAACAGCAAGGCCACAAAGATGCTAACTTGTTTTTTTTGCTTCAACAATAAGTTAAAGGACAGTTGAAAAAAGGAAAAAATCAAAATAAAAATGATGATCCTTACGGATAAACCTGTTTGGGAAAAAATATAAAGTAAGAAGTAAAATAAAAAATCGGGTTTAACACTTAAAAAACTTAAAAACCCATCAAAGTTCATTTGTTGAAAATCGAAATATATAATATAAATTCTATATAAATCACCTGTAGGTGCAAGCAAGGAAGCCGTCAGGGCAAAAAATACTGATATTAATATGGAGTAAAACTTTCTTCTTGTTTTAAAAAATTGAAATAAAACTAAAGGCATGGAAAAAAATGGGAGTATCAAAAAAAGACCTCCAATAACGATGTCAGATGCTTTGTATATCGTTTTTAATTTTTTCATCTTGAAATAAAAATCAATCTATATTTTATGGCTATAAATAACCTGTAAACAACCATAAGCATTTCTACGAGTATCCTCGAATAAATGATGAATTCAAAAGTTAGTGAATCGGTTTTCCATAAATATAAGAGAATCAAAATATAAATGATTGATGGAAAGATAAAACTATAATTAAATTGATTTTGATATCCAAAGGCAACGAGTGTGTTTGTTCCCAAAAGATAGGTAAGAACTACAATAGGAATTAGAACACTTAAGGTTTGAAGAAGTGAACTATAGCCCAAAAGTTCTTTTCCTCCTAAAAGTGATATAAGAAAGTCCGATTGCCAATAGGTAAGGCCCCAGAGCAGTAAGGAAATAGCGAAACTGAAAAATATGAATTTTTGATTTAAGGCCAGGTTTTTCGTGCGGGCAATAGTAGGAAAAATAACCATAGAAAGGGTTTCAAAAGGCAATTGAATAGCTGCCAGTATCTTTATTGAAATATCAAAACTCGCTACGTCTTCCATTGAATAATAAAGACCGATGAGCAGAATCGAAGCAAAATTAAAACTTTTGCCAAATATTCCTCCAATAAAAAAAATAAAGGCTTCTTTGATGAGATTCTTTAGAAAAGAAGGACTGAATGATTCAAATTTAACTTCCAGATTGGTAAAGGCAAAGATCAACCCCACTAAGCCAATCATGATTTGAGAAATGGTCAAAAAATAAGCGTACCTGTAAAGATCAAGATAATTGCCTATAAAAATTAGAGTAACTAAAACCAATATGACTTTAAACACAAAAACAATTTTGGTAGGAATTGCCAATCTTTCCTTCCCTTGAAACAGCCAAATTGGGAAAATAGCTTCCCCGAGCCCAAGGCCCAGCAGGATAAGTAGTAGTTTGTAATTTTCTCGAAAAGCCGGAAAATTATAGAGAAGTACAAGGAACAGTATTGAACTGATTAAGAAAAGAAACAGTTTAAAAAATAAAATGGCAGAAAATATTCTATTCAAGTTTTTTTGATCTCCAATGTTTTCTGGAATATACTTAGCTGCATAAGTATTGAATCCAAAATTCACTATGATGATCAAATATTGGATGATAGATAAAGCCCATACTAAAACACCATATTTTTCACTGCCCAGGGTTCTTACCAGGAACGATACAAGAATATACTGGCTGAGTATATTGAAGACACGAAGCAGAGAGAGATAAGAAAAATTTTTGAATATTATTTTTCCGTCAGGATTGAGGTTTAATTTGCTTATAAAATTCACTTAGGCTTTAAAAACAGCGTCATTACCTCCTTAGGCTATTAATCAAATTCTACTTTCTTTGAGGTATTTAAAAGAAAGAAGTTATCATTAAAGGTTTTATCTACTATAATTATCGAGCATTTTATCAAATTGCTTAAAACTAATAAATAGCAGCATTAAAAGAAAACCACCCAAAAAACCCAGAATTGCAAAATTCTTATACCAGGTTTTAACTTTCATTCCAATCGAATTGAAACTTGAAACCACATTGATCACCTTATTCTCGGCAGTTAATTGTCTGTTCACTTCTATGAGTTGCTCATTCATCGACATGTATTTGTCAAAAATTTCCACTTCTTTTGTGTTACTTTTATTTTGAGACATAAAAATATTTGTTCCTGCATTTTCTTTTTCGCTTTCGGCAAGTAAAACTTTTTTGTATAAGATTCTCAGGGAATCGAGTTCGACCATGGAGTTTTCAAGTGCAGATTTCAAAGTGATCAAATTTGAATGCGCAGTTGTTTTTACTTTATCGTAATAACTATTTGCTATGATCGAATTAATGATGGGTAATTCCAGTTTTTCAAAGATATATTTGTCTTTAGACACAATCCTGACAACATGGTATTTAAACGATTCAATGGGGAGTTCTTTGGAAAAATCACGGTAATTTACCAGTTTAATAGTATTGGTGTCCAGCGCTTTGATAAAATTTTTATAAGAAATTAATACCTGATTCTCATTTGAATAAGGTTCCACCTCAATCCAGGAAATACTTTTGGCTTCATCCTCGCTAATTTCTAAGCTCGAAGCCAGCCTCTTAAAATCATCCTGTTTAACAAGACTCAGGTAATAATCTATATTTTTATACAGTTGAATCGCAGAACCAAAATTAGGTTCTACCGTCATTGATGATTCATATTGTTTTTCTTTGATCGCATATTGATAAATGCCACCCAATAAGCCCCCTATAACAGCCATCAAAGCCATTTTTATAAAATTGCTTCTGATAAACAAAATAAACAATATGATCCAATGATATAAGGTTTTAAAAAGGGTAATTACAAAGACGAAAATACTTTTAAAACCCTTAGCTATCAATGAGAAGAGTGTCCCAATATCTATATCATCTTCTTTGAGTACATCACCTTTGGGCTTGGGTGTTAATTCATTTTTATTCATGG
>Ga0316193_10004473_pt1 | contig 10275 bp, 10 predicted proteins | sample MerIslsedime2_MG_FD_207735 | JGI IMG/M metagenome (GOLD analysis project Ga0316193, IMG submission 207735) | Coastal sediment microbial communities from Maine, United States - Merrow Island sediment 2 | ecosystem: Environmental > Aquatic > Marine > Coastal > Sediment | place: USA: Maine...
TATGGGATCTTTGGCTATTTAAATGAAGCCGGCGACAGGGTTGTTCCTTCCATGACCCGCGACATCTGGGATGAATGCCAAATGGAAACCAAGGATATCAATTTTCCGCACAGCTCCTGGGGTGATGTGATATGGGCCCGGTGCATTAAAGAAAAGAAAAGCATTGCTTCCAGCGGGCCCTTCGCCATCTCCGATGGACACATTCCAATCACCCGGGCCATGGCCGTGCCCATCATCCATCGCGAAGAAGCCATCGGCAATCTAATGGTCGGCAATAAATCCACTGATTATACCGATAAAGATATGAAATTATTGGAATTAATTGCTGCCCACATCGCTCCGATTCTGCATGCCAGATTGAAGAAAACAACCCATGAAAAGCAGCGCAAGCAGACTAAACAGTAAAGATGTCAAAGCAGTTTCTTGGCCGCTTATTGGTGGGTGGCGTTTTATGACATTTTTAGCGCCGTTTGAAATCAGCAATCACCCGGCGGGCGGCGTTGTGTCCCGGGGCACCGGAGACACCGCCGCCGGGATGGGCACCGGATCCACAGAGGTAAAGGTTTTCAACGGGGGTTCGATACTGGGCCGCCCGGGGATGCGGCCGCAGGCTGAAAATCTGGTCCAGGTCGTGGCGCCCGTGGAATATATCAGACTCAGTGAGCCCGTAAATCGTTTCCAGATCGAGTGGGCTAAGCATCTGGCGACCGACAATGAGATCCGGCAGATTGGGCATTGAGCGGGCCATATATCCAATGATGTCATCGGCCACATCATCCTTGATGTCATCCCAGTTCACCCCATCGGCCAGGCGATAGGGATAATATTTGGCCAGTATGCTCATGACATGCCGGCCGGCCGGGGCGAGACTGTCATCTACGGTGGACGGAATCGTAATCTCCAGGCGCGGCGCCTCGGGCAAATGACCTGCGGCGGCAGCAAAAAAATTGGCCTCCAAACCGGCAACATCCGGAAAGATGCAGATATCAGAGCGGTGCCAGGGCCCTGCCTCACCCGGCGCAAAAAACCGGATGTCCGGCAACCCCTCGAGAGCCAGGTTAATACGCAGCGAACTGTGCCCCATCCGAATTTGCCGGATGTCCTTGACAAATTCCGGATCCAAATGATCAGGATCCAAAAGCTTGAGAAACGTGCGTTTCGGGTCCGTATTGGCCAATACACAGCGGCTGCTGATGATTTCGCCGCTTTCGAGCTGCACCCCGACGGCACGTCCTTTTTCAACCAATATTTTTGCAACGGATGCTGCGGTCCGAATATCCGCTCCTTTTGATCGGGCAAAATTCGCCATCGCCTGGGTGATGCCGCCCATACCACCCCTTACCAATCGCCAGGCACCCGGCTCGCCGTCCAGTTCGCCAATGGCCATGTGAAAAAAAGGAATCGCCGAACCCGGCTGATGCAGACTGGCATAATTGCCGGAAAAACAGGCGGACGCGTACATACTTTTAATCATGGGGCTGTCAAACCAGCGTTCGATGAGATCAAAGGCGCTGCTGGTTAACATTTGGAGCAATCGGTGTCGCAAATCCGGAGAAAGCCTGCGAATATCCAGGCCCATCCGGGCGAATGCCGCCAAATCCAATAAACCGGCATCCAGTTTAGGCGGTTCCCGCAGCATCTGGTTTCGAACCACTTGGCCGACCGTCTGAACCATGGCATCGAACTGCGTCATGGCGTCGAAGTCGACGTTGGAAAACCGCGCGACTTCCTTACGATCGTGTTTCTCATCACCGCATAAAAACAGGAAGTCATCTCCGCAGACAGCCAGGGTGCCGTCCATGCGGATCATCTCAAACCCGTGCTGTTTAAGTTCAAGGTCCCGGATGACCTCCGACCTTAAAAGGCTGACGACATAAGAAACAGTAGAAATCCGGTACCCCGGTTTAATTTCCTCGGTTACCACAGCACCACCAACCACCGGCCGCCGTTCCAACACAACGGTTTTGAGTCCGGCTTTTGCCAGATATCCCGCGGCTGTCAATCCGTTGTGTCCGCCGCCGACAATGATGGCATCATAAGTTTCATTCATATCTAATTTAAGATTTTCCCAAGCTTGTCTATCGTATCCTGGGGGGTTTCACCGAAAAAATCCGCTCCGATTCTCTTGGCCCAATGGTCGGTAGCCACCGCTCCGCCCACCATGGTCTTGACCTTGTCACGCAGACCGGCTTCTTTCAACGCTTCCTCCAGTTTTTTCTGGCCGATCTGGGTCGTGGTCATCATGGCCGATGAACCCACCACATCGGCCTTGAGTTCCTGAGCCTTTTGCACAAATTCACCAATCGGGACATCCCGTCCCAGATCATGAACCTCATAGCCGTGGACCCGCAACATGGTCACGATGATGCCCTTGCCGATGTCGTGAATATCGCCTTCAATGGTGCCGATCACGATGACGGCCAGTTTCTGCTGCTTTTGGTCCTGGGGCAAAGCGGCTTCCAGGATCTCAACCGCCGCCGTCATGGCTTCGGAGGCAATCAGCAGCCCCGGTAAAAACACTTCCCCCCGATCAAAGAGGTCGCCCATTTTGCGGATACCCTCGGAAAAACCTTCATTGATCATATCGAGCGGGTCCATGCCGTCCTCTATGGATTTTTGGGCGATTTCTTTGGCCGCCTCATCCTCCAAATCCAAAATGGATTGGGCGGCTTTTTTAAACCATTCAGTTTTTTCCATTCACTGACCTCTTTTGTTTTTAATTAATGGGTCACTCCGCACTTTTCACGATCCGCTTCAGTTCCCTGATGAGGTCTTCCGGCAAGGGTTTCGGTTCGTGGGTTGTTAAAAGTTCGGCGGCCTTTTGGTTGGCAGATTGAATCAGGCTTTTTGATCCTCTTTTTTCCCATGCTCCTCGCATGCGGCGATCGATGATCGTTGCCTGAACCTGCTCCGTCTCCAAATGCTTGAGGGTGTGGCGCTGTGTTAAAAAGTTATTTCCGATGCCGACTTTCTTGATCAGGTCCACACCCATCAGCTCATCATCCAGGGAAACCCCATTCACTATTCTCTTCACCATGGCGGCAATCTCATTGTCGATGACCAATTGGCCGAAGCTGAAGGTCATGCCCGCCTCGAGCATGCCCGCACCATAAATGAGATTGGCTCCTGCCAGAGCAGCGAGCAACGCGCTGATGGTCTTTTCGTGTCCTGCCTGGGCATCGGATATCTTTGCATCCGCCTACCCACCGGCCACATAGCTGGGAATACCGTAGTAATTCGCCAGATCGGCCGCACCGGCACTGATCATGGCCATCTCCGGTACCCCCACCACAGCGGTTGCCTGTTGCATGTCAAGGGTTGTCGAGGAACTGCCGTATATGACAGGGGTTCCCGGATTTGTCAACTGGGCCAGAATTATTCCGGCGAGTACCTCGGCATTATGCATGACAAGGGCACCCGAGATGGAAATCGGGCTCGATGCGCCGGCCATAACCATACTGAGAACATTGATGGGCAGCCAGTGTCTGGCCGCCTCGATAATGACTTCGGCACTCGATTCAATAATCTGCAGCGGGCTGGTCGGACAGACACCGAAAGATACAATCGGTCGCTCTTTTAATTTATCCAGCCCTCCGGCAACGGCTGCAGCCATTTCGATCAACAACTTGGTTCGGGCCCCATCTTCAGAATCTGATGCATAATGTTTGGAGCAATGGATTAAACCGGCTTCGAGCATGTGAAGATCAGCGGACGAATCGGGTTTATCGCGCGCCGTCACCGGCGCTGTCAGGATATCCATGTGCGTTAGTGCATCCGTCAGGCGTGCGATCCGGGCCACATCTTCTTTGGTGGACTCCCGAATTTCACCGGTCTTTAAATCCTCTGTCAAGACCCCGACGCCAAAGGTGGTAAACCCTACCTGCTTGCCGCCCATCATAAAATCATTTTCAGGGTCACGTCCGGCCAGCAGAATATGGCTGGGACACATGGATATGGCCTGTTTGACGATATGATCCGGAAATCTGACCACCCGGGTTTTTTTATTCACCCAGCAACCGCCGTCATGCAGAATATCCAGGGCTTCATCGCAGTCCACACTGACGCCGGTGGTTCGCAGCACATCCCCGGTAGCGGCGTGAATTTTATCCAGACCATCCGCCGTAAACGTCCTCAAGCCCCAGCCGGTAGTCATTTCAGTCGCAGCTACCGTGCTTTTTCGCATTTTTTGCCCTCCTTTCTTTCGATCGATTATTTTGTAAATTCAAGCTTGGATTTAAACAGATTTACCGAGTTAAGTTCGATATCCAGCAGTTCCGCAATCCGGCTTTTGGCGACAATCCCACTGGCACCGTCGGCAATCATGGGCAGGGTCGCAATATCCAGATCCTGCCGGACCTGATGCATCACTTCTTCATCGGTTAATTCGATGACATTTATTCCGAGCTTCCGGGCCACATATTCTTTGGCTTCCGTGATCTTCATCCTTTGGGTCAGTTGCATCCAAGCCACCAGATCTCCGGCGGTTCGGATGCCTCCCATCCCGGCAGCCATTATGTGGGCGACAGACATCCCGAATGGATCGCCGACGCCAAGCTACAACCCGTCCGCTTTTCCGATCTCAACCAGGGCCTTTGCGGCCCTGGTCGTGCAATCGATGGGCGGTGACTCGTACATGGGCAGCCCGCAAACGCCCATGCCCACATTGGGGTGGACCGGAATGCCGGCAACCTTGACGGTCTCCTTCACAAAGGTGACCGCGCGCGCCAGGTTCCAGGGAGTTGACTTGGCGGCTTTGACATTGACGGCCGGGCCGAAAATATCTGCACCGACCGCCTCGGCCATCTTAACCTGGTCGTGGGGATACATACCGGCCAACCGAGCGCCGTCAAAGGTAATCTCTCCATGCAGGCCCAGCACAAATTCACTGGACATCCCCAATTCAATCGCCATGTTGGGAGCGATTTTTTTTAACTCCCGGATGGCCTCCAGGGCGGCGAGAAAATCCGCATCCCCGGCGGAAGCGGCGGTATCGAAGTTAAACCCGTCGCAGCCCACTTCATACAGATTGCGGGCGACGAAGACGAGATCGTTTCTCAGTTGCTCGGCGGCCGCTTCCTGGGTCTCCCGGGCCTCGCTTATTTTGCCGGCAGGCAGCAATTCGGATGGGTTCGGAAAGGCGCCGTCCGGTTGAAAGTATAGACCCAGGTTCGGCTGGGTTCCATAAATCAAGGGGACGGTTGTGGCCTGATTCAATGAATAATATTTTTGCTTCTCATAATTGACAATCGGTTTGACGGGCTTACAGCTGTAGTCGATGTGGCCAACGCCGGCCGTGTCCGCACAACAAACGCGTTCATAGGTCAAAACCGATTGCATATAGCTCATGGGAAGGGCCACACCGCCATCTGCCTGGTCGGCTATTGGCGTCATGGCAGCCCCGTCATCGGTGGTAATGACTTCTGCGCCCGGTTTGACGGCAACGATCCGGTTGGTGTCGGCAAAGATCTCAAAAAGCGCTTCCAGTTCATCAGGGGTCAATTCCGGTATTTTACCCCGGTCGGCAGCATCCCGGGTGCCAACCCGGATGTCCTCTTTAACCTGTTCCGCGGACATCTCAACCCGGGCACCGTCACCCATACGCGTAATGACTTTATTTTGCATGGTTCAACTCCTTTTTATTTAAGTTCTTCGTCCGCTCTGCGCATGATATCTTCGAGCTTACCGACCACATCATCAGGCAATGGGTTTTTGGGTGGGCCGGCCAGAATTTCTTCAACTTTTTTTCTGGCATTGTCATACACATCCGGCCGGCCCAGTTCGACCCACTGCTCAAATGTATTGCGGTCGCACAATTGCGGCATGATAAACTCGCTGCTGCGGCAGGCCCGGATAGTGCTGGCCTGACTCAGAAAATGACCGCCGGGTTTCACTTCTTTAATGTCTTCAAAGCAGTTTTTGGCTTCGGACATGTCCACTCCGTCTTTCAGGCGTTTGCACAAACAGGCGATTTCATCATCCACCACAATTTGTTCCAGCGTCATCATATTGCTGGTTTCAAGGGCACCGGGCCCCTGCACCAGGTCCACCCCAAGCATGACAAGCGGCAGTGTGGTAATCAGCTTCTCCATGACCGCCTGGGAACCATGATCCTTGGCTTCTGTCAGACACCCGGCCTGGGTATCCGGCAGATTGTAAAATTTAGCCATCTCGCCCCTGGCCGCTGTTTGCAGGACCATTTCAGGTGAGCCTTCCAAAAACCCACCGGTGGAAAAATTTGTGTTGCCGGATGCATCACCATAGATAATCGGCGTCCCGGGCCGCGCCATCTGAAAAAGGGTGAGTCCGGATAAGGCTTCCGCATTTGCCATGGAAATATTGGAAAATAAACTTGCCGGACCGGTGGAGCCGGCACACGGCATCGGGAAAAGACAGATCGGCGCATCAACCTGTATCAGTTCCAGATAGGCATCACACATCCCGCCTTCGTGAACGAGCGGTGCCAGGGTACAGTAAACCACGGAATAAATATGCCGCTGTTTGACGGCATCCTCAGATCCGAGAATGGCGGCCATGGCCTCCACCATATACGGCACCTCCGCGGGGTGGGTGAGTTCATCCTGAACATGACAGGTAGAATATATAAAAGATGAGATATCTTCCCGCAAATTGGCTGATTGATTGGGAAATTCACTTACGGACGCGGGCCAGATAACGGAAGCCAGCTTCATTTCATCAAAAACCCGCAAAAAATCAATATGATCCTGATATTTGCATCGTCTTCTCTCACCGGTATTAAAATCCCGCGTAAAAATACCGCCATTGTCCAAAACATAGCCGCTGTAGGATGACGGAAGCTGAAAGTCTTTTTCCTTTACCCGCGACCCCAGCACAAAGGATTCGGGTGCGGTCTTGAGTGCCTGCTGCACCATTTCCTCCGGAATTCTGGCGATCCGGGTGCCGATGTCGACCCGGGCGCCGTTGTCCTTTAAAATATTAAGGGCCTTGTGGCTCAGAAATTTAACACCCACTTCCTGGAGAATTCGGATGCTTTCAGCGTGAACTTTACGTTTATCTTCTTCGGTCAAAATTTGACATTGAATACTCAAAATTTTCCTCAATTTTCCGATTTATCCAGATTAAAGCACTTTAACCGGGAACCGTGAACGCTGAACCGCTCAACCTAGGTTCACAGATACACGTCTGCGAGTCGTCAAGCCGTATCACGCATGGCGTCTTGGATTTCAAATTTGCGTCGCCTCTCCGCGCGGAACATCAAGATACCGGCCACTGCGGCGCACAGCGAGACGAACAATACAACGATGGTTGCCAGGGCATTGATTTTCGGGCTGACTCCCAGGCGCACACTGGAGAAGACTTTCATGGGGAGTGTTGTTGCACCGGGGCCGGCCACAAAACTCGATATGACCAGGTCGTCCAAGGACAGCGTGAAAGCCAGCAGCCAACCGGAGGCAATCGCCGGCGCTATAATCGGGAGTGTGATCGCGGTGAATACCTTGAAAGGCGGTGCGCCGAGATCCATGGCGGCCTCTTCGATGGCTGCATCCATCTCTCTCAGGCGGGAGGTGATAACCACGGCCACAAAGGCGGCGCAGAAAGTGACGTGGGCAATCCACAACGTGGTCATGCCCCGACCGGCCGGCCAGCCGATTACTTTTTCCATAGAAACGAAGAGCAGCAACATCGATAGGCCGGTGATCACCTCCGGCATAACCAGGGGGGCAGTGACCATGCTTGCGAAGATGTTATGGCCGCGGAATCGGCCGAAACGAGCCATCACGAGACCGGCCAGTACCCCCAGGGCCACGGCGGCGGTGGCACTCATCAGGGCCAGGCGCAGACTGAGCCAGGCAGCCGACAACATCTGCCTATCCTGCAGCAGTTCGCCGTACCACTTGGTGGAAAACCCGGCCCAAACCGTAACAAGCTTCGATTCGTTAAACGAAAAAATGATGAGAATTACAATCGGTGCGTACAGGAATGTATAACCCAACAGCAACCACACACTCAAAAGGGGGGATCGTCTGGTCGTGCTCACGCTTCTTCCATCTCCTGGGTCTGGTGTTTATGAAACCACATCATCGGTATGATCAAAAGGAGCAGCATGACGATGGCCACCGCCGATGCCACAGGCCAGTCACGGTTACTGAAAAATTCCTCCCACAATACCTTGCCGATCATCAGCGTGTCAGGTCCACCCAGAAGGGCGGGAATCACAAACTCGCCCACCGCGGGAATGAACACCAGCATGGAGCCGGCAATGACGCCCCCCTTGGACAGGGGTAGTGTGACGAAAAGGAACGATTTCCAGGGTTTCGCCCCAAGGTCGGCGGCGGCTTCCAGATAGGACTCATCGAGTTTCACCAGGTTGGTGTAGAGCGGCAGGATCATGAAGGGCAAGTAGGCATAGACGATACCGATATAAACGGCGAAATCGGTGTGCAGCATGTGCAGCGGCGTATCGATCAGGCCCAATTTCATCAGCAGGTTATTGATCAAGCCGTTGGTCTTTAAAATGCCGATCCAGGCGTAGATCCGCAGTAGAAAAGAGGTCCAACTTGGCAGGACGATGCCCAGCAGCAGCAGGTTACGGATCCCCGGGTGGGCGCGGGCGATACCATAGGCAATGGGGTATCCCACCAGAAGGGCCAGGCAGGTGGCCCCGGCGGCAGTCTTCAGCGAACTCAGATAGGCGGCGGTGTAGAGATGATCTTCGATCAGAAAAAGGTAGTTGCCCAGGTTCAAGATGACGGACAGTTTCTCTTCTGCAAAAGCGAAAAGCTCGGTAAACGGTGGTATGGCCACCGCCATTTCGGCAAAGCTGATTTTGAAGACGATGGCAAAAGGAAACACCAAAAACAGCAGCAGCCACAGAAAAGGGATACCGATTACGGTCATTCGGCCGGAAGGCAGGAATCGTTTCCATCGTTTCTTTACCATGTCAGCACCACTGCTGCACTTGGCTGCCAGCTGAGATAGACTTTATCATCCCAGGAGATACGGTTTTTGATACTGCGTTCTACATTTGCCAGGGTGGCGCGTATCATCGTGCCGCTCTGGGTCTTTACGTGGTAGATAGAGAGACCGCCAATATAGGCAATTTCTTCCACTTCACCCCGGGCGCAGTTGTAATCACCAGACGGCGGCTCCTCCGTGATGACTATTTTTTCAGGTCTCACCGCCACCCAAACCGCCATCCCCGTGGAGCCGGATATTCCGCGGTCGATGTAGATTTTCCGATCGAGTTCGGGGGCGTCGATGATGACATGGTCAGCCGAATCTTCGATGACGGTTCCCGAAAAAATATTGACCGTACCGATAAACTCCGCTGTCCGGCGACAATTGGGGTATTCATATACCTCGTGGGGGGTGCCGGTCTGCAGGATTTTGCCGTCATGCATCACCCCAACCCGGGTGGCCATGGTCATAGCCTCTTCCTGATCGTGGGTGACCATCACGCAGGTCACCCCGACGCGTTCGATGATGTTGACCACTTCCAGCTGCATTTGCTCCCGGAGTTTTTTATCCAGGGCCGCCATGGGTTCGTCCAGGAGCAGCAATTTCGGCCGCTTGGCGAGGCTGCGCGCCAGGGCGACGCGCTGGCGCTGACCACCAGAGAGCTGGTGCGGGTAACGGTTGAAAAATGTTTTCATGTGCACCAACTCCAGGAGTTCCTCCACGCGTTTTTTAATTTCCCTTTTGGAGATCCGGTCCTGCTTCAGGCCGAAGGCAATATTTTTGGCAACGGTCATGTGGGGAAACAGGGCGTAGGATTGAAACATCATGTTGACCGGGCGGTTATACGGTTGGATCGACTGCATGTCTTGCCCGTCGATGGTAATCTGCCCGTCAGTGGGTATTTCGAAGCCCGCCAGTAGCCGCAGCAAAGTAGTTTTGCCACAGCCGGAAGCGCCCAGAAGTGCGAAAATTTCACCCTTCCGTATGTTCAAATCGACAGTGTCCACGGCGGCTATCGTATCGAATTTTTTAGTGACCTCCTTTATTTGGATGTAGGCCTCGGCGGCCTTTTCCGCCGCGAATTCGGGCAGGATTTCTGGTTGACTCATATGGGTGCTCCATTGGCAGGGATTCGGCTCATAAGCGCTGGGTTGTTTATCTCAATATAGAAATCCTGGTCTTTTGGGTCAGGTCACAGTAAAGGGCTGTAACGGTAGTATAGAGCCGGAGTGATGGAGCACTGTAGTTTTGGAGTGATGGGTGAAAATCGGACTACCGAGTATCATCCGTATTATAGATCCCATCGCTATTTAATCATTTGCTTGGAGAAAGTGATCG
>Ga0316193_10004474_pt1 | contig 10275 bp, 8 predicted proteins | sample MerIslsedime2_MG_FD_207735 | JGI IMG/M metagenome (GOLD analysis project Ga0316193, IMG submission 207735) | Coastal sediment microbial communities from Maine, United States - Merrow Island sediment 2 | ecosystem: Environmental > Aquatic > Marine > Coastal > Sediment | place: USA: Maine...
AGAATATAGTCAAAGGAAGAGATCCACGAGATGTTTGGGCCTTTGTACAAAGAACATGTGGGGTTTGTACTACTGTTCATGCCATCAGTTCGGTAAGGGCGGTAGAGGATGCTTTAAATATTGCTGTTCCGCCAAATGCTGAAATGGTTCGAAATATTATGGAAGGCGCATTATATATGCACGATCATGCCGTCCATTTTTATCATTTACACGCCTTGGATTGGGTTGATGTAGTCAATGCGCTTAGCGCGGATCCAGCGGAAACTTCAAAAATTGCCCAGAGTATTTCGAAATGGCCGAAAAGTTCACCAGGCTATTTCAGCGATATTCAAAAGCGCATTCAAAAATTTGTAGATAGTGGTCAGCTAGGCATATTTGCCAATGGCTATTGGGGTCATCCTCAAATGAAATTACCTGCAGCCGTAAACCTCTTAGGAGTGGCCCATTATTTAGAGGCTTTGGAGTGGCAAAAAGAAATAGTAAAAGTACATACTATACTAGGAGGAAAAAACCCACATCCAAATTATTTGGTTGGAGGAATGGCTTGTGCCATAAATGAAAACAGCACAGGAGGCTTAAATGCTGAAAGACTTGCACACGTAGGGAAGTTGTTAAAACAAGGAAAAGATTTTATTGAACAGGTTTATATTCCTGATCTTTTGGCTATAGCCTCTTTTTATAAAGATTGGGGAGCGATTGGACAAGGGGTTGGTAATTATATGTCATATGGAGATTTTCCAACAAATGGTTATGGAGATCCGAGTAGCTTTAAATTCCAGCAAGGTGTAATTTTGGACAGAGATTTATCAAAAATTCATGATGTTGATCATCGTAATGGAGATATTGAAGAATTCGTCAACAATTCATGGTATGACAATTATAAAGAAGGAGCCGATACAGGAAGACATCCTTGGGAAGGTGAAACCAATATCAAATATTCAGGACCACAACCACCCTATGAGCAATTAGACGTTGAGCAAAAATACAGCTTTATCAAAACGCCAAGATGGAAAGGGAAGGCAATGGAAGTAGGTCCGTTATCGAGACTATTAGTAGGTTATGGTAGAGGAAATAAAGAAATTCAGGATGCAGTTAACGGCGCATTAAGTCATTTAAATGTTCCCGTAGAGGCCTTATTCTCAACCTTGGGAAGAACGGCTGCCCGTGGTATAGAATCTCAATTGGTTGCTAATTGGACCATGGAATTCTACAATCAATTACTCAGCAATATTAAAAATGGGGATACACGAATGGCTAACATGGAATCATGGGATCCTTCAACTTGGCCTGCCGAAGCAAAAGGTGTCGGCTTTACCGAGGCCCCTCGCGGAGGACTGGCTCATTGGATCAAAATTAAAGATGGCAAAACTGAGAATTATCAGCAGGTAGTACCTACTACCTGGAATGCCTCGCCAAGAGATCCTAGCGGTCAGATGTCAGCCTACGAATCAGCTTTGATTGGGACTCCTGTAGCCGATCCTGAATTACCATTGGAGATTATTAGAACGGTACATTCATTTGACCCTTGCCTGGCATGCGCCGTGCATTTATATGATGAACATGGAAATCATATTTCAAAAGTGAGTAATATAAGTAGTTGTGAGATCTAATTTTATGATAGAAAAAAATGGATATAATTAGCAGAACATATGATTTTAAACGGGTCCTTGTATGGGAATTACCTGTACGAATATTTCATTGGCTCAACGTATTATGCATTACAGTTTTAGGGGTCACTGGATTCATAATAGCTGATCCTCCAGCTTTAATGTCAACTTCAGAAGCAGTTGATTCTTATTGGTTTGGTACGGTGAGAATGATTCATTTTACAACGGCTTATATTTTTCTACTAAATTATATTGCCAGGATTTACTGGGCATTCAGGGGTAATTACTATTCAAACTGGAGGGCCTTCTTTCCTTTTTCTAAAAAGGCCTGGGGTAATATTAAGCATGTTTTAAAAATAGATATTTTGCTTCAAAATGAAGAAGTGGAAGTGCTTAAGAATATTAGTGTAGGTCATAATTATGTGGCCTCCTTGTCATACGTTGTTTTGTTTCTGTTGGCACTGGTTCAAATATTTACCGGTTTTGGTCTATACGCACCAACTTCTGGCTGGTGGTTGCCTAAATTATTTGCCTGGGTACCCTATGTTTTAGGAGATGAGATGACAACAAGATTTGTGCATCATATGTCTACCTGGTTATTCGTAATATTTACCCTGGTTCATGTTTACCTGGTTTTTTATCATGATTGGTTAGAAGGAAGAGGAGAATCTTCTGCAATGATCAGTGGGTATAAATTTGTAAGAAAGGAAAGAATGCATGGTGAAGACAGTATCTGATTCAGAATAATTATACCTGATAAGGTATTTGATTTGAGAGAATTTGAATATGTTCATCCTAAAGTTTTGATGAGGTTAAAGTTAATTTTTGGACTTGCCTCGGAAGTAATTCCTATTATAATTAAGAAGTACTTTTGAGGCAAGTCTATTTTTAATAAAACTAAAAATTATATAATGATAGATGATAGAACCCCCTTAGCCATTAGTAGTGATGCCTTCTTTTTTGAAAAAGACAAGTCTGATTCTACGCTTATTTTAGGAATAGGGAATTACCTTATGGGAGATGAAGGAGTTGGTGTCCATATTATTCAACAAATGGCAGGTATGGATCTTCCAGATCATATTGATATTTTAGATGGAGGAACTGGAGGGTTTTTACTCCTTGGATGTTTTGAGGCTTATGCCCGTATCATTTTTGTTGATGCCACTATGGACGGAAAAAAGGAGGGAACCATTTCGCTTATTAAACCTAAATTCGCATCAGATTTTCCTTCGGCCTTAAGCGTCCATGATGTGGGATTAAAAGACATGATCGAAGCAGTTTATCTGATGGATAATAAACCGGAGATGAATCTTTTTACGATATCAATAAAAGAGATGAAGCCCATGACAATTGATTTGTCTTTAAAAGTTGCGGAGTCTATTCCTTTAGCCATAAATCAAATCATAGACCTAGCCAGGGAAATGCAAGCTAAAATTTTATAACTTAGCTTCGGCACTTTCTCTATTTCTGGCTTGACAATGGGTAAAACATATAGAATAATTATCAACGGACGAGTTCAAGGCGTTGGTTTTAGACCTTTTGTATACGGCGCTGCAAAAGCGTTTGGCTTGGGCGGATACGTTACTAATAATGAGGAAGGCGTACTCATTATGCTTAGTGGAGACCAAAAAACCATAAAATCTTTTTATGCCAAACTGCTAAAAGAACCTCCCCCGCTTGCCATGATTAAAAACCACGCTATTACAGAGGTAGAGAAGATTTTATTTCATGATTTTGAGATTATTCAAACAAAAAAAGGTGACAAATTGAATCTGGCACTCACACCTGATTTTGGCCTTTGTATTGCATGTAGTGAGGAGATTGCCGACCCCAATAATCGTCGGTTTTTATACCCATTTACGACCTGTGTGAATTGCGGGCCGAGGTGGGCCATAACAAATACCTTTCCTTTTGAACGGAATAATACCAGTCTGAATGATTTTGAGATGTGCGAAACTTGTCAAAAAGAATATAAGGATCCTTCAAACAGAAGATTTCATTCACAAACCAATACATGTAATTCGTGTGGGATACAACTTGTTCTCGAGACTGCAGATGGAAAAGTTTTAGAGATTGACAGGAAGTATTTCTTTAAAAAAATCAGTGATCTTATAAAAGAAGGAAATATAGTAGCTATCAAGAATACCGGTGGTTATTTGCTTTGCTGCGATGCCGCGAACGAAGCGGTAATCGCAAGATTACGACATTTGAAAAGACGTCCAAAAAAACCATTTGCGGTTTTATATCCCAACCTGGAATTATTGGAACAGCAATTAGAGCTGAGTCCTGTTGAGATAAACGAATTAACCTCAACAGAAAGACCAATTGTAATTGTTTCAAATGAAAATTTCAAAGGTAACCTTGCGCTTGAACAACTGGCTCCTGGTCTGAAGCAACTAGGGATTATGCTGCCTTATACGGGTCTTTTGCAATTGTTGTGTGATGAGCTCAAACAGCCCATTGTAGCTACTAGTGGTAATTTTCACGGTAGTCCGATCTTGAGTCAAAAGAAAAAGGCAAAGGAGCTGATATCCGGTATAGCCGATTATTTTGTACATCACAACCTTCCCATTATTAACCCACAGGATGATTCGGTAGTTAAATACAGCTTTAAATCGGGTCAAAAAGTAATGTTCAGACGGTCTCGGGGATATGCACCTAATTTTTTTGAATTCAGTTTAGAAACAAATGAAAAGATACTGGCAATGGGGAGTCACCTAAAAAGCACCCTTGCTATTATTCCAAATGATTACCTCTATATAAGTCAATACCTCGGTAATTTGGATCATTTTGACGTTTACCAGCGATTCGTGGAAACAACAGCCGGGTTCATGACAATTTTTGAGCAAGAACCAGACGTTATTTTAGTTGACAAACATCCAGGGTATCTAAGTACACAATACGGAAAAGAATTATCTGAGAAATACGGAGCGAATAAATGGGACGTCCAGCACCATAAAGCACATTTTGCTTCGGTACTGGGAGAGTGTGATTTGTTTGCAAATGAGGATCCGGTTTTAGGAGTTGTCTGGGATGGAACCGGATATGGTGATGATCATCAGATTTGGGGAGGAGAATTTTTTATATATCAGACTAAGAGGATAGAAAGGTTGACTCATTTTGACTATTTTAACTGGATAGCTGGGGATAAAATGTCTCAGGAACCCAGGTTATCTTTATTGTCCCTGGCGGATTATAATGCCAAAGAGGTTTTAAATAAAAAATTTTCTCAAGCTGAGTTGGGTATATACAATACTTTAAAGAAAAGCAATAAGCTCAAAACTTCTTCAGTGGGCAGACTGTTTGATGCGGTCGCCTCATTGCTTAATATATGTGACATAAATACCTATGAAGGAGAAGCTGCTATTATGCTTGAAAATATTGTTTTAAATATTGATACGGACCTTTGCAAGTCCTATTGCTCTGTTGGAGATACGCTAAGAATTCCAACGGAAGATTTGTGGAAAAATCTTTACGCGGATTTTCTAAAGGGCGTAAAAAAAGAAACTATTATCATTAATTTTTTATTCACACTTGCAACGATCATTCTTGAAATTGCAAAAAGGGGAAAGTATAAAAAAATAGCTTTAAGCGGAGGGGTTTTTCAAAATACAACCTTGATAGACATGCTAAAAGAAATGTCGGGCAAGCAATTTCAACTGTATTTTAACCGTAACTTAGCTCCAAATGATGAAAATATTTCTTACGGACAAATCATGTATTATTTGAATTGCATAGAACATAATAAGCTTTAAAAAAGAAGAAAAAGACAAGTGTATAAAAGATCAAATTTCTAAGAATAGATGAAATATTTAAGTGAATATAGAAATATTGAGGATACCCAAAAGGTATTAAAACAGCTGGAAAAATCAGTAAGTAAGCCTTGGAACATTATGGAGATTTGTGGTGGGCAGACCCATGGCTTGGTAAGGAATGGCCTTTTAGAATTATTGCCAGACAAGATCAGAATGATACATGGTCCGGGTTGTCCGGTTTGTGTTACCCCCTTAAACCTTATTGATAAAGCCATTGAATTACTGGATCAAGGAATTATCGTTTGTTCTTTTGGAGATATGATACGTGTGCCGGGAAGTAAAAAAAGTTTATTGGAGGCCAAGGCCGAGGGAGGCGACCTCAGAATTTTGTATTCTCCTCTTGAAGCCGTAAAAATTGCCAAAAATAACCCCGATAAGGAAGTGGTTTTTTTTGCAGTAGGTTTCGAAACAACTGCTCCTGCCAATGCCTTATCTGTATTGCACGCCCAAAAGGAAGGCTTGACCAACTATTCAATTCTGGTGTCACACGTCCTTGTTCCGCCAGCCATGGAAGCCATTCTCGACGATGAATTTAACAGTATTGATGCTTTTTTAGGAGCGGGTCATGTTTGTGCCATCATGGGATTTAAAGATTATTACCCTCTGGTTGACAAGTATAAGCTGCCCATCATTATAACGGGATTCGAACCGCTGGATCTGGTTCAGGGAATTCAGATGGCAGTGGATCAGTTGGAAAAAGGTATCTATAAGCTCGAGAACCAGTATGCCCGGGTAGTAAAGGAGGAAGGGAATATTCAAGCCATTAAAGTAATCCAAAAAGTTTTTGAAGTAGGCGACAGAGAATGGAGAGGGATTGGAAACATCCCGGAAAGCGGATATAAAATGACCAAAGAATTCAAGGATTTTGACGCTGAACTCAGGTTTGGAATAGATAATATCGTTGTTGCCGAGAATTCTTTATGTATCGCCGGAGATATTTTAAGAGGTTTAAAAAAGCCGGTAGAATGTCCTCAATTTGGTAAAACCTGCTCTCCTGCTAATCCTTTAGGTGCCCCTATGGTTTCTTCTGAAGGTGCCTGTAGTGCTTATTTTAATTTTTCAGAACATTCAATTTTTTAAATTATGGATACAAAAGGCCTTAGATTTGATGCAATCAACCTCGGACACGGAAGCGGAGGGATCATGACCAGAGATCTTCTCGATAAAATTATATTTTCAACTTTTGACAACCCATATTTAAATCAAAAGCATGACGGTGCGATTGTTAAATTTGACGGTGAGATTGCGATTTCAACCGATAGTTTTGTTGTTTCTCCTGTTTTTTTTAAGGGTGGTAATATTGGTGAACTAGCGGTTAATGGAACGGTTAATGATGTTGCCATGTGCGGTGCAATTCCAAAATATCTTTCCTTGGCTTTTATTGTAGAGGAAGGATTGAAAATGAATGAGTTTATTCAGATCGTTGAGTCTGTAAAATCAGCGGCAGATGAAAGCGGCGTATTGATCATTACAGGCGACACCAAGGTAGTGGAAAGAGGGAAAGGCGATAAGATTTTTATCAATACAACCGGTTTTGGAGAGGTACACCCTAAAGCGGATATTTCCAGTTCCAACATTAAAGCAGGTGACATGATTTTTGTGAATGGCTTTATCGCTCAACACGGGATGGCAATTATGTCGGAAAGAGAAGGCCTGGAGTTTGAATCAACAATTGTGAGCGATACGACCAATATCAATTTTATGGCGATGAATTTATTGGATAAATTCGGAGATAAAATCCACTTGTTCAGAGATCCAACTCGCGGAGGTGTTGCCAGCGTATTGTCCGAAATTGCTACTGATATAGGAATGGGTATCAGCATTAACGAAAATGATTTTCCCTTGGAAAAACAAGTGGCGGCCGCCTGTGAAATTCTAGGTTTGGACCCGCTTTATGTTGCGAATGAAGGGGTATTTATAAGCATCGTTTCGGCTGATGTGGCGACTGAATTTTTAGCCGAGATGAAGAAAGACCCGAAAGGAGTCAATTCAAGATGCATTGGAACCGTAACCCTTGAACATCCCAACAAAGTAGTTATGAATAGTTCTATTGGTGGAAAAAGAATGGTTAGCCCCTTGATCGGAGAACAATTACCAAGAATATGCTGATTAAATTACCAAATAAAAATTAGTTGTCAAAGATCCAGTAAAAGCCAATAAGAACTGCAAAAATCCCACCCGCTAATCGAATACCCTTAAACAGTACCTGGTTGTGTTCATTTTTTGCAAAGGTAGATATTTGACCCATGATCAATGTAAATAAAGTCATCGCCGTTATTATGCCTATAATAAACCCGGCGATATAACTGATCGCGTCAAAAGTATTTTCGAATCCAAGAAGGGGGAGAAACAAAATAAAATGAGCTATTCCAGCCAGGCCATGAAGAACTCCGATTGAGAATGATGCAAAAAAACCTTGCTTGTACTCCTTTTTGTGATGGTGTTCATGCGATCCAAGATGTTGATGTTCATGAGGATGTTTATGGATCATAGGGTTGTTTTCGCTGTGAATATGGAGGTGCTTGTGCCTGTGTTCATTTTTAAAGATCTTGTAAAATGCCCAAATTCCGATCATAATCAATACCAAGCCAACAAGTTGTTCGCTGTATCCTGATATTTTTTCTACAGGAATCAGTTCTTTAAACAACATAAATAGTATGCCTATAATAATCATTCCGAAAATATGCCCAATACCCCAGTACAATCCAATTTTCCATGCCTTTCTTTTGGATTCTATGGCAAAAGGGATTACTGCGGCAATATGATCTGGTCCCATGATGACATGGAGCATTGACGCCAAAAGCCCGGCAAAAAGAGGAAAAGAAATTTGTAATTCCAAGCTTGTAATAATTAATGAGTCCTGGCTGATGCAGGAATACTGATTGATGGTTCTAAATTAAGACTAATGATTTGATAAAAACCTGATATTTGTCGCTTTAGGTATGAAAAAAATCACATATATGCTGGTCAGCAATCAATTTTCAAAAGAGCATAGAGAAGTCATCCCAGTGTGTCACTACTTCATAAATATAGATTACCGTAAAAACAAGACTTACCAGAAGTTTCATGGTAACAGAGGCAAGAAATCCGATAAAAGAGCCAAAGGCTGATCTTAAAGCCCGTTTCAAATTTTTTGGGTCATGTATCAATTCTCCAACAAGCGCGCCTAGAAAAGCACCTATGACAAAGCCCAAAGGGATGGGGACTATGAGCCCGATGATCAAACCAATTGTGGCCCCAGTGGCTCCTTTTTTGCTGCCACCAAACTTCTTTGCGCCAATACCGGGTATGATATAGTCAAGAAAAAATATGACAATGGCAATAAAAAAAGTGACACCTAATAATTGATAGTTTATCGGAATGGCCTTGGAAAAGTGTAGAATCAATAGTCCAAACCAACCCATTATAGGTCCTGGTAATACCGGTAAGACAGATCCTATGATTCCAACGATCATCAATAGAGCACCAAGAAGTAACCAAAGCAAATCCATAAACCAGATTTTTCCGAAAGATATAAAAAATATGTTTTTTTGATTTCGCTATCAGTCATTTTATGTTTAAATCCAATTGATCAAGCTCAGTATTAACAATTTGTTCAAGTTTTGTACAATAGCGGTTCTTTTTCAAAAATATTTGTACATTCACAAGGTATATACGAATACAATGTTTTTTAGGCTAGTCATCCTCATATTTATTCTTGTGGTAACGATTTCCTGTGATTTTATATCACCTAAGCGGACGACCCTTAGAAATAACATATTGTTGGATACGGTGGTCGATTACAATGACGTTGATGTATATCCTTTATTCCTTGATTGTAATAATTGTGATACCAGTGAAAAACAGAATTTATGTTTTGAAATGGAACTCATAAGAAGGCTTCAAAAAATTACTGATAAAAGTAGCTTAGGTACGAACAAACAATTCAGAGATACTGTGATGGTTGATATTCTTGTAGGTACAAATGGGAAAATATCAATTTCTAAAATTTACAAGAACGCTAATGTAATGGAGCAGATCCCTGAACTTGACAGCTTGTTGTACCGCAGTATAGCAGAGTTGCCAGCAACGGTTCAGCCTTCTTTAAAAAGAGGTATTCCGGTAAATTCTGTGTTTAAATTACCCATAGTCGTTTCATCCAAACACTAAGAGTCTGTTTAAAGATCTGTTAATTATTTTTTTATGCCCTTTTTTGCGCATTATTTCGTTAAAATTTTGAACCGTAGCTAAGGCTATGCTTAAAAATTTCGCCTCATACTACACCAAAAATATCTATAAAAATTCTTATCACAAATTCTTAAACAGACTCTAAGTTTTATTTATGAAAGGTGCTTTCTTTCCAGGTATAGGAGCGTCTGAACGACAGTAAAGCAACAAATACAGTAAAAAAGGGATAGGCAAGACTTGAGAAGAAATAGGAACTCAATACTTCTTTTTGATTAAAAAAAGATGCTGTTTTATAAAGGAGTAAAAAATCCAGATTGAATTTTAGCAGAAAAAAGAAGCCAAAATAGCCCCATGAAAATTTGTTTAAAATGGATAAGGTCAAAAGGATGATGATAAAGATATTGGCTAAAAAAACAGTTAATCCAACCAATTTTCCAAATGAATGACGGTAAGCGTTTGTTTTAGCCGCCCAACGAATTCGTTGTTGTATGAGACCCTTCAGGCTCTCCTTGGCCGATGTTCGGACGATGGCATCTTCTGACTTGAGGAATTTTACTTTATGTTGAAATTTGTCATACATCTTTTCTAAGAGAAAGACGTCGTCACCACTTGCAATATCCCTGTTGCCCTCGTAACCGTCAACATCGGAAAAAGCTTTTTTCTCATAACACAAATTTGCTCCATTG
>Ga0316193_10004480_pt1 | contig 10271 bp, 10 predicted proteins | sample MerIslsedime2_MG_FD_207735 | JGI IMG/M metagenome (GOLD analysis project Ga0316193, IMG submission 207735) | Coastal sediment microbial communities from Maine, United States - Merrow Island sediment 2 | ecosystem: Environmental > Aquatic > Marine > Coastal > Sediment | place: USA: Maine...
GGCTGGGTTGGGCACCAAATGAAGACGACCGCCGGTACTCGCCTTCGTGTTGGCATTTTCGTATTGGTCTCGCTGGTGATCGGCGCGAGTATTGCCTTTGCGATCGGCGCCCAGGAAAACGTCTTCGAGTCGAAGACGACGTACTACGCGATTTTCGACGATGTCGGCGGCCTACAGAAGGGCAACACGGTCCGCGTGGCGGGTGTGAACGTCGGCTCGGTCACCGAGGTCATCATCGGCGAAGCCGGGAGTATCGAGGTCTACTTTCGCATCATCGACGACGCGACCCATTTGATCCGAGGCGAGGTCGGCGTGGACGTCAAAACCGCAGATCCGAAGCCGAGCTTTGCGGCGATCGGGAGCAAGGGCCTCCTCGGCGACCGCATCATCGAGATCGGCGTCGGTTCAGATGAGTATCCAGCGTGGGATCCGGACGAGCCGATTCCAGTCTCGGTCGGCGGCGGCATCATGGCGCTGGCAGAGCGCACCCTGCTCGAAGCAGAAGGGACGGCGCACAACCTCCGACTCGCCACCGATCCGTTCTCCGACCAGGAGTTCTCGAACGACCTCAAAGAGACGGCACGCAATCTTGCCAAGGCCAGCGGTACAATCGCGAGCGGCGACGGGACGATCGGACGCTTGATGAACGATGCCGAGCTCGGGCACGACGTGAAGGGCGCGGTCAAGGAGCTGCGCGCGGCTGGAAAGCAAGTCGCAGCACTGGGGAAAAACCTCAACAAGATCACCGAAGACATCCAAACGAATGAGGGCACGGCCCATGCCCTGCTTTATGGGACCGAGGGCACCGATGCGATTCGGAACATCCGCGACACGTTCGGCCAACTGAACACCATCCTCACAGACGTCCGCGAGGGAGACGGCGCGGTCAATCAGCTGATTTACGGCGAGCTCGGCGATTCGTTCATGGACAATCTGCAGAACGCCAGCGATGACATCGCCTTCCTCACCAAAGAGGCGCGCGAGGGTAAGGGCACCGTCGGCGCCCTGCTGACCGATCCCTCGATCTACGAGGACATCAAGCGGCTGGTGGGCGACCTCGAGCGCAACGACATTCTTCGGGCGCTGGTGCGCTACTCGATCCGGCGCGACGAGCCTCGCGAGCCGGTCGAGGTGACCGAAGAGTAGGACGATGCGGGCATACCTCGATCTGCTGCGGAAGGTCCTGGATGAAGGCGTCCAGCGCGAAGACCGAACCGGCACCGGCACGCGAAGCCTGTTTGGGTACCAAATGCGCGTGGACCTCGGTGAGGGCTTTCCCCTCCTCACCACCAAGAAGGTTCACCTGAAATCGATCATCCACGAGTTGCTGTGGTTCGTGCGGGGGCAAACTCACGTCAGTCATCTGCAAGAAGTCGATGTCTCGATCTGGGACGAATGGGCAACGGCTGAACAGGCCGCGCGCTTCGGACGAAAGGAAGGCGACCTGGGTCCTGTGTACGGGCATCAGTGGCGCAACTTTGGCGCCACCGAGCGCGAAGACGGCTCCTTCGAGCGCGACGGCTTCGACCAACTCACCTACGTGCTCGATCAGATCCGCGACAACCCCGATAGCCGCCGGCTGATCATCTCAGGCTGGAACCCTTCGGAAGCCGAGCGCGTCGCCCTCCCCCCTTGTCACACCCTGTTTCAGTTTTATGTTAGCGAGGGCCGTTTGAGCTGTCAGTTGTACCAACGCAGCGCCGACGTCTTTTTGGGGGTCCCCTTCAACATCGCGAGCTATGCACTTCTGACCATGATGATCGCCTCCGTTTCAGGCTTGAAGCCGGGCGACTTCGTTCACACGTTTGGCGACGTGCATCTCTACCGCAATCACGTCGACCAAGCCCGTCTGCAACTCTCACGTCAGCCTCGCCCCTTGCCGACGATGCAAATCGATCCTTCGGTCGATGACCTCTTCGACTTCCGCCACGAGCACTTCCAACTCAAGGACTACCTCCCTCATCCCCGCATCAAAGCGCCGGTGGCGGTGTGACCCGCCCTCAGCTGGCTCTCGCCCCGCTCGCGTTGATCGCGGCGGTGGCCCGCAACGGCGTGATCGGTAAGCACGGTACGCTGCCCTGGCACGTTCCCGAAGACCTCAAGCACTTCAAGAAGACGACCAGCGGCCACGTCATCATCATGGGCCGCAAAACCCACGACTCGATCGGCCGCCCGCTTCCAAAGCGCCGCAACATCGTAGTCACTAGGCAGCCCGACGCGCGGTTTCCAGGCTGCGAAGCTGCCCACAGCCTCACCGAAGCCATCGCCCTGGCAAGAACGTCCGACGAATGCCCCTTCATCATCGGCGGCGCGAGCTTGTACGAAGAGGCCCTACCGTTGGCCACGGAGCTCCATTTGACGACGATCGACGAGGACGTTGCGGGGGATACGTTTTTCCCCGAGGACTTGTCTGAGTTTGTCGAGGTGGAGAGCCGCCCCGGCGAAACGCCGGGCGTGGTCTTCAAGCTCCTGCACCGCAAGCCGCTAAACCGCTAAACCGCAGACCGCGATCCGCAGTTGGCCAGCCCCTGGCGATTCGCGACCGGCGGTTCGCGGTCTAGCGGGTCTGGAGTTGCTGCCTGAGAACGGTGTACGCGCGCTGCCCCTGCGAATCCTCGGCAAACATCGCCGGCATCTTGCCTCTCGCCTGCGGCGCCTGCCGGCCAAGCGGCGTCCCCTCCCCGGCCGCTCCCTCGGGCTGCGCCGCCAAATGCCGCTCCAGCTCCTCCTCACGTGTCGGCTCTGGCTCGCCCTCTCCGCGCGGTTGCTCGGCGACGAGGTCCGGGGCGATGCCTTCGGCCTGAATCGAACGGCCTGACGGCGTGTAGTAGCGGTACGTCGTCAACTTCAGCGCGCTGCCACCCGGAAGCTCGAAGATGTTTTGCACGCTGCCCTTACCAAAGGATCGAACCCCGACCAGCACCGCACGCCGATGGTCGTGCAGCGCGCCCGCAACGATTTCCGAGGCGCTCGCGGTGTTCTCGTTGATCAGAACTACGATGGGCCATTTCGGCCGAGTTCCGGCCCGCCGCGCCGAGTACTCATTGATCTTTCCGCCACCGCGTCCGCGGGTGCTGACGATTACCCCTGACGTGAGGAGCTCGTCGCTCACCCACACCGCCTCATGGAGCAAGCCTCCGCCGTTGTCCCGGAGGTCGAGCAGAAGGCCGGTCACGCCACCCTGCCTGCGTCGCTTCACCACCGCCTCATCGAGCGCGTCACTCAGCAGTCGGGCCGTCCCGTCTTGAAACGCTTTGATCCGGACATAGACCAGGCCGTCGTCCAAGAGCTGCATTTCGATCGGGTCGACGTCGATGAACGCCCGCGTAAGCGTGCGTTCGAGCGCCTTCTCCTGCCCCTCGCGCCGAACTGTGACCTCGACCGTCGTCCCCGGCTCGCCACGAATGCGCAGCACCGCATCATACAATCGAACGTCTCGGGCGTCCTCGCCCTCGATGCTCAGGAATCGGTCGCCCGGCTGCAAACCGGCCTTCGCGGCCGGCCCCCCTTCGAACACGGAGAGAATCGTCAGCCACCCATCGCGGGTGGAGACCTCGACGCCGACGCCGGCAAATCGCCCCTCGGCGTCGCTTTTGAGAATCTCGTACTCTTTGGGATCCAGGAACACACTGTGCGGATCGAGGGAATCGGCGAGCCCCCGAATCGCTCCATAGACCAGGCTCTCCTGATCGATCGGCTCGAGGTAGCTCACTTCGATGTAAGCCAGCGCGCGCGCAAAGATCGACAGCGGCTCGAATGGACTGCGCCGCGCGGGAGCCTCCGATGCCATCGCCGCAACGAGCACCACGGCCAGCATGCCGACGATGACCAAGCGAAGTGTTTTGCGGCCGGATTTGTGACGGAACATGGACTTCAGACCTTTGTCATTGACACTGCATCTATCCCTGGGTAGGACCACCAGATAGTTGAACGGGGCGCGTTCGCCAGCTGGTACCGCGTCCGCATGGAGGATTCTTCAGGATGTCCACGACTGATAAGCGCAAGCAAAGCCTCTACTTCCCAGAGTCGATGCTACACGACATCAAGCACGAATCGGCAAGGTTGGATCGCTCCCTCTCGTGGATCGTCCAGCGCTGCGTGAAGATCGCCCTTCCCGAGATTCGAAAGCTGCCCTCCGTCAACGATATCCCGGACACGCCGGACGACTCCGCCAAGAAGTAAGCTCACCGGGCGTGCAGTACGACCGCGAGGGCTTTGTCGACGCGGCAGATGGTTCCCGCCTCTTCTTCGAAGAGCTCGGTGAGGGTGAGCCCACCGTCGTTCTGACTGATGGAATCGGCTGTGACGGCTTTGCCTGGCGTTATCTCGCTCCCCGGCTCGCCCGCCACCACCGAGTCCTCCACTGGCATTTTCGCGGACATGGTCGAAGTGGGCCTCCCGTCGACCGCGAGCAACTGTCGATCGAGGACCTCGCCCGCGACCTCCGACGCATCTGCGACGAGCTTGGCGTCGAGCGGCCAATCATCGCCGCGCACTCGATGGGTGTTCAAGTCGCCCTCGAATACTACCGCCAAAACCCAGATGGCGTCGGTGCCCTCGTCCTCATGTGCGGCACGTTCGGCCGCATCACCAGCACGTTTCACGGGACCGACCTGCTCGACCAAGTCTTGCCCGGTCTCATCCGAGGGACGCGAATCTTCCCGAGCGTAGCGCGAACGGTCTGGGGACGCGTCCCCGCGGCGATGGCGTTTCGAGTGGCCTGTGCGGGTCGAGAGCTCGACGGCGAACGCATTCAGCAGGAAGACTTCCAACGCTATTGGGAACATGCCGCCTTGATGGACCCCGATGTATTTCTGCGAATGCTTCAGCGTGCAGGCCAACACGACGCGTGCGAGTTCCTTCCTGCCATCGACGTCCCGACGTTGGTGGTGGCCGCAGAGCACGACACGTTCACTCCGATGGCGCTCGCGGAAGAAATGGCTGCAGCAATCCCGAACGCAGAGCTCGAGGTGGTCGAAGAGGCCAGCCACGCCGCGCCGGTCGAGCAGCCGGATCGTATCGCCAAGCGGATCGAGGACTTCCTGTCCACACGACTGAGGCTATCCCGCCCCTTCCCTTAGTGTGCGAGAGAAAGATCCGCACACTAGTATTCGGCCCGGAAGAGCTGCTGCCCGATCAGGACGAACGTGCCTTGCGGAACGTACGACTCGTTCAACACGCGAACGAAGGTGCCGTTCGAGCTACCCACGTCCGTGAGAAACACGTGCCCGACTTCGGAGTTGACGCGGCAGTGGAGCCCGGAGACGTAGCCGTCTTCGGGAAACACGACGTCGCCGCGCTCGCGGCCAAGATGGATGCCCTGAGGAGGAATCGGATAGCTGTTGCCGGTGGTCTGGCGGCCTATCAAGAGCGCGATGCGGCCCAAGTATCCGCGGTGGGGGCTCCCCATGTGCTGGGTGCCGTCGGCAGCCGGGTCAGGTGCGACCGGCCCCTCGAACCGGAGGATCTCTTGCCCGACGCGGAAGATGCTCCCGTCGAATAGCTCAATCGGGACTTCGGGCTCGATGCGAATGTAGACCCCGTTGAGGCTCTCCATGTCTTTGACGACGAGCTGGTCGTCTTCGAAGCGGAACTCGGCGTGCTCGGGTGAGAGGTACGCATCGTTGGCGAATACCCCGCCGGTGCCCCGCCCGATCAGGGAGCGGCCACCAGACAGAGGAAACGACTCACCTTCGGAGCCGTCCGGCTGAATCAGTACCAGCCGTGCACGCGTGGTAGCTGACTGGGGGGCCTCGGCCACAGCGGGCGCCGAGACACGCTCGGCCGGCGCATCGGCGAAATCTTCGCCCGAAGCTTCGGCGTGCAGGTCGTCGCCACAGACGTGGCAGAAGCGGAAGTTCTCCGGAACGAGCGAACCACAGTGCGGACACGGGGAGGTTTCCTCACTAAGCGGCGCAAACTCAGGCGGCAACGGGTCTTCCACTGCGACTGGCTCTGGACGCACCGGCTCGATAGGCGTCGGATCCAATTCGAGCTGCGGCGCCGATGCCAGAGCCTCGGCCCGGCCCGCTTGCGCCTGAGGGGCCTGGGGGGCGTTCGTCGTCCGGCCTGGCGAAGGTGTGCCACCCGGAGGCGTAGACCCCGAGCCCGACCGCGGCTTCGAGGACTGACGCGGAAGCTCCGCGCCGCAACCCAAACAGAACTTGTAATGGTCCTGGTTTTCCTTGCTGCATCGGGAACAGACGATCATGCCGTCACCTCCACTCGGAGCAGGTTTCTACCCAAGAATAGGTAGTCTCCATGGCTCAGCTCCCGTTCGCCCCGGATGCGAACGTAAGTCCCGTTCTGGGAGTTTTCATCCACCAGCTCGAGGGATTCCCCCGACATCTCGACTCGGGCATGCCTGGGCGACATATGGACGTCGTCCGGAAAATTGATATCGCAGTCTTCGCGACCGATTTGGAGCGACTGCTCGTGGGCGCAGCACACGATCCCGTCCATTCCCCCTTCGAGCACCTGCGTGACGCGGAACGCGCTAGGGCGCCGTGGTGACGCATAGAAATGCGTCTGGTCAGCCTCGGGGCCCGAAGTGTCCTTGGGTGTCGTGTCGATGCGGAACAGCTGCTGGCCGCACATGAAATGGTCGCCTATCTGAATTGGCGTGGCGCCTCGAATCCGGATGTAGACCCCGTTCAGGCTTCCTTCGTCCCGAACGACGAGCTTCTCGCCTCGGTACAGAAAGTTGGCATGCGCTGGGCTGAGCCAGTTGTCGCTCGGGAAGGGGATCTGGTCGGCCTCGCGGCCGGCGACATGCTCGGTCGCCTGCAACAAGTAGCTGAGCCCCTCGCCCATCGCTTCGTCCCCACGGACGACGATGAGGCGCGCCTTGCCCGGCATCTGCAGCGCTCCGAAGAACCTCGTCTCGAGGGTCTGCGCCTCGATGGGCACCCCTGCCCCACAGGCCCCGCAGAACTTGTGTCCGGACGGAACCGCGCTTGCGCACTCCGTGCAGACATAATTGCGAGCTTGCTCCATGCCCTCGTTCCCCCCTTGGCCCTGCCCCGATGTGACAAACCTATCGGGAGTTGTAGGCCATCAAATCACCCCTAGTCAATCCGTGTCCAACTCGGCAATTCCTTTGGGCGAGGCTCCTTTGCTTGTCCCGGCGCTGCGACTACCCTCTCGCCGATGGAGCTCCTCGCAGGCGTATTGTTGGAGCGGCCCCCTGGGCCGAAGTACACGTCCGAGCTTCGCTTCGCCGAGCTCGCCCCCCAGAGTCCTCTTCCCAAGCCTGGGACGCTCGCCAAGTGGCGGCAGAAGCTGCCGGAGGGGTTCGAGCTAGCCCTGCGGGCGCCGGACCCGTGCTGGCAATCGCCAGGAGGGCCGCTGCGGCCGAGTCCTGAGCTCGACGCCGGTCTGGGCTGGCTTTCCGAGGCCGCCGACGCACTGCAAGCGTCGATGATCGTCGTCGCGACGGGCCCCACGGTCACAACCGGGGCGCGGGACCGGGAGCGCCTGCGCGAATACTTCGGCCGCGTTCCTCGAGCCGAGGACCGACCCGTCGTTTGGCGGCCGACCGGGCTTTGGGAGCCGGAAACGGTGCAGGCGATGGCACGCGTGCTCTCGGTCGTGGGTGGCTTTGACGCGATCGATGATCCGGCGCCGAGCTCGGATGTCTTGTATACGTCCTTGCTCGCCGAGGGATTCCGGCGTTCGTTTTCGCACGCGCTGCTCCTCGAGGTGCTCGACAAGCTTCAAAGCTCCGGCGCGTCGCGTGCATACATTACGATCGAATCAAGACAATCCTTTCGAGAAGCACGCCTGCTTCAAGCGCTGTCCGAAGGGCGAGAGTGAGCCCGTGGAATGCGAAGATCGCGCGCGTTGACCAACCCGAGCCCGGGCTCCTGAGTCTTTCGTTCCGAGCCGACAGCCGGAACGAGGTTCTGATCCTCGTCACGCTCCCGGGAGCGCTTGGACTGGGTGTCGTGGATGAACGACCGCGAGGGGCTACCGCCAGCCCCGCGGTAACCCAGCTCCGGCGGCACATCGAGGGCGCGCGGATCGAGACCGTGGAATTGAGCCGACGAGCCGCTCGACTCTCACTCACTCGGGCCGACACCGCGCGCTTCCTGATCGTTTCGCCAAGCAAGCCGTATGGCGCCTGGTGGCTTTGCGAGGTGGACGGCACGATCGTGGTGCGCGCACCTGGTGCGCCGCCGACGGTTCCAGTCGAAGACGAGCACCTCCACGCGAAGAGCCTGGATGAGCTTCGCGCCGGTGGTGTGCTCGCCGGAGAGCACTGTGCCAAAGGAGCCACGGTCCTCGAAGCCCACCGATCGATGCGAAGAGGTCAGCTCGAGCGGCTTCTAGATAGGCAGATCAAACGCCTTTCCAAGAAGCGCGATGCGATTGCCGGCGATCTCGAACGGGCCGCGAACGCGGAAAAGCTGCATGAAGAAGCGAGCCTCATCCTCGCGCATCTCCCAGAAATTCCGCCAAATGCGGCCTTTTTCGAGACGACGACCTGGGACGATGACCCTCGGTCGATTCGGGTCGAGCTCGATCCGCGCAAGAGTCCAACCGAGCTCGCGCAGGACCTCTTCAAGAAGTCGAAGCGACTCAAGCGGGGTTTGGATGTAGGACCCGAGCGCCTCGAAGCGGTGGATACGGAGATCGCGGAGCTCGTTCGAGCTCGAGACACGCTCGGTGACGACTCTCCGAACGAGCTGGCGATGAAGCTCGAAGCGCTGGGCGTCTCGATCACCGCGCCGAAAGAGGAAGCACGTAAACGCCGACAGGCAGGCGCACGTCTCCCTTACCGGGAGTTTGTGACGCTCGACGCGTCGAGCGTGCTCGTCGGCCGCGGCGCCGCCGACAACGACCGCCTCACCCTTCGCGTCGCTCGACCACACGACCTGTGGCTACACGCCCGCGGCGTCACGGGCGCGCACGTCATCGTTCGGCTCACCAAGGGGCAGTCCTGTTCGCCCGAAGTGCTCGTCGATGCGGCAACACTGGCGGCACACTTCAGCGATCTCCGGGGAGAGTCGATCGTCGACGTGCTCTACACGCCGCGACGATTCGTGCACAAACGAAAAGGCAGCCCCGTGGGCTCGGTCACACTCGGAAGCGAAAAAGTGATCGCAGTGCGTATCGAAACGGGACGACTCGAGCGCCTCCTCAAAAGTGAAAAGAAGGCACCTTAAATTGCCAACGCCCCAGCCAGACAGCTGGGGCGCCAGCGACGAACACCCCCCAAATAAGCAAGAGGGATCGTCACGACAAACTGCGCGAAGGCCCGGAAAAACCAGGGCCTTAGGCCAGGGGCCACCAAAGGTGACCCCTCGGTCGACTCGAGGGTCGACCGCCTAGAAGCTTACTTCTTCTTGCGAGCCGTGCGCTTCTTCGTCACACGCTTCTTCACAGACGCGCGCTTCTTCGCCACACGCTTCTTCACAGACGCGCGCTTCTTGGTTGCACGCTTCTTCGTTGCGCGCTTCTTGGTTGCACGCTTCTTCGTTGCGCGCTTCTTGGTTGCACGCTTCTTCGTTGCGCGCTTCTTCGTTGCGCGCTTCTTCGTTGCGCGCTTCTTCGTTGCGCGCTTCTTCGTTGCGCGCTTCTTCGTTGCACGCTTCTTCGTTGCACGCTTCTTCGTTGCGCGCTTCTTCGTTGCGCGCTTCTTCGTTGCGCGCTTCTTCGGCGCGGCCTTCTTCTTCGTTGTGCGCTTCTTTGCCGCACGCTTCTTAGCTGGCCGCTTCTTCGCGGCCTTCTTTGTTCGTTTTTTTGCAGTCGCCATTTCGACCTCCTCCAAGGTGGGTCAATATTGCAGGTGCACGTACCGTATTGTCACGTCACTTCACGTGTCAAGCGGAAGCGCACATGAATTATACATAACTTTGCTCTATTTGAGCCAAAAGTTTTGCAACGTCGGCTTTCAACACTTTGTAATCGTTGATAAACGTATACTTATCAGACCAGATTGAAAAGCTGAAGAAAGCTCGTACAAGCGTGACGTCGTGGGCGATCGGAACGCAACGCAGCAGATCGGATTCGTCCTTCGCGAACCTTTGGACGCGTTGACCGGCAAGCAGTCTGGGATTACATTTCGCCCCAGCTGGGGCGCTACCCGGCTGCACCGAAAGGGCGGGGACGCGCGAAGTGCGACGCTGAGGCTGGAAACAAATACGACGCAGCACCCGTTCAACCTAACGCCTGCCAATCAGGCGTCAGCGGACATTTTTGGCGAGATAAGGAGTCCCGATGCAAACGGGAACATACGAATTCAAGGTCGGCGACAAGGCCATCTATCC
>Ga0316193_10004482_pt1 | contig 10270 bp, 7 predicted proteins | sample MerIslsedime2_MG_FD_207735 | JGI IMG/M metagenome (GOLD analysis project Ga0316193, IMG submission 207735) | Coastal sediment microbial communities from Maine, United States - Merrow Island sediment 2 | ecosystem: Environmental > Aquatic > Marine > Coastal > Sediment | place: USA: Maine...
GGTCAGCGTTAAGCCGTTGGGGCGTGACTCGCTTTGCACTTTGCCGGTGGCGGTGTATTGGATATTGCTGCGGATCAGGACGCTGTTGGCGTCTTCGATTTCTTTTAAGCGGGCGCGGGTACCAACCGGCTGACTGGTGTCATTCGGATAATAGCGGTAATAGGTAAAATCGTTCACATCGGTGCGCAGGCCGTCGATGAAGGACAGTTGGTTCAGGGGACCAGTGTATTGCCGGGTGGTGGTGCGGCTGACCGGGGTGCCGGTGGAATCGAAGCCGTTAATGGTTTCACTCAGTCGGTTGCCGAAAGCATCGTAAGTATTGGTAGTGACCTTGCTGTTGCCGGGGAACACCGAGGGCTCGGTGATAGTGGTGATCTTATTGAAGAAGCGGCTGTCGTAAGTGTAGTCGGTGCGACGTACCTCGGGGGTACCCTGGGCTTCTATCCTGTAGCCGTACTGGCCTTTATTGTCATAGTTACCGTACTCGGTGGTAAAACCGTTCTCGGTTTTTCTGAGCAGGTTATTGTTGGTGGGGTCGTAATTATAGTTGGTGTCGCCATTGCCGCAGGTGGAGCAGCCGGGACCGGATATATCTGTTACTAAGGCCACGCCCAGTTGTATCGCTGTTGTATAGGTGCTGGGCCGGCCCAAGCTGTTAGTGACAGTGCGGGTTCCGTCGGTGTCGCTATAGACAATATCGACGCGTTGTGCATCGCCTGCATGTGTGCTGAGGATGGCTCGACCCGAACTGTCGTAGCCGTATGTCGCATAGCGGATGCCACGTTCGTCGGTGATGCCGGTCAGGGCGTTCGGGGCATTGGTGTCTTCGTAGTGGTATCGCTTCGCCGTACTATCGGGGTTGTCGACGAACTCCAGATTGCTATTAGCACCATACCGGTAGTCCCAGACGCGGCCAAAGTGGTCGGTGACCGACGTGATACGGTTATTGCTGTCGTAGGCAAAAACCAGGGACCCGCCGATGTTACTATCGATCCGTGCAAGGCGGTTGCTGGCATCGTAGGACAGCGTTTGGGTGTTCCCCTGCAGGTTGGTGATAGACTGGAGAACACCGTTGGCATCGTAGAGTTCGGTGGTATTGTCGAGACCAATGTAACGCCAGCCGGTCGTCACGCCCTGGCCGTCGATCAACTCTTCCAACTTTTCCAAGACATCCTCGTCGGATACCCAAAGGCCACTGACCCTATAGAACCCAAACTCTCTTCCGTTGTTCCGGATAACCGTTACTGCGGTAACAGGGTCGCTTGTAGTTGGCACAACATAACGCTGAAAATTATGCCTCCAGAAGTCTCCTATACTTCCTTCCACTGGCGCACTGTCTAGCAACGACAGGGGTGAACTGTTGTACGCCCGCCGGAACTGAAATGAGCCGATGACCATATCAGTCTCAACCTGGTATTTATTCCCTGATGCACCGTTGAGCGGATTACCCAGGCAACACGCGGCACCGCCGCACGAACCTGCGTTCTTCCCATTGGAAAATGGCGCAGTACCACATTGACTTATCGGATTGTTCATAATTCTTGCGCCATCAGAAATGCGGAAAATCTCGCATTGCCCTGGATCCACTGATGGGTCAGAATTGAAAAAGGTATCCATTAATGGGTTCGAATAAACCGTCGTTGCATTCCACCAATGGCTGCAGGCTTCCAGCTTTGTGGAAAAACAGGCAGCCGGTAATGTTTCGTATCTAAACCCCGGCACGGCCGTAGCCGGTGATGAAAATAAAAGTCCAAAGAGATAGGCGGAAAAGCCCGAAAATGGGCGCAGCTTTATTTTCCAACCTGTGCAATCAAACCCAGGAAACAAGCGCTCCAAATTCGAGCGCAGCAAAGCCCAAACACAGCGATCCAAATAGAAAAGGCAATACCCCACATTCGCCATCGAGACATCCTCCATTTTTTTGTTCACCGGCACGTTCCTGTGCCGGCTACCATCCGTGGTTACAGGTTTGTTTTTGTTATGAGGGGTTTTATACGCCAGGCTGCCGGGCCGTTCAAGGGTTGCTGTTTATGTATAGCGTGCCTGTGCTTCCCAGCAGACCGTACGGAAACCGGTATTTGTTTCTTGTATACCAGGGATTTGGGGACAGGGCTGACCTAAACCCGGTTATAATCAGGGAGAAACTTCCAGCATCCGCTCCAGCGCGGTTTTAGCCAGCCTGGCTTCCTTTTCAGGCACCTTGATCTGGTTCACCGGCTGCCCGTCGAGCAGGTTCTCCAGTGTCCATAGCAAGTGCTGCGGGTCGATGCGGAACATGGTGGAACACATGCACACAGTCGGGGACATGAAGTGCACGGACTTGCCTTCGCTTTTGCACTCGTCGTGCAGCCGGTTAACGAGGTTCAGCTCGGTGCCGACCAGCCAGCGGCTACCCGGTTCTGATTCGCGGATGGTGTTGATGATGTATTCTGTCGAGCCGACGTAATCGGATTTCTGACACACCTCGAAACTGGACTCCGGGTGGGAGATGATTTTCCCTTCCGGGAATTTTTCCTTGAAGCGATCGATGTGATCCGGTTCAAACATCTGGTGCACGGAGCAGAAGCCTTTCCAGAGAATCATCTTTGCCTTGCGAATTGCTTCTTCACTCAAACCGCCCATGGGTTTGTCGAAATCCCACACCACCATTTCTTCAAGTGGGATACCCATTTTGAAACCGGTGTTGCGGCCCAGGTGCTGATCGGGGAAGAACAGGACTTTCTCACGCTGCCTGAATGACCATTCAAGCACGTTCTGTGCATTGGTGGAGGTGCAGACGATGCCGCCGTGGTCGCCGCAAAACGCTTTGAGGTCTGCGGCTGAGTTGATATAGGTTACCGGGGTTATATGCTCGTCCGGATCGAGCACCTGGGAAAGCTCCTGCCAGGCGCGCTGCACCTTGGCGAGGTTGGCCATGTCGGCCATGGAACAACCCGCAGCGAGGTCCGGCAGGATGGAAATCTGGTCGGGCCGCGACAGGATGTCGGCCACTTCTGCCATGAAATGCACGCCACAGAACACAATATATTCAGCTTTGGAATTTGCAGCTTCGCGGGACAGTTTCAGCGAGTCACCGGAATAGTCAGCGTGGCGGAACACTTCGTCGCGCTGGTAGTGGTGACCGAGGATCACCAGACGCTCACCCAGCGCCTGTTTCGCCTTGACGATACGCGCTTCGCACTCATCGTCATCGAGCATGATGTACGGCGTTTGTTCGATTGCCGCTGCCTGCATGTGCGGATACTCCTGCCTGAGACTGCTGGATAGTCTAAATGATCCGGGCGCTTACGTAGCGCTCGATTGCCGCGCGGTTGGTATGGGAACTGGCCCGTTCGGCGGCCTGTTGCGCCGGAACCCATTCAGCCCGCACATGTTCTTCTGCATTTATACAAATGGGGTCTGTCGAGGCAAGTTCAACCCTGAAAACGTGCTCGGTATTCCAGTTCACGTCCGGGGCATAGCGCGCTCGCCAGGCGGGAATGATTTCGAAGCGGTTGCTGTATGCGCAGTCCACCAGGCTTTCCTGCACCTGCAAACCGGTTTCTTCCCCGACTTCGCGGACAGCGGCATCGCACGCCGACTCTCCCCGTTCGAGGCTGCCGGTGACCGACTGCCAGTAACCAGCTGGCTGACGGCGTTCCAGTAACAACACCTCGCCAGTCATCGAATAGATAACGACCAGAACCGATTCCGGACGTTTGTACGCCTTGCTCACGAATCCGGCGTTTTCTCGGGAATCTTGCGCAGACGGATGTTGAGTTCCGCAAGCTGGCTGCCCGGCACTTCGGATGGTGCATTGGTCAGCGGGCAGCTGGCAGTCTGGGTCTTGGGAAAGGCCATGACTTCGCGAATCGACTGCGCACCGGTCATCAACATCACCAGCCGGTCCAGACCGAAGGCCAGGCCACCGTGCGGCGGGCAACCGTATTTAAGCGCGTTGAGCAGGAACCCGAACTTGTCTTCGGCCTCTTCATCACTGATACCCAGCAATTCGAATACCTGTTTTTGTATCTCGCCACGATAGATACGCATCGACCCGCCACCGAGTTCGGTACCGTTGAGCACCATGTCATAGGCGCGCGAATGACAGTTACCGGGATCGCTGTTGAGCAGCTCCAGATGGTCTTCCTTCGGAGAGGTAAAGGGGTGATGCAATGAATTCCAGCGATTGGCCTTATCGTCCCATTCGAACATGGGGAAATCGACCACCCACAGGGGTTTCCATTCGCCTTCCATCAAGCCGCGGTCTTCACCGAGTTTAACGCGCAGTGCGCCCAGCGCTTCGTTCACAATACCAGCCTTGTCGGCGCCGAAGAACACCAGATCACCGTTTTCAGCACCGGTGCGCTGCATGATCTGTTCGATGACGTCGTCGGGCAGGAATTTCAGGATCGGGGACTGCAGGCCATCACGTCCCTTACTGACTTCATTGACCTTGATATAGGCAAGGCCCCTGGCACCATAGATACCGACAAATTTTGTGTAGTCGTCGATTTCCTTGCGCGTAAGCTCACCACCCTTAGGTAAACGCAGTGCGGCAACGCGTCCCTTTGGATCCACGGCCGGGCCGGCAAAAACCTTGAAGTCGACACCCTGCATCAGGTCGCCAACGTCGACCAGCTCCAGCTTGACGCGCAGGTCGGGACGGTCGGAACCGAAGCGCTGTACCGCTTCCTGGTAAGTCATACGCGGGAAAGGGTTATCCAGCTTGACGCCCAGCACCTTGTCGAACAGAGCGCGGATCATCTCTTCCGTCAGCGCCATGATCTGGTCTTCATCCATGAAGGAGGTTTCGATATCCAGCTGGGTGAATTCGGGCTGACGGTCGGCGCGCAGGTCTTCGTCACGGAAGCAACGCACCAGCTGGTAGTAACGGTCCATACCGGACATCATCAGCAACTGTTTGAATAGTTGTGGCGACTGCGGCAGGGCAAAGAATTCACCGGGATGGGTGCGGCTGGGCACCAGGTAATCGCGCGCGCCTTCCGGTGTGGCGCGGGTCAGTATCGGCGTCTCGATATCCAGGAAGCCATTGCCATCCAGGTAAGCCCGCAACTCGCGGGTAACCCGGGCACGCAGACGCAAGCGCTCGAGCATTTCCGGGCGGCGCAAATCGATGTAGCGGTAACGCAGGCGGTGTTCTTCAGACACGCTGTCATCATCGAGATGGAAGGGTGGTGTCTCGGCGCTGTTGAGGATCACCAGCTGCTTGCCCAATACCTCGATTTCACCGGTAGGCAGCTCCGGGTTTACGGTACCTTCCGGACGATGGCGGACACGACCCTTGACCTGCAACACGAACTCGCTGCGTACCCGCTCTGCGGTGGCGAAGGTCTCTTCAGTATCCGGATCGAACACCACCTGCACGCGGCCCTCCCGGTCGCGCAGATCGATAAAGATGACGCCGCCGTGGTCGCGGCGGCGGTGCGCCCAGCCGACCAGGGTGACTTCCTGGTCAAGCTGGCTGGTATTCAGTTCACCGCAATAATGTGTACGCATGGATACTCTGGTAACTCCGGGTAAGGGCTGAATGCATGGGCTAGCCGGTCTTTTTACCACTCCCCGACGAGGGATTGGAAGCAGAACTGCTCTTGGTATCTGCTTTTCTCTTGGTATCTTCTTTTCTCTTGGAATCCGCCTTGGCGATGTTTTTCTTTTTGCCGCTCTTGAAATCGGTTTCGTACCAGCCACCACCTTTGAGACGGAATCCGGCGGCGGATACCAGTTTCTGCAGGGCGGGTTTGCCACAGGCAGGGCAGTCGGTCAGCGGAGCATCACTGATTTTTTGCAGCTTTTCCATTTCGTGCCCGCATTCGGCGCAACGGTATTCGTAGATCGGCATAGTTCAGGAATCCAGCATGACTCGCAAAGCGCGCGATTATAGCAGCCACGCCCGGCTTTGCCGATGTTTTGGCCCGTTCCCCCCTCTCCCCGCAGGAGGGAGGGAGTATCAACAGCCGGCAGGGTACAATTCCGCCCATGCGCGTACGCCAGACCGAACTGCCTGAAAAGGGCAGCACCGACATTAAAACCATGAAATCCCTGGTGCCTTTCCTATGGGAGTACCGTGGGCGGGTGTTCCTGGCGCTGGGTTTCCTGATCCTGGCCAAGGTTGCCAACGTCGGTATCCCGCTGCTGCTGAAAGACATTGTCGACGCCCTGGACAAAGACAATGCGGTGCTGGTGCTGCCGCTGGCCCTGCTGCTCGGCTACGGGGCCCTGCGGCTGGCCAGCTCGCTGTTCAATGAACTGCGCGATTCGATGTTTGCCCGGGTACGGCATGGCGCCATGCGCAAGGTATCGATCCGGGTGCTGGATCATCTGCACCGGCTGTCGCTGCGCTATCACCTTGAACGCAGGACCGGTGGCATTTCCCGCGACATCGAGCGCGGCACGCGCAGTGTCAGTTCGCTGCTCAATTACATGGTGTTCAGCATCCTGCCGATTATTGTCGAGGTAGCTCTGATTGCCGGCATTCTGCTCGACCGCTACAGCGTGTGGTTCGCAGTCATTACCTTTGCTTCGGTGGTCGTCTATATCTTCGTCACCTTCAAGATCACCGAATGGCGAATGAAATACCGCGTTAAGATGAATGCCGCGGACTCCAGGGCCAATACCCAGGCCATCGACAGTCTGATCAACTATGAAACCGTCAAGTACTTCGGCAATGAACAGCATGAACTGGCGAGGTATAACGAGTCGCTGGCAGAATGGGAAGATGCGGCGGTCAAAAGCCAGACGTCGCTGTCTGCACTGAACGTCGGCCAGGCGGCGATTATTGCTATTGGCGTCACATCGATCATGGTGCTGGCCGCCAATGGCGTGGTCGTCGGGACCCTGACACTGGGTGACCTGGTGCTGATAAATGCCTTCCTGCTGCAACTCTTTATTCCGCTCAATTTTCTCGGCATCGTGTACAGCCAGCTGAAACACGCGATCACCGATATGCAGCTGATGTTTGACGTGCTGGAGCGTACACCGGAAATCGAAGACCGGGAAGACGCCATTGAACTGGATGTGGGTAGCGGGGAGGTACGTTTTGACCGGGTCAGGTTCGCCTATGATCAGGAGCGCCCTATCCTGCACGACATCAGTTTTGTCATCCCCGCCGGCAGGAAAGTGGCGGTGGTCGGTCCGAGTGGCGCCGGCAAATCCACGCTGGCGCGCCTGCTGTTTCGTTTCTATGATGTGGATTCAGGCCGTATCCTGATTAACGGCCAGGACGTGCGCGCCGTCACGCAATACAGCCTGCGCGCTGCTATCGGTATCGTTCCACAGGATACCGTGTTGTTTAACGACACGCTGCGATACAACATCGGCTATGCCCGTCCCGGGGCCAGTCAGGACGAAATTGAACAGGCCGCCCGGTCGGCCAACATCCATGACTTTATCATTAGCCTACCCAAAGGCTACGCTACGCTGGTCGGGGAACGCGGACTCAAGCTGTCGGGCGGCGAAAAGCAGCGCGTCGCCATCGCCCGCGCCATTCTGAAAAATCCAAAAGTCCTGGTCTTCGATGAAGCCACATCAAGCCTTGACAGTCACTCCGAACAAGCGATTCTGGACAGCATGCGGAGTGCTGCAGAAAACCATACAACACTGGCGATTGCGCATCGCCTTTCCACCATTATAGATGCCGACAGTATCCTGGTCATGGAAGACGGGCGTATCGTGGAACAAGGCAGTCATCAGGATCTGCTGGGGCAGGACGCCCTGTATGCCCGGTTGTGGGAATTGCAACAGCAGGAAGAGGAAAAGCAGGCGATCAGCTAGTCTTTTCCGGAACGCTCACCGCGCAGCTGCTGTGTTTCCTTGGCCATAATGTGACGCACCAGGTGCTCACGATCAGACTCGCGCAGATGTTCGTAGACTACTGCGACCTGCCAGGGGAAGTGCCGGTCACCGTCATTGGCCCGCTCACAGTGAATCACACGACTTACCGTCAGGATGCCTACCAGTGATGGGAACAACACCATACGCAGCTCCAGCAGACTGTCCATCCCGATTTCGTGTTGTGCTCGAAAGGCAACGCCGCCGGCACTCAGGTTAACTTCGCGGGTCGGCTGTTCGTTAAGCTCCATCTCCTCGGTGACAAACAGCTGGGCGACCATATTCAGCTTCTGGTCAATCGCCTGCAAGCAGCGCGCCAGTTCCGCTGACTCGCTTTGGACCTTGTGCATCACATGCGTCATCTGCCGGGTGGTCGCCGCAAAACTGGACGCAGCCGTAAAGCGGTCCACCTGCCGCGACTGTATTTTTTCCACCAATCGGTCAACCTCGTCGTCGCTTATCAAGCGATAATCGAGGGCGATTTCATCGTCAATACGAAAGTATTCCCTGCGTTCGTCACTCATAATATTCCCTGCAACTACCTTGTACCGCCGGCCTTGATGCCCAGGCCCGGCTTTGCTTTCTGTTTGGGGCTGGCTGGTGCCGACTTACTCGTGCCGGAACCTCCGGCCTTGATACCACCCGGTTTCGCCGATGGCTGTTTGACCGGCTTGACCTTGCTGTCCCGCTTAACCGCTGAAGCGGCTGCCGGCTTCGATGCAGTTTGCCGTGGACCGGGCTTGCCTGGCAAGTCTGCCGCCTTTGCTGTGACCGGTTTTTTACCACTGATAGATTTATTTTCCGACTCCCTGTCATCACCCTGCTGCAGAATAATCTCGACGCGACGGTTTTTGGCGCGATTCACTGCAGAATCATTCTTTGCCATCGGCGCAGTATCGGCAAAACCCTGAATCAGGAACCGGTTGGACGGAATACTGGTGGCCAGCATCATTTCATGCGCCACAGAAACAGCGCGCGCTGACGATAACTCCCAGTTGGAACGGAAACGCTCCGTGTAGATGGGTATATTGTCCGTGTGTCCGGCGACGATGATTTTGCCTTCCGACCCTTTGAGGATTTTTGCCACCCTTGCCAGGATAGGCCGAAATGCGCCTTTCAGTTCTGCGTGTCCGGAACTGAACGATGCCTTTTCCCGCACCCGAATGATAATTTTCTGACCGGCTGTTTCAACATCAATCGACCCATCCTTGATTTCGCGACCCAGCGCATCGCTGATAAGTTTGGCGCTTTGTTCCAGCTTCCTGCGCTTCTTTGCCGCCACCTCCGCCTCGATCAGTTTTTCCAGGTCCTTGCGGTCAATAGTGACACCCTTGCTTTGCTGTTCCCGGGCCCCGGCCAGCTGCTGCTCGGCTTTCAGTTTTTCCTCGAGCCGGGCAATGGCCAGCGCCTTGGCCTTTGCCAGCTCTTTTTTCTGGGATTCTGTCAGACCATCGGCCTGTGAACGTTGTTTACCCGGCATCAGGTGCGCCAACGTGCCGCTTTCCTTCCCGGCTTTCTGGTCAGCCTTTTGACCCGCCTTCTGGCCAGCCTCTTTGTCTGCCATGTTCTGCGCATTTTCCTGCGGTTTAAGGGTCTTGTCCTTATCCGGTTCGTGATCTGCCTTGGGTGTCGGGACCGGCCGGCGACGCTCCTTGCCCAGGTCCAGATTGACGCGCAGGTCATTGGTCGTCATTTGCCGGATAACATTCATAACCGTCGGTTCGGGGAGTCCTGGACTGAATTCCCGGGCAATGACATTTATCCCCTTGGGTGGCTCCTTGACTTTGACATCGCGCTGCACACCGAAGGCATTCTTCATGGAACCCGCCATTTCCTTGTACTTTGAGACGTCCATTTCGGAAAATGACAGCAGTAACACGAAAAAACACATCAGCAGCGACATCAGGTCGGCAAATGTCATCACCCATGCAGGAAGGCCCTCTTCTATTACTACAGCTTGGGCGTTATCAGACATTGCCGGTTAGTCTCTGTCGTGTCTGAGCGATCGGACAATCGTCAGGCCGCGTCCTGCTCACCGACGGCATCGCGTTTACTTTCGGGCAGATAGGTCTTGAGCAGCTCTTCCATCACACGCGGGTTCAATCCCTCCTGGATGGAGCTGATGGTTTCCAGGATCAGGGCTTTGTTGAGGCGTTCTTCCTTGCTGCGCAGCGCCAGCTTGTCGGCAATCGGCAGCGCAAAGGCGGTGGCTATAATGGCGCCGTACAGTGTGGTCAACAACGCGACCGCCATGGCGGGACCAATCGACTTGGGATCGTCCATGGCCGATAACATCTGTACCAGACCGATCAGGGTACCGATCATACCCATCGCCGGCGAGGTATCACCGATGGCCTTGAAAATTGCCTGGCCGCGTTCATGGCGCTCAATAGTGAGGTTGATATCCTTGCCCAGCATGGAGCGCACAAATTCGGGTTCA
>Ga0316193_10004483_pt1 | contig 10269 bp, 10 predicted proteins | sample MerIslsedime2_MG_FD_207735 | JGI IMG/M metagenome (GOLD analysis project Ga0316193, IMG submission 207735) | Coastal sediment microbial communities from Maine, United States - Merrow Island sediment 2 | ecosystem: Environmental > Aquatic > Marine > Coastal > Sediment | place: USA: Maine...
AACATGTCCAGATCTTCATCCAGCGTGGCGGCTCTTTGCTGTTTTACCGGCATGGGTGTTGCTTTCTATACCGCTTTTGCCAGCACCAGGTGGCCGGGCTGCGGTGTGCCTTCTTCGTGGCGCACAATAATATCGCCTGAGTGCAGCGCGGTAAAGCCCGCTGCCTCGAGCGCGGTGTTGATATAGGCCAGCGTGTGCACGAAGCGCTGGTGCGGGCCGACCATGAAATCACGCCCGGCCATGACGTCGTCGGGCAGCACTTCGGTGGAAAAACCGAACATGGCATCCGGTGTGCTGATGCGGCGGACACCGGCAAACAGCGCGGCAACATCGCCCAGATAGGGCAGCACGTCGGTGGCGACCACCAGGTCCCAGGGCTCATCGTCGACTTCTTGCACAAAGCTGACCGCATCGCCCACATAAAGATCGTCATAGAGCTCGTGTTCGGCGGCCAGGTCGATCATGTTGGCTGACAGGTCGATACCGGTGCGATGGCCGGTCATGTCGGCCAGCGCGACGCCGGCCAGCCCGGTGCCGCAGCCAAGGTCGAGCACGCGCTGAAAGGGTCCGGGCGCGTGATCCAGCAGCGCCTGGCGCACCAGCAGCGGCACATGATAGCCAAGCTGGTCCACAAGAATGTCGTCAAACACGGCGGCATGCTGGTCAAACAGCATTTCGACATAGGCTTCCGGTGCCCGACCAGGTGTGTCGCCCAGCCCCATGGCCGCCAGACGTACCGCGGCACCACCGTGATCGTCCGGGTCGAGCGCCAGCACGCGCGCATAGGCCTTTGCCGCCGCGGCGTGATCGCCGGCCTTTTCCAGTGCCAGGGCTTCGTTATAGGCGTCCGCCAGTTCGTCGTCGGGAGTGATCATTTGCGCTATCGTTGAACTCGCCCCATATAGGGTCGATCTGAATGTATCTGGAAAGCACCAAACACATTGCGCGATGCTGATCAACATCAAGGTCCTGTCCGGGTTCGCCTCACCGCGGACGGCGAACTGGCGAAAGCCTATGTCCTGACGCTCACGGCCATGGACATGCGCGCGATGCTGGCCTCCGAACAAGGCGCATATGCGGTCTATGTGGCGCCTGAGGACGAGCTGCGCGCCACCTGGGAGCTGGACCAGTATGACAGTGAAAACGCCACCGGCGCGGCTGCCGGCAAGCAGGCCCGCGCCCGGCCGGCCTTCGTGGTGTCATTCTCCACAACCGCGCTGGCCTATGCCGCCGTGCTGCTGTTCTTTTTCGGTGCGGCCCGGCGCGGCAGTTTCGGCACGGACTGGGCCGGCGAGGGCGCCATGGTGGCCCATCACGTCACCTCCGATTTCGAACTCTGGCGCACGGTCACTGCGCTGACCCTTCATCTTGATTTCGGCCATATTGCCAGCAACCTGGTGTTCGGGGTGATCTTCGTCTGGCTGCTGGCCAAGGAAACCGGGCCCGGCATTGCCTGGGCATCGACGTTGCTCGCCGGTGCGGCGGGCAACTGGCTCAACGCGCTGTGGCAGGCGCCCGTGCATACCTCCATCGGCGCATCGACAGCCGTTTTCGGTGCCGTCGGCCTGCTGGCCGCACTGCGCCACAAATGGCGTCCGCCGGAATTCTCGCTGCGCTATTGGGCACCCTTGGGCGGTGGCATCATGCTGATGGCGTTCCTGGGCTTCGGCGAGGGCAATACCGACATCGGCGCGCACATTGGCGGGTTTCTTGCCGGCCTGGCCGGTGGCTACTGGATGTCGCGCAAGGACAAGGCGTGGTTCGCCGATGACCAGCGCCAGATCGACGCCCTGAAGCTGACCGGTTTCGTACTGACCAGCGCCTGGGCACTGGCGCTGATGTTTTGAGCTGCGGGTAGGTTGTTGTTTTTATACCGCTCACGCTGGCAGCCTGCGGCTGCGCTCCGCTGGGGCGCACTTCGTGCGACGGCCGGTCGGCCTTGCCTCGGCACTTCGTGCCGGGGTTTATACCGCTCACGCCAGCAGCCTTGCGGCTGCGCTCCGCTGGGGCGCACTCCGTGCGACGGCCGGTCGGCCTTGCCTCGGCACTTCGTGCCGGGGTTTATACCGCTCACGCTGGCAGCCTTGCGGCTGCGCTCCGCTGGGGCGCACTCCGTGCGACGGCCGGTCGGCCTTGCCTCGGCACTTCGTGCCGGGGTTTATACTGCTCACGCTGGCAGCCTTGCGGCTGCGCTCCGCTGGGGCGCACTTCGTGCCTCGGGGGAATTTATCACTACGATCGTGCGGGGTCGGAGAACGGCCCGACCGCAGGGAGGACAAGCTGTTCGACCAGAATAAACAGAACGGCCCGACTGCAGGGAGGGCAAGCTGTTCGACCAGAATATTCTGGACTGTCATTTCAGCTGAAGCTCGCGCTTCAGGGCGTTGCTCATGAACGCCATGAAGGTGTGAATTCGTGCGGCGTTGGCCAGGTCGGCGTGGGTGACGACCCACAAATTGTTGGTAAACCTCTCATAGGCCACGTCGAGGCGTTCGATACCGTCGAGTTCATCGCCGAGATAGGTCGGCAGCATGACCGCGCCGACGCCGCGCTGCGCCGCATGGCCGAGCGCCAGCAGGCTGTCTGCCGTCATTACGATCCTGGCCTTTGGAACGGCGCGGCGCAGCCATTGTCCCGGCGTCGTATTGGCCAGCGTGTCACCGGGCGCCAGCCAGTCCAGCTCCTGCAGCGAGGCAGGCTGCGGGCTGGCCAGCGTGTCCAGATAGGCAGGCGCCGCGTAGATGGCGAACCGGATACGCCCCACGCGGTCGCCGACCAGCGGTTCGGGTTTCGACTGTGCCGGGCGGATCGCCACGTCGGCATCGCGCCGGGTCAGCGACAGGATGGAGTTTGTCACCGAGACATCCATGATGATGTCGGGATACTTGCTCTGAAACAGCGCCAGGTTCCTGCCTACCAGCGTGTGCAGCAGGGTGTCTGTTGTGGTCAGCCGTATGGAGCCTGCAAGTTTCAGGTCCTTACCGGATATCTTGCGTTCAAGGCCCCAGACCGCCTGTTCAACCGCCTGGGCTGCTTCCAGCAATTGCTGGCCTTCAACCGTCAGCTTGTAGCCGTCGGGCCTGCGGTCAAACACCGTGACCTGCTGCAACGACTCGAACGAGGTGATGCGCCGCTGCACCGTGGAGTGGTTGACGCCCAGCGCGCGCGCGGCACCTGCCAGCGAGCCATTGTTGGCCACGGCCAGGATATATTGCAGATCGCTCCAGTCGAGCCTGTGCATTTGCGCACGCCTTTAATGCGAATTTCGAGACTTAGTGATCGCTGATGCATAGCCTATTCTTGTCCCCGGGTAATGGAAAGAGCCATTCGGACAAGGAGCAGACGACATGAAACATATGATTGTAGCAGCCATGATTGCAGCAGGTGTGACCGCAGGCGCGGGCGTTGCCGTGTCGGGCGAGGCCGAGGACAAGGCGATCAAGGCGCGCCAGTCGGTGATGCAGCTATTGTCTTTCAACCTTGGCAAGCTGGGTGCCATGGTCAAGGGGGACATGGCCTATGACGCCGAGCAGGCGATGATTGCCGCCAACAACCTCAAGGCCGTAGCCAGCATCCGGCAGGACGCCATGTGGCCGCAAGGCTCGGCCATGGAAGACGCCGGCATGGAGGGCAAGACCTGGGCCAAGAAGGCAGCGTGGGACACTTATCCGGAAGTCGCCAACAAGCACAAGGCACTGGTGGAAGCAGCAGACAGGATGGCCGAGGCCGCAGGCGGTGGCGTCGATGCCATCAAGGGGGCCATCGGAGCCGTCGGTGCATCGTGCAAGGGCTGCCACGAAAACTTCCGCGCGCCGAAGAAATAGATTTGCTGGTCGAACAGCTTATCCTCCCTACGGTCGGGCCGTTCTGTTCATCCTGGTCGAACAACTCATCCTCCCTACGGTCGGGCCGTTCTCTGACCCCGCACGATCGTAGTGGTGACCCCCCTGAGGCACGAAGTGCCGAGGCAAGCGCGACTGCGCGCCGCACGCAGTGCGCCCCAGCGGAGCGCAGCCGCAAGGCTGCTTGCGTGAGCGGACAAAACCCGGCACGAAGTGCCGAGGCAAGCGCGACTGCGCGCCGCACGCAGTGCGCCCCAGCGGAGCGCAGCCGCAAGGCTGCTTGCGTGAGCGGACAAAACCCGGCACGAAGTGCCGAGGCAAGCGCGACTGCGCGCCGCACGCAGTGCGCCCCAGCGGAGCGCAGCCGCAAGGCTGCTTGCGTGAGCGGACAAAACCCGGCACAGCGCCGGGGCTGAGACAGGTCCAAAGCAGGCAATGTCGACTGATGTCTCTGTGCGGTTGTGGCACCGGTTCAATCATTCAGGACCGTAGCTTGCGTCCAGCCCCCTTGGCCCGGCCAGAAAATCAAGGAAACTGCGTACTTTGGCGGGAAGATAGCTGCGATCAGGATAGATCGCATAGAGCGGAACTTCTGGCCAGTTCGTACCCGGTAATACAGACTCCAGCTGCCCGTTGGCGAGGTCTTCCCTGGTCAGCCAGTGCGGCAGGAAAGCGAATCCCATTCCTTCTCGTGCTGCCAGGTGGATCAACGTCTCGTTGCCGCTTTGAAGGACCGGCGCGAACCTGATGTCAAAGGCATCGACACCGTCCCCGAACCGGACATGCCCTCCTGCAGCCATCTGGATATACATCAGGAAGGGCGCATCAGACAGGTCGTCAACCGTGTCGGGACGGCCAAACCTGTCAAGAAACGCAGGCGAGGCAACAAGCGGGAATTTCACCTTGGTCAGCTTGCGGGCTATCAGGCTTTCATCAAGTGTGGTGGCAACGCGCAATGCCAGATCGACCCCTTCCTCGACCAGGTTGATCTTGCGGCCGCTGAGGTCCAGGTCCAGCACCACATTGGGATTTCCCCCGCTATAGGCCGCCAGCATACGGGCAAAGGCCGGGTTGGCCATCCACACTGGCATGCTGACCTTGAGCGTGCCATGTGCGGCCAGAGTCGTCTCTGACAGCTGTGCCTCTGCTTCCTCGAGACCCTCCAGCAGTGGTCGCACAGTCATCAGGTAACGTGCGCCCGCTTCAGTCAGGCTGACATTGCGGCTGTTGCGGTTCAGCAACCGGGCGCCGACCCGTGCCTCGATATGCTGGACGTGTTTGCTGGTCATGGCGGGTGACAGGCCCAGGCGGGCAGCCACGAAGGCAAAGCTCTTGTGTTCTGCGACCGCAGCAAGCACGCGCAAACTAAGAAGTGTATCCACGATCATTTACCCATGAGAAACATTGCGTCAAATAATCGACCAATGATCTGATTTAGAGAAACTACTATAGGTCTTTGCAGAGATCAATCGTGATGCCCGGAGACGGGCGCTCAGCAAGGAAAAATCAAATGACTTCATCAATTACTGCAACAGCAACCACTTCCGGGTCGAAATGGAATATCGGCCTTTGGGTCGCACAGATAGTGCTTGCAGCGCTGTACGGCATGGCAGCCTACATCAAACTTCTGATGTCGCCTGCGGAACTCGTGCAGATGGGCCTTGTGTGGGTCGAAAGCTCATCGATCGTTTTCGTTCGCGGCATCGGCTTTGTTGAATTGCTCGGCGTTATCGGCCTGATCCTGCCTGCTGCAACCCGCATCAAGCCGGAACTGACAACCTATGCGGCAATGGGATTGCTGGCCATTCAGGGGATAGCGATTCCGTTCCACATGTTTCGTGGAGAGTTTGAAGCACTGCCGTTCAATTTGATCTACGTGGCGCTTGCCGTGTTCGTTCTCTGGGGTCGCACACGCAAATCACCAATCACCCCGCGTGCCTGACATGATTGCAAGAATCCGCTTCGGACCTGTTCCGGAGCGGGATCGAAAGGATGAAAATATGCACACGGACGCATTGGAACTCGCCAGGCAGGCAGCCACGTCACGCCAACGCGAACGCCTGACCTGGGGTGTGATCGAATTGCAGGTCACCGACCTTGGGCGCGCCATGGACTTCTGGACGCGTGCGCTCGGGCTTCGCGTGCGGGATCAGGACAGCCAGCGGGCTGAGTTGGGGACGGATAAAGCCACGTTGTTTGTATTTCATGTCGGTGCGTGCGTGCCGGCCAGTTCGAGATATCTGGGATTGTATCATGTCGCCATGGGCGTGCCGGAACAAGGCGAATTCTCGCGCCTTCTGGCGCGCCTGATCGCGATGCGCGTTCCCGTCTCGCCGACGGATCACCTCATGTCCAAAGCCATTTATCTTGCCGATCCCGATGGCCTGGAGATCGAGATTGCATTGGAAACGCCGGAACGGTTTGGCCGTTTTGGAGAAATGTCTCAAGGACTGGTTCTTTATGATGCCGACGGGCAACCGCATAATGGTCGTGAACGTCTGGATATGGACGCAGAACTGGCGCATGCGCAGGGCGCCGACCTTGCGGCGCCGCTGTCCGACGGGGCCTGTCTCGCGCATATGCACCTGAAAGTTTCAGAACTCGAAGCTGCCGCCAACTGGTTCGAGGGGGTCGGGTTCGCCCGAAACCTGATGCTGCGGGATTTCGGTTTTGCCGACATGGGCGCGGGCGCAGCCTATACCCACCGCCTTGCCATGAACATATGGGCCGGGCCAAACCTGCGCCCCGCCCCAACTGGTATGGCGAGGCTGACCCGCTATGCGCTGCATGCCCACGATGCTGACGTGCTGGCCAATGCCCGGGGTTTACTGCCCTGTGATGCGGGCTTGTCAGGCCGGGACCCGACCGGCACCGAAATGTCGCTGATCCCCGCATACTAAGTCCCGCAGGTGCAATCCTTCAGTCTACTTTCCGTTGATTTCGGGCGTTGCCGCCGGGCCACCCTTCAGGTCCGCAATCAGCGCTTCCATTTCGTCGATTTCGTTTTTCTGGGCCTTGATGATCACATCGGCCAGATGCCGCACCCTCGGGTCGGATATATTGGCCCTGGTAGTCGTCATGATGGCAATCGAGTGATGCGGAATCATCGCCTTCATCCACGCGATATCATCCACCGTGTCCTGGCTGCGCACAAGATACAGACCGGTACCGAATGTCAGTGCAGCAACAACAACAATGGCGATGCTGGCTGCACGGTTGACATACATGCCGAGCATGAAGATCAACATGATGATGGCCATTGCACCACCCATGTAGAGCGCCATCCACATACGGGTCTGGCTGAACCAGACATGACCGGCTTGCCATGTATTCAGATACATCAGCCCAAACATCACAACTGTTGATGTGATGATCATGGCCGGAAACCGGGCATAGCTGTTTTTCATGGCGAAACCCCGATCAGGTTTGGTGTTGTGTTGTCTCCGCCTGCTGGAAGGAAAACATGTAATGCCTGTATCCAACGAACCAGGCCGGGTGAGGGTTCCCTGACGGGTTGACCGTCCGGTGGTCCTGTCTGGAGAGGCCGAGGATAAGGCGATGATTGCCGCCAACAACCTCAAGGCCGTCGCGAGCATCCGGCACGACGCCATGTGGCCCGAAGGCTCGGCCATGGAAGACGCCGGCATGGAGGGCAGGACCTGGGCCCGGATCGTCCCGACTCGACCTCTGATCCTGCGGTATCGAACAGGCCAGGCAACCTGATGGTCGGGCAGATCGATCCTGGCCTACTGTTGCGCGTCGGGGTCTTCGATGTGAAAGCAGCTATAGTAGCGCTTGTGCTTCATTTGCACGCTGGTGGCACATTCATCAAACACCGCAAGTTCGGAGATATCGTAAAAATACAGATAGGGCCCGATTAGATAGCGCGAGTCGCTACCGGGCCAGTAGCCATAGCGGTTGATCTTGCCTTTGAGGTCCGGCTCATGGTCGATCATGGCGCTCTGCAGGACATCGTCCTTGAGGAAGTTGTCGGGCAACTGGTCAAATGGCCCATCCAGCGGACCGTTGACGTTTGAGCTCTCGGCAAAGACGCCGATCAGTATCTTGCGGTCCAAATTCCTGTCCCGGTAGAAGGCAAAACCGCTTCTGCGACCCAGCAGAATGCGTGGAGATACTTCAGAAGTATAAAGCTCGTCGGCCAGATACCCGTTTTCGTTCAGGATGTAGTGAAACACCTTGTCGGCCTTGTTATAGACGAGGTGAAACCGGATGGCAGACTCATCGAACACCGGGCCGATATATACTTCGTCCCGGCGGACAACGTCCTGGGGCGGCTTGTCATCGCGCAGGTCGTTGAGGACAAACTCTACTTCATGGTTGTTGCTGGTGACCTTGTAAAGGAAGTCACCGGACCTGGTGACCTGGACGCTATCTGCGGCAGTAAACAACTTGTAGGTATCAACTTCCTCCCGCCGCCAGCCATTGTAGGTGGGGTAGTAGGCAAAGTGAATTTTCCCTTCATCGCGATCTGACACGGCGAGACGGAAGTTGCCGGAATAGTCCATGCCATTCCAGGTGAAGTAGAAATAGTAATAGTTCTCGGTTGGATACACCTTTACCGACGGTGGCAGGCGGGAGAACACCATGTTGAAAACGTCACCCATGCTGCCCAGTGGCTTGCCACGGCTTGCCAGCAGTTCTTCGATGACCTGCTGATTGGTGTGCAATACCGGCATGATTGCAGCACTGGTGGACAGGCTGGCCCGAATGATTGGCAGTGAAGGCAGTTCGCTCGCGCCTTGCTGTTCAGGTTTGCCGGCAGGCTCCCACGGCTGTTCCTTTCCAGCAGGTGCTGCACCGGAGCCTTTATCGGTTCCGGCAGGTTCGGTTCCGGCTTCCCCATTGTCTGTCTGGTTTGTCTCCTCGACGACAAAACATTCATAATAGGTTTCGACTGGCTGCGTCTTGTCGACGGCGCAGTCAGCGATTGATTGCAAATCACCTGTGTATTTATACTGCGTGTAGGGTGTGATGAGGACCCGGTCCTGATCTCCGGCATAAAGGCCGAGGCGGCTGACTTCATCACGGTTTGCAATGCCGGCATCAACAATTGCATCACGGAAGGCTTCGCCTTTGATGAAATTGTCGGGCAGCTGGTCAAACGGGCCGTCGAACCATGTGTTTGCAGTAACGTTGCCATCATAAACGCCAATCAGAATCTTGCGTTCGATGAGTTCGTCGCGGAAATAGGCGAATCCGGTCCGGCGACCGATGATGATGCGGTCTGACTCCTGAGAGGTATAGAGTTCATCCGGCACCCAACCAGTTTCATTGAGCACGTACATGAACATCTTCAGGCGCCTGTGGTAGATGAAATAGAACTGGATGCCGGACTCGTCGAATACCGGTCCCAGATACTCTTCATCCGCGCCGACAACGCCTTTTGGCGGCTGCACGCCGGACAGGTTGTTGAGCTGAAACTCAATTGCTTTGCCCCTGTATGTCACGCGATAAAGCAGAGGGTTCAGTTCTTCGAGAATGACCCCATCGTTGACACCCAGTGCCCGGAAGGTATCAATCTCGTCCTGCCGCCAGCCGGTTTCCGCCGGGAAATAGGCAAAGTTCACCAACCCCTTTTTACGTTCTGTCGTGTCCAGCCGGATGTTGCCGGCATAGGCGATGCCATCGTGATGAAAGCGGAAATAATAGTAGTTCTCGGTCGGATACACTTTCACCTTTTCCGGCAGCGTATCAAACACGTAGCCGAACACGGCGTTCAGGTCCTTGATGTCGAGATCAGACCGGGTGGTGATTTCTTCAATATAGGACTGGTTCGTGGTGATTTTGGGCCTGGCATTCTGCCCGCCTGTTTGTGCAGCCACGGGGTGGCTGGTGAAAACCAGCGGCAGCAGCAGGGCAAGGCAGAGGCTGAACAAAGTGCAGGATGTTCGCGTGTTCATGATGCATCTCGTGAAAGTCCGGTTGCCCGCGATGATTGCAGGCAACCGGATGTTGGCGTGAGTCCTGCTGGCTATGGCTCTACCTTTGACGGCGAACTCCCTGGTTGCCGGAACCCGCGCGGCGGTGGCTTGCCCGCTGACGGTGCTGATCGCGTGATCCCGCGCGGCGATGACTTGCCCGCTGACGATGCTTATCGCGTGATCCCGCGCGGCGGTGGCTTGCCCGCTGACGATGCTTATCGCGTGATCCCGCGCGGCGATGGCTTGCACGCTGACGGTGAGTCGGTGATCCGGCCCTGCGATGGCTCGGCCTTGATTTGTGTTGCGGCGAACCAGCCCTGCGATGGCTCGGCCTTGACTTGTGCTGCGGTGATCCAGCCCTGCGATGGCTCGGCCTTGACTTGTGTTGCGGTGATCCAGCCCTGCGATGGCTCGGCCTTGACTTGTGCTGCGGTGATCCAGCCCTGCGATGGCTCGGCCTTGACTTGTGCTGCGGTGATCCAGCC
>Ga0316193_10004484_pt1 | contig 10269 bp, 10 predicted proteins | sample MerIslsedime2_MG_FD_207735 | JGI IMG/M metagenome (GOLD analysis project Ga0316193, IMG submission 207735) | Coastal sediment microbial communities from Maine, United States - Merrow Island sediment 2 | ecosystem: Environmental > Aquatic > Marine > Coastal > Sediment | place: USA: Maine...
GCAGTTGCTGCTCCCGAGGCCCGACAAGCTAGAGTGGGAGGAAGACCCGCGTGCCGAACTCGTGCGGCGCCTGCTCGAGTACGAGCACTTTCAGGACGTGGTGCACGTTCTGCAGACGGCCGAGGCGCAGCGGGGCAGGCATATGGCCAAGGGGTATGTCGAAACCAGGCCGCCTCCCACGATGTCCAGAACGGTGCTCCAGTTGACGCTGGAGGAGCTGCTGCAGGCGGCCGCTCGCATTCCCGAGCCTCCGCCGCCGATCCATGTGCGGCCTCCGTCATCCACGGTAACGGTTGCGGAAAAAGTCTCACTGCTGCGACGGTTGATCGGGCGGGCGAAGCGAGTAGCTCTTGACCGGCTGATCAAGCCGTGGGGCACCCGCGCTCACGCCGTCGCCGCGCTGCTTGCGGCTCTGGAGATGGCGAAACAACAGGTGGTGCGCATCGAACAGACGAAGCCGTTTTCGCCGATCTGGCTGCTGTCGGTTCGCGAGGCCGGTGAGGAATCGGACATAGAGCAGTCGAACACAGAGCAGTCGGATTCAGAGGAGAGTTCGTGAAGCCGGAGCAGATCGTCGAGGCGACCCTGTTCGCTAGTCAGACACCGCTCACACCAGCAGAGTTGGCGCGGGCGGACGAAGGGCTGTCGGAGGTCGACGTGGGTCAGGCAATCCAGATCCTGAGGGAACGCTACGAAGCGAATGATGCCGCATTCCAGATCTATCAGCTGGGAGACGGATATCAGGTTCTGACCCGCCCGGAATTCGCGCCATATCTGGAGCGCTTCGACTCGGTTCCGAGGCCGCCGCACCTTTCGGCCGCCGCCCTGGAATCACTGGCGATCATCGCCTATCGGCAGCCGATCGGTCGAATCGAGATCGAGGATGTTCGGGGCGTCAGCGCCAGTTCGGTCCTTCGGACGTTGCTGGACTGGGAGCTGATTACGGTAGTCGGTCGCGGGGAAGGACTGGGCCGTCCACTGCTATACGGCACGACGGACCGGTTTCTTGAACACTTCGGTCTGAAGGGGCTCTCCGATCTTCCGTCCACCGAGGAGTTTCCGGTCGGGCTCGGAGCGACGGAGGAACAGCCGGCTGCCGTGCAGGTCGGCGGGCCGGAGACCGAGTCGGAGATTGAGTCGGATTCGGAGGTGGATTCCGCGTCGGAAGTGGAGGCGGAGCCGGAGCACGTGACGGAGGTCGAGCAGGGACCGGCGGCCGAGCTCGACTTCACGGACGAGTTGGACGCGACCCCGTCGGGTGCCCGGGAGCACCCGGCCGTCGGTGTGCCCTCGCCCGACTCACTGCCCTGACAGATTGGCCTGACGGATGCGCCTGAACAAGTTTCTCTCCAGGGCGGGCGTGGCGTCGCGACGGGCATCCGAGAGGCTGATCGCAGAGGGCAGAGTAAGCGTCGACGGGGTGGTCGTCGGTGAGCAGGGGACGAAGGTCGATCCAGCCGCCAGCCTGGTCGAGGTTGACGGTGAGCGGGTCACGATCGCGAGCCCCGAATGGATCCTGCTTCACAAGCCGCCGATGGTCGTCAGCACGCGAAGTGATCCGCAGGGACGCCAGACGGTGTACGACTTGCTGCCGTCCCAGCACCAGGGCCTGTTTCACGTCGGCAGGCTCGACGTGATGAGTGAAGGCGCGCTGCTGTTCACCAACCAGGGGGGCGTCGCGCGGGACCTGCTTCACCCCAGTCACGGTACGGAGCGGCGCTATGAAGTGCTGGTCGAACCGCCGATTCCACCGGACTTGCGTGGCAGGCTGGAGTCCGGCGTCGAACTCGAAGATGGGCCGGCCCGGGCGGAGAACGTGACGACCCGGCGAACCCCGGACGGAACGCGTCTGGTGCTGGAATTGACGCTCCGCGAGGGCCGCAACCGGGAAATCCGGCGAATGCTCAGGGCTGTCGATGTGCACATTCGACGGCTCCGTCGGGTCAGTTTCGGACCGATAGAGCTCGGCAAACTGCCGGCTGGAGCCTGGCGGTCTCTGAGTGCAGAGGAAGTCGAAGCTTTGAAAACCACGGGCCAATAGGACCGGATCATGGACATACAGGGCAGGAATATTCTGATTCTCGGCGGCTCCGGACTCGTGGGAATCGCCATCGCCCGCAAGTTGTTGCCTCTTGCTCCCGCGAAGCTCGTGATCGCGGCTCTCCGCCGCGACGAGGCGGACGAAGGGGTCCGGACGCTCGAGGCGGAAGGGTTCGGGAAATTCGCGGAGCTCGTCCCCGAATGGGGCGACATCTTTCTCCGGGCATCTCGACGCGATGAATCGCGTCGGGAGCTTCTCGCCACCGACGAGGGCCGCGAGGAGATTCTCGATGACCTGTTCGGACACCTGGGTGAGACCGAATTTCGGCGCTCTCTTTTGTACGACATCCTCGCGAGACACGAGCCGCAAATCGTCATCGACTGCGTCAACACGGCGACGGCGATCGCCTACCAGGACCTGTTTCGATCCGCTTCCACGACTCGTGAACTGATCCGGAGCGGCGGACATCCCACGGTGGCGGACATCGAGGCGCACCTCACGACGCTGTACCTGCCGCAGCTCATCCGTCACGTGCAGGTCCTGCTGCACGGGATGCGAAAAGCGGGTTCGGAGGTCTACCTGAAAGTCGGCACGTCCGGGACTGGCGGAATGGGGCTCAACGTTCCGTTTACGCACTCCGAGGAACGGCCGTCCGCGATGCTGCTCTCGAAGGCGAGCGTGGCCGGGGCGCACTCGTCACTCCTGTTCCTCATGGGGCGCACGCCCGACACGCCTGTCGTGAAGGAAGTGAAACCGACAGCGGCCGTAGGCTGGAAGCGGATCCGCTACGGCCCCGTGCTGAGGGCTGGGCAGCCGATCCCCAGATTCGACTGCACAGAGCCGCTGTCTCTTGCTGTGGCCTTTCAGGACGATGCTCCGGTCCAGTGCGACATGACGGCGGAGGCGCTGGAGTCGGTATTCCTGGACGCGGGCGAGAACGGCCTGTTCAGTCTCGGAGAGTACGAGACGATCTCGGCGCTGGGGCTGATGGAGGTGATCACGCCCGAGGAGATCGCCGACGCGGTAATTGCCGAAATCCGGGGCCGTCCCACCGGGCGGGATATCGTCGGCGCGCTCGACGCCGCGACCATGGGTCCGACGTATCGTGGCGGCGCGATGCGCGAGGTGGCGCTCCGCTACATGGAGGAGCTCGAGGAGCAGCACGGAGTGCGCTCGATCGCATTCGAGATGCTCGGCCCCCCGCGTCTCAGCAAGTTGCTGTTCGAGGCGGAAATCCTGCACCGGCTGTATGGTTCCGTCCGGGAAGCGGCCGCGCTCGATCCCGAAGTTACCGCTGATCGGGCATCCGACCTCGTTGCCACCGATGCGACGTTTCGCTCCGACATCCTGTCGGTAGGGATCCCGATCCTGTTACCTGACGGAGACCGGGTGCTTCGGGGGCCGCGTCTCGCGTTCCTGCCGGAGACTGACGGCGAGCCGCCTGATCCCGCATGGGCGAATCGGGGTTGGGTCGATCTACGTCCGGTGTCCTGGGAGCGCTGGCGTGACAGGTGTACGAGCTACGTCGAGCGGGTGCTTGACGCCCCGAGCGCCGAGCACGGATCCGGAGCGGATCTCGATGTCAGGGCCCGCAGCGGAGACGTACGTCCGGGGGCGCTCGCGGCGTTCGTATTCCGTTACGAAGACGAAGGAGAGAGGATGAAGCGCTGATGACCGACTCGGGAGACGAACCAATCGAAACGGTAACCGAGGCCGAGCTCGAGCAGCAGGCCGAGGAGCTGCGCCGGGCGAGCGCCGTATTCGGAAATATCCGCGAATCCGTGGGCTCGCGGGTCGTCGGCCAGAATGCGATGATGGAGCGCCTGCTGGTCGGCTTGCTGACCGGCGGGCACGTCCTGCTCGAAGGAGTTCCGGGACTCGCCAAGACGCTGGCCGTGCGGACGCTGGCGGATGCCGTCCACACGACATTCCGCCGAATACAGTTCACGCCGGACCTGCTGCCCGCCGACCTGATTGGAACCCTGATCTGGGATGAGTCGCAGCGCGAATTCGTGCCCAAGAAGGGGCCGATCTTCGCCAACCTGGTACTGGCGGACGAGGTCAACCGCGCCCCGGCGAAGGTGCAGTCGGCTTTGCTCGAAGCGATGCAGGAGCGCCAGGTGACGATCGGGGACGCGAGCTATCCGGTGCCGGTGCCGTTCCTCGTGCTCGCCACGCAGAACCCGATCGAGCACGAGGGGACCTATCCACTGCCGGAAGCCCAGGTGGATCGGTTCATGCTCAAGATCAGGGTCGACTATCCCGAGCGGGAGGAGGAGCGGCAGATCCTCAGGCTCATGTCGTCCGACGAGCTGGCCCCGGTAGAAGCAGTCGCCACCCCGGAGGAAATTCTCAGGGCCCGGGCGATGCTCCCGGATATCAGGCTCGACGAGCGGGTCGAGAATTATATCCTTGATCTCGTGCGTGCGACCCGGGAGGCGGGCGCGATCGACCCCGAGCTGGGTCGCTGGGTCGAATATGGAGCTTCTCCCCGCGCGTCGATCTTCCTGGCGCGGACGGCGCGGGCCCATGCGTTCCTCGAAGGCCGGCCGTTCACTGTTCCGGAGGATGTTCGCGCGTTCGCGCTCGACGTGCTCCGGCACCGGATCATGCTCACGTTCGAGGCCGAGGCGGAGTTGATTACCTCGGAAGAGATCCTCGATCGGGTCCTGGCGGCCATTCCTATTCCCTGATGCCGGTCCGCCTGTTCCGCCGTCGTCCTCCAGATCCTGTAAGGACGCTGCCTCCGCCGGATCCGAATGATGTCCGCCGGTTGGAGATTCGCGCCCGGAAGTTGATGGAGAACCGCGCACTCGGAGCGTACGATTCCGTTTTCCGTGGTCATGGCGTCGAATTCGCCGAAGTCCGGGCCTACCAGCCGGGCGACCCGTTCCAGGCGATCGACTGGAAGGTGACGGCCCGCATGGGTCGGCCGTACGTGAAAAAATTCGTAGAGGAACGGGAGCTCAGCGTGCTGATCGCGGTCGACGTGTCCGGGTCGCTCGGGACCGGAACTCGCGGGCGAACCAAGTACGAACTCGCACTGGAAGTAGCCGCGCTCCTGGGCCTCGCCGCCACACGAAACAACGACCGGGTGGGCCTGCTGCTGTTCAGTGACGGAGTTGAGCGCTGGATCCGACCCCGTCGAGGTCGGGGGAGGCTTCGGCAGCTGCTGCACGTGCTGGTGACCCACGAAGCACGAGGCCTGGGAACCGATATCGGATTGGCGCTCCGGACCCTGGTGAGGGCGCTCGATACTCGCTCGCTGGTGTTCATTCTGTCCGATTTCCGGGCACGGGACTTCGAGCGAGAGCTCGCGGTGGCCGGGAGGAAGCACGACGTGGTGGGGGTCCAGCTCCTGGACCCGTCAGATGAGACTCTGCCGAGCGCCGGAATCGTGGAGGTCGTGGACCCTGAGAGTGGCAGGTCCGGGACGCTGGACCTCGGAGACCGCCGGGTGCGCGAGCGACTCGAGCAGCAGGCGGCCGAGCGGGAATCATGGCTCACGGGGGTGTTTCTCAGGGCAGGATGTGACCGGATCGTGCTCAGAACGGACAGCCCGTATGCCGCGGAGCTGGCCAACTTCTTCGCCCGCCGTGCCCGGGCGCGCCTCCACTGATGATCCGTCGGCACAGGACCATCGCTCGGCGGATTCTGGCGCTGCAGTCGTTCGTACTGTGGGCCGCTCTGGCGCCGTGTCAGGTAATGGCCCAAGTCGGGGCAGGTGCCGGCCCGGAGCGTGGTGTCGCGGTGATTTCTCCGGACACCGTGCGCGTCGGTGAGGCTTTCGATCTGGGAATCACCGCCGTCTCGTCCGATCGACTTCAGTTTCCGGCGGTCCTGGCACTCTCCGATGAACTCGAGCAGATCGGCCCGCCGCGGTCCACTCGTGATTCGGCCGGTATATGGAAGGCCGTCTATCCACTGGTGGCCTGGAAGTCCGGCCGCATCGAATTGCCCGACGTACGGATTCCCGTGGTGAGCGCGACGACCGAGCGTTCGCTGGTCGTTCGGCCGCCGACAGTCGAAGTGAGTTCGGTTCTGCCTCCTGCCGAACAGCAGCCGCGACTCCGTCCCCCCCGCATGCCGAGCGAGCCCTGGTCGATCCCGTGGCTGTGGCTGCTCGGCCTCGTGCTGGCGGCGGTGCTGATTCGCGAGCTGGTTCGACGCCTCAGGGCGCCGCCTCCGCAGCAGGCTGTATCGGAAACCCCGGCAGCGAATCCGCTCGACGAGGCCCGCGACGCCCTCCTGGAGCTCCGCTCGCAGGCACTCGCGGGGGAAGCCCGGACGGATCAGTTCTACGATGGAATCGAGACGGCCGTGCGCCTGTACCTGGTTCGTACCCGGAACTGGCCGGTGCAGGCTCCGGTACGCAGCGCCCTGCGCCGTGGGATCGCGGGTGGAGGGGACAACCTCGACCGGGTGGTCCAACGGGCGCTCCCGGCCCGGTTCGGAGCGCTCGAGGTGTCGGGCGTAACACTCGTGTCGGACGTCGACTCGGTCCTGTCATGGCTGGAAACGGAGGAGGCGGCGTGAGCGATTTTGGACTCGCCGCCTGGCCGTTCCTCGGCCTCGTCCTGCTGATCCCGCTCGGCATGTGGATCGCGGGGCGGCGCCGTCGACGATTGCCACTGGCCGGCGCAGGGACGGACCTGCCGCTGTCGCGCGGCGGTGTGTGGGCCCTGTGGCCGACCCTGTTCCGCCTCGGCGCCCTGGTGCTGATCGCGAGTGCGCTGGCCGGCCCAGTGCGTACCGTCCGGAAGGTCGAGCAACGATCCGAGGGCACCACGATCCTCGTCGCGTTCGACGTCTCGAGCTCGATGCTGGCCGAGGACTTCAGGCCGGAGAACCGCCTGGCGGTTGCGCGAGACGAGGTGCGGCGGTTCGTCGAAGGCCGGGAGGACGACCGTATCGGTCTCGTGGCATTCGCCGGTGAGGCGTTGACCGTCATTCCGGGCACGCTGGACCACGAGCTGCTGCTCCAGGCAGTCGAGGGCCTCGGTGTCGGGCAACTCGAAGATGGGACCGCGATCGGTACGGCGCTGGCGACAGCCGTAAATCGTCTCCGGAAAGTCGAAGAGGGATCGCGGGTGGTCGTGCTGCTCACCGACGGAGACAACAACCGGGGATCGATCGACCCGCTGGACGCGGCCGCGGCCGCCGAGGCGCTGGGGGTACGCGTGTATACGATCGGGGTGGGACGCGATGGCGTGGCGCCGGTCCCGATCGGCCGGACAAGATTCGGCTACCAGTACGCGAACATGCCCGTGCAGGTAAATGACGAACTGCTGGACGCGGTGGCGACGCGCACCGGCGGTCTGTACTTCCGAGCGACAGATCCCGAGGCCCTGGCCCGGATCTACGATCGAATCGACGCGCTGGAGACAGCGCCGATCGTCGAGGAGCGCACCATCGAGCGTGCCTCCGTGCGGCACGAGCTGGTGATCCTTGCGTTGCTGGCGCTGCTGTTCGAGCTCGCGGGCTCGGCGTTGCGGGGCCGAAGGTCCCTCGGGCCATGAGTGGCGGGTTCACGGAGGCGATTCTCCTGTCCGGCTGGACGCCTTGGATCGTCGGCCTCGGCGCTGCGACCGTCGCGATCGCATTCCGCTTCCTGGCGGTGTATAGGGCTCATGCGGATCGTAATCGCCTGGCGGACTCGGCGGTTCTCGAGACCGTCTCCAGTCCGCCGTCCGAGGCGAGCATCGCGATCCGATTCCTCCTGCTGGCTCTCGGGGTGGGCAGCCTGGCCGCCGTCCTCGTCGGAACGAGTGCAGAGCAGACAGCGTCGGAAGCCGGCGCCGGAATGCACGAGATCGTGCTGGTGCTCGATGCCTCGAATTCGATGCTGGTCGAAGATGTCGCTCCGAGTCGAGTCAGCCTCCAGCGGGCGGTTGCCAGGCGCTTGGTGGGGGAGATCGACGCCCGCTTCGGCGTCGTCTACTTCGCAGGCGGCGGTTACGTCCTGTCGCCTCTGACCGAGGATCGGGACGCCACATTGATGTTCACGGAGACCGTGGATCCGTCGGTCGTCGGGCGCGGTGGCACATCCCTGCCCGCGGGGCTGTCGCAGGGGCTCGCCGTGCTGAGCGGTGGCAAGGCGGGGCTGCCGAAAGCCCTGGTTCTTCTGTCCGACGGTGAAGCCACCGCCGGCGACGCCGAACTCGAGGCGGTGCTGGCCGAAGCCGCGTCGCGCAACATTCCGATCCACACCGTGGGATTCGGCACGGCCGAGGGCGCCCGGATACCGATGCCGCTCGATCGGGTCGTCGAGCAGACCGAATCCGGCATGCCGACCGTGGCCAGACCCGATCCGGGTGCGGGTGGTCGGACATGGTTGCGGGATTCCGAGGGACGGCCGGTCGTGAGCCGGCTGGAGGAGCCATCCCTGCGCCAGATCGCCGGAGCCACGAGTGGTCTGTATGTACCGGCGAGCGACGCCGGGGTCGATGCGCTTCTTCAGCGACTTCCGAAACTGGGGGCGGGAAGCAGCTCTGGAGCGACGACTCTGGCATTGCTTCTGGTCGCGTTCGGCGCCTTGTTCGCGGAAGCCTACCTGTTCAGGCGGGCATGATGACGGGCGCCGGTCGTCCCCGGATTCGATTCGCAGGACCACTGGTCGCGATTCTCGCGATTTACGCCGCCTCGACCCCGCTGCGCTCGCAGCAGGCCAGTCCCGATCGGCAGCAGACGTCGGGTGCGGTTCGGCTGTGGCAACCCGTTCCCGGGGCAGAGGCAGCCGCAGAGCTGCTCGAGCCCGAGGCGCTCTCCAGGTTGCGCGCCAGAGCGGAGGACGAGGGGGGCTCGACCGACTGGCTCGCGCTCGGAGCTGCGCTTCTGCACTCGGGCGACTGGGAAGGCGCTACTCCCCCGCTTCGGCAGGCACTCGAGACATCGGAGCCCGAGATACGCGCAGACGCTACCTATGACCTGGCCCTGGCATATGCCGTGTCTGGCCACCCCGAGTCGCCAGCAGGGGCCGGCGAAGTCGGTACAGAGGTCGGAGAAACTCCGCGGGACCGCCTGGTCCGGGCGCGGGATGGATTTCGAGCCGCATTGAGGGAAGACCCGGGCGCTGAAGACGCCCGCTGGAATCTCGAGCTGGTCCAGCGGTGGTTGGACAGCGACGACTCGGGCGGCGGCTCGGGCGACGGGGGTGGTGGGGGCGGCCAGGCCGCCGGCGGTCCGCAGTCAGGCGGTGACGCCGGCAACGCGCCGATGACTCCCGAGGAAGCCCGGAGACTTCTGGAAGCTGCTGCCGGGCAGGAGCGGGAGGTCCAATCTCGTCGGCTCGAACGGAATCAGGGCCGCGATCCACGGCTGGAAAAGAACTGGTAGCGGGCCCACGCTCTCAGTCCACGCCGTCCGGCGGATCCTCGATCAGGGCGACGAATAGCGCGCCCTCGATGTCGGTCGTCGTCCACTCCCCGGCCCGCCTCTGATACCGCCGGATCACCTGGGCCCGCTCGCTCCCGACGGGAGCGATGAGCCGACCATCCTCGTCCGTCTGCTCCAGCAGGGCAGGGGGGACGGCGCCCGCGGCGGCGGTGACGATGACCCTGTCGAACGGCGCTTCTTCGGGCCAGCCGCGACTGCCGTCCCCGAGCCGCAGGCGGATCCTGCCGCCATATTCCTGAGCCTGGAGGATCGCGGCGGCCCGAGCGTGGAGCGCTGGAACTCGCTCGATGGAATAGACCTCGCAACCGCATGCTGCCAGTACGGCGGCCTGATAGCCGGATCCGGTGCCGATCTCGAGGATGCGCAGCCCCGGCCGGTCGATCTGCAGCGCGGCCGTCATGAGAGCTACGATGTATGGTTGGGATATCGTGGCGCCGTGTCCGATCGGGAGCGCTCGATCTGAGTACGAGGCACCTTGGATCGACTCGGGCACGAACTCGTGGCGAGGAACCGCCAGCATCGCTTCGAGCACGAGCGGGTCCAGAATTCCTCGTCGCCGGATCTGGCTCTCCACCATGTCGCGGCGAAGTTCCGACGGGTCACGCCGGCCCGGGATCCTCATATCCACCTCCCGTGAGGATCGGCTCCCAAGAAGATGCGTCCGCCCACGCCGTTGCCGCAAAGGCCGGACGTCGTCTAGCTTGGCCTCCATGAACACACCAGCGGCGGAGCGAATCCGCCTGACGCAGTACTCCCGCGGAGCAGGCTGAGCCTGCAAGCTGGGTCCGGAGGACCTGCGTGCCGTGTTGAATGCTCTGCCCGCCGGGGTTGAC
>Ga0316193_10004485_pt1 | contig 10268 bp, 6 predicted proteins | sample MerIslsedime2_MG_FD_207735 | JGI IMG/M metagenome (GOLD analysis project Ga0316193, IMG submission 207735) | Coastal sediment microbial communities from Maine, United States - Merrow Island sediment 2 | ecosystem: Environmental > Aquatic > Marine > Coastal > Sediment | place: USA: Maine...
AGGAGGTTTTTACCACGACTTGGTCTTCACGCGCATGAATCGGAAACTGATCGCATGAAACGGTGTTCCGGCGAATGAACTGGTTTGCAGCCTTCACAATGAGACTGTGGGCCGCTCTCGAGATGTCGTCGCGTTACGATACCTCGTCTATGGGGAAGGCCCCGGGCAATCCGAATTCGTTTTCGATTCTGCCAACCAGCTCAATCATGGTCTTCCAGGCGACGTTGAACGGTATCGTGGCCAGCTCATCGTCCGCCTCGTAGTTCTGTCGGTAGATCTCGATAGAATCTGGCTTAGGACTGTAGTCATCAACGCTGCAACAGTCGACGAGTCTAGAGGCACATTTCCTTTGGAACTTCCTGGCCACACTCTCGACGTCAAGCTGATCCCCGAGCATTTCAACCAACACGGCAATGTCCCAAATATCGCGGACTCGCGGCGTCCTGTCGCCACCTCCCATCTTTATTCGATACGGTGGAAGGCTCTGCAAAAAGGCACGGAGCTTCTCGGCTACGATTTCAGCTGCTGAATATGTCTTCATGGTGTTGGCAGCCGACGATTCTGCTTCTGCCACCGCACCCGTTTCGCAACTTATCTCAACGGAGTCGATTGGGTCGTCCTCGGGCGTGATTTCGAGCTTGACCGTGTGCCTGGCTCGGCCTCGGATCCGGAGCGTGATTCTGACTTCAAAGCTGTCCCAACCACGTGGATGGCGTTTGCTCGAGGGGCTTTTGTTGACACTGACCTGGTAAAGGCTCCAGTCTCTATCTCTATCCTGGAGTTCGAGATGGTTCTCGACTGCCTCGATGAATAGCCTCTTGACCTTCCGCTCGCCTTCCGCATTCGGTGTGCCCAACATCTCGGCAACCGTGAAGTCTACATCCTGTGTAGATCTTGGGCGGCCGGTATGCCCCTCCGTTGCATAGGCGCCTTTGAGATAGAGCATCTCACGAAGAAACGTGTTGCCAGAAATTGCCCGAAGCACGACGAAAACCGCTTTCTCGCGGTCTTCAGGGCGCATCACCAAGGAACGATCACATTCCAGGGCTTGACGATCGATCCCTTGGTGCGGTTCCAAACCAGGGGAAGTGGGTCATCGGCCCATTCCTCAACGGGAACTGCGTTGCTGACCATCTCGGCCACATCACCTCTCCCGACGTGGGCAGCGAGCACACCCACGCGTCGCCACAGAGACGATCGGTCGAATGTGTGAAGATGACTTATCAGCTTTTCCTCCCTGATTGTCTCTGCTCCCTTCTGCCAAGCCTCGATCACCCCCCTCATTCCGCCGTTGCAGGCTGGATCATTGACTGCATCAAGGAGTGCCCTTTCGAACCCGAACACCCTAATGCGTTCATAGTCGTCGACCCATGGCTCCAAAACGCCGAAGATGTGTTCTGGGTATGAGTGTCGCAGCCGATACTCGACCCCGGCAAGGGAGAAACACTTCGTACCGATCTTGGGTCTTATAGATCCGCCGCCCCGGTTCTGATCACTCCGGAGATCAGGTGAGGTAGCGTAATCATCCGACGTGAGATCCCGTCTCGTAGGCCGCTTTCTTGGCGCCGTCAAGAAATGCGAAGTTGCGCGTATATCAGAAAGATCGTGGAAGACGAGGGCCGAATGGTGGGAGACCACTCCATCGCGATTCAGAGCAGAGACAAGCTCCAACGGATTGTGGTCATTGGCACGGCCTCCCCTCAAGGTGAGCCAGTAGATTCTGAAGTCATCCTTGGTTGGCTCGCCGACTTCGCGGAGAAGATCATCCGCAAGGAGTTCTTGAACAACCGATACGATGCTGGGTACTGCCGACGGTGCGATGTCTTCTTCTTCGCGAACATCGCTTAGGAGACCGCTTATGAGTGACCGGATGTCCTTCTTGGACATGAACCGCCACACGAGGTTTGAGTATGGCGACGAGGCGTCGAGGCACGCCTTACGAAAGCGGATCTCCGCTCGCTCGTATGCTCGTTGTTCGCGCGAGTTGATCAATCGTACTCCATCAGGTTGTTCTGGGTAGGTTTAATTCGGACAATAGGCTCCATCCTATTCGCTATGCTCGCTAGCGAGCATAGCGAATAGGATGGAGCCTGTCAAGTGTCTTATGCTACAAAATCTGGCATCCCCGACAAAGCCGACCACCGAAACCTGCACTACAGACCACCGACCCAGCCGCGATTGGTGGCCCTCATCTCGTGAAGGGAGAGATCCAGAATGCCGCTACCCTTTGATGGGGAGGTACTGACGAGTATTCGATACGTGACCATACCGGTTTTGTAGCACAACTTGGTCACGACACGTACCGGTTGGCAGCGCACCTCATGGTCTGGCCGTTTGGCGAATGAGCTGGTTCTCGGGCCTTTTGATACAGGCTCGGCCTGAACCTATCTGGTTTGTGAGCCGGTTTATACAATCGTCTTGTTAGGGATGACGGGTGTGGCTAATTTCCCAGGTCCGACAGCCGTTGAGTGTCCAAGACCAGAATGCTGCAGACCACTAGCCGCACCCGATTTCTCGCAGCCACCGAAGTGCCTCCCCGACTGTCCAGCGATCAACGCCGAGGCGGCGCCCGATCTCCGACTGGCTCAGTCCAAGCTCCTGGAGATGTTTGGCCTTGGGAGCGATTCCCTGGTAGACCGGAGGCGGCTTGATCTCAAGGATTGGGACCTCGAGGGGGATGGCGGCAGTGGTTCGAATTCTTCGCGTTCGCGTCCACCAAACAATAAGAATTCGAACTCGCCGTCGGTCGGGCGGCGTCTTTTCTTCTCGGCCGTTCGCTCCCACAGATTCTGCGGGAGCATCGAACGGAACAGGTTATCAAGAGCTTCTTGGATGTCAGAAAGGACGTCCTCGGACTATCCACTCCGTCGTCGTTTCAACCTGGATTTCCGTCCTTTTCAGCTCTCCGAAGCGCACCTCGCAGGTGGTTGAGAACTTGGTCCGCCGGGTGCGGGTGGTCGCCTTGAAGGGCGTCCAAGAGATAACCGCCCAGGAGACACAGCTCGTGAAGATGAACATCAGTCTTGGTCAGCGGCACCCCTCCCGCTTCATGATAGGCAGCGAGAACCCGGTCGAGACCGTTCGCCATTTGGAAGGGCCGGCGCACTCCCCGGGTCACGATGGCCAGGTCGTACGCCGGGTCTCCCACAAGGCTGTATTCCCAGTCAATAACAGCAACAGCTCGTTGTGGATCGACAGGATCAATGAGGATGTTCTGCCCGAGGAGATCGCCGTGAAGGAAGCTCGCCGGCTCGTCTCTCGGGAGATTCCCCAGGATCCAAGCGAGGACGTCGTCGGCCAGCGGGTCCCCGGCAATCTCCTCAATCTCCTCAACACGTGCGATGGCGTGCTCCCGGCGGGTTTCGAAACCAGGCACGAGGCCGGTAACGTGCCGGGGTTCAACTGCGTGGACCGCAGCCGCGGTCTGCCCAACCACCTGCCAAGGTCGGACTCGTGACTGACGGCCTGCTCGCAGGTCGAGCGGGGCACCTCGAACGAACTCACGCACCAACACAGGTTTTTGTGATTCCAAAACCATAGTGCTCCATTGCGGAACGCGAAGCTCCAAGTCCAGGTCGCAGAGCCTCTTGAGGAGGAGCGGTTCCCGCAGTGTTCTTTCGAACAGGTCTGCTGGAGCATCGGCTCTCGGGATCAGAGCGACGAGGTCTCTCCGGATTTCTCCGGCCGCAGAGTGACCTTCGACCTCCGCGGCGTAGACATCGCGGTGTAGGCCTTGGCCGATTCTCTTGACCCAACCCACCTCGACCTCGGCGTCCGGGCCAAGAAGATTGGCCACTACGTACCGCAGAGCCTCTTTGGCGTGAACCCACCCTCGTTTCCGATGGTGCCTGGCGTTGCCCTCCCTGAACTCGCCGACGGTCACACCGAAGGGCGCGCCTCCCGATGTGAAACCGGCAGCCCACATCAGTTGTCCGCCCCACTCGACCCAGTCCTCTCCTTCGGGTCTTGGCTCATCCATATCGGGGTGGCGGCGGCCTCTTCTTCCCATGATTTGGTGTCCTTCGTGACGGGATCAATATACACATCGCCCGCTACGACAAGGTGGAACGGCTTGTCGAAACCGTGCCGGCGCCGGACCTCGGTGACCCCGAGGAGGCCATCGACCACGTCCTGACGGCTTCGCCCAGCGAGATGCCGGCCGTGGAAGGGCCGTTCACTACTCCCGTCGGTCCGGAGACAAAGCCGAAGTTCAGCCAGCCGGCCAGCCTTGAACCTGCGTCCGAACCACAGCTGCCGCAATCATCCCCGGAGGTCCCAGCAGTGCAGGTTCATTTGCAGGGATACAATTCTTGCAAAAAGAAACGAAATAATTTATTTTGGAGAAGAAACGTAACAGCAAAACAAGACGTTTCTTCTGTTCTATTATGATTTACATTACTTTGTAGGAGAATCGTAACGTGATGCGAGCTAGGGAGTACATACGGGAATTGGCATCAAATGGGCGCTACCACTTCACAACAGCGGACGCTATCAGGGCTGTCGAGGGTAATCCTCCGGCAGTGCGTGCCCAGCTGCTCCGACTGAAACAGCAGGGGCTGATCGCCCAGCCCGTGCGCAGCTTCCATGTCATCGTCCCGCCCGAGTACAAACGCCTGGGTTGCCTGCCAGCGGAGCACTTCATCGACCAGCTGATGCAGGTCTGGGGTGAGTCCTATTACCTATGCCTGTTGAGCGCGGCCGAAAGGCATGGCGCCGCCCATCAACGACCTCAGGCGACCCAGGTTATGGTACGCAAGAACCGCCAGGCCATCACATGTGGGCAGGTGAGAATCGAGTTCATCGCCCGTAGCGACATCGACAAGATGCCGGTCACCAGGCTCAACACGCCGCGCGGTGTGCTGCGGTACTCGAGCCCGGAAGGAACGGCGCTCGAGCTGGTCGGTTACCCCAATCGTGCCGGTGGCCTTGACAACGTCGCTACGGTCCTGTCCGAGCTCTCCGAGGAGATGGCTGCTGAAACGCTGCTCGAATCCGCTCGTCTCTGTCCGGTGAGCTGGTCACAACGATTGGGATACCTCTTGGAGCTGGTCGGGCGAGAAGAGCTCGCTCAATCTCTCGCGCCTTTCGTGCTGGAGAACGCTCGGAGCTATACGCCGTTGCGGCGCGCTGCGACCATCGCTGGTGGAACGCGGATTCCACGTTGGAAAGTCATCGTCAACGTCGACGTGCAGCCGGACAGATGATCCCCAAGGACAATATCACCGCATGGAGAGCTCAAGCGCCGTGGCGTCTCGACGCTCAGGTCGAGCAAGACCTGGTGATAAGCCGTGCAATCGTCAACCTCTTTGCCGATTCCGAATTAGCGGGCAGCCTGGTATTTCGTGGCGGCACCGCCTTGTACAAGGTCTATCTCAAACCTCCGGCGCGATACTCCGAGGATATCGATCTGGTTCAGGTAAGGGCCGAGTCGATCGGCGAGACTCTCGATCAGGCGCGCGCCGTGTTGGATCCATGGCTCGGGGAACCTCGCCGTACTTTCAAAGAGGGCCGCGTCAGCCTGGTGTATCGCTTCGAGTCCGAGGATGCGCCACCGCTCACGCTACGGCTGAAGATCGAGATCATCACCCGGGAACATTTCACCGAGATCGGCGTGAAACAGGTGCCGTTCGAGGTAACGAACCCCTGGTTCAATGGCGCGGCAGACGTTGCGACCTACGCGATCGACGAGCTGCTCTGTACCAAGCTGCGGGCGCTGTATCAGAGGAGGAAGGGTCGAGACCTCTTCGATGTCTGGTACGCCCTGGACATGGGCCGCTGCGATCCAGCAACGCTTCTCGCCTGCTTCGACCGGTACATGGCCGAGGACGGACACAGCGTCACTCGAGCTCAGTTCGAAGAGAATCTGGCCGGGAAACGTAAACAACCAGAATTCCGCGACGACGTGGGGCCGCTTCTACGCCCCGGCTTGCCCTGGGATTGCGACGCAGCCATGGACGTAGTTCTCGAAAACCTGGTGGCACGCCTGCCTGGCGAGCCCTGGAAGGGTGGAATACAGCCCGACGGGAAAGAGTAACCGTGTTCCCGTTCACCGCTTCCACAGCATTGCCCCATCGGCCGCTACCGTTTCTGTCTGGCATGCCCCGCCGAGCCAGCGATGCGCTATCTGGGTTTTGGCAGATTGTAGCCGGCTATCGTCGGTAGCTACCTACTACCAACTTACGCCCTTCAACCTCTCTTCAGTTGCACGAGCCATCGGAGGGCCTTGCCGACCGTCCACCGGTCAACCCTGAGCCGGCGTCCGATCTCGGCCTGACTCATACCCAGTTCCTGGAGGTGCACCGCCTTGGGGGCGACCCGCTGATATACGGGGGGCGGCTTTTCTCGTTTTTGGTGGAGCCGATGGGGATCTTACCTGCGGTTACTCGCCACTCTCCATGTCCACCTCTGCATTGATACATTTACAATTGATCATAAGTTCGGAGTCTGAAGAAAAAGGAAAACATGGCGATCAACACAGCGACCGTTCAAGAGTTCATCGAGTCCCAGCGGGCCCCGGTGTACATGCTCTTCCACATCTACTTCAGCCGCAACCAGCCGTTTCTGCTGCGGTCAGATCTCATTGACGGTTTCAACGAGTTTTGCGCCACGGGTCACGGTCGGGTGCTCAAAGGCAGCGTCCTCGGAAACGCCATCGAGCTAACCCAGGAGGCAGCCATCCAGGTCCCCTGGATCTATCTGGCCGTCCGGCCTGATGTAGGGCGATGGACATTCTTCAGGATCCATGCTGAGACGCTCAAGCTCGAATGGATTTCCGTTGCGCGCTACCTGGCGTTCAAGGAGTCGTTGATCGAGGTCGAAGGGTACATGGACGGATGGCCGGTGGAGATCGACTTCGGACCTTTCAGCCGCGACTTCCCCCGTCTTCGCGAGGTTCACTCCATCGGTCGGGGATTGGAGTTCCTCAACCGGCAGCTCTCCGGTCAGCTTCTCGCACAGGCCGACGTCGGCCTCAAACGTCTCCTCTCGTTCCTATCGCTGCACACCATCAACGGCCGGCAGCTCATGCTCAATCCACAGCTCGACGATCCCGAAGCCGTCCGCCGTGCGCTGCGAGAGGCCCAGGACCTGCTCAAGAAACAGAACCCGGAAACGCAGTGGCCAGAGGTGGAACCGGAGCTGCTCGGGCTCGGTTTCGAGCCGGGATGGGGACGAACCGTCGCCCGGATCGGCGAAACCCTTCAGCTCCTGCAGGATCTGCTCGAAGCTCCGGGGCCGCGCCTGCTGGAAAACTTTCTGGCTCGCATCCCGATGATCTTCAACGTCGCCATCATGTCGCCGCACGGATATTTTGCGCAGTCCGACGTCATGGGTCTGCCGGACACCGGGGGCCAGGTCGTGTACATCCTCGACCAGGTCCGGGCCCTCGAGCATGAAATGCGCGGGCGCCTGCACGAGCAGGGGGTGGAATACGAACCACAGATTCTCGTGGTGACACGGTTGATTCCGGAGGCGGGACAGACGACCTGCAACCAACGCCTGGAGCCGATCTCTGGGACCGAAAATGCCCGTATTCTGCGGGTGCCGTTCAGGACCCGGAGCGGTGAGGTGGTTCCGCACTGGATCTCGCGCTTCGAGGTCTGGCCGTACCTCGAAGGCTTCGCGCTCGAGGCGCAGCGTGAGATCGTCGCCGAGCTGGCCACCAAACCCGATCTCGTCATCGGCAACTACTCGGATGGCAACCTCGTCGCCAGCATCGTCGGTGAGCGGCTCGGAGTCACCAAGTGCACGATCGCCCATGCGCTGGAAAAGACCAAGTACCTCCTCTCTGACCTCTACTGGAAGGACAACGAGGAGCACTACCACTTTTCGTGCCAGTTCACCGCCGATCTGATCGCCATGAACGCCGCCGATTTCATCATTACCAGCACCTACCAGGAGATCGCCGGTACCGAGGATGGCGTAGGCCAGTACGAGAGCTACCGCTCGTACACCCTTCCCGGGCTGTATCGGGTCGTGAACGGCGTCGATGTCTTCGACCCACGCTTCAACATCGTCTCGCCGGGGGCCGATCCCGGCATCTACTTCCCATACACCGAACAGGACCGTCGTCTGCACGGCCTCCAACCCGAGCTCGAGGCCCGGTTGCTCGAGGAAGGCCGTCCTGGCACGCGCGGCCAGCTCGAGGATCCCGACAAGCCTGTCCTGTTTTCGATGGCACGCCTCGACCGCATCAAGAACCTCTCTGGGCTCACGAAGTGGTTCGGCGAAAGCGACCGTTTGCGCCAACAGGCCAATCTCTTCCTCGTCGCCGGCTTCGTCGATCCCGAGGAATCACGAGACACCGAAGAAACGGCCGAGATCCACCGCATGCACGAGCTGATGGATGAGTACGGCCTCGACGGCCAGATGCGCTGGGTGCGCCACGTCGATCGGGTCATGGGCGGTGAGCTCTACCGATTCGTCGCCGACCGCCGCGGAGCCTTCGTGCAGCCCGCAGTGTTTGAGGCGTTCGGGCTCACCGTGATCGAGGCGATGGTCTGCGGGCTGCCGACCTTTGCCACCTGTTTCGGCGGTCCTCTGGAAATCATCGAGGACGGTGTCAGTGGCTTCCACGTCGATCCCAACCACGGCGACCGGGCGGCCGATTTGATAGCGGAGTTCTTCGAGCGGTCCTCCATCGACCCGGAGCACTGGGACGAGATCTCCCGCGGCGGCATCGAGCGGGTCAACAGCCGCTACACCTGGAAGCTCTACGCCGAGCGTCTGATGACGCTCAGCCGTATCTACGGATTCTGGAAGTACATGACGAACCTCGAGCAGGCCGAAACCCGCCGCTACCTGGAGATGTTGTACGCCCTCCAGTTCCGCCCTCGAGCCTCCACTCTCATCAACGATCACTGATCCATCAGGTCGAGGTCGATATCCGCCGGCGGCGCTTTTGCGGGAAGAAACCCGTGCCGATCGATGCCCTCGAGGATGCCGCGAGCGTACGACGCATCTGCAAAGTAGACTCGCTCGCGTCCGCGGAGATACCGCAGCTCACTGCTGTGGTTCTTCACCACCACGCCGAGAGCCCCTGACCGGAGCATGTCCGCGTCGTTGCCCGAGTCGCCGGCCACCAGCACCTCGTCTATATTGAAGCCCCAGCGTCGCGCCAGGTACTGAATTGCGCGGCCTTTGGACGCACGAACCGGCAGCAGGTCGAGGAACTCGTGGTGGGAGTAGATGAGGCTGGCCGCGAGGCCACGCTCCTTGAGGCGCTTGCGAATCTCTCGCGCGCCCGGCCATGCGAGAGGATCGACGAAGTAGCTGAGTTTGAACTCTCGCTGGTCCTGCTCCGGCTGCAAGCGGATCCCCGGCACGTCCGCGAGGCACTCGCGAAGGCTCAGAGTGTCCCACCGGTAATCGATGACCCGCCGCCAGTTCAGATCCCTGACAAGGTCCGGACGGCCGTAGTGAATTTCGGAGCCAACAGCAGTGATGAGCACGTCGGGTCGTGGCACGTTCCACCGTTCGAGGACTGTCTGCGTTCGTTCGAGCACACGTCCGGTGGCGAGGCCGAAGGCGATCCGATCACGGTGGACGTCGAGCCACGCCAACAGTTCGGCGAGAGCCTCGCTGTCTCCGATCAAGGTATTGTCGATATCGCACACCAGCAACCGGTCCGCCAGCGCCATTTGAGCACGTGGGACGGTAGTCGTTTTGCGCCGCCGTCGCTGCAGCGGTTTTACCCGCTTCAGGTACTGCGCCACATGCCCTTTCCAGGAGAAGTGGCGATCCGTCCCGCGGATGCCGGCGCGAGCTCGTCGTCGCCACTGATGACGATCTGTTAGCACTTCGAGCAGACTCTCAGCCAGAGCGTCGGCGTCGAGCGCGTCAATCAGGACGCCGTTGTTGCAGATGCGGACAATCTCCTGTGGTCCACCATCGTTCGTGGCGACGATCGGCAGGCCACTGGCCGCGGCTTCGATAAGAGTCAGCCCGAACGGCTCGGTCAGGGCGGGGTTGACGAAGACACCACTGCGGGCAGCAGCCAACCGATAGACCTTGGCAATGTCCTCGCAGGAGTGCTGTTTTGGATACGCCACCAACCCGTAGAGGTCGTAGCGATCGATGAGACGCAGCATCTGTTGAAGGACCTTTCGCTGACCCTTCGGCACCGTGTCGATGTCATCCCGGGTCCCGACGAGCAGAACCAGGTTCGCGAGCTCCCGCAGGGCCTCGCTCTCCCCGAAGGCGCGAATCAGGGTTTCGAGGTTTTTGCGCTCGTCGGGACGTTGAACCGCAAGAATCATCGGCTTTTTCGG
>Ga0316193_10004488_pt1 | contig 10265 bp, 6 predicted proteins | sample MerIslsedime2_MG_FD_207735 | JGI IMG/M metagenome (GOLD analysis project Ga0316193, IMG submission 207735) | Coastal sediment microbial communities from Maine, United States - Merrow Island sediment 2 | ecosystem: Environmental > Aquatic > Marine > Coastal > Sediment | place: USA: Maine...
ATCGGAAGCGATGAGGAGCGGCATGAAGGCCCGCACGCCGAAGTAGACCCCGCCCCAACAGACGGCGAAGGTGCGGTCCCACGTCTCGCGGGGGTCGGTGATGACCGACCCACCGCCACCGATGCCGGCGTTGTTGAACAGCAGGTTGATGTGATCGGTCTGGTGCTGGGTGACCACCGCATCACGAAATGTGAGCATCGACGCCTCGTCGGACACATCGCAGACGTGCGTTGTCACCCTCGTCCCAGAGGGGGCGGCCTCCTCGGCGAGGCGTCGTGTCTCGCTCATCTCCTCGACCGACAAGTCGCACAAGGCGACATGGCATCCCTCGGCGGCGAGTTGGAGGACGAGTTCTCGTCCCATGCCACTCGCTCCGCCCGTGACGACGCCGATCTTGCCCGTGAAGCTCTTCATTCGGGCATGCTGGCACAGGCGGTCGTCCGACTGCTTCACTGGGAACGTGGCCTACGAGACCGACATCCTCGACGACTTCGCAGCGCAGCAGCGCGGCCCGACGTATCCGGATGTCGAAGTCGAGACGAACCTGCTCGTCGCCGATCGCGCGAGCGGGTTCCGGGGGGCCGTGGTCCGTTGGAGCGCCGAGGGCGTGACCCTGCAGGACGCGAAGGACTATGTCCGACACTTCACCTGGAAGCCCGGCGGATTCATCATCGGTGGTCAGCCCGTCACGCTCGTGCGTCCCGCGGCCAGTGCGGCAACCGCGCAGCGGGTCACGGCATCAGGTTCGGTGGCCGGTGAGGGTCGGGCGCGGGTTGCGGCGGCGAGCCGGATCTGGGTCGAGGGCAAGCACGACGCCGAACTGCTCGAACACGTCTGGGGCGATGACCTGCGCGAGCTGGGCATCGTCGTCGAGCCGCTCCACGGCGCCGACGACCTCGCAGCAGCAGTTGCTGATTTCGGGCCCACCGACGCACGCCGACTCGGCGTGCTCCTCGATCACCTGGTGCCGGGCTCCAAGGAGACCCGGATCGCCGACACCGTCCGTGACCCGAACGTGCTCATCACCGGCCACCCGTTCGTCGACGTCTGGGCCGGCATCCGGCCGAAGGTTCTCGGCCTCGACGAATGGCCCGACATTCCGAAGAGCGACGTGCCGTGGAAGGAAGGGATGTGCGCAGCCCTGGGCGTCCCGTTCGATGGTTTCTGGCCACGCCTGCGGAAACAGGTGACGACCTTCGCGGACCTCCGCCCCGAGTTGGTCGGCGCCGTCGAGCAGCTCATCGACTTCGTCGCGCCCCAGCCTCAGTGAGCAAGCAAGGCGCTCGTCAGGTCCGGCGACCCGTACCCGAATACGGCGACAGGACCCGTGAGCGGGAGCCGCCGCTCAGACGAACGCTGAGGCGAACACCAGGCTGACGATCGTCATGACCTTGATCAGGATGTTCATCGACGGACCAGAGGTGTCCTTGAACGGGTCGCCCACGGTGTCGCCGACGACGGCCGCCTTGTGCGGATCGCCGCCCTTGCCGCCGTGCGCTCCGGCTTCGATGTACTTCTTCGCGTTGTCCCAGGCGCCACCCGAATTCGCCATGAAGATGGCCAATGCAAAGCCGGTCACCAGTGCGCCGGCAAGCAAGCCGCCGAGGGCGTCGACGTTGATGAAGCCCACCACGAGCGGCACGACGACGGCGAGCGAGCCCGGCAGGATCATCTCGCGCAGCGACGCTTCGGTCGAGATGGCGACACAGCGGGCCGAGTCGGGCACGACCCCCGGAGCTCCTTCGCGCAAACCAGGAATCTCGCGGAACTGGCGGCGCACCTCCTCGATCATCTTCTGAGCAGCGCGTCCGACCGCATCGATCGTCAGCGCGGCGAAGAGGAACGGGAGACCGGCACCGATGAACAGCCCGATGAAGACCTCGACCTCGCCGATGTTGAGGTTGAGTACTTGGCTCGGGTCGGCGTCGAGGATGGCGAATTCGAAGCTCTTGAACAGCGCGAGCGCGGTGAGTGCGGCCGAACCGACCGCAAAGCCCTTCGCGACGGCTGCAGTCGTGTTGCCGAGCGAGTCGAGCGCATCGGTGACTTCACGAACCGAAGGATCGAGCTCGGCCATCTCGGCGATGCCGCCCGCATTGTCGGCGATCGGCCCGTAGGCGTCGACGGACACGACGACGCCGGTGGTCGCGAGCATTCCGATGGCGGCGACGGCGATGCCGTAGATGCCACCGAACTCTTCGCCGAGGCCACCGAATGCGTCACCGGAGAAGGCGAGCTGGCCACCCCAGTAGGCAATGCCCACACCGGCGAGGATGAGGATCACCGAAGCCGCAACCGAAACCATGCCGCCGCTGATGCCCGCGAGGATCGTCGTTGCCGGGCCGGTCTCGGCCTGTTGAGCGATCTTCTTGACGGGTCCGTATGCATCGGACGTGTAGTACTCCGCTGTCTTGCCGAGAGCCCAGCCGACGACCAGCCCACCGATGACCGAGATCGCCAACCCGATCGGGTTGTCGAATTCGTCACCCGAGAACAGCCAGTAGGCGACTCCGACGGTGCCGAGTGCGGTGATGCCCATGGCGACGTTGGTCCCCATGTGCAGTGCTCGGCTCAGGTGGTGCGAGTCGGTCGAGTCGCCGCCCTTGACGAAGAACGATCCGATGATCGAGCCGATCATGCCGATGAAGGCGATCGCCATCGGGAACACCAACAAGTTGATGACCCCGTCGGTGCCTGCCTGTTCGGCGGTGAGTGCCAGTGCAAACGCGGTCAACGAGATCGGAGCGATCATCGATCCGGCGTACGACTCGAAGAGGTCGGCGCCCATGCCGGCGACGTCGCCGACGTTGTCGCCGACGTTGTCGGCGATGGTGGCGGGGTTGCGGGGGTCATCTTCGGGGATGCCGGCTTCGACCTTGCCGACGAGGTCGGCGCCGACGTCGGCTGCCTTGGTGTAGATGCCGCCACCGACGCGGGAGAAGAGGGCGATCGTCGACGCACCGAGACCGTAGGCCGTGACGATCTCGAAGGCTTCGTCGACCTCCATCCAGACGACGAAGACCAGGTAGGTGATCATCAGCCCGAGCAACGCGAGGCCGGCGACGGAAAATCCCATCACGGCGCCACCGCGGAAGGCGATCGGCAGCGCCACCGACGGGCCGGACTTCGCCGCCTCGGTGGTGCGGGCGTTGGCCATCGTCGCCACGGTCATGCCGGCATAGCCCGCCGTTGCCGATAGGACGGCACCCAGCAGGTAGGACACCGAGGCGAGCGGATTGATCACCGCAGCCAGCAACACGATCATCGCAACAACGAAGACCGACACCCACTGGTATTCCTTCTTCAGGAAGGCCTTCGCCCCGTTCTGGATCTCGGTCATCAAGAAGACCATTCGCTCGTTGCCGGGCGAAGCCTTCTGGACGTCCTTGTAGTAGTAGAACGCGAGGCCGAGTGCGGCGATGGCCGAGAGTGCTGCGAGATACGGGACGGCGTCCACGGGGTTGTGCCTCCTGAGGGCGATACGAACAGGTCCGCTCGTCAGGTGAGCGAATCCGGACCATGATGGTCGGCGGGGCAGGTTAGATCCCAACCGGCGCGTTTCCTCTGATCCCGTGTGACGGAGATGACATGTTGAGCCTTCTCGTCGATTGGGCTCGCGAACGTCGACGGGGAGTAGTTTCGGTCGAATGGCACAAACGTTGAGCCGCGGTCCGGTTTCCGGGACCGCCGTCAAGCCGCCGAAGAAGAAGCCGTTCCTGACGGACTTCTACTCGACCGCAGTGGGCAAGAAGTACGTCATGGCGATCACCGGGATCATCGGGATCCTGTTCGTGATCGGTCACATGATCGGCAACCTCAAGGTGTACCTCGGTCCGGTCACCGAGGGAGACGAGCGGATCTACGACATCGACGTCTACGGCGAGTTCCTGCGCGACATGCTCGTGCCACTCATGCCGCGGACCTACTTCCTCTGGGCGGTTCGGCTGCTGTTGATCGGCGCCCTGATCCTCCACCTCCACGCGGCCTACTCGCTGACGGTGCTCAACCGCAAGGCTCGCCCGGTCAAGTACCAGACACCCCGCGACTACCAGGTGGCGAACTTCGCCAGCCGGACGATGCGGTGGACCGGCATCATCGTCGTGCTGTTCCTCGCCTTCCACCTGGCCGATCTGACGTGGGGTGTGACCGACCCGGATTGGGTCCGTGGCGCGGTGTACTTCAACATCGACCAGTCGCTGTCGCGCCTTCCCGTGGCGGTCTTCTACATCCTGGCGAACATCGCGCTCGGAATCCATCTGTTCCACGGCACCTGGTCGCTGTTTCAGTCGCTGGGTTGGAGCAGCCCCCGATTCAACCCATGGCGGCGCGGGCTCGCAACGCTGGTTGCGACCGTCGTCGTGGTCGGCAACGTGTCGATCCCGATCGCCGTCCAAGCCGGAATCATCGACTACGACCCCGAAGCGGTCACCTGCTGCCTGGAAGGACACTCCGAATGAGCATCACCCTCGACTCCAAGATCCCCGAGGGGCCGTTGGCCGACAAGTGGCAGAACTTCATCGCCAACGAGAAGCTCGTCAACCCGGCGAACAAGCGCAAGTTCAAGATCATCGTCGTCGGCACCGGCCTGGCGGGCGCGTCGGCGGCGGCGACGCTCGGTGAGCTCGGCTATCAGGTCGAAGCCTTCACGTTCCACGACTCGCCGCGCCGTGCGCACTCGATCGCTGCGCAGGGGGGCATCAACGCCGCGAAGAACTATCCGGGCGACGGCGACAGCGTCCACCGCTTGTTCTACGACACCGTCAAGGGCGGCGATTTCCGCGCCCGCGAAGCCAACGTCCACCGGCTTGCCGAGGTATCGGTCGACATCATCGACCAGATGGTCGCCCAGGGCGTGCCGTTCGCCCGCGAGTACGGCGGCCTGCTCGACAACCGCAGCTTCGGTGGCGCCCAGGTCAGCCGGACCTTCTACGCCCGTGGCCAGACGGGGCAACAGCTCCTGATCGGCGCCTACCAGCAGCTCGCCCGCCAGATCGGTCTCGGCAACGTCAAGCTCTGGAACCGCATGGAGATGGTCGACGTCGTCAACATCGATGACCGTTGCGCCGGCATCGTCACCCGCGACCTGATGACCGGCGAGTTCTCCTCGCACGCCGCACACGCCGTGGTGCTCGCGACCGGCGGCTACGGCAACGCCTTCTACCTGTCCACCAACGCGATGGCGTGCAACGTCACCGGCGCATGGCGCGCGCATCGCCGGGGCGCCGCGTTCGCCAACCCGTGCTTCACCCAGATCCACCCGACGTGTATCCCGCAGGCGGACGACTTCCAGTCGAAGCTGACGCTGATGTCGGAGTCGCTGCGCAACGACGGTCGAATCTGGGTTCCGAAGAACCCCGACGAGACTCGCTCGGCCGACCAGATCCCCGAGGAGGATCGTGACTACTACCTGGAGCGCATCTATCCGAGCTTCGGCAACCTCGCCCCCCGCGACGTTTCGTCGCGGGCAGCAAAACGCATGGTCGATGCCGGCCAGGGCGTCGGCCCGCTGAAGAACGGCGTGTACCTCGACTTCGCCGAGGCGATCGGCCGCCTCGGCGAGGACACGATCCGTGAGCGTTACGGGAACCTGTTCGACATGTACGAGCGCATCACCGGTGAGAACCCATACAACGTACCGATGCGCATCTATCCGGCGAGCCACTACACGATGGGTGGCCTCTGGGTCGACTACGAGTTGATGACCACGATCCCCGGTCTCTACGCCGCTGGTGAAGCGAACTTCTCCGATCACGGCGCCAACCGTCTCGGGGCATCGGCACTGATGCAGGGCTTGTCCGACGGCTACTTCGTCCTGCCGTACACCATCTCGCAGTACCTGTCGGAATGGCTGAACAAGCCGATCCCGGACACGTCACACGAAGCCTTCGGCCGGATCGAACAGGAGGCCCGTGACCGGTTCGCCGGGTACATGGCGATCGGCGGCACGCGCGGTCCCGATCACTTCCACCGGGAACTCGGCCAGATCATCTGGGACTACTGCGGCATGGACCGCAACGCCAACGGACTCGAGAAGGCGCTCTCGGAGATCCCCGCACTCCACGAAGAATTCAAGAAGGACCTCAAGGTCACCGGTTCGGACACGAACGTGAACCAGACGCTCGAGAAGGCCGGTCGCGTCGACGACTTCTTCGAACTCGGCATGTTGATGTGCACGGACGCGCTCAACCGTGAGGAGAGCTGCGGTGGCCACTTCCGTTCCGAGTACCAGACCGACGACGGCGAGGCCCTGCGCAACGATGACGACTTCGCCTACGTCAGCGCCTGGGAATGGACCGGTGATCCGTCCAATCCGACCGAGCACAAAGAGCAACTCGAGTACGAAGTCGTCAAGTTCCAGACCCGGAGTTACAAGTGACCACCCTCACCAACCTCACCCTCAAGATCTGGCGTCAGGACGGTCCCAACGGACAGGGCCGCTTCGAGAGTCACCAGATCCCCGAGATCAGCGACGAAGCGTCGTTCCTCGAGATGCTGGACATCTTGAACGAACGGCTCATCGAGGAAGGGAAGGAGGCGATCGTCTTCGATCACGACTGTCGCGAGGGCATCTGCGGAACGTGTTCGTTGATGATCGACGGTCAGGCCCACGGACCCTCGAAGGGCGCAGCGACCTGCCAGATCCACATGCGCACGTTCAGCAGTGGCGACGAGATCGTGGTCGAGCCGTGGAGGGCTGCAGCGTTTCCGGTCATCAAGGACCTGATGGTCGACCGCGCCCCGTTGGACCGCATCATCGAGGTCGGTGGCTACATCACGGCCCCGACCGGTGGCGCCCCTGACGCCAATCTGATCCCGATCCCGAAGCCGGTGGCCGACGCGTCGATGGATGCAGCTGCCTGCATCGGCTGTGGGGCGTGCGTGGCGGCGTGTCCGAACGGCGCCGCGAGCCTGTTCACGTCGGCGAAGTTGGCTCACCTCAACCTGCTCCCGCAGGGCCAGGCCGAGCGTTACAAGCGGGCCGAGGCGATGGTCGAGAAGATGGATGAGTACTTCGGTTCATGCACGAACCACGGTGAATGCCAGGCGGCGTGTCCGAAGGAGATCTCGATCGACAACATCGCCATCATGAACGCCGACTACCTGAAGTCGAAGTTCAAGAACCGGAAGGCCCTCGCGCGCTGAACAAGGGTCGGGTCTGCTCCCGATCGCGATGCGACCAAGTTCTCGCCGCGCCGATCAGATGATGAGTGTGACGTCGTGGTTCCGGCTGATCGTGGTGCCGCACGTCAGCGTCAGGTCGAGCCTCAATCCTCCGGTCGCATCGGGAACTTCCAGACGGATGCGGCCGACCTTCACGACCTCGTCGGCCGGCACCGGCCCGCCGAAGCGCCAACGCTGTTCGCCGCCGGGCCACGACGCCAACGCATCGACCACTGCGAAATCCAGTGCGGTGCGCAGATCGCTGACGACGTGCACGTCGAGGTCGAGGCGCTCGCCCGGGCTGACAGCACCAGGGAGCGGATCGGTCGTCACCAGCACAGGTGCGCAGGCGGCCTGGACCGCGTCGCAGGCCAACTTGGGAACGCGATCGGCGTCCAGAATGCTGGAGGAGATCGCCGGAGCCGCATCGTTGAGCGACGAGAAACAGAAGCCTCCCGTCGGGCGATACTTGAGCCGCCGCAGCGCCTCGATCTGCACCTTCAACACGTGTGCTTGGTACTGCTGGGTCGTGTCGCTCCACTCCTCGAACGAGGAGAAGTCGCTCGGCGGGAACAGACGCTCGAACACCTCGCGTTCGTAGCCGTACTCGGCAGCGAGATGGTTCCAGTCGAGGTCGGGCCAGGTGTGCTCGCGCAACTGGTCGTCGACGAAGCCCGCCGATCGCGGAGGCGATGCCGAGCCGAACTCGCTGACGAACCGCACCATTCTCGGAAGTCGCGCCGCGAAGACTGCAAGATCTTCGGCCTCGCCGCGTCGCCATCCGAACGACAGATGGCTATCGGTCCCATCGAGCTGTGGCAGGTGGGGGAGTACACCCGAGTGAGCGACCACCCGCCGGGAACTGTCGGCCTTCTCGAACGCGCGCTTCACCCAGCGGTCGAGAACGGATCGGTTCCATGTCGGCAGTTGCTGGCCCGCAACCGAACGCATCCGCCCCGTCCAACCGGTCGAACGCACAGCAACGTTGGTCCCGCCCGGGTTGCCGTGGGCGTTCCACATCGCGATCGACGGATGGTGGCCGAGTGCGTCGACCGCGGCTCGGGCCTGGTCGACGGCCTGGGGCCGGACCGACCGGGCATGGCGCCACTGCAGTGGGAAGTCCTGCAGGAGGAGCAGTCCGAGTTCGTCGGCCGCCGCGTACACCTCTCGGCCTGCGATGTGGCCGTGCACGCGGAGTGCGTCGAGACCGAGGTCCGCCGCGGCCTGGACATCGCTGCGCTCGCGTTGCGCGGTCGCGTCGGCGGGCAGGGCAGCCGTCGGCAACAGGTTGGCTCCCTTGAGGAAGAGGCGTTCGCCGTTCACCGTGCATACCCAGTCATCCCAGGTGATCTGTCGGAGCCCGGTGCGGCGCGAACGTCGGTCGCTCCGTTCGCCGTCGATCAGCACGTCGACCTCGACATCGACCAACGGTTGGGTGCCGAGTGATCGGGGCCACCACAGACTCGGATCGATGATGTCGACGTTCCATTCCAATTCGTTCTGACCGGCTGCGACGACGTTCTGGGATTCGTCCGCGATCGTTCCGTCGATGGTCGTTCGGATCGTCACCGGGATCTCATCGTTGCTGTCGAGTCGCGCCGCAATGCGAAGGTGGGCCCGCCGATCGTCGGCGTCGCGGCACAGCACACGGAGTCGATCGATGCGAACGCGACCGGTGTCGTAGATCCGCACCGGTCGCCAGAGCCCACCGGGGTTGGTTGCCGAGCCGGCGCCGGTCGGAGGCTGGAAGGCCCCGGTGATGTTGCGTCGGGCCGTCGCTGCACGCTGCGGTTGGCACGTCACCTCGATGGCGAGCAGGTGTTCCTCGCCGATTCCCGAGAGCGTCGTGATGTCGAAGGAGTGAGGACAGAAGTACCCCTCGTGGTCCCCGAGGTAGGCGCCGTCGAGCCAGACATCGGCCTGATAGAAGACGCCGTCCAGGGTGATCCATCGTCGGCGTCCGACATCGGGCCGGGGCGCCTCGAATCGATGTCGGTACATGATCGGCCCATCGCTGGCTGCGAACTCGGGGTGGTTGTGCCAATGGCCCGGCACCTCGATCGGCACCCACGAACTGTCGTCGGTGTCGAGCCCGATTCCGCTTCGGCGCACGTCGTCGTCGGCTTCTGCTGCCAACCACACGCCGCTGAAGTCCATCGGTGCGATGGTATCGGTGCGGGGCTGGTGGACCGGTCCCACCCGAGCTCCGCAGGGCGTCCTCGAGACTGGAGCGCTAGGTTCAGCTCATGGCTGACACGGCAACGGAGCGTCCGACCAATCTGGCAGCAACCCTCGGCGAGTTACGAGTATCCGGGTGGGTGTCGCGACCGGTCAAGCAGGAGGTCCGTGAACACGCCATCGAGCAGGTGGCTGCTGGTGAGCCGCTCTTCGAAGGTGTGTCGGGGTACGAGGACACGGTGATGCCACAGCTGGAGAACGCCCTGCTGGCCGGTCACGACGTGATCTTCCTGGGGGAGCGGGGCCAGGCGAAGACCAGGATGATCCGCTCGCTCACCGGGCTGCTCGACGAGTGGATGCCGATCGTCGCGGGGAGTGAGATCAACGACGATCCGTATGCCCCGGTGTCGAGGCACGCCCGTGATCTCGTCGCCGAACTCGGCGACGACACACCGATCCACTGGGTCCATCGCAGCGAACGCTTCGGCGAGAAGCTCGCCACACCGGACACCTCGATCGCCGACCTGATCGGTGAGGTCGATCCCATCAAGGTCGCGGAGGGTCGCTACCTCTCCGACGAGCTCACCCTCCACTACGGGCTCGTGCCCCGTACCAATCGGGGCATCTTCGCGATCAACGAACTGCCTGATCTCGCCGAGCGCATCCAGGTCGGCATGCTCAACGTGCTCGAAGAGCGTGACGTCCAGATCCGCGGCTACAAGATCCGTCTGCCGCTCGACGTGATGCTGCTCGCCTCGGCCAACCCGGAGGACTACACCAACCGTGGGCGGATCATCACGCCGCTGAAGGACCGCTTCGGTAGCCAGATCCGTACGCACTACCCCCTCGAGGTCCACACCGAGGTCGACATCATGCGTCAGGAGGCCGTCGCACTCGACATCACAACTGCCGACGGCTCGATCAGA
>Ga0316193_10004489_pt1 | contig 10264 bp, 8 predicted proteins | sample MerIslsedime2_MG_FD_207735 | JGI IMG/M metagenome (GOLD analysis project Ga0316193, IMG submission 207735) | Coastal sediment microbial communities from Maine, United States - Merrow Island sediment 2 | ecosystem: Environmental > Aquatic > Marine > Coastal > Sediment | place: USA: Maine...
ACTTCTTGACGGCATTTTTTTCTGCTCTTCGATTGATACTTTTTGTGGATTGATATCTCTTAAAGAAATCTTATACAAGCTAGTTAAGGTCTCAAATTCAGGATTCCATGAGAAATAAATATCTTTACCGTTTCCTGACCAAACTATGTTCTCAGGTAGATACCCCACGAAATCATTTCCTTGCATGATTTGATTAATCGTAAGAGGTGATTCATTTTGAGCAAATAGGTGACTTGGTATGTATACTAATAAAAAAATTAATGCTATTTTAATAATCCACTTCATTCCTGCTAGTTTTTGATATTAAAAAATATGCTGTAAAAATAGTTAATTAAACAGGTGATGACAAATGATAGTAAATCATAAAATGTTGGAAATAGCGCTTCTTATGATGCTAAACAGAATACATGCAAATTTTCTAAAAGGCTGCCTGAAGCTATTACTCTGCTCTAAGTGAATTCGATGGATTAGATTTAGCAGCATAATAGGATTGTCCAAAAACAGCTAAAAAAGCAATTATTGCTACTAGTAATCCAGCTGCGATAAAAATCATCCAATTTACCTCAACCCGGTAAGCAAAGTTATTTAGCCATTCTGTAACAAAATAGTTTGAAATTGGGACAGCAATTAAAAAAGCTATTAAAATTAGGGTGAAATAGATTCTTGACAAAAGAAATAGGATCTTAGGTATTGTGGCACCAAATGCTTTTCGAATTCCAATTTCTTTAGTTCTAAGTTCAACAGAATAGGCAGCTAATCCATACAGCCCAAGACACGAAATAAAGATCGCCAGGGCAGAGAAGATTTTGAAAATTGTTCCCATATTATTTTCAGATATATATAGGTTATTTAACCTGTTATCAAGAAAATCATATGTAAATAAATTCCCCGGAGCAATCTCTTTGACAAAGTCTTCAATGAAAGTTAGAGATTCCTGCACCTGGTCACCAACTAATTTCACTACAATTGTACCTGACCATTGCGGACGGTATGTAAGCACCAGCGGTTCAATTGGGTTGTGTAGGGAAGCAAAATTCAAATCTTTCATAACTCCTACAATTTTACCCCGGGTACCCATAGCGGTATTGGTTGCATCAACACCTATTGGATTCTCCAGTTCCAGCATTTCAACAACTTTTTCATTGACAATAAAAGCTCCGGAGGAGTCGGTTACCGGATCAAAATTTCTACCTTCTATCAATTCTATTCCCATTGTTGGAATAAATCCCTGATCAGATCTGAAAAATCTCATAAATCCTCGATTATTAGAATCATATTCTTTGCCATCAGGAAGAAGAAATTCTACACTTGAAATGTTTCCGATCATTGCGGAAGTACTACCGGCGTTGATTATACCAGGATACTTTTTAAGCTCATCATAAATGTAATCTCTCTTCTGGTGGAATATATTTGCAAAATTCCCATAGGTATAAATAGCAACTACATTGTCTTTGTCAAATCCCAGATTCTTATTCCTGAAATAATCCAGTTGATCTGAAATAAAAATTGTACTGCTTATCATAAAAATGGCAATTACAAATTGAAGTACTATTAGAACTTTCCTTGCATTTGACAATGAGGACCGTGGATTTTGATTGACCTTTATGCTTTCAATGATTTTAAAACCAGATATGAAATAGGCCGGATAGCCACCGGCAAGAAGACCTATGATGCCAACTAGGAAAACAATTGCTATAATTTGATTTAGCTGGAAGAGTTCACTAACTCCATAATTCTGATTTGCAATTTGATTAAATATAGGAAGCATAAAAGAACAGATGATTAAGGAAAAGAGAGATGCAAGTATGGTATATAGATAAGCCTCAAAAAGAAATTGCATAACCAATTGAGACCTGTAGGCTCCTGTAACTTTTCGTACGCCTACCTCCTTGCTTCTTTTGCAGTGAATGCTTAATTGTTCTTGCTAATCCTGTTAAAAAGCTCCTTTTTATAAGTATTGCTAACTTTTATTACTTTGCCCAACTTAAGCTTTACTTCATATTCACCCTTACCTTTACTATCAATAGATTCAATTTTATTGATATTAATTATGTTTGATCTATGGACTCTTAGGAAAATTTTTTCAGGAAGTTTGTTGATTATAATTTTCATGGGCATTCGAGCAAGAATGAATTGGTTTCTATAAAAAATTTTCACATAATAATCGAATGCCTCAATATACGAAATCTCACCTATGGGGATAATATGAATATTGCCTCCTTCCTTTACGATTAAATTATTTTCAAAAGCATTTTGATTGTAAAAGGCATCAACTTCATGAGTATTACCAAAATGATATGTCTTACTCATGTCCTGATATTTTTTAATTTGGTTTAAATGGGCTTTTTCCCTGATTGCTTTTTTAACACGTGCAATTGTTTCTGAAAGTCGATCGTCAGTAAATGGTTTTAGTATATAATCAAATGCATGATATTCAAAAGCTTTTATAGCATAATCATCAAAAGCAGTTATAAATACGACGAATGGCCAGAATTCCTGATGAATATTATTTAGTACATCAAATCCATTAATGCCAGGCATATGAATATCCAGGAAAATCAGTTCCGGTCTGTATTCACTGATATCCTGAATAGCTTCGACGCCATTTTTGCATTTTGCTAAAATATTGATGTCTAAGTCCTTTTCTAACATTATAGCAAGACCCTCACGTGCCATCTCTTCATCGTCCACAATTAAAGTTCTAATCTCTTTTCCTGACATTTTAAACTTATTGGCTTACATTCTTCAATGGAATCTTTACCTGAACTGCAACTCCTCTATTCTTTTCTGATATAATTATTTTAAAACCATCCTGGTATAATTTCATCAATCTGTTTATTGTGTTGGCAAGTCCTATTCCCTTGTTTTTTTGAATATTCCAGTTTATGGGTAAAAATGAACCAGTATTGAATACCTCAAGATACAAATTTATATCATCAGATGTTACTGAGATTTTCAAGGTTGAGGGTTCCAGGTTTTTTTCTATACCATGCTTAAAAGCATTTTCTACAATAGGCTGCAAAATCATACTTGGGACAATTTGGGTCAATAGTGATTCGTCAATTTCCCAAATAATCTTCAACCTGTCTTTGTACCTCTCGCTTTCAATTAAAAGGTATTTTTTAATAAGTTCAATTTCTTCTTTCAACTGAACGAATTGATGAGGTTCTTTTGCCAGGCTATGTCTTAGCATATCGCTTAGCCCGGAAGTCATTTTTATAGCTACTTCATTCTTTGATTGTCGCATCATCATTATAATTGTATTAAAAGCGTTAAATAAAAAATGAGGATGCAATTGCATTTTTAGTGACTTCAGTTGTACAGAACCTAACTTTGATTCCAATTCAAGAAGTCGTATATGTTCATCAACAAATTTGTGATAATAGTCTAATCCTAAAAGAATGATGATTACCATTCCGTAAATGATCATGTTTGCAGGGATTTCCATTATAAGAGAATCCCAGTTGTCCAGAATATCAGAAAGGCTTCCAGATATTTCAACAAAAAATAATCTCTGTAACAGAATTCCTGCAATATCTGAAATTAATCTATGCAGAATGGCAAATCCCAAACCGGTGATTATATGTATCACAATGAAGCTCGGGAGAGATTTTTGTCTTGTTTTTAAATATATATCAAATATCCAATAGCTTAATATCCAGTAAATTATATATTTTGAAACGGGCCAAAGAATTAAATTTTCAGAATTAAAGGATAGATCAAAAAAATTTATAAAAGAATAGGTTCTGAATATATCGAAGACGCATAAAATAACCCAGAAAATAACATTGTAAAGGTAAAAATTCTGAATATGTAATACCTTTTGTAGGGTTCTCATATGCACTTTTATAATTACGGCCTAATCTCTGCAATTTTTATTCGATATGAAAGAATATTTTCAGGGATAATAATATATAAACGTACTGAATATCGGATTTTAATCAATGAAATAAAAACATAATTCTTACTAATGAAAAATTATAGAAATTGTTGATCCTGAAATTAATTTCTAATTAGAATTTAGTAAGAAAGGTTGGTATGTAAATTAGCAGAGTTTTCTTCAAGAGTCTTTTTAATAACTGCTATATAATTGATTGATAAGAATTTATTTTTAGATTAAAATAATTCAAAAACCACCAATCCTGTTTTTATTTTGATTTCTTTTTCTTCTTGTTTCCAAATGATTTTGCAACATATTTATTTATGTCTTCAAATACAGGTTGGATTTTTTTATTTGCATTTGCTCTAGATTTGTCAGCCTCTATTATGCTTTTTACATAATCTTTATTATAGGAAAGAAAGGTATTGAAGATGTCCTCAGCTGTAGTTTTTTCTAATTCAGAAACAGATTTCTTTAATCCGATATCTAACAGTGTTTGCCCTTGGACACCTAAGTTCCAATCAGCATAAAAATAAATTGGTATTCCAGAAAATACGGCGGAACAAACTGGAAATAGTGACATGCTGGTTACAATCCTGGATTTTTCATAAATGGAACTGGCAACATCAGGAGTGAGTTTTTCATTCACAATATGAACTTTCAATTTAATTTCTTCAGGTAATGGATCTAATAAAAGTAGTTTACACGATTCAATTTCATCAGTATCATTGGGTAGGATCAGTATTTCTTTATTCAAATCAGATGCCCAGTTTGTTATTAATTTTCTTAGTTTGTTACTGTTATCTTCATTAATTGATTTGGAAATTCCATCAGTTCGGATATCAATCGTCAGAAAATCTTTATTTAATAAATCCTCTTCCTCAAGAAAGGCTCTTGAATCTTTATCATTTCTAAGGTCAAAGGCATATAATGGATTTAAAGCATATTCTACTTTGGGGATCTTTATATTGTTATCCTTTAAAATATCTTCAGAACGAGAATCGGTTATATAAACAAATTCAGCACCTTCTGCATATTCTATTAATTTTTGAATGGTTGAAGGATCGTCAGGTATAGCACCTAATCCATAAATAATATATGGAATCGAGTTTTCTTTGCAGAACTTAATGGATTCTGTTTCTATGCCACTTTTATTTGATCCGGTCCAGTCGATTATATTTTGAGCGCCAGGTGAATAAAAGAAAATATTAGTCGTTTCCAGGACGGATTTCAGTTCTTCAGTAGTTGGCTCCCCGCTTGTGTTAATTTCACCGGTTACAATTTTCATCTGGGTGAAATTTTTATTTAGCATCTCCATTGTGGGAGTATCAATTTTAGCTGGCCATAAGGTTATTTCAGTACCCCTAACAAGTTTTTGAATCAATCGGTACATTGCCGATATGGAAGCAACATCGTCGTTGTCAGTGGGATCCCAGCCAATTCTAAGAAGTAATCTCGGTCTTTCAGATTCTTCAAAGTTCATATTAAAATGATTCGTAAAAGGCGAGACCATTAATAGTCCGGCCGACTTTTTTATAAAGCTTCTCCTTCCATCATTATCCATAATCTTATTTTAAGCCTTTAGATATGCTTCAAAATAATAGTTTTAATTTAAGATTAACAAACCAATCCCATCCATAAAACAATTATTTACATATTAGTATGTTAGATCACTTGAGGTTTATAAGTTGTGCTACATGCAAATATTTCATTAGGTAATAAAAAATAGTTGTTCTATAAATTATGGATTAACCATTCAATTTTTCAAGCTACTATATAAAAGTTGAAATGAAATTATTAATTCTTAAATAGCAGATTTTGTAATTTAGGGAACTATTGTATTAAATCTTTTTTTAAATGATGACCTATGTATCCTAATTCTATAAATATGAATTATTTAACAAGATGTTTTTTGATTTGGAGTTTCCTTTTGATTGGCACTTTTTCTTTTTCACAACCACGTGAACAATATATTAAAGTTATTGTAGCTCCGGATCATGCTAACTGGACTTATAAGTCTGGTGAAAATGTAAACTTTCATATTTCGGTTTTAAAAAGTGGAATACCATTAAATAATATTTCGATCAAATATGAAATCAAGCCTGAAAAGATGAAAACTATCAAGTCAGGTGATATTAAATTAACTGATAAGTTTGTGACTATTGATGGAGGAACCATGAATAATCCCGGATTTTTACGTTGTTTCGCAACAGTTGAGTTTGAAGGGAAGGATTATTCGGGGTATGGTACAGCGGGATTTGACCCTTATTTGATAAAGCCAACTACTCGTGAACCAAAAGATTTTACCAAGTTTTGGATAGATGCTAAAAACGAATTAGCGTCCTTATCTCTGGATGCAAAAATGGTTTTAATCGAGGAAAGATGTACAGAAAAGGTGGATGTATACGAGGTAAATATCCAGAATTACCCACAAAATTCCAGGATATATGGTATTTTATGTATCCCAAAAGCAAGGGGAAGATACCCTGCTGTTTTAAAAGTACCTGGAGCGGGAATCAGACCCTACTATGGTGATATTAAAACATCTGAAAAAGGCGCAATAACCTTAGAAATAGGAATTCATGGTATTCCCGTAACAATGAATCCTGGTGTTTATAATGATTTGAGATATGGTGCTTTAAAAAGCTATAATACCTATGATCTTGATGATAGGGATGACTATTATTATAAACGTGTTTATCTGGGATGTGTGCGGGCCATTGATTTTATATTTTCTCTTGATCAATTTGACGGAGAGAATCTAGCAGTAACAGGAGGGAGCCAGGGTGGGGCCTTATCTATTGTAACCGCAGGTTTAGATGAGAGGGTAAGATGGATTGTACCATACTATCCAGCACTCGCAGACCTTACAGGATATGTGTTCGGAAGAGCCGGAGGCTGGCCTCATATGTTTAATAACGTTGATGATAGCGATCCTGTAATTAAAAAGGAAATCGAAAATTCAGCATATTATGATGTGGTTAATTTTGCAAGGTATGTACAAGCTGAAGGATTTTATTCCTGGGGATATAATGATAATGTCTGTCCACCTACATCAATGTTTTCTGCCTATAATGTGATTGATGCTCCAAAGCAATTATTCGTGGTTCCAGAAACAGGACACTGGGCATATCCCGAGCAATATGATAAAACCAACGCATGGTTGTATGAAAAACTTGGAATTGAGTGAGTATACTCGAATTTCAGGAGTTAAAAGTAAATAGGAAAAAAGAGGTTGTCAGGAAAGCTGGGTCATCCAATATTCAATGAATAAGTTTAAACAGGATCCTGACCGTCTTGATGATCAGAAAATTCAATTTTTCCGACAACCTCTTTTTACTAATTAATCGGCTTTTTCAAACTTAACATATTCACCAAATCTGAAACGTGCGGTAATTCCCCAATTATTTGCATTAAAATCAGCTCCGTTAGTAAATCTGAATCCTGGTCTCCAGTCAAATCCAACAGTAAGAGGGAATTCAAAAGCATATTCAGCACCAAAATTACCTGCTACAGCAAAATCAAATCGGTTATCGAAATAGAATTCCGGTCCAACTCCAGGATAAAATTTAAGACCTGAAGGGCCATCCGACAATTTAAACATCCAGTCAAAATAGGCTGCTGCTCCGACCCTGTCATAAAAATAAACAGCCGGCTGGAGTCTTGCATTCTTGCTTAATGGAATTGTAGCTTCAACTGAGCCTGATTCTCCAAATCTTACACCAAGTTCCCAACTGGTTTGGGCTTGGGAGTTTGTGAAAGAAAATATAGCGCCCAATACAAATACTACTAATAATAATTGTTTTTTCATCACTAAAGTGGTTTGGATTAAAATTATTAAATGATTCTTTTTTATTAATTGAGGCGCAAATATAAATAATTGAATCTTATTATTGAAGTTTCATGAGTAAAGAGTATTCATCAGGTGTGGCTAAAAATAAAAAATAACAAATTTGGCTGCCGAATCCATGGATACGGATTCGGACAGCCAAGTTAAATTGCGGCAATTATTTTGTTGAAAGTACGTTATATCGCGTCTTTAAAATAAATTTGAAAATCAACGACAATAGAAAAATTATGATTCCATATAAAGCGGTAATCATAGAAACCTGAAATCCACCTGCAAGAAGAGCAGGTGAAACATCCTGCACTTCCTGAATAGCAACACACGCCATGTAAACGCCAATACCCTGTCCAAGAATCCCCCACACAGCCGCAAAACCTCCCAAAAATTTAATAGATTCAATATAATTTTTGAGCCGAACTAAATTTGCGTTTTCTTTTGAGTAGGCTTGAATAAATCCTAATGCAGTTAAAATTAGAATGGATACTAAAATTAAGAAGAGGACAGACATAAATTGCCATCCACCCATAATATGTAATTCGAAAAAAGTTTTCATAGTATTTTTTTATAGTGAAACATAATTAGGATTCAAGAATAACACAAATTACCAACAACTATTTATAAAGTAGATGATAATGGTAATAAAATAGACGAAACAGTAAAATTGAATGGATTATTAGTTGGTCGATTAAATACCTTGATTGGTCTCTATAATATTACTATTCTTCTATTAATGGTACTTGAAGACGTAAAAAAAAGTAAATTTATTTGATAAGATACTTTAAGACAATGAATAAATATTCTTACAAACACTTTCGGGTTTTTATACATGTTGTTTTCTGGCTTCTGGTATTGGGATTCTATACGCTCTTATTTGGAAGTGAAAGTTCAGACTACCGGGGAGCCTTTCAGTTTGTAATAATGCTGTTACCTATCACCATTGCCACAACCTATTTTTTAAATTACTATCTGATACCAAAGTATATCCTTAAGAAAAAATATCTGCTATTTCTATTATATTTCATTTATACTTTTATCGTTTCTATCACCTTGGGGCTGAATGTGGTTTTGCTGACATTTGTGGTAATTGCAGATTTTAAAATAGGGAATATGGTACCCGCTTCTTTTAATATTATATACCTGATTGCTGGAAATTACCTTGTAGTCCTTTTTGCTGTTACTATCAAACTGATTAACCACTGGTATCAAATGGAAAATAAAAACCTTTTGTTGGAGAAGCAAGGGGTAGAGGTCGAATTAAAACTGAAGGAAGCTGAATTAAAACTATTGAAGGCACAGATACACCCTCATTTTTTATTCAACACACTTAATAATTTATATGGATTAACTTTATCAAAATCAAGCCAGGCACCTGATGTTGTTTTGAAAATTTCTTCATTGCTTGATTATACTTTATATCAAAGTAACAAGAAACAGGTACCATTGGAAGAAGAAATTAAATATATTCAGGATTATATTCTATTGGAACAATTGCGATATGTAAACCTTAAACCAGAGTTTAATTTTTTAATAAATGACAAAAATTTAACTGTTGCCCCAATGATATTTCAACCTTTTATTGAAAATGCTTTCAAGCATGGGGTAAGTAAAGATATGAAGGATCCATGGATCAAAATTAATATGAATATGAACGACCTGAATGTCTTGCAGTTTACTATTGTTAATTCTAAAATTTCTGAAGAAATTAAGGATTCAGAGAGTTATACTGATGGGATTGGATTAAAAAATGTGAAAAAAAGATTAGAAATTTTATATCCCGGTAATCATGAATTGCAGTTGAGTGATGCGGGTACTCAATACCAAGTTGTATTAACATTGAATTTAAATAATTCTGAAGAATGAAAACCAGGTGTTTAATCGTTGATGATGAACCAATAGCTACCGATATAATAAAGAGCCATGTTTCAAAATTGGAGAACCTGGAGGTTTCTAAAATATGTTTTAATGCAATCCAGGCATTTGAATATTTACAGGAATTTGAAGTGGATTTGATTTTTTTGGATATACAGATGCCTAAAATAACGGGCCTCGACTTTCTAAAAACATTACAAAATCCACCTAAGGTAATTCTTGTAACTGCCTATAGAGAATATGCACTTGAAGGTTTTGAATTAGATGTAATAGATTATCTATTAAAACCAGTGTCTTTTGAAAGATTCCTTAAAGCTGTAAATAAGTATTTCGGGATTGCTAATTCCTTGAGCAAAAATTTTGTTGAGCAAAAATCTGATAATTCCAGCAATGAATTCATATGGATCCGGGCGGACAGGAAAAATATAAAGGTCGCATTCGATGATATTCTTTACATCGAGGGCATGAAAGATTATGTGAAGATTTTTTTGGATACATATATGTTAATCAGTAAAATTTCAATGAAGCGGGTGGAAGAAATCTTGCCAACAAATACTTTTATTAGGATACACAGATCATATATTGTTTCTACAATTAAAATCAAAGCTTTTACAAATGACCATGTTGAGATTGAGTCAGGCATATTGCCAATAGGTAATAGTTATAAA
>Ga0316193_10004490_pt1 | contig 10262 bp, 7 predicted proteins | sample MerIslsedime2_MG_FD_207735 | JGI IMG/M metagenome (GOLD analysis project Ga0316193, IMG submission 207735) | Coastal sediment microbial communities from Maine, United States - Merrow Island sediment 2 | ecosystem: Environmental > Aquatic > Marine > Coastal > Sediment | place: USA: Maine...
TCGCCGTCTGGCTGCCCGCTCGCCGCGCCGCTCGGGTCGAACCCATGAAGGTACTGAGAACGGAGTAGCGGAAAGGGATCACAATGGATGGACTGCTGACAGAAATCCGTCTCGCCATACGCCACCTTTCGAGGAGCCCGTCGTTCTCGATCCTGGTGATTTTGACACTCGCCCTCGGCATCGGCGCCTGCACGGCAATTTTCAGCGTCGTCAACGGCGTGCTTCTCAGCGATCTCCCCTACCCAGATCCTGAGCGGCTGGTCCGGGTGCGGACCCAGTTCCAGGGTCGGGTCAGTAACTCCAACGCAGCAGCCAACTTCCTCGACTACCGGCAGAGAATCCAGAGCATCGAGTCGGTGACCACCTACCAGTACGAGCGCTTCTATCTCGGCGACACACCGGAACCTCTTTTCGTGCTCGGCATCAACTCGAGCCACGAGTTCTTCAACGTCATCGGCATCCAGCCGGTGCTCGGCCGCGGTTTCACCGCTGACGACGAACGCTCGGACGCCGATGTCGCGGTCATCAGCCACGGTCTCTGGCAAAGTCATTTCAACGGTCGGCCGGATGTGGTCGGTCAGAAGTTGCTGCTCGATTCGCAGCCGCACACGGTGATCGGCGTGATGCCGGCCGCCTTCGATTTTCCGGGCTCCGAGGTGGATCTGTGGCGGCCGCTCTGGTTTGATGTTTCCGCAACCGGCCTGCGCACCGATCACCTCTACTCGGTGGTCGCCCGCATCAAGGAAGGCGTTCCTCTTTCCGAAGCGCAGAACGAGTTCAGAATCTACGGGGAACGCATCATCGAGGAGTACCCCGAGAACTACAAGGACTTCCAGTACGGGGTGTCGGCGGTCACCTTGCTGGAATCGCGGGTCGGTTCCTCCCGCACGCCGCTGTTGATCCTGATGGGTGCCGTCATCTTTGTCCTATTGATCGCAGTCGCCAACGTGGCCAACTTGATGCTCGTCCGCTCCGAGACCCGGGGCCACGAACTTTCGGTTCGCACGGCCCTCGGGGCGTCCCGCCCGCGTCTCGCCCGTCATCTCCTGACCGAATGTCTCCTGCTGTCGCTCGCCGGCGGCGCGGTCGGTCTGCTGTTCTCCTACCTCGGAACGAAAGCGTTGTTGACTTTCACCGCCGACGCGGTACCGCGAGCCGACAACGTTCACATCGATCTCCGCGTGCTCGCAGCCACCGCCGTGTTCTCCATCGCGGCGGGGCTGTTGGCCGGGCTTCTCCCCTCCCTCAGGACGTCCGGTCACATCGCGGGGAAAAGCCCCCAGGGTGGCGGACGATCGGTCGCCGCCGGGCGCCGCAGCCGGCTCCGCCAGGGGTTGGTCATCGCCGAGATCTCGCTGTCGGTGGTGCTCGTTGTCGGCGCGGGGCTGATGATGCGCACGCTGGCCGAGCTGAGCCAGGTCGATGTGGGTTTTCGAACCGATGACATCCTCACCACGCGGATCTCGCTCCCGCAGGCGATCTATGCACAGGGACCCGAGATCGTGGGCTTCTACGAGGCGCTGATCGAACGGGTCGAGGCGCTGCCCGGCGTGGTTTCCGCGGGAATCGTGCGCCAGCTTCCGTTGGCCAGCGGATTCGGGACCTATTCGATCCAGATCGAGGGGCGCGAGGTCGAGACCATCGGCGAGTCGCCCCACACCTACCTCCAGCTCACCTCACCGGGCTATTTCCGTACTCTCGGGCTGGCGCCGGTGCGCGGGCGTCTGCACGACGAACGCGACATTGCCGGCAGAGCCCTTGTGGCGCTGGCCAACCAAGCCTTCGCACGCGAACACCTGGACAACACCCCGGTCGTCGGCCAACGGGTGCGGTTGTGGGGCGAGGAGACGCCGTGGGCGGAGATCGTGGGTGTGGTTCCCGATATCCTCCAAAGGGATCTCGTGCGCCAGACCTATCCCACCCTCTATGTCAACCATGCTCAAACTGCGATCGAAGGTCTGCCGCCGGACGAATTCATCACCAACTTCAGTCGATCCATGGCGCTCGTAGTTCACACCGAGTACGAAGCCGCGACCTTTGCCGAACCCATCCGGCAGCTCATCCGCAAGATCGGTCCATCCATCCCGCTCAATGACTTCCGAACCATGGCCGACATCCGGTCGAACGTGGCGGGGGATCGCGAGTTCCCGACCGTGCTCCTGATTGTCTTCAGTTGCATCGCACTGACACTCGCTGTCGTTGGTGTGTACGGAGTCGTGGCCTTTGCCGCCAGCCGGCGCACCTTCGAGATCGGCATCAGGATGGCCCTCGGCGCGGAAGCATCCGAGATCCGTCGCATGGTGATCCGGCACGGTCTGGTTCCGGTCTCGATCGGAGTCGTCATCGGCATCGCGGGGGCTGCGGCAGCGGCTCAGACCCTGCGAGGCCTGCTCTACAACGTGCAACCGTTGGATCCTGTGACCCTGGTCGTGGTGCCCGGACTGATCGTTGCCGCCGCCCTCGTCGCCAGCCTGGTTCCTGCCCTGCGCGCCTCGTGGGTGGAACCGTCCGACGTCCTTCGGAGCGAGTGATGCGGTACCTGGAATCATCCTCTTCAGGTGTCCGATTCCGGACACTTCCCTCCCACGGACGGACGGAATGCATCGGTCGACGGAGTTCCGGCATCCAATTGATGCTGGCATGTGGTTTGCGTTATACGGTGGCGGGAGCTTGATGATGGATCTTCTTCGAACCGGGGTCGCCGAAAAAAAACGCCGCAACCGTTGGTTGATCGGTGGTGCGGGCGTGGCGCTGGTCATTCTGTTGACCGCGGCCGTCGCCAGCCTCGAACCGGCGGCGCCGGGTGTGGAGCGGGACACGGTGTGGATCGGTACCGTCGAGCGTGGCACGCTGCTGCGCCAGGTCCGCGGCCACGGCACCCTGGTGCCCGAAGAGCTGCGTTGGGTGCAGGCCCAGACCACCGGTCGCGTCGACAAGGTCTTTGTCGACCCGGGAGAGCGGGTGACCGCCGACGATGTGATCCTCGAGCTCATCAACCCCGAGGTCGAGCGCGCGGCGGTAGATGCCGCGAATGCCCTCCGGCGCGGGGAGGCGGAGCTCGAGAGCCTTCGCATGACGCTCATCTCCAACGAGCTTGATCAGCAGGCGCGGGTGGCGGAGGTCGACGCCGACTCCATCCGTGCGACCCTTCAGGCGGAGGCCAACCGCGAGCTCTCGGACAAGGGTCTGATCTCCGAAATTCAGCTCCGCTCGGCGGAGGCGGTGGCCGACGCCATCGCCACCCGCCGCGAGATCGAAGGCCAACGCCTGGAGATGACCGCGAGGGCCAACCAGGCCCTGCTCGAGGCCAAACGGGCCGAGCTCGATCAACAGCGGGCGCTCTACCGGCTGCGCGCCGAACAGCTCGAAGCTCTCGCCGTGCGCGCCGGGATCGATGGCGTGGTGCAGGTCGTGCCGGTCGAGATCGGCCAGCAGGTGATGGCCGGCACGATGTTGGCGCGGGTCGCCGAACCAACCCGCCTCGAAGCGGAGCTCAGGGTGCCCGCGACCCGGGCGCGGGATGTTCTCCCCGGCCAGGTGGTGGCGGTGGATACGCGCAACGGTATCGTCGCCGGTACGGTGGCCCGAGTCGACCCATCGGTCCTCGACGGCACCGTGATGGTCGAGGTCCGGCTCGACGGGAAGATTCCAAACGGCGCCCGGCCCGACATGGCGGTGGACGGCACGATCGAGATCGAGCGCCTGTCGGACGTGCTCTACATCGGGAGGCCGGTCCAGAGCCAGGAAAGAGCGACGATGGGTCTGTATCGGTTGGAGAGCGATGGCAACCACGCCGTGCGGGTTCAGGTCGATCTGGGCCGCGCATCGGTGGAGACGATCGAGATTATCGACGGTCTCGGCGAAGGTGACCGCGTCATCCTCTCCGACACCTCACGATGGGACGAACACGAAAAAATCCGACTCCGATAGCAGAGAAAGAAGGAGCACCACGATGAACGAAAACGACACACCTCTCATCCGCATGGCCGGCGTCAAGAAGGTCTTTTTGACCGACGAGGTCGAGACCCACGCCCTCTCAGACGTCCATCTCGAAGTGCAGCGGGGGGACTTCGTCGCGGTGGCTGGACCATCCGGCGGCGGCAAGTCGACCCTGCTGTCGATCATGGGTCTGCTCGACACACCCACCGAAGGGCAGTATCAGCTCAACGGGCATCCTGCGGAAAGCCTGACCGTCCGCGAGCGCGCCCGCCTGAGAAACCAGGCCATCGGTTTCATCTTCCAGAGCTTCAACCTGATCGGAGATCTCACGGTCTTCGAAAATGTCGAGCTGCCGCTCGTCTACCGCAACACGCCCTCGTCGGCACGCAAGGCGATGGTCCGGGAGGCCCTCGAGCACGTCGGGATGGAGCACCGTCTCAACCACTACCCGTCGCAACTGTCGGGTGGCCAGCAGCAGCGGGTCGCCGTCGCCCGGGCGCTGGTCGGCAAGCCGTTGATTCTCCTCGCCGACGAGCCGACCGGCAACCTCGACTCGAGGAGTGGCGAGCGGGTCATGAACCTCCTCGCCGAGCTGCACGCCGACGGTGCAACCATCTGCATGGTGACCCACGACCCCCGCTATCTGAAGTACGCGGAGCGGACGATTCACCTCTTTGACGGTCAGGTCGTCGACGAGACGGACCCGGCGGTTCAGGAAGCTGCTATCTGAGCCTCAAGTTGGAGTTTCGACCATGATGTCTGATCTTCTGCAGGATCTGCGGTTCGGCGTCCGTATGCTGGTGCGGCACCCCACGGTGACCGTGATCTCGGTTCTCACCCTTGGCCTCGGCATTGGAGCCAGCACGGCCGTCTTCAGCGTCGTGGACGCCACCCTGCTGACACCAGCCCCCTACGAGGAGCCCGACCGGCTGGTGAGAATCTACACCTCGAAACCGGCGGCCGGTTTTCGGACGATGACGATCTCGCTCCCCGACTATCTCGACTGGCGCGAGCAGAGCTCCACCATCGAGAGCATGGGCATCTACACCTCGCGGCAGGTCACCCTCACCGGAGAGGACCATCCGGATCGATTGCGGGCGGTGCTCGCCTCGGCCGAGGTGTTGGCGGTCCTTGGAGTCTCACCGGCTCTCGGCCGCAGCCACACCGCGACAGCGGACCGTCCCGACGCCGAACGGGTGGCGATGCTCTCCGATCGTTTCTGGCGCAGTCGATTTGGCGCCGACCCGTCCGTTGTTGGCGGCTCGCTGATCCTCGATGACGCCCCCCACGGCATCATCGGCGTTTTACCACCCGAGGTCGATGAGGCCTTCGGCCAGTTCGACGTGTGGACTCCATTCACCGTCGATCCGGCCGCCAACAACCGTAGCCAGCGCCCTTTTTTGGTGATCGCCAGAATGAGCGCGGGGTCGACGGTGGTCGAAGCCGACACCGAGCTCAAGGCCATCGCCTCCAGGCTCGCCGAGATCTACCCGGACAGCAATCGCGGTTACGGCATCAACGTCATATCGCTCGAAGAGGTGCTGCTCGGGACCGGAGCCCGGTCGGTGCTCTACCTGCTCTCGGCGGCCGTCGTTTTCCTGCTGTTGATTGCCTGCGTCAACATCGCCAATCTGTTGCTCGCCACGGCAGGCAGCCGCGAACGGGAGTTTGCGGTGCGCACCGCCCTCGGCGCCCGCCGGCGGCGTCTCGTCCGGCAGCTTCTGACCGAGTCCGCGTTGTTGGCGGCGGGCGGTGGACTGCTGGGTATAGCGATTTCATTCTGGGGCGTCGAGATTCTGAGCGCTGGATTGGACGCCACCGTGGGCTCGATCGGCAAGGTCAGCATCGACGGCCGAGCGCTCGGTTTCGCCCTCCTGTTGCTGGGCGTGACGACTCTCAGTTTCGGGCTGCCGGTTGCCTACCGGTCCTCGAGGTCTCGCTTCACCGAGCTCGTTCGAACGGGGACCCGGTCTGTTCTCGGAGATCGGCGACAACGCATCCGCCGGGACCTGCTGGTTGTCGGCCAGGTCGCAATGGCCCTCGCATTGCTCGTCAGCGCAGCGGTAGCGATCCGCAGCCTGATCTCATTGCGAGCGGTGGATCCCGGTTTCGATACCGCCAATCTCCTCAGTCTGCACGTTTCTCTTTCCGAGGAGAAGTACCCGACCGAGGAGGAGCGCGCCGCATTCTTCGGAGAGACGGTGCGCGAAATCAACGCCTTGCCGGGCATCCAATCGACCGCGGCCACGTCGATGATGCCGCTGCTTGGCAGCACCAGGAACTCGAGCATGACCATCGAGGACCATCCGATAACGGACCCCGCCGATACGGTATTCGTCGGCGGCGAGGCGGTGACGACGGGATACCTCGAGACGATGGGCATCCCGCTCCTCGAAGGACGGTATTTCACCGACCTCGACAACGCGGACAGCGCCGGGGTCATCATCATCAATCAGCAGATGGCCCGGCATTTTTGGCCCGACTCGAGCGCCATCGGCAAACGCGTCAAATACGGACCGGCCGACTATCCCAGCCCGTGGCTCGAGGTGATCGGCGTCATGGGAGATTACCGCCAGACGGCACTCGATCGAGGTCTTCGTTTCGAGACCTTGTACCCCCAGAGCCAGGAGCCCGATACCGCCATGACCTTTGTCGTCCGAACCACCGGTGACCCGGCATCCGCGACCCACGACGTTCAGCAAGCCGTCTGGAGGATCGGGCCCGAGGTCGCGGTCTCCGACGTTGCCACCATGGGTGCAGTTATCGATCGCAACACCAGGTCCTACACCGATCTGGCGACCCTGCTGGCGGGATTCAGCTTTGTCGCGCTGGTCCTCGCCCTGGGCGGCCTCTACGGCGTGATGTCATTTACAGTGAGCCGAGCAACTCATGAGATCGGTCTGCGGATGGCGCTCGGCGCCGAGGCGCCTGCGATCCTCAAAGCTGTTCTCTGGCGGAGCGCGACATTGGTGACTCTCGGCGTCGTCTCGGGCGGATTGCTCGCGTGGCTTTTGAGCAGGGCGCTTCGGGAGATTGTCTTCGAGATCTCCTCTCTCGACCCGACGGCCTATCTCGCAGCCGCGACCGGCATGCTGATCGTCGGCCTCATCGCCGGGCTGGTGCCTGCCCTGAGGGCGGCGCGAATCAACCCGGTGGTCGCTCTGCGGTATGAGTAGTGCGGTACGATACCCACTCGGGGGAGTCGTGAAAAACACCGGCCACATCCCAGCAATATTGATCGCCGACGACCAGCCCGATGTGCTGGAGTCGTTACGGTTGCTGCTCAAACCGGAGGGTTATCGCGTCGCCACCGCCGACTCGCCGGCCGCGGTCGCCGGGGCGGTCTCCGAGGAAGATTTCGATGTTGCTCTCATCGACCTCAACTACGCCCGCGAGACGACATCCGGCGCCGAGGGCCTCGAGCTCATCGGTACCCTTCAGGCTCTCGACAGCACCCTGCCGGTGGTGGTGATGACCGCCTGGGGAAGCGTTGAGGTCGCGGTCCAGGCGATTCGGCTCGGGGCACGCGATTTTGTTGAAAAGCCGTGGGACAACGACCGTCTGTTGTCGATCCTCCGCACCCAGGTGGCGCTCAGCCGAGCTTTGCGACGGGGCCTCCGTCTCGAGGCGGAGAACAGCACGCTGTTGATGAAGGATGCACCGGACATCATCGCCACCTCCGCCGCCATGGCCCCCGTCCTCGAGCTGATCGCGCGGGTCGGACCGTCGGACGCCAACATCCTCATCACCGGGGAGCACGGCACCGGGAAAGAGGTCGTCGCGAGAAGGCTGCACGCGGTCTCCGCCCGCGCCGAAAGACCCCTGATCACGGTCAACGTCGGCGGTCTTCCCGAGGGCGTGTTTGCCAGCGAGCTCTTTGGCCACGTCAAGGGCGCCTTCACCGACGCCAAGGGCGACCGCATCGGCCGCTTCGAGATGGCCGACGGCGGGACGCTCTTCCTCGACGAGATCGCCAACGTACCGTTCGACCAACAGGCCAAGCTCCTGCGCACCCTCGAGACCGGTGAGCTCGAGCGGGTGGGTTCGTCGAAGACCACGACCGTCGACGCCCGAATCCTTTCGGCGACCAATGCCGATCTGCGGTCCGAGGTGTCGGACGGCCGATTCCGTGAGGATCTCCTCTTCCGGCTCAACACGGTCGAGATCCGCATCCCGCCCCTCCGGGATCGGCGGGAGGACATCCCTCTGCTCGCCAACCACTTCCTCGGTCGATTCGCACACAAGTACCGGAAGTCGCTGGTCGGCTTCGACGGCGCGGCCGCCACCGCGCTCGAACGGCACGGCTGGCCGGGCAATGTGCGCGAGCTGGCCCACGTCGTCGAGCGGGCGGTCCTGATGGCCACCGACGAATCCATCAAGGCGGATCAGCTCGGGATCGGGGGCGCCGCCGGACCGACCGCCGCGCCGCTCGAGGAAATGAGCCTCGAAGAGGTCGAGCGCGTCCTGGTGCAAAAGGCGATGCGGCGCTACAACGGCAACGTCAGCCAGGCCGCACAGGCGCTCGGTCTGAGCCGCAGCGCGCTCTATCGACGGCTCGAAAAGTACGGGCTGTGATTGACGTCCGGGAATCCCATGGGTCACCGACGCATCGGCGCCCTTAGGCGGCTCTCGGGCCTCGTCTTGCTGTCGGGGCTGCTCCCGGCGGTCGTTGCCGTGCTGTTGCTGTGGCGATCCGGTCTCACGCCGACCCTCCGCTACACCGTCATCGGCATCGTGGTCGCCGTCTGGTGGGGGGTGGCGCTCTATGTCCACGTTCGATTGCGCTACCGCCTACGAACGCTCTCGAATCTCCTGGCGGCTCTGCGCGAGGGAGACTACTCCTTTCGCGTCCGCCATATCTCGCGGGAAGACGCCTTCGACGAGGTGGTCGCAGAGCTCAATCTGCTCGCGGAGAACCTCCGGCAACAACGCGTCGAAGACCTCGAGTCCACGGCCCTGGTTCGCAAGGTCATGGCCGAGATCGACGTCGCCGTCTTTGCGTTCGACGCGTCCGAACGGCTGCGACAGGTCAACACCGCCGGTGAAGATCTCTTTGACAACGACGTCCCCCTGCTCGGCGCAACGGCTTTAGAGCTCGGGCTCGACGGCTGTCTATCCGGTCCTCCGGCGCGCACGGTTCAGCTCGAGATCGGAGGTTCTCGGGGCCGCTGGGAGATGCGCCGCGGTACCTTCCGACAGTACGGCCGACCAAACCAGCTGCTGGTGCTCTCCGATGTGAGCCGCGCCCTCCGAGCTGAGGAGCTCGCGGCGTGGAAAAGGCTGATCCGGGTCATCGGTCACGAGCTCAACAACTCTCTGGCACCCATCACTTCGCTGGCCGGGAGCCTGGAACGGCTGGTCGACCAGGAACCCCTCCCAGACGACTGGCGGAGCGATTTCGGGCGCGGTCTCGAGGTGATCGGGTCGCGCGTCGAATCGCTCAACCGTTTTATGGGTGATTGCTCTCGCCTCGCAAAGCTCCCGGACCCGAAGCTGTCGCCGGTAGATATCCCGAGCTGCGTCCGCCGCGTTGCGGAGCTGGAGGAGAGGCTGCCGGTCCGGGTATTGGGTGGGCCCGAGATCGTCATGTCGGCCGACCAGGATCAGCTTGAACAGGTCCTCATCAATCTCGTACGAAACGCGGTCGAGGCAAGCGCTGAGACCGGAGGGTCGGTGAAGATCGGGTGGACAACAACGAGGGACATCCTCGAGATCACCGTCCACGACGATGGAGCAGGGCTCCCCAATTCCGCCAACCTCTTTGTCCCTTTCTTTACCACCAAGACGGAAGGCTCCGGTATCGGGCTCTTTCTGTCCCGGCATATCGCGGAGGCCCACGGTGGATCGGTGATCGTCCGCAATCGCCGGGACCGACCGGGGTGCGAAGCAACCCTCCGGATTCCCATCACCGAAGGCTGAGCTGACGATGACCCGAACAAAGAGACAGGCTTTTGGTCGGCGCGCCGAGTGGGCAGTCCTGTTGATGCTTGTGTGCAAGGGATACCGCCCACTGCACCGCAACTGGCGTGGCGCCGGCGGCGAGCTCGATCTGGTGATGCGTCACAGGGGGGAGACGGTCTTTGTCGAGGTGAAGGCGCGATCCGGCGATCTTTTCGGTGGCGCCGCCGCCTCCTTCGACCACAAGAAGCGAAAGGTGTTGGAACGTACTGCCGCCGCCTACCTCGCCCGCCACGGGCTCTGGCAAAGGCCCTGCCGTTTCGACCTCGTCACTGTGGAGCGCCGGAGCGGTCTCCCGCCCTGGCGCATCCGTCACTACCAGAACGCCCACCGTCCGGATACCGGACGACAATTCTGAATTTTGA
>Ga0316193_10004491_pt1 | contig 10261 bp, 10 predicted proteins | sample MerIslsedime2_MG_FD_207735 | JGI IMG/M metagenome (GOLD analysis project Ga0316193, IMG submission 207735) | Coastal sediment microbial communities from Maine, United States - Merrow Island sediment 2 | ecosystem: Environmental > Aquatic > Marine > Coastal > Sediment | place: USA: Maine...
GGCATCCGCAGCTTCAATAACCATACTGCCCGGTGCCGCCTGCAGCGAGATACCATTTATTTCGATATTGACCATGTCTTGCCTTGTATCTGTCATCGCCTCTTTCAAACCATGCATTTGCCGTGATCGACATGATATTGGAACTCATCCCGAAAATGTTTCAAGAAACTGGTCACCGGCATCGCCGCGGCATCGCCCAGGGCACAGATTGTTCGACCACCAATCCGATTCGCCACATCATTTAATAGATCCAGATCTTCTGCGCGTCCCTGACCATGTTCAATGCGATGGATCACACGTGCGAGCCAGCCTGTGCCCTCACGACACGGTGTACATTGCCCGCAGGACTCTTCGTAATAAAAATGGGACAAGCGTGCCAAAGTACGCACCATACAGGTTGTTTCATCCATGACAATCACTGAACCCGCACCGAGCATAGTGCCTGCCTTGGAGAGCGAGTCGTAATCCATGTCCAGATCCATCATGACCTTGCCTGGTACAACGGGCACCGATGAACCTCCGGGGATGACCGCCTTGAGCTTGTGGCCATCACGGACCCCACCGGCCATCTCCAACAAGTCGGCAAAGGGCGTGCCCAGGGGGATTTCAAAATTGCCTGGCTTGTTAACATGCCCTGAGACACAAAAGAGCTTCGTGCCGCCATTATTCGGCCGACCCGTCTCCAAAAACCATTTACCCCCCTTCTCCAGGATCACCGGGACCGAGGCCAGCGTCTCGGTGTTATTGATCGTGGTCGGTCGACCATAGAGACCAAAACCGGCAGGGAATGGTGGTTTAAAACGTGGCTGACCTTTTTTGCCTTCAAGCGATTCAAGCAAGGCCGTCTCTTCACCACAGATATAGGCCCCCGCACCAAGATGAGTGTACAAATCAAAATCGACACCCGAGCCCATGATGTTCTGGCCTAACATACCGGCCTTGTAGGCCTCTTCCAATGCGGCCTCAAAACGTTCATAGGGTTCCCAGAATTCGCCACGGATATAGTTATAGCCGGCGGTCGCGCCTATGCAATAACCGGCAATGGCCATCCCTTCAATCAGTTGATGCGGGTTAAAACGCAAGATATCACGGTCTTTACAGGTACCTGGTTCACCTTCATCCGAATTACAGACGATGTATTTTTGTCCTGGGGCATTACGTGGCATAAAGCTCCACTTCAGACCGGTCGGAAAACCGGCGCCACCACGACCACGTAAGGCCGAGGTCTTGAGTTCTTCGATCAGCTGTTCTGGTGGAATCTTTTGTGACAGGATTTTTTTCCACACCTGATAGCCGCCAACCTGCTGGTAGCTTTCCAGCATCCATGGCTTATCAAGATGTAAAGTCCTGAAACAAACCTCATTGGCCATAATAAAATTCGCCTATCTACTGGTTAATTTAAATCAACTAAAATCTTGTCAATCATCTCCGGTGTCAACTTCTCATAGTAAGTGTCACCAATCTGAATGGCCGGTGCATCGACACAGGCACCAAGGCATTCCACTTCCTTCAGGGTAATGCGATCATCCGCTGTTGTTTCGCCCAATTTTATGCCTAACTTTTTCTCCAGATGATTTACGATTGTATCTGAACCACACAACATGCAGGAGATATTGGTACAAACACAAATTTTATGCCGTCCAACCGGCTTTAATTCGTACATGGAATAAAAAGTCGCCACTTCATAAACGGCAATTCGCGGCATATCAAGATATTCAGCAACGGCATCCATCAGTTCCGTGGTGAGATAACCGCCATTTTGATCCTGCACAATACGCAAAGCGGCCATCACGGCGGACTGCTTTTGCTCAGCCGGGTATTTGGCAACCCAGCGCTTAATATCCTCGCGAGACTCTTGCGTAATCAATGCAATCTTGCTTTCTTTTTGCATGCCTGAGGAGATCATCGATCTATTTCTCCAAATACGATATCCATCGTGCCAATCACGGCAACCACATCTGCTAACATGTGGCCGCGCACGACTTCATCCATGGCTGATAAATGTGCAAATCCCGGCGCACGGATCTTTAAACGATAGGGTTTATTGGCACCATCTGAAACCAGATAAATACCGAACTCACCCTTCGGATGTTCTATCGCCGCATAGGCCTCGCCGGCGGGGATAGTGTAACCTTCGGTAAACAACTTAAAGTGATGGATTAAGGCCTCCATATCACCTTTCATTTCTTCGCGTGGTGGAGGCGCAAACTTGTGATCATCCAACATCACCGGCCCCGGATTATTTCGCAACCAGCCAATACATTGTTTGATGATTCCTACCGACTGCCGCATCTCCTCAATACGAACCAGATAACGGTCATAACAATCGCCACTGACACCAACGGGAATATCAAAATCCAGCTTGTCGTAAACCTCATAAGGTTGCTTTTTGCGTAGATCCCATTCCACCCCGGAGCCACGTAACATCGGGCCGGTAAAACCAAGTTGCATAGCCTGCTCGGGCGAGACCACACCGATACCCACCGTACGTTGTTTCCAGATTCTATTTTCCGTTAACAGGGTTTCATAATCATCGACATAACCTGGAAAACGATTGATAAAATCCTCTATGAAATCGAGCAAGGAGCCCTGACGGTTTTCATTCAGGCGTTTCACATCTTTTTCATCTTTCCATTTGGAAAGCGAATATTGTGGCATTTGATCGGGCAAATCACGATAAACACCACCGGGACGATAATAGGCAGCATGCATACGTGCGCCGGAAACGGCTTCATACATATCCATGAGGTCTTCACGTTCCCGGAAACAATAGAGGAACATGGTCATGGCACCGATATCCAGGGCATGCGTACCAAGCCACATCAAATGATTCAGAATTCGTGTAATCTCATCGAACATGACCCGGATGTATTGCGCACGAATCGGCGGTGTCACGCCCAACATCTTTTCCAGCACCAGTACATAACCGTGTTCATTACACATCATGGAGACATAATCGAGTCGATCCATGTAAGGCAGGCTTTGATTAAACGGCTTGCTTTCAGCGAGCTTCTCTGTGGCACGATGGAGTAGGCCAATATGCGGGTCGGCACGCTGAACTACTTCACCATCCATTTCTAAAATAAGCCGCAAGACACCATGTGCAGCAGGATGTTGGGGGCCAAAGTTGATGGTGTAATTACGTATCTCAGACACCCGTTTTACCCTCTTCTGTCATTTTATCGGCATAGCGATGGTCATCACGCACAACACGGGGTTGGTTAACACGCGCTTCAATGCTCACCGGTTGATAGATAACGCGCTGCTTCTCCGGTTCATAGCGCATTTCAACATGACCAATGAGAGGAAAGTCTTTACGGAATGGATGACCAATGAAACCGTAGTCCGTCAGGATACGACGCAAATCCGGATGGCCATCAAAGACAATGCCGAACAAATCAAATGCCTCACGTTCATACCAGTTGGCTGAACGCCAGATATTGATCACTGAATCAACAATGGGCGGCTCCCCATCAACAAACACCTTCACACGCAGGCGATGATTATTTTTCACCGACAAGAGATGGTAGGACACGGCAAAACGCGGGCTCTCCCAGCTGCCATTGGCATATTCGCTATAATCAATCCCCGCCAGGTCGATAAGTTCCTTGAAATCAAACTCAGCCTCATCGTGCAGGGCACGGCAAACATCCAATAACTTTACCTTATCCACCACAATCGTCGCTTCCCCGAATTGCACACGGGAATCTGTCAAATCATTAGCAAACCGATTGCGTAACTTTTCTACTAAACTTGAGTAATACTCAGACATAATACATTAAGTGTTTTGTGCTAACGGGCTATAGTATTGGTACGCTTGATTTTATTTTGCAACTGCAACACACCGTATATCAGTGCTTCTGCAGTCGGTGGACAGCCAGGCACATAAATATCCACCGGGACAACACGGTCACAGCCACGTACGACAGAATAGGAATAGTGATAATAGCCACCACCATTGGCACAGGAACCCATGGAGATCACCCAGCGCGGTTCCGCCATCTGGTCATAGACCTTACGCAGGGCCGGTGCCATTTTATTGCACAGGGTACCCGCTACAATCATCACATCCGATTGACGTGGACTCCCGCGAAAGACACCGTAACCAAAGCGGTCCAGGTCATATCGAGCCGACGCTGCCTGCATCATCTCCACGGCACAACAGGCCAGGCCAAAGGTCATGGGCCAGATTGAACCGGTACGAGCCCAATTGATCAATTTATCTGCCGAGGTGGTAAAGACACCTTCTTTGAATGTACCTTCTATTCCCACTCAAGTGCCCCTTTCTTCCATTCGTAAATAAAACCAATGACCAGTATGCCAAGGAACACGGCCATGGCCACATATCCGAATACCCCGATATCCTGCAACACCACAGCCCAGGGAAATAAAAATGCAATTTCCAGATCAAAAATGATAAACAGTATGGCCACAAGATAATAGCGCACGTCAAATTTCATGCGTGCATCCTCAAAGGCTTCAAAACCACACTCGTAGGGAGATAATTTCTGACTATCGGGGCGATTTGGGGACAGAATAAAGCCCAAGGCGATCATGATGCCGCCCACCGCCAGGCCGACAACCATAAACACTAAAACTGGAAGGTAATTATCCAGCATGTTTCTTTTTTCCCCTTATTGGCCTTGCTCTATTATTGATCACAACAAACTATTGATGTTGCAGTAAATTATGTGCCTAACCGTAAAAGCAAGTCAGTCTAGGCAGACTCAGAGATCGTGTCAAGTTTACTCTACAAGTAATTATTCTAGTAAAAACAGAAACATATTTTATTTGCTGAGGGTATAAAAAATTTCGCTGGGAATTGTTTATATAAATTTCCAGGCTCATGCCCGCATTCACAGAAGGGCGTTTTCGACCTCACCAAAGCAAGGCACACTTTTACTCTAGCCTTCTGAGACACATACAAATATTAGTATATTATGAATATTTATAATACAACCGTTCAATTTACAAAGAAGTGGTGCAAACTCTGAAGACACCTGTTTAAACCGGCAACGTATTCTTTATTCCCCCATATTAATTTTATTGTACTTATAACCTTAGTAAGAATGTTGTCCTAATATAGCAGATAGGTCAAGCCGGTGTTGTACCCAAAAGGATCAAACCCGTATACCCTCATGCATACACTCCAGGCATAAAAAACCCCGGCAACTCGCATCACCGAGGTTTCTTATATTAGATGCTACCGATGGCCGGACTCGACAAATCTGCCGGGACCATTTTGTTGGGAACAAAATGGGACAGCCCTGCTGCTGCGTAGCAGTGAGCCACCGGGATGTGGCAAATCAACAGATTTGGATGTGAGATAGCACACCGAAGGGTGCTGGCCAGGGATGGCTAGCATCACCCGGCACGGCGATGTGCGAAGTACAGGGATGTATAAGTGTCGCCGGACGACTCCATGGATGGAGGAGATAGAATCGTGTCTAGAACAACAATCGAGGCATGGACCTCGGTACTCCCTTGAGGGGTGTGCCGGGAGCGACCCGTTGTTCATTAAAAAAACCTCTGCAACCTGAGGCTACAGAGGTTTCATTTCAATGATGGTGCCGATGGCCGGACTCGAACCGGCACGGCTTACGCCACTACCCCCTCAAGATAGCGTGTCTACCAGTTCCACCACATCGGCAATATAGAACTCGTTACTCAGCTTGTGGGACATCTGCGACCGGTACATCAGAAGCGGGGGTGTCCTTTGTTTCTGTCGCGGGTTCCATTTTCTGCTCAACAGGCTGCACCACATCCACCACACTTGTCGGTCTGGACTCTTTCGTGGCTACATAGGCCAGGGACAGGCTGCTGATAAAAAACAGGGTTGCCAGAATTCCGGTAGCCCGGGTCAAGAATGAAGCGGAACCCTGACTACCAAAGACGGTACCCGATGCACCACTACCGAAGGCGGCACCCGCGTCGGCGCCCTTACCCTGCTGTAGCAACACCAAGGCCACCAAACCGATGGCAACGAGTACATGCGCAATTAACAATATACTGTGTAACATAATCGTTTCTAGTTTCTCTTAAATCGTTTCCGCATCAATCCAGTTCAATTTGCGGCAGTGCAAATGGCCAGAAAATCTTCGGCCTTCAGCGATGCGCCTCCAATGAGGCCACCGTCGATGTCTGCCATGGATAGTAACTCTTTTGCATTACCGGCGTTCATACTGCCACCGTACTGGAGGCGTAATTTATCCGCCACGCCTTTGTCATGTTCGGCCAGCAAGGCACGGATATGGGCATGGACATCCTGCGCCTGCTCGGGTGTCGCAGTCTTGCCGGTACCAATGGCCCACACCGGTTCGTAGGCAATCACACCTTCGCCCAGGGTCTGTATACCCACTGTATCGATCACGGCCTTGATCTGGCGGGCAACCACTTCTTCTGTCACCCCCTTTTCACGCTCTTCCAGGGTTTCACCAATGCAAAGGATTGGGATCAGCCCGGCCTTGTAGGCCACGGCAAATTTCTTCGCCACCAGGCCATCGTCTTCACCATACAGGCTACGCCGCTCGGAATGACCAACTATGACGTACTTGCAGTTGAAATCCAGCAGCATGGAGGCGGCGATTTCACCGGTGAAGGCACCTTTATCCTCAATGCTCAGATTTTGACCACCCCAGGCAATGGGGGTCCCCGCTAACTGTGCTGCCGTATTGGGAATATAGATAAAGGGTGCACATACCGCGACTTCTGCATTTTTGACCTTAGCGATACCGGCCTTGATGCCATCCAGAAGCACCTTGATGCTGTCGCGGGATCCATTCATCTTCCAGTTTCCAGCAATCAATGGCTTACGCATGGTTTTCTTCCCCTCATATTCTTTTTGCAGCGATTGAAAAATAGCGCGAAAGCTTAACCTCGAAGGGGAAAGAAATCAATGAATTAAGGCGTTATTTTAGGCATCGCCTTTACCCCAGGCCTGTTGCAGGCCGGCCCTCCCCGGTCACAGCACAGTGCAGGCACATACGAGTGTGCGCCGCCGCTGATGCCGTCATAGTTGCCTTCGCAGAGAGGAGAAAGGGGGGCTATTTATTTTTGCAATATATTTGAAGAAGTGCCCAGGCCTTTCAGTTCAAGCCGAAACGGCCTGCCGCACCACATCGGCCAGGCCTTCTGCCACAGTCTTCACCTTGTCCGCATCCTGCCCTTCCACCATCACCCGGATGAGGGGCTCGGTCCCCGATGCTCGGAGTAAGACACGGCCGGTGCCACTGAGGCTGGCCTCGGCCTCCTGTAGCGCCGCCTTGACCGGCTGTTGCTCGCAGACATTGATCCGCTGGGCCATTTTGATGTTGAGCAGGGTTTGTGGGTATTTGCGCATACCCGAACCCAATTCCTGCAGAGACTGGCCTGTCTGTACCATCGCCGCCAATACCTGCAGGGCCGCGACAATACCATCCCCGGTGGTGGTCCGATCCAGACAGATAATATGGCCCGAGGATTCACCGCCCAGGACCCAGCCTTCTTCCTGCAGCAATTCCATGACATAGCGGTCACCCACCGCGGCACGCCGAAATGGAATGCCCACTTTTTCCAGGGCATGTTCCAGGCCGAGGTTGCTCATGAGGGTGCCCACGACACCGCCCTTGAGTTCATTGTTATTTTTACGTGCCAGGGCAATCACATATAACAACTCATCACCATCAACCAGTTCGCCGATATGGTCCACCATGATGACCCTATCGGCATCACCGTCCAGGGCAATGCCAAGGTCAGCCTTTTCTTTTAAGACCGTTTCCTGCAGGATGGCCGGCGTGGTCGACCCGGCACCGTCATTGATATTCAAACCATCGGGTTTGTTGCCAATGGCAATCACCTCGGCACCCAGTTCTCTCAATACAGATGGACCGACCCAATAGCCCGCACCATGGGCACAATCGATGACGACCTTGAGCCCCTTCAGGCTCGTGGCATAGGGAATGGTGCTTTTACAAAACTCGATATAACGGCCTTCCGCATCCTTCACGCGTACGGCCTTACCCAGGTCGGCCGACTCGTTGCAGATCATCTCTTGCTCAAGTTGCGCCTCAATGGCCTGTTCCACCTCATCGGGTAACTTGGTCCCTGCGGCAGAAAAGAACTTGATACCGTTGTCATAATAAGGATTGTGTGAGGCACTGATGACAATACCCGCCTTGGCGTGGAGTGTCCGTGTCAGATAGGCGATGGCCGGGGTAGGCATCGGGCCTAATAAATAGACATTAGCTCCTGCCGAAGCCAAACCAGCTTCCAGGGCAGACTCAAAGATATAACCCGAGATACGCGTATCTTTCCCGATAATGACCCGTGCGCCATTGCCACCGGCAAGGACCTTCCCCACGGCCCAACCCAGCTTGAGTATAAACTCTGGTGTGATCGGCGTTTGTCCGACCTTACCGCGAATACCGTCGGTACCAAAATACTTTCTTGTCATCTTGTTTCCTTCTGCTTATGACCGCGACCAGCCCTATTACGGGACCCGCGCCATAGCCTCGCAAATCTTTACCACATCAGAGGTGGCGGCGACATCATGGGTCCGAATCACATCGGCACCCCACCAGACGGCCAGGGTTGCCAAGGCCACACCGCCGCTTTGGCGTGCCTCGATCCCTTTATCAAGTATAGCCCCGATGGTCGATTTTCTTGAAAAACCCAGCAGGACAGGTAAACCCAAGGCCTTCAACCCTGCCAGGTGTTTGACCAGGCCCAAATTATGCTCCACTGTCTTGCCAAAACCGAAGCCCGGATCAATCATGAGCTGTGCCCGCTTGATCTTGGCAGCGAGGCAGCTTGCCACACGCCCCTGCAGGAAATCCACCACCTCCTTCACAACATCCTCATATTGCGGTGACTGTTGCATGGTGCGTGGCTCACCTTTCATATGCATTAAACATACCGGAACATCCAGCTGTGCCACCATATCCACCGCCCCTTCCTCCCGCAAGGCATAGACATCGTTGATCATATCGGCACCTGCTGCCACCGCCTCTTGCATGACCACGGGTTTACTCGTATCGATTGAAAGCGGGATTTCTGATTCCCGCCGAATTGCCTCGATAACAGGAATCACGCGTGACAGTTCTTCATCAATACCCACCGGCTGTGCACCGGGACGGGTCGATTCACCACCAATATCGAGTATGGCCGCACCTTGCTTGATCATGCTTACTGCCTGCTGCAAGGCACTTTCCACCGATGCATACCGGCCCCCATCAGAAAAGGAGTCCGGGGTCACATTGAGGATACCCATGACCGCCGGTCGTGGTAGTTTGATATCACCTCTAAAGGAAGGAAAAACGAGCATAATAATTTTATCTTGCCACGGTACGTCAGCCGCATAATACACAAGCAAGGATGCAATAACGAATAAGAAATATTTTTTCTGCACAGAAAAAAATGCCCCGCATCAGCAGGGCATTTTTTTCATGTCATGATGATGGCTTCAGTGTTCGCCAGCCGGACCACCGATAGCACCTTCACCACCTTTACTATCATTTTCTTTTTTATCCGATTCAACAGTACTTGAACCACCACTACGTGGATTATCATCCCAGTCCTCTGGAGGACGCGGTGTTTTACCCGACATTATGTCAGCAATCTGTTCCTTGTCGATGGTCTCATATTTAATCAAGGCATCGGCCATGATATGCAACTTGTCCATATTGTCAGTCAAAATCTTGCTGGCACGTTTATAGTTACGATCGACAATCGCACGAATCTCTTCATCAATAACGTGTGAGGTTTCATCCGACACATTCTTGTGCTGGGTGACGGAATGACCAAGGAAAACCTCACCGTCTTCTTCACTATAGGTCATAGGTCCCAAACGTTCTGACAAGCCCCACTTGGTCACCATGCTGCGCGCAAGCTCGGTAATACGGTGAATATCATTCGAGGCGCCCGTGGTGACCTGATCGGCGCCAAAGATCAACTCTTCCGCCAGACGCCCACCAAACAGGCTGGAGATCTGACTTTCCAGACGTTGCTTGCTATAGCTGTAGCGATCTTCTACCGGCAGGAACATGGTGATACCCAAGGCCCGGCCACGCGGGATAATCGATACTTTATACACAGGATCATGTGACGGCACGGACAGACCAACAATGGCATGGCCCGCTTCGTGATAGGCCGTAAGTTTCTTCTCATCATCACTCATGACCATGGACTTGCGCTCAGCCCCCATGAGGATCTTGTCCTTGGCCTTTTCAAACTCGTTCATTTCAACCAGCCGCTTGTTACCGCGTGCGGCAAACAGCGCAGCCTC
>Ga0316193_10004492_pt1 | contig 10258 bp, 6 predicted proteins | sample MerIslsedime2_MG_FD_207735 | JGI IMG/M metagenome (GOLD analysis project Ga0316193, IMG submission 207735) | Coastal sediment microbial communities from Maine, United States - Merrow Island sediment 2 | ecosystem: Environmental > Aquatic > Marine > Coastal > Sediment | place: USA: Maine...
AACGCCCAATATAAGTATGTGATCATATTAAACCTCCGTCACGCTTCAAAACCACTGGCCGGGCAATCCATATACGTATCCACTGTAATGAGGCAAGCGGCATGTTACAGATGGGAGACCAGCCGTGCACTCGGAATACTGGACCTGATCGCCGCGGTAATCTCGAAGCGTTTGCCGTTAATCGGTTTGGTGGATACCCACAACAGATTCAGCGCCAGATTGAGTTCCGCAAAAACGACAGTATCACTGAAACAACCCAGTATGCGATGAATTTCCCTGGTGGTTCGCTGAATCTGAATCTGCGGTTCCTTACGCAATCCCGGGAAAATCACCATGAAATCAGTGACTGCCCTGCCCTCCGCATCGACTCTCGGTGCGCGCTTGCGAAGTGGCTCCGATGCATCGAGAATCGACAGGCTTAGACGTGGCGGTTTCATGATATTGAATATAGCCTACCTGATAAGTGGCGTACAATTGACCCGGTCACGACAGTGGCAGAGTCCTTAAGCTGCTAAGCAAGCTGAATAATATTACGACAGCCATAAAAGTTCACTGGCTGCTGCGTATCTGCTTTGTTAGTATGTGCCCGCACTGACACAGGGTCCCGGTAGCTCAGCTGGATAGAGCAAGCGCCTCCTAAGCGCTAGGTCGGAGGTTCGACTCCTCTCCGGGACGCCATAAATAACAGTCTGGAATGCCCTTCTATCGATGTGACACATTTAAAATAGCCCCTATAGTCAATTACGTAGTCAAATAGGATTATGGTTTGTTTTAGCACCTACCAGACCAGCTTATCCCGCCGCCATGCAGTGACGGCTTTGTTCTCGGCCAGTCCGCAGGATTCCTTAATGCCTGTCGAAATGTCATTCAGTAAGGGAATTAAGGAAGTGGAACGCCTACAGTGGACACGTCATTAAGCGACTCGTTGTGCCTCAAACGCTTCCGGACATTAGCCCGCACAAGTTTATAATCTGACGTAGAAAAGCGGCCACATTGATTGTTCTTTTATTTGACGCCACAACCGACTAGTGCGATAAGGGTGGTCGGGAAACAGGCCAGCAACATCGTTTGTCCAGAAGCGATTACTTAAGATATACGGAGAAACATACAAAATGCAAAACCAGAAAATAAAATTCAGAGTATTTATCGTGTCAGCCAGCTTACTTCTTGCCAACTCAGCCTATGCGATGGATATGGGCAAGATGATGAATCCTTCCAAGTGGATGGGCGGCAACAAAGATAATGATCGTTACGATGATTATCGTGGCGGGCCTGGTTACGGTTATCCAGGTGGTCCCCCAGGCTATGGCTATGGAGGTGCTCCCGGATATGGCCCAGGCTATGGCTATGGAGGTGCTCCCGGATATGGCCCGGGCTATGGCTATGGAGGTGCTCCCGGATATGGCCCGGGCTATGGCTATGGAGGTGCTCCCGCATACGGTGCACAGGAATCCGGTTCCAATCAAGCAGAAATCATGCGCTTGCAAGAGCGCGTCAGGCAACTCGAAAGTGGCTTGAGGTAGGCTTGTACTGCGTTTGCATCAAGAAGGTAGTCGGTGGTAAAGGTGTGTACATAATTCCTCCGACATTTTCAAACCAATACTCAATGTCGATGGCAGAACGTCTCTTTTGTTATCAACAAATACAGATACCGATGCAAACATCCAGCTCAAGATACAGACGCACGCCTCACACACTGGTTAGAAAAGAGTAACAACAGGGGCAGACTGCACAGTTTAGCTATATTATAAGGTCTCACAAAAGTGCCATTGACCAGTATACGCCTGTTAGCATTTTCTGGATCAAGTAAACTCTAAACTTCCGGAGCCAGCCCCTTGTCGTCATTCAGGCAAAATATCTCGATGACAGCAACGCAACGAGAACGGCCATTGCGCCGGCGGAAAAGTGCCATAATCCTGATTACGTCACACCGAGAAGTACAACAGCGGCGGCTTTCGGGTCTTTTTTATTTTGCGAACGGCTAGTTCTGATTACGTTTCGGCCGTTAGCAAGTCGCCCGGGAACGGCAATTCCTGGCCGATCTGAGACCTTCCCGAAGGGTAATGCAGCTCGGCCAACGATCTCTAGAATATCCTCCGTTATGCCGGGCAGGCCAACGCCACTCAGGCTGAGAAACCAGCCTATAGCACAACTGTTTATCACGGGAATGCCGGTGATTTTCCGGATAATAGCAGATTGATCAAGACAATCATGAATCCAACCGCAACAGAACCGAATGCCAGTCCTTCGGAACCAAACAAGCCTTGGGCTAAAGCAAGAGCGATATAGGTATTAAAGCGCACTCCGCCCTGAAATGCAGATGTGAAAGTGGCACTATTCTCAGATGCGCGAATGCGGTGCAATAAGATAAGCACCACAGCTGATGTAATCAATGTTCCGGTAACAACCACCAACATAGCCGGCCAGGGCGTACCGGCAAGGGTTTGACTACCTGGCGTGCATATAAGCAGGGCCGGGAACAGAACGAAATAAGTCAGCTTTCCATGCCCGACCATGTTTCTTCTGATAAAAATCCAGCACGTTTTAACCCATACCCAACAACAATAAACACCGAAATTGGGACGAGAGCGGACGCCATTTACCGCACCTTTCGCCTGACCTCGATAATATTCGGCAGTTGACCCATTCTGCTGAGTATGCGGCTCAATTGCCCGATATCGGTAACCTCGACGTGAAGTTCCATGCAGGCAACCATATCCGTCTTGTCTGTGCTGGTGTTTACCCCAAGCACATTGATCCTGTCATTGGCCAATAAGGCCGACACGTCGCGTAACAGCCCGGGGCGATCGTAAGCCTGCAGCTGTATGTCCACCGGGAACACCCGGTCCGGCAACGCACCCCATTCGACATCAATCAGGCGGTCGCGATCTCCATCTTTAAGACGTAAAACATTGGCACAGTCGCGACGGTGTATGGTCACCCCGCGCCCACGGGTAATATAGCCAATAATGGGATCGTTAGGCACCGGCCGGCAACAGCGTGCTGCATTAGTCAGCAGGTTTCCAACCCCAAGAATTCTAAAATCATCTGGCTCGTGCCTGGGAACCGCACGCCGGTTGTGCGATGGCAGTGATGGCGGCTGGTCATCTTCCGTGCCGCTCAGACTCAATAATGCATTGACAACCTGACCGGTCTGCAGGTCACCTCCACCCAGTGCCGCCATCATGCTGTCGATATCGTTAAAGTTGAGTTTTACTGCAACCTCCTCAAGTTGACGACCCGACACGCCGAGGCGATGCAGTTCGCGCTCCAGCGAGCCTCGCCCTGCAGTCACATTAATATCGCGATCCTGCTGCTTGAACCAGTGACGAACCTTGGCACGTGCACGTGAGGTCTTCAGGTAACCCAGGTGTGGGTTAATCCAGTCCCTGCTCGGCGCAGGCTGCCGTGCTGTCAGCACTTCGACCTGCTGACCGCTCGACAACTCATAGACTAAGGGAACAATACGGCCATTGACCTTTACACCTCGACAACGATGGCCCACATCAGTATGTATGTGATAGGCAAAGTCAAGAGCCGTGGCACCAGCCGGCATATCGATAACCCTGCCCTGTGGCGTTAGTACGTAGACGCGTTCTTCAACCGATTCGGACTTGAAGCGATCGACGAACTCATCGGCCGACGGCTCTTCCTCTTTCCATTCCAGAAGCTGGCGTAACCAGGCGACCTTCTTTTCATAGCCTTCGTCGTAATGTACACCTTCCTTATAGCGCCAGTGCGCCGCTATGCCGAGTTCGGCGTGCTCGTGCATTTCGTGGGTTCGAATCTGCACCTCAACGGCTCGCCCCTCAGGCCCGATCACCGCCGTATGCAGGGAACGATAGTTGTTCGCTTTTGGATTGGCTATGTAGTCGTCAAACTCATGCGGCACGTGGTGCCACAAGCCGTGCACAATACCCAGCACTGTATAGCAGTCAGCCGTGGAATCGACCAGCACCCTGACGGCCTGCACATCAAATATCTGATGGAAGTCGATATTCTTACGCCGCATCTTGCGCCAGATACTGTAGATGTGTTTCGGCCGGCCTGCGATCTCGGCCTGCACACCGACAGCGCGGAACTCCCTGATCAAACTTTCCTTTACCAGCTCGATGTGCCGCTCACGATCGATACGTCGGCCGTCCAGCAAAGAGGCAATGCGGCGGTAAGCCTTGGGATCAAGATAACGCAACGCCAGGTCTTCCAGTTCCCACTTGACCTGCCAGATACCCAGACGATTCGCCAGTGGCGCGTAGATTTCCAGGGTCTCACGTGCGATACGACGCTGTCGTTGTTCGCTGAGGTGGCGCAGGGTACGCATGTTGTGCAGTCGGTCAGCAAGCTTGATCAACACGACGCGCACATCTTTGGCCATTGCCAGCAGCAACTTGCGTACGCTTTCAGAATGATTCATGTGTGTCGCGCTGCCGGCAGACGCCGCACCGCGCAATTCATCGATATAGCCCATCTTGGTCACACCATCGACCAGGCCGGCAAGTTCGCCACCAAACTCCTGCTCTAGGGTTTCGAGGGACACTTCGGTATCTTCGACCACATCGTGGAGGATGGCCGCGGCAACGGCTTTGTGATCGAGATTCAGGTGGTGAACGATTTCAGCAACCGCCAGGCAGTGCATCAGATAGGGTTCGCCGGAAGCACGTGTCTGCGACTGGTGGGCCTGTCGTGCCCGATCCACCGCATCGTGGATAAATTCAAGCTCGGCTTCACTGCGTCCGTCGGCAACAGCATCCAGCCAGGCATCCGGGTCCAGCGGCTGCCCATGATCGGGGGTCTTGGTTTCTGCGCGCGCTACCATGATAACCAGTTTAACTGCTCAGCGATAAAGGGACCATCACCGGTTACACCAGGACCATCGACAGCCGTGCGCCTGTTGCCTCGCCTGCCCAGCCGGCCAGACAGGCATTCGTCGGTAAGATGCTAATTCGAAAGGTTTTTCGGCGCCGCGGTACAGGCAGTCGGCTTCTAGACCAGCGCCTGAATGGTTGCCGGAAACTGCTCAGCGGCTTCCTCAAACGCAAAGAACAACTCATCTTCCTGCAGACCGGTCACTTCCAGCAATGCTTCCGGAAGCTGGATTTCCGCTCTGGGGGAACCCATGAAGTTACCCTGTTCCGACTCGTTCACCAGATGATTGGCGAGATAAAGAATATGTGCTTCCAGAGGTGCCTTTTCGGCCCTTTCCGGCTGATGGTGCCAGGTTACGGCATCAAGCAATTCTTCCGGCAGCTGCCACTGCTCCATCAGATACCCGGCGACACTGGCATGGCTGAATTTGAAGCGATCCAGTTCAGCCTGATACAGAACCTCCTCGTCGCCTTCGGCCATCAGCAGGATATCGCGCATGGCATCGGGACGCTGGTGGTACAAAACAAGGCTACCGATATCGTGCATCAAACCGGACACAAACAGGCGTTCGGGGTGCAGTACATTGGCCCGGATCGCCAGGGCCCGCGCCAACAAGCCTGTGTATACGCTGTGCCGCCAGAAGGTATCCATTCCCACCAGCTCGTTGGGAATATTGGTAAAGGTCTTGACAGCCGAAACCGACAGCACCAGCTGATACAGTTCCGCTGTTCCTATCACCGCCACCGCCCGACTGATGGTGTCAATCTTGCGACTGAAGCTATAGAAGGAGCTGTTTGCGATGCGCAGCAAACGGGCGGTCAGATTGGGATCCACGCCCACAACAGCCGCGATGTCTTTTACACCGGTTGTCGGTGCATGAATCAACTCGAACAGGCGCAGGCAAATACCTGGGGGTGATACCAGGCCTTCGACATCGTCCAGCAAAGCGACAACTGAGTCCTGCCTGGGTTGAATGGACAACGGGTTCTGGTGATTGATCATAAAACGTTTTTTCCGGTTTCCTTGCGTCATTTAGCGACACCGGAAAACGAAACTGGAGGCACAGTTCAAGAAATTATTGATGATCCTGTCACAGAAACCAACGTCCGGCTGTGCTATTCCTATTCCCGGACGTTAACTGAATTAACAGATCTACACCCTGGGGCACAATCATGTCAGATTCCACAAAGAGAAATGTAGTCAACCTGGAAGAGTTTGGACAGATGCGGCGAGGCCTTGGAAGCGGGGCCGGCGCTCAGTCGTTACGCGGAATACGTGAACTGGCTACCACCGCGCTCACCCGGGACCTGGCGCGGATGATGGAAAAGATTGACGACGCCCTGTTTGCACGCGCCGAAAAAGCCGAAAACAATATGTCTCAGACCCAGTACTTCGACGCCATGCGCGAGCTCCGCATCATTCGCAAGGACATCGAAGAAGAGTTTCTCACCCGCTTTCACGACCAGTTCAACCAGGGCATTCCCAGGGCCAGTCAGTTCAGCACCAGCTTCAGTCTGAACTGGGAGGACGACAATGAGTCCGGCCTGGGACTGGTCGACAAGAATGATATGGAAGAAGACCTGGCGATTAGCAACATGGTCAATAAAATCCGTGGCAACTGCAAACAGTCTCTGTATTCGCTGGATAAGCGTATTGGCCTTTTGGTCAATGACCCGGACCTGGAGCGCTGGCTCAACCCGCTCGGTCCGGAAGCGATCTGCCAGGCCTTCCATGAAGCCACCAGACTGGTCGAAACCGGTCTTGAAATCCGTCTGGTGATTTTCAAGCTGTTCGATCAACATGTAATCGGCAACATAGGAGCGCTGTACAAGGAGCTCAATCAGTATCTGGCCAAAATGGGTGTAATGCCGGAGATCAAGACCACACTGCGCAAAAGCGGCAGCCCGGCCAGCGGCCCACCGTCAGCACCGGCCCCGCTGGCAAGCCGGCCCGCCAGCGGCACTGCTGCTATGGAAAGCACAGTATCATATTCAAGCCAGGCTGCCGGCACGGGTCCGGCGGCTTTCAGCACACACAGCGGCGGCCACACTGTTTCCGGCCAAGCATCGATCCATGCCCTGACTTTCCTGCAACAAGGCGAGCTTCCGCAGGACGGACAAATCGCGTGCATGGATACTTTAAGCGTCGATCCCGCTGATCTGGCGTCCGGCCAGGTCAATATCCTGCACGGTATCAAGAACTCGTCACTTATCCGGGATCTCGGCAACAGCGGCGATATGACCATAGATATTGTCGCCATGTTGTTTGACTACATTCTGGATGACAAAAATATTCCCGACAGCATGCGTGCCATGATCGGTCGTCTGCAAATCCCCGTGCTCAAGATCGCGTTGCTGGACCACGAATTTTTTTCCAGGAAATCCCATCCGGCAAGGCAGTTACTCAACCGTCTGGCGGCAACCGCAGTGGGGTGGTCTGAACAGCAGGGCAACAAGGACCCACTGTACCTGAAGGTGCAATCCGTTGTTCAAACCATTGTCAACGAATTCGACGACGACACCAGCCTGTTCGAAACCCTGTTGGACGACCTGGAAACCTTTCTGGGCAAGGAAGAGGAACAGGCCGTGGTACGCGCTGAACGTTCCGCGAAAGTCATGGAAGGGCAGGAACGCCTGGAAGTTGCGAAATCCACCACCCGGGATGAAATCGAGCCACGCGTCAACGATCAGCAAAGCCTCGGTTTCATTCGCGAATTCATCAGCACCCACTGGAAGAACCTGCTTTTTGTCACCTGTGCGCGGCAGGGCAAGGATAGTGACGCCTGGAAACAGGCAGTTACCACCATGGACAAGCTGATCTGGAGTGTGAAACCGAAGTACACGCGTGAAGATCGACAGCAGCTGGTCGCCATGCAACCCAAATTGTTAAACAATCTTCGCGAAGGTATGGAACGGCTTGCCATGCCGGTCACTGAACGCGATGACTTCATTGCCAAACTGGTGTATGCACATGGACGTACTGCGGTTAACCATGGGGATGCTGAACAAGCCGTGCAACCACAAGCGGATACCGCCACCGCTATGAGTGAGACTGTCAGGGAGGGCGTGGAACCCCAGACAAGCACAGCTGAACCAACCGCGGTGAAAAAAGTCGAGCCGGCTAACTCACGACCTGCGGCCGAAATAGACGACGAATACACAGCGAAAGCCCGCCAGCTGGCAACCGGTGACTGGGTGGAATTTCTGGGTAGCGACGGTAAAGCAAAGCGTGCCAAGCTGAGCTGGGTCAGCCCGATCACCAACACCTGTCTGTTTACAGACCGGCAGGGACTGAAAGCCGGCAACTTCAGCCTGGGCGAGCTTGCCCACTTACTGCGTAGTGCACGCGCGGACATTCTCAATGCGGCACCACTAATGGACCGTGCCGTCAACACTGTGTTCAAGGAGTATCAGAAGCACTGATCCAACCGAATTGCAGGTCCACACCCAGCAGCACAAACCTGGCAAATGAAGCTGGAGGTAGCGGCCGGATATTTTTGCCGATGCCGTCACAGTCGCAAAGATTCCGGCTGTGCTTTTTTTATCTCCAGACGCTAACTGTATTAACAGCTCGACTTCCTGGGAACATTCATGTCAGATACCGCAAAGCAAAACGTCGTTAGCCTGGAAGATTACAGTCAGACAACGCGAGGTTTGGGAACCGGCGCCTGTGCCGAGGCGTTACGCGCAGTACGCAAGCTGACGGAAAAAAAGCTTGCCCGGAATTTCTCGAATATGATGGGCAAAATCGACGATGCGCTGTTTGGACGTGCTGAAATGGCCGAAAGCCGCACGCTTCAGACCCGATACCATCACGCCATGCAGACACTCCGCGCAATCCGCAATGACATCGAAAAGGATTTCATCAACCACTTTAGCAGCCAGTTCAACCAGGGCATCCCCAGACAGACGCAATTCGGCGACACTTTCATGCCGGTGTGCGACAGTAGCGCTTGCGGTGAGGAGAACCGGTTGACTGTCAACATGGTTCACAAGACCCGCGAAGACTGTGCGCAACTGCTGTCTGCACTGGACAGACGTATCGGCTTTCTGCTGCATGATCCGGACCTGGAACAATGGCAGAATCCGCTTGGCCCGGAGGCAATATGCGCTGCTTTCCAGGGGGCCGCCAGGTCCATCGACACCGGCCAGGAAATCCGCCTGCTGATTTTCAAGCTGTTCGAGCAATACGTCATCAGTAATATGGACGAGCTGTACAAGGAACTGAATCAGCACCTGGTAAAACTGGGTGTCATGCCAGGCATGAAGGGCACGCCAATCATCAATGCCGGCCCCGCTGACGGCGCGAAGACACCAGACGACAAGATAGTGAATCAGGCTGGCGCCGAGCGGCAAGCTTCAGGCCGGTCAGGTGACATGACTATCGATATGGTCGCCATGTTGTTTGACTATATCCTGGACGACAGGAACATCCCTGTTGCCATGCGCGCCTTGCTGGGTCGCCTGCAAATCCCGCTCGTCAAAGTTGCCATGCTGGAACGAGAATTCATTTCCAGAAAATCCCACCCAGCACGGCTGCTGCTCAACGGCCTGGCCGCTACCGCCACCGGCTGTGACGTACAGCAGGGTCATGAGGACCCGTCATATCGCAAGGTCGAGGCTATCGTTCAAACCATTGTTGAGAGGTTTGATAGCGACACCAGGCTGTTTAAAACGCTGCTGGATGACCTGGAAAGCTTCCGCGACACGAAACGATAACAGGCTGGAATTCCGAGCCGGGCTTTCGATCAAGGGTACGCTGGAGACCTGATCAGCCCTAGTACTCCTTCAAGGTGATATTGCCGGGTTCAGAGCCACCGGGCCGTGTCAGGGCACCAAAAGTAGGCGCCTTAGGCGAGGCGCAGCTCGCAGGCAATGGCAGGACCCTTGTCAAGAGTTGCAACGCAGCAATGGCACGGCTCGGTGACTCCCTCCGGGCAAGGCGATAAGCGGCCATCTGCGGTGTTGCTTGCCCTTGAGGTAGAATGGCTACCCCCGGCGGGCAAGCGCCTAGCAGCTGACCGCTTCTCGCCTTGCTGAACCCGGCAATATCACCTTGAAGGAGTACTAGGGCCTCAGCGCTCTCTACGGATTTCTTTGCCGGGGTCCGGCTCATCTGTGCGGGAGTCAATGGTGCGACATACCGCGCTGTCCGGCCCGCCGCATTGCGCCTGGTCACTACCTCGTATGGCGATGGCTGTCCACAACGAGGCGATACCCCACAGGGCCAAGCCCAGGGCCACTGCATTCCAGCCGGGTTCCGCCAGGCCGACCGGGCCACCCAGAAAACCGAATGTAATCGCGACAATACCCGCCAGCCAGAGCACTGTTATCGGTGCTGCGTAACAACTCGCACAGCCAAATCTGCACACCGCAACCGTCGGTGCAAGCAG